>Ga0210040_10001893_pt1 | contig 30529 bp, 15 predicted proteins | sample CryGeyCG12114_NA_FD_185462 | JGI IMG/M metagenome (GOLD analysis project Ga0210040, IMG submission 185462) | Groundwater microbial communities from aquifer - Crystal Geyser CG19_WC_8/21/14_NA (SPAdes) (version 2) | ecosystem: Environmental > Aquatic > Deep subsurface > Groundwater | place: USA...
TTTGGGATTGAAAATGCACAGAGGGCATTATGGGATCTTGACTAAGAATGTTATTTTAATCCAGCTAGGGACTATGAATTCAACATGTGCTAATGCCGTTTTTCTTGAAGCTTTTCTTGTTTAAATTCACTCCATTGGTTTCATTGGTATACAGAGTTTGGACCAGCTTGAACGTACATTGGAAGTTATAAATATTTAAGGAAGAAAATGTAATTTTTGAGATTTTTTTCAGTACACAAAATAACCGAGTAAAATAAAGCAGTTGGGCGAAATTGCTTAATTTTTCTTTCGTTAGGGAATCTACCGTGTGTTCATTTTGTATATATAGTGGAACAAGTGGCTATCGACGTAAACAGGTTTTTTTCTCATTTACTAGAGATTCCAGAGCAAATGGGTTCGTTCAGATGAGAGAAATCAAATGTGAAGAAAAGATAAAAAGTAAATGGCTTGGAGCACGCATGTAGCAAATCTTCTTGCATGAAAGCATGTCGAACAAATCAGATAAAATATCCAATAGATATTTCAGGGCTCTATTCTCACAAATTTTTTCTATGTCTAACCTCATTTAGGCTGTTATTGGCAAAAATATAGGTGCTCTAACTTGCACGAAATTTGAAAATAAGTGCAGGAAAAAGTATGATATGCCGTTGGAAATATATTGCAATTATGTATAGCTCTCCAATCTTGTTTGTGCCAATAGATAGTTTTACACAATGTTCAAGATGTGTAATAATTCTGTGTTGCAAATAAGAACAAGGCAGACAGGGCGCTGATTTCATACTTTGTACACATCACTAATGTTACAGAGGCGAACGAATCTTAAATTGGATGTGGGATTGCAGTTAGCGACAAATAAGGGGAGGGGAAACAACCGGAAGAAAAATCTAACATCATCAATGAAGATGTATAGACCAGGATGGACAAGATGATCAAAGAATCTCCACCTGATGTGTCTGTGGTCTCGTCTACAAGGATGAATCTAATGAAATTTACTATTCTTCGTTCCAACTTCAAACGCTTTTACAAATTCAATTCCAGTCTTTATCCTGTTAAATTATACTTTATCATTTATTAGTTCAAATATTAAACAAATGAAAAAACTGATTAAAATAGAAACTGGCGCACATTGCTACAAGTGCAGTATTCTACAGGATAACTTCACTGGCGTTTTTATCTTTCAATGCATTTATATCTGATACATTCATTTGTGGACATATTAGTTGAATGGAAACTGACTTCTTAACAAACGTAGCGGATAAAACGGGCTAAAAATAAACGTGAATGGTGCAACCAGTGCCAGGCTCTTACATCGATAAGATTGAGCGCAGGAAATACTGAAATGACATAGAAGTAGCCTGATCAATTACTATACTTTCTTATAGTTAGTAGTAGTTGGCTACTACAGCAATTCAAATAAAGATTAGAATGAGAACTGGAAAGTTAACCCCATGGATCAGAAAACAAAGAGAAGTAAAGTTTTCTCCTCTTGGGACGGATATAGGGTGCAAACAGGGAATACTGCCTAACTAATCTAACTAACCAAAGTAAGTAACTATATAACTGCGATTAGACCCAGTGGCCGTCTAGTTAGTCGCAGTCGTACATACAACCATATAGTGAATAGATAATGAGTGGCAGTACCAAGTACTATGTCCAAAACATTAACTCCACAGTGTGCGTGCATGTTTCTGGAACTAATTACATGGAGTGATCCCACTGCATGTCCACTGTGTCTACAAAATTACTTGAGCACAGAAAATGACTTTGCATCTTGATAAGAGGGGAATTATCTTCAACTTGAACCTACGAACGACTATAACTTTACATGCTGTCGCAGAAACTTTACTCAAACATATCATTTTCATAATATAATTATTGTTGCTCCTACACGACTGGAAATCAAAGGTTGTGTTCAAAAGTTGCCTTTTCTCTATTTGTTTTCTTGGTGTGCATAATTTGTACTACGCTTATAATAATCATGCGTGCATGACATGTAACAAAGTCAGTCTTAACTTTTAGATTCAAAAAATTTGGGTCAGTCGCTGGCAATTTTATCATGGCACACGAGCAGTTATTTTAAGCACTGTTTTTAGGGCGGAAAGCCATGGCTACGCCCTATATGCATCGTGCCGAAATTCGATGGTTAACCTTTTCGGTCGCAATTTTGGAGCTACGACTACCAAATTTTGCACACATATAGATGAGCATAGTGTTCAGAGGTGTATTGATTTTCATGATCATCGGTTAATGGCTTCATACATTTTAAAGATAATTAAGCTCAATTTAAGGCTAAACACCGTTTTTACAAATCGGACCAAAATCTTCATGGCAACGTTTGCTATATAAACTTACATCTACCCCGATCGAGTGAGGAGTGACAAAGGATGAGATCGATCAAGTTCACTAAAATATAAGTATTTCATTTAGCAAAAATTACCAGTTTTTACATCTTCGTCATCATTCAAGTTTGAAGTTTGCATTTACGTGAAAAAATTGTAAAATGTCCTGGCTTTGGGATTACGGGTGGTAAAAAATATATTTTTAGCATTTAATGATTTCTGTAATATAATTTTTCTCAAATGTCTCAACTTGACGAAATGCAGTATTTGGGGAAATATTCAAAAAGCCACCACCGACACTCCAAAACTATGAAAAAATTCGGAGAAATCTGTTCACAAAAAAAAAGAATTTGGAACATCTCCCCAAATATTGCAATCCGTCCAACTTTAATAAAGTCAAACAAATTCTCTAAATCTTTCATTTTACTTCTGCTAAGGTTTCCGTCCTATAGTAGCTGCGTGTAAGTTTTTTTACTGTCTAATCTGACTTGAAGGACAAATCTGTTTCATTGTATTTTCAAGGTTTTGTAGCTGCTTGTATAAAAGAGCACATTCCACAAGATTATTGGATTTAGGTGCATCAAATGTGTTGAATGTAGATTTTCAACACGTGTCAAACTGCCAATCATCACACTGTGGGAAAAAAGTAACACAACAAAGACTGTTGCAACGCATAAACTCTGGAAGTTGAGTTAGACGGTGAAAATATTTTGTACGAGTTGTGCCATCTAGTATACAATGGAGGAACCACCTGCGTCGGTAACTTTCTCCAAAATGAATTACTAGATGGTAAGAGTAGGGGAAATATTTTTGGCCAAGAATTTTGTTTTCTTGAGCGTTCTCATTGCATGCAATGTGTTTCCTGTTTCATGTACTCAAGAAATTCATCACATTTTTTATTGTTTTCGAGCCCATTAGACGAAATATCGTGAGCTAAAATATTGCGGAGAAAAACATGAAAATATCTAAATCGCATGTTTGATAAAATATTATGTTACATTTATCTGCAGATATTTGACATTTTACCAAATTGGACTACAAAAGTGATTATTACCATATGTGGCTGAGTGATCATTTTCTTTTGAAATATGACGGATTTTTTTTGTCCACATTTTTTCTTCGGATAGATAGATGCAAAGTCATATATACGTTCAATATATAGTGAATGAATTTTTGGCACCATATACATTTGTGCGATAGAAACTGTGGAGACAGCAATATGGACAGTTTGTGTTTGGAATATAAAAGTACTATAAAATGATATTCCCAGAAAATGAGACGGCTATGGACGAAACCAACGAGATCCAATCAAGTAAAAAACATATTCAGCGTTTATTCAGTCAACTGAACTTGGATCATATCATGAATAGGACTTTTTTTTAGTGCAAAACATTCTTCAAAATTCCAAGCTAAATATTTAACTATATAGTCGTGCAGCATAATCCATAATGCAATGGCGCTCCACAAAACTGTATTGTCGGTAATCAAAAGCTAATTACAAACAAGTCGCTAGCAATTACAACTTCTGTTGTCAGAAGCCACAAACCAAACTTATTAAGTATATTCCTCACAGTCCTTTAAACTTTGTGTTCAGCCCATAATGAACTCAATTTGCACCTTGGCATCTTTTAATCCTATGCAATAACATACACTCAAAGCACGCTTACTTACTTACTTAGCAACTTTTCAAATGTCTGCATAGCAATATTGCAAGATGCACTATCTCACCCACACGAAGAAAGTGGGCAAGTATCTAGAGCGGACCAACAAATCTGCCTTAAAATAAAGTTTTCCAAGTCAATTTCTTTACATTCCATGAGCATAATAAGACTAGGAACCAGCATGACATTCCATTCAATACATACATACTACACATTTGACTTGTCAGTGGGCAGTGGGTGCACTTGAGCCGTTCTTGAAAATATTCCTATGTGGTCTCATTACAGGGACTGAAGAAAAAGTAACTAGCTACGGAATATTAGCCAAATATAATGGACCTAGATCTGCTGATCAGGTAAGAAGAAGAGAAAATTATGGATAGCAAAAGTGAATGCAGTGTTTGTACTCGAGTCCAGCCCGGGCTTCTCAATGGATTCAAAGTTAAGGATTTATTCGGGGATTTAGAGGGCATCATATCTGTAGCCACTGACTGGGACTAACTACAGTAAACTCCATGGAAAGCTCCTGCTGCTGCAATCCATGCATGCATGTGGCTCTGTGTGCATTAAAAGGATACCACCGTTTCTGTAGCAAGTGGTATCGATCCACAATTTTGGATGTTTTTTCCGTACCCAGCTAGAATATGGTGCAACCAAAACTATGTACTAGTAGGGTTATATAGTTTGTTTCTTCCAGCTTTACTTACCCACTGCTACATTAGTCCCCGTTCTTTCTCTCTTTAACCCCTTCACAACGGAGTGAAAAAAGAAAAATGGGGAAACTCAATGCCGTGCTATATTTTTCAAAGAAAAAAAATCCTCCAATATGAGGCATGATATTTATTGTGTCCACGATTGACGAACTTAATTCGTTATGCTAAATAGATGAATAGCGACACTGAATATTAGTGGATTTTAGCGATAATTTATGCTTTACTTAGTGTGGTGATTAGTTAGAGAATTTGACCAGACCACTGAAAGTCTTGATCGCCCAAATAGCAGGTTACAGCGGAATGCCGGGGGTTTAGTTTCAGTGAAATCCGGTAGCTGTGCTAACTAGCAGGGAGAGTGAGAGAGCGAGAGAGAGAGAGAGACCCATGAGAAAAGGTGCAGGAGAGGAAGATTGTGGAATGGGATAGAAAGAAAGACAAGAGTGGTGCGCATGTTAATGTTGTTCAGTCCAAGTTTTGCACTCGCAGTTTGAGCCACGGTGCCTCCGTTTGTCCAGCAGCAGGAACAGGAGAGATTTATATTTCGGCTCTCTTTCTTTCATTCTGACCAAAACTTACACTCTTGTTCTTCTATTCTAACTAACTAACTAGTTGGGCTTGCACAAGGAACGCAACTTTTTTTCTACAACTCCCCGTACTCGATTAATAATAGGAACCACTCACTCGCTAACTATACAACGTACATACCTATTGTATACGAATGGACTCTAGTCATAAACTCACGTTCCTACGTGCATGTTGAAGTTATAGTTATTGCAATGCTAACTAACTAACTACCTACCTTACCTACCAACAGTCCAGTTGAAAAGAATCACAAGAAAAAATACCGTGTGCACCACGCTGTGTGAACCACGCATATTTGTGCAATAATAGTGCTCCAACTTTATTATTATAGAAGTAAACTACAACTCTTTGGGTTCTCAGAGTCAAAATACCCGGTTATTTGTTATTGTGAAGGAATGTGGAAACTCGAAGCCCACGAATTTTGAAAGATAAGATCAAAAAGTGGAGTTGTTTTCCAATTAGCTTCTTTGTTGGCTCCAATCTGAAACACATTTCTGGGAACTTGGCTATTGACAGACTGCTGTTCCTCCCGTTTGACAGGAAAAAAGGTAAGGACTCATGGGAACACATGTGATGTTTGTTGTTGAAATAGAGAAAGTTCCATCATGACAGACATCTACAGCTACCATAAACTACCGGCAAAATATCTTTATCGATTAGTAAATATTCACTCCTACAGTGACCAAGTAAGTAAGTAAGTTGCAATTGTTGCAATAATACATGTATAGCAAGCTCCCTTTTGGAAATCACCTCAAATGTACAGTCTGGAATTATAAATTGAAAAATTGACACATGTTGCTCATAGAATTCGAATTTTTTTCTTCTTGTCTACTTGTCATACCATGTACCCTGTCATTTATATTTTTACCAATTAAATAGATTTTCATGCTGTTACTAACAAAACAGGATTCTATAAGTATTGCATGACGAGTTTGAAAAATCTATTTTGATATGCGATGAGAATATCCAATGTATGATATACATATCGTGTGCATACATAGTGTCATTGATCGAATAGACGAATGTATGTATGGAAGGCATTAATTTTACGTTGAATACATTGTGTGTACGTATGTACGTATGGAATGAAAGACGGGTGCATGCATTGCATAATACTGTGCCTGGCAACTCGGTTTTTTTTTTTGCTATAATGCTACCCTAACTCGGTGTTAGTTAGTAAGGATCCGACGTTCCCTAACTTGCGCTAGTTTCTTCCCTTTTTCATTCCAAGCCTGTATTATGATGATCAAATTGTATGGGTCTTTCTCTACAAGTGGAATTACTAAGGGTGAGCATGAGGGGATATGAAAACGTGTGGACCGTAGTTCCCAGTTTAACATCCACAACGCTGCACCCAAATTATATGAGAATTTTCATTCTTTAAATCTACTTTACATCCTCATTTTTACTAGTTTTGTAAAAATTGCATTTTTGTGTGAATATTTGCTGCCACCAATATTATGACACCAGCGGGAAGTCAATTTAGCCAATTTGAATTGTTAATATTATTAGTGCATCGTTTTTTGTGACGAAAAAAATGATGCGGTGACACCAACATTTATATTAAGGTTGACAAAATATGGCCTGGTTTTATTTATACCTCGGAAAAATTGGTGATTGGTACAGCAAGACTGACTGAACCCATAACTCATATTAGATACAAAACCCATGGTGAATTATATGAAGGGAGTAGAAACCCTCTTTTTCATTTTTGGCCGTCACTGACTGAGCTTGGAGTACACACATGCTCTATACCATATTGAATCCGGGAGAGCTCCTTGTGTACTTTTTCAGTGTACACAAAAGGTCGATTCCAAAATACAGGGCATTGTGTGCATGTATGCATGTGTGTGCTTGCAACTGCTTTTGTATTGTGGACGACCCAAGGTAGGAAGTTACATTCAGTTTCCCTTTCATCCACAAAGTATAGCGACATACAAAAAGGAGATGGCTTATAGTTAGTTAGTTAAGTTACCAACTTCTTTTGGCCACTAGTTGGCTTTGTGTATCTTACTATTTCGAGCTATTCACGAAAAATCATGGATTAGCAAACTGCAGTTACTAGTGTGTGTGTGTGTGTGTGTGTGTGTGTGTGTGTGTAAAAGTTAACATTGTGTTTTGTATCCAAACATATTTAGTTTTCAGATGAGAAATTCATACTAACTTGCAACTTGGTGGTACACACAACTGGAAGTGAAAATGCCGCGCTGTTATCTAGTCAAGAAATATTCGGGATCCAAATACTGGAGTGAGCAAACAGAGACTGCTTCGGATTGCAAAGATGAACCAATGGAAATTACGAGGGAAAAATTCACACTCACAACCAATTCTAATGATTCTGACCAAGGTATGCTATTTTTACATTTCGTGTGTATGGAATTGTATAGGAAATAGAAATGAGTTTTTAGCTCTATATTATTTTATATTCCCAAAGACAATAAAATGGAGTTCATTTTGAGGCAATTGCGATGTACAAGTATTTTAATCAAAACTAAATGGAGGGCAATTTAATTTTGTTACTATCTAACTAACTTTTAGTTGTAGATAAATATTATTGCTTTTAAAGAAGGGGTTTACTATAATATTTGATTTGGAGGAAAGCTTTGCTGTTCAAAAACTAAAATGTTGACCGATTGATGAATGCATGGTTTTAAATGCTACTCTACTGAAAAGAGAAAATTTTGACTGAAATCGGAAATGAAACTACAGTAGCGTTTGCAATAATGCGAACGCATTTGTTTCATTAATAAAGTTGAGTAATGAAATTCAATTCTCTCAAGTCCAAGTTAGTAGAACAAGAATTGAAAACTTGGAGTACAGACATACTTGGTATGGAAAGTTTTGCACTGGGAAAGACAAAACATTAGGAAAAAGGAGGATTCCATGAAATGGTAATGGAACAAGTTTTGCTTTGCTATAAAACCAATGTGATTTGGATGTGCAATGTCGCAGTGAGTGAGTGAGTGAGTTGAGCCATAGTGTGGCACAAACCAGAACTCAAAGAAATAATGTACACTGATCTAAGGGAAAGATGAAAGAGCTTATAAAAGCATTGTTGTAATGAATAAGGAAATTACACAAGCACAACCAATCATTATTGTTGACACATTTGAGCGCCCTTAAAAATGTGAGCTTTACTCCTAGTCAGACTATACGCAACTTTTTATGAGGCACGAGTCAAGTAGCATTCAACTTTTTCTTCCTTTAAATGAGCTGGTCCTGAGATGAGTTTTTCTTTTAAGCAAGACATTTTTTAGCTTCTAACTTTGTTAATCCTATGCACCACACAAAAAAGTTCTAAAAATGTTACATGACTGCAATTTCTTAGCACAATTCAAATCATTGCTATAGCCAAAGCTAGATGGCCTACGTCAAAAACCGTTCTTTTCATGATTGAAAGGTTTGACCTTAAGCAGAAGAAACTTGAGGTGGAATTTAGCAGAGCCCAAGAGAGAGGCACATGATCAAATTTTGTAAGTAAAAGCATCCTAGTTAGATAATTCTTTTTACTTAAAATAGTAATTTTCTCATTGAATTCTGAGTGTGAACAATGCCTTTTTATGCACTAACAAAATTTTCAGCTTGAGGATTTATCAATTTTTAAAATTATGCATGAAATATTTAGTAATATGAGGTAATATGAGTAATTATGTTAAAATATCCTAATTTCCATGACCACAGCGCACCCTTTTGGCACTGTTGGACATTTAAATATAGGGTAAATAGGATCCTTGACATGCAAAAAAGACCCAGACCCAAATTTTGTGGCCATTGGTTCATTTTTTTACCCGCAGTTGTGCAGAAAGCGGGGGAGACAGTCTAAAACGAGAAAATAAGCCCTACGTCGGGCTAAAAAGTTTCCCATAAAACTACCTCATTGATCATGTTCTGTCATGTAAAAGTCCGTGATTATTATTATTTTATGGCATACGACCTATAAAAACTTGCTGGGAACAATTCAAAAGTTTCCAACTTGCTAAAATTTCAGCAACTACTAACTAACTAACTATAAATAGTGGAGTCCCGTCATGCACAGCCCTTGTCTGCATTTCAGGATTAGTGACAGTTGATTTTCCAAGTTTCATTAGACTGTGGAAATGCCCTTTCATTTTTGGATCTGACCTATCTAACTAACTAGGAGCTGAACTATAATGTAAAATCATGCATGACATGCCTAGATTTCATGTGTATACCATACGACTTGCTACAGCAGATGAATAAGTTAGTTAGTTGGATGGGAAAGTCAATTTTTGTGTAGCACAAACTATAGATGAAGATTAAAAGAGAATGTGGGGGAGCTGACAATTTGATAAATTTGAGGAGACCCAGTGATGAATTATGAAATCCTTGCATACACTCATAGCAGAGATCGGGACACTGAGAATACATGTAGTTTATACAAACTGTATCAAACATTTTAAATCGAGCATAATAAATCATGCACTAGATTGAATTGAAAACAAACAAACATGCATATTGTTTAATCTGGGCTCTTTACAGTAAGGAAACTTATAGTCAGTGAGTGAAAGTTGCCTCGCCTCTACACACACTTTGACTCTGTGAACTGAAATTTGCGACGAACTAACTAGCTGTGTACAGACTATATTGCACCGAATGTGAGACTAACTAACTAACTAACTAACTAACTTTTCATTGATTTTCAAATGTGTGGAGATGTTTTTACGCCTACTCTCATTTGAAGCGAAGCAAAGAATGAAGAGAGAATTTAAATGGACGACTCAAAGTAGTCAGTCGACTAGGACTCGCACAATCAATCATTTACTTGGTTGTCACTTTTGTTAAGCCTTATCTTCTTTCATCTTGAAGACACAAAAGTGCACAAGTGACTCACTGAGCCAATGGATTCACAGTCTCGAAATCTGGAATGCATAGTTAGTTAGTAAGTTAGCTACTTACTTCTTATATAAGCTAGTGCTAGTTAGTTAGTTAGTTAGTACAGGTGGTAGAAATCTTGGGACTCACTCAGTCACTCGGTAGACTTTGAAACTTTAATGCTATATAGTGATGAGCATGAGGCACATTTTTTGTGAACCAGTATTTTCACTGGAATAGCTTTGTTCTTCCTACATTAGGCGCACACATACAACTTTCACTATCACAGGTTACAAAAGATATTTTTCCCTTTAGCTTTATTGCCATTTCTTTTGTGTCTTTTTTGTCGCTTGTTCCCGTTTAAACTCAGTCAGGATTTTACGTTTCGTTGGTTTATCATATATACTAACTGAAAATTGGTAAGAGAGAATTATATTTTTAACACAGATGGATGTGGCACACGAAAAATTGTAAGCCAGTCAGTCGAATAACACTTAAAGTTTATAATGTGTTTATCACTAAAACGCAATATTCCATTCTGGACAAAAAAATAGCTGGAAATTTAATAGTGCTGAAATTTTCTTGGTTAGTCTGCAGGGAAATGTGAATAGTTTATATTTTTTCTACGTGTTGCTTCTATAACAGAACAAAAATGTCACTGCATAGCACATTTTACGCATGGAAAACTTTATGTGGACTTGTAACTTTTAATCACCTTTCTTGATGTATTGAGTGCGTGAAAACTGTTTTGTTTATTTTCAAAGAGTTTTGCTTACACATGGGTAATTTGCTTTGTAGGCTAACTAAATGCATTTGGGCTGTGTATTACACAGTGTGTATGTGAGGAAAGTATTGAGATTATAATCGGGGAAAATCTTGCGGCAGCATTTGTGCTCTACAATTATTGAAGTTAACACTAGGTATACGTATCACCGTAAAATGAAGTCTGAAGGACATAGAAGTTTTCGCCATAAAATATCCGAAAGCTATGGACTATCTAATCAATTAATATAATAGATAATTTCACCCTTTTAAAATGCACAGGGATGCAATAAACTTGATATGACGCAGTTTGTTTGTGGGACAAAGGAAAATAAAATATTCAGAAAATAATGGTTCTAAAATTTCGGATTGAAAAACTGTTGTAAAAAAAGAGTTAACTTGGATTTTAAACATAGACTAGCATGCATTCTGATATAAAGAATGGGACGTGAACTTTGTACATATTTATGAAATACTGGAGTGTAAAAACAAAAAGTCAAACAGGTAAAATGAGCTCTCGCTTTTCTTAAGCGAATGAACTGAACTAACTAACTATGCCGTTCTATTGAAAAAATCGGGAATAATAATAGTCTGGCTGAAACTTTTGTTTGAATTATTTGTATGTTCAAAAGCAATGTGCAATTCCTGAGTAAATATTTGCTCAACATTCATTTATTTGCTAACTAACTGATTGCTCCCACTCAATCATGGTAAGTAATTTTTCCCAATTCTGATGGCTTTAGGAGCTGCCTCTTTTTTATTGTGTCAATGTGGGATGACAGTTTTTCAAATAATGAACACCGCTCTTCTGTTTATGTAGGCGTCCATTTGTCTACACAGTGAGTGAGCTCTGTAACGTAGCTAACAATAGCTTTCTATCCTGCTAATTCGAAATGCGGAGTAAATAGCATTGTAGTTGTAGGGGAAAACATAGTGAAAACTTGAGTCGCCCAGTTCCGAGCACCCCAGTCACAAATGCGTAAACAACAGCTCTTATGAAAATTAAATGATGGGCTTTGAGTATTATCTAAACTATTTATTCATTTCATGCACGTGGGTCAATAAATCGATAGGAATCATTCAATTTACATACATGCCAGAATTTCCAACCAATTGAGTTGTACGTTGCGTGCCTTCTCAAAACGGTTTGTGCTAAACGTTTGAAACGAAATCTATAGTTTTCCTTGTCCACGGTTCATCCATAAAAGGGATATGGACTGAAAGTTGAAAAAAGCGGAGGCGATCACGAGTTTTATATTTCACAAGGGAAAACAACATGAACAAAAGAAGCAGACTACACGTTGTTTTTTAAGAGGAAAACAAAGAGAACACACTACATTTTACTGTTAGCCTGTGTTTATAGTTGAAGGTAATTGTATCCGCTGAAAATAATATTTGTCGAGCACAATTGGTAGAAAGGTCTAGATGATTGTATTTCGGGAAGGGGATTCATAATACTTACTTTGTTGGCTTCCAAAACCCATGATATATGACTTTATTAGAGTCACAAATTTGGAATCTGATTTCTGCAAATTAGGAGAATCGTATAGTAACCGACGTGAATTGAATTATTTTCGCAATGAGAGCTCTATTAAGCTTGATGTATTATTCCAATATTCGTAACAAACCGTTGAAAGCACTGAAGCATAAAATCTCCAAATTGAGGATTTATTTTTGGTTTTCGTTAGCACAAACAACAGCAGCGTAGTAAAATTCGGGTTTACACAAAAAAGTACAGTTTTGTAGACGGGATATAAAAGTAAACTTTTTTGGAGCAATATTTAACAGAGAATTCATTTTCGTTGATATCTCTGTGAATTCAATTAACAAAGTTGATTTGTATCAACTTTGTTTGCCAAAACATTTGGTTCACACTTGAATGGTTTCCTTTTATTTGTAATAAACAAGAGAAGAAGGAAAACTAGCAATTCTCTTATCTTTCCTTCCCAGCAATTTAATCACAGGTTATGCCTTGAATCCAAGATTCCATTCCGTCTGTCTGTCTGTTCTGTGTATTGAAAAATCCTATGAACGAACCAACAAAATATCATTTTTTTCTCTAGATTCAACTACTCACTGACTAACTAAGTAAAGTTGAAAACTAGCAAAGTTTTTAGTGCCACTAACTACAAGTTATAGTAGTGCCTATGGTGAGTAGTGGCACTACTAACAAACTAAATCAGTAAAGCATAAAGTAAGAAGTCTATGTTTTTTGCAAGTTTTAAAATCTCAAGAAGCTAATATTGAAAGAAGGATGTTAGAATTTTCATTTACAAGTTGAGTCAAAGAAAGAAAAAAAAACATGGATTACAAATTCAAATTTATGCTGGGACCTTTCATGAGGTTTTACAGTTACAGCTGTTCAATGGGCAATTTTTATTCTGGCCACATTTCGCTCTTTGTGACTCTGTAGACTTTGTTCCAATTGTAAAATCTTGTTCGTTTGAGCAGACTGCAATTAGTGAGTTCTTACAGATGCTGCATACCAATTCCCACTATAGATTTCAGTTGAGCGACTCAAAAAGTGAAAGTAGTTTCACCAGATGGCAAAAATACGTGACAAGGAATTTCCATCCGTTTCCTCTTTGCATCATTTATTTTTTCATTTTTCATCTTTACCCTCCAGTTGGGAAGAAAAACTTGCCACCATTATTTAGTATATACAACGGAAAAGGCGAACTAAACTCGACTTTGTTCATAAATAAAGGTTAACCAGGGCTTTTGCCATGCCAGGGTATTTAGAGAATTATGATATTCATACCGAAATTTCATTAAAAGCAGCTCACTCAATCGTTGTTTAGCCCTATATGGGTCTGCCACAAAGAATTTGCCACCCATTATTTTACGGGAACAAAACCCGGAGCGAATAAATTTAATAACACGTTGCGTTGGCGTCTGTATAAAAGTGAGCAAAAAAGGGCTCACTTCACCTCATCTGAAAGTGTCATAAAATAGATTGGTTCCTTGCCACTTTCTCTCACTCTATAACACACTGACATGGTACATTTCTCTACTGCGAGTTAGTAACAGCTTGTGTGCTCATTTTTTCCCTCTAGTTTCTCTGGCGCAAATGAAATCGCCTATGGTGTGTTCCAGTGCCCAAAAAAAAAATTAGTTGGCTAGATATAGTGAGTGTTTCAAATGGTAGTACTTATTGGGATAGGAAGCAAGAGACAGGGACTTTGAAATCTTGAGCACTTATCCCGTCCAATAAATAAAGAAGAGTGTAGCGTAAGAAAACAACAACAACTGTCAACATTATTTACAGTCTAGGATTTATCACAGCATTAACTTGCCTGGGAAGGAGTTGAGCACAAAGCTCAGCAACTTTACTAATTCGCAGGACATATAGTCCAATCCTAACTAACAAACTAACTAACTAGCTAGCAAGATACACGAGCGTTTGTAGAGCTCCGTTTAGGTCTAACATTCTAGATGGAACTTGCAATTATTTAGTTTTGGAGCGTTTTGGATAAATTTTAAAGGAAATCCTTAACATTCAACCATTTTGTTTATTTAGATTCTGACAATGCAAAACTAAATGTGTGGGTTCTGATGAAGCTGTTTTACAACGGTTTTGTAACCCACGTTCAATTTTGCGCACACAATGTAGGTTATATGTGTAAATACGAGATTAGAATATGATACAGTGTAAAAGAGCGTGAACCAAATGACTAAATCATTGGAACAAATGGTAGTCTAGTTTCAAAATAATAGCTTGAAATTCTCTAAGGGATAAAAGATTAGAGAACTAAAGCTATGCAACTCCACTGCTCCACGCATTGTCTGCGCACTAATGTGAATGTGAGTAACAGTAAAGTAAGTTTTAGAAATGGCTGCAGACCGAAATATGCATTGTGTGTGAGCGATAAATTAGCTCTATTCAAATCATTTGCTCTGTAGAGGCAACTTTAGCTAATGTGTAATTAGGTAGGCGGGCCAACTTCAAATATTCTTCAGCTCTTTTGTACATGCAACTTGGACTAGAAGGCATAAAGCGTCAGTCTAAACTGCAGTATCTAACTAACCATATTTTTCAAATTTCTTCAATAGCTTATCGAACTAAAAGTATACATTTTATGTGTTTCAGTAATAAACATATGAAATCCATACGTACATATGAACAACTTACAGTTAGTATTTTGTATTTCTTAGAAACTCAATACTAGAACTTTGTTCCCTCGTACCCAGCCACCGTGTTATTTTTTGGCACATGTGCAAAAGCTTATTGTGGTTCAAACGCACCGAGCTTATTTGAATGCATGAAAAGTTTGTGTTTGTGTATACCAACCAGCAGAAACTAATAACAATAATCAAGTAGGTATATAGTATCAGACATCTGACCAAAACACTTTATCAAAAACTCAAGTGTTCACTCCATATTGTTGTTCGTATCGAAATTCGTACACAAACACTCTATTGACAATGTTCAGAGTATCTTACAAACACATTCAGCTAAACACAAAAATGATGTACGCAAACGACAAATAAACTTTTGGTGGGCTTCATTATTACTTTACGACAAGACGACAACTTACTAACAAAGTTATAGTAAAAACTCGCGTGCACAAACACTGTAGCATTATATAGAATCAATCTTGATAGAGTTAACAAGATTGGGTCAACAACAAATAAATCACAAAGACTATAAGACCAACAAACTATAAGCCACAAGATATACATGCATAATTACAATAGGTGGAGATAGTATATCGCTATAGCTATATCATCTAAAGACATTTAAGATTTCCGAAGTGACTAACTGAGGTCAATAATAATTCCTTTTGCCGTGATAAATGGTCCCCTTTTCAAATAGATCCTTCCACTTGAATTTTCCGTGTGTGTCACCTTGTGATGGGTTCAGAAAATGGAAGTAAATTCTTAGCAAGGGACTACATGTAGATCCATTTGGCTTCCCCTATAACCAACCTGTCAAGATCCGTTTATACTATATGTAGCTTAGTCAGCGACAATGGATTCTATAATCAAAGCATTTATCTTGATAAATTGGCAAGCGTCACTGGTGAAAGTCAACTTTTTCCAATAGGCAAGAAAGATTAGTTAGTTTTCTCCGTTCCTGAACTACGTAAGGAGGAGGAATGTGCAAGGAGGAGCTAGTATTATTGCTACTGCCGTACTAACTTACTTGCTCACTAACTAACTAACTATACATAGACAATACGAGCTGTCAAATTGTCGGCTCCATTCTATCTGCTTTGTAACATGATACAAGATCTGGAGTGCCACTCCATGAGCATAAGCTGAATAGAGCACAGTTTTTGTCTCTACTCTCTACATGGGTATAGCTACTAGGTAGTTTTAGTCTGCAGATGAGAAAGTGTGCAGGATTGGGTTCACTTGAGCGGATTCCAATTCTGTTCATGTTATGAGACCATGACTGGGCGGACCACATAGGCTCTACCGATAATATAATATATGGAGTTCATATATGGTTAGTTAGTTAGCAGCTAGATTTATGATGTGCTTTCACGTAGATTTATTTATTTCTGTTAGTTAGTTACTGTGCCGAACTCAAAGTTAATACCCATGTTATCAGATGTCAAGAGGAGCTTAAGTTGACTACATTTTAGTTGGTTTTGTAGCGGAGAAAAAATTGCATTGCATTACGTACCATGCTTACATAGGGGAAAGTTGTATATAGTACATCCATTTCTATGAGTTTAGGAAATTTTGCGGAAACTTTTTTGAAGAAAAATGTCCATCTACGAAGTTTGTGGTTTAGGTTACATAATGTTGCCAAAAAAATGGTATGTTATATGCATTTTGTGTTTTCACGTAAAATGCTGAGCGGAAAGAGTTGTGAACGTTTTTTCTCAACGGTTCCTCTCCCCTATTTATTATCTCTAATATAATATTTTGCCTCACTCACTGGGGTAGAGATTTCCACATTATCATTTTATTGTTCCGTTTTGTTAAGTTAGTAGTAACGGGCGCGTTCTTTAATGGGTTCATGTTCTCAGAAAGTGTTGTACTCAAGGGCCGTGTTTGTAGCAGTTACTGTAATTTATTTGGGCACCAAAGTCGTCTACTGGGTCGTAAAGAGAAGAAAATTCTTTGGAAAATGAGACAACTCTTGAAATAGCTTTTGGTAGCGCTGGATGAAAAAAACCCCACTCGTCAGCAGTGCTGTAACGATTAAATAATAGTAATAATTGTGAGCTATGGTCGTCACGTAAAACATAGATTCATCAATTTTTGAGTCACCAGATAATCTTTTGATGAATGGATGAACGTTCTTCTACTATACTATAGATGTAATATTTTTGTTACTACTGCTCCACAAGTAACAATGTTATCGGATTACCGATTAGCATAGTTGATTTATTGCGCTCATTTTAATGGAGAAAAAGTTCTCTCTTTCGAGGATTTACGTTTGCCAAAATGGACCAAAAAGTTTGGAATGCCAAATCGATAATAATTTTCTCATTTATGTGGGAAACGCAGGTTGTAGGCAAGTGCAGCTCGTTTTCCCTTGCAAAGTGTCATTTGTGCGTGTAATGAGTTTTCTTATACAAAGTGGAGAGTCCCTTTTGACTTTTTGGGAGCTTTATGTGCTCTATTATTTTCATATTGCGCCGTCACAAGCTTTTTCATAGAATTCTAAATTTGACTGGAGGCTAAATTTTTGCGAGCAAATCGGTGAAATTGTGCGCATGATAAACCTTGTTATGACGCTGGTACAAAAAAAAAAGAAGAATATTGCCTTCCACAAAAATAGACTGTAGCCAAAATATTCGGTTTTTTTTTTCATACAATAGACTTGTTTTGAATGCACTAGGAATGTATTCTTGAAAATCCTTCAAGTGAGATGGGATGTTGAGCATTCAAATTGAATACACTATAGATTATTCAAGATATTGTGAGTACGGTATATGATTCTCCTATTTTCCCTTCTAATCCATAAAAAATGGGAAACGTCGGGACTGTATTGTACAGAAACACAAGCTCCCAAGGCCCATTATTTGCAGTTTATTCAAGCTCAACTAACGATGATGCATTGGATTCCAAAGCTGACCTCTATGAATGTAAACACAATTTTCAATAGACAACCCACACATTCATAAACTATTCAAAATTGTTGTCACTTATGCATCAAACTATAGAGAGCCCGTCATTTCACATACACTCAGTTCGTAGCTTGCTTCGACAAACACAAAAAATTACATTGCTGCATGTCACCAATCGATTTCGGAAACAAGGAACCAATAAGTTGCTAAAATGTTCTCCTCTCTCTATTTCCAGATCAATGCACAATGTACGAAGACGGGGAATCCACGGAAAACGCTCAAACGGGGACTTCATGCCGTGAAATATCCGCACACGATGGTGGGATCCCAATTTTCCGAATTCGGACACCTGAGGAAACGGCCATCGCTCAGGATTTGCTAGAATTGTCGCGCTCTTTACCACCACGGCCGGTCAAATCCGTTCCAATTCCAATAGTCACTCATCATCATCCATACTTGGTTCAGAACTCAACTCACCATGCCGTGCTCTGTGCTGTGCCCACTCCACCCCACACTCCTAATGCCCATGGCACCTACACCATTGTCAATGGGGGTCCAACTCTCATCTACAATGGGGACAGCACATTAGCTCGCGGGGAAGAGTATAGTCAACTGACACCATTGGTTCCCACCAGTGAGCCACACTCGCTCCATATTCCCAACTCAGTGTCTTTGTCACCACCGCCAGAGGGAAATACAAATAACAATGGGGGCACCAATGTCTTTTCTGCTCATCATCGCGGTTCGGCTCCAATCATCGTCCACCATCCTTCTGGCAGATCAGCCAATAATCTAGGGGGCAACAATGGAGCCAATGGGACGCCACTGACGCCCAGTACGTCCGAATATTCCTCTGATGCGGAGAATGTTTGTCCAAGTAGGTGTACAGTTTGTAAGTTAGTTACACAAGTTCCAATTTTTTCAGGTGTGAAATCTATGCACGGTTCAGGGAATTGGATTCTTCTTTGGTTTTACATTGCATATTGGGATTGAGATGCCCTTTTTTGTGTTGATGAAAGGCAAGGGAACATTAGAAAATGAATTGCATTGCAAAAAATACTTTGAAGGGCGGTAATGTTTTTGAAAATGACGAGCATAAAAAATTGGCAATATTTGATTATAAGGGAAGGGGAAGTTATGAATAGACTGAAGGTAAATGTAAATTGCATATGTGGGAATAGTCGTAATGCATGTATTTACCGGACCGTTCAACATGCTCAGGATGTGAAAAAAAAGTAATAAGACAAGTCCGATTCGGTAGACCAGAGAAAAGAGAGAAAAAATAAACTTTTTGTAGCAAGGCTGAACATGTTGTCTACATCCTTCTCAAAAGGGATTACCTCAAGTTGTGGAGGTAAAGTTTTTTTCTTGACGATTTTCTTATACTCTAAAAGTTACATGGGGAGGGGAAAATGGTCTGCCTTCATTTAAATTCCAAGGATGACCTGAGAAAACTTGTGAGGATGGATTGCTTTGCTCTCCGTTCATTTTTCTAGCCCAAGTAGTGTGGTAAACGTGCTCTTTCCCCTAATTTGGACCATCTGATCCACAGAGAATGTATAATAACATGGCCTTCTTCTCTCTGTCTACATTCTCCACATGCTGTACTAGCTGTACTTTTTATTCCTTGTGTGGGCTATCATCGTTCCAAGAATTGATCAACGTATAGACAAAGGAAGAAACCCTTTGGGTAATTTTTCTACAATAGACACTATAGAAAGCTCTCCCATAGTTAGGATTGGTTAGTTTACCCGTGTCTACGTGCGCGTGTGATTTTTCTAATCTCTAGGTGCATTCTTTAGGGACTGGTTTCATCGTGTTCTCTTTTCCTCATAAAATCTTGTCCAATTGTCATAATTTTGGCATCCCGTTGGTTTTATTTGTTAGTAACGACAGTGCACACACACAGTTTTCTATTCATTCACCGGTTTCATGTGCTAAAATATGATCATGCTGCGAAACGTTATAATTTTATTGCATAAATTACTCAATTTGCTGAAATTACATATAAATTTCTTTAGAATATAAAGTAGTTTGCTTATATAGATTATATAAACATTTCAGACCTATGGGTCGGTGTTACTGGAAACAAATTTTGTAGTATATGAAAGAGGAGACTCATAAAAATAAATATTTTTCCTTCCAGACGAAGAAGCAATTGACGTGATGATAATTGGGAACGATGACCACAATAGCGACCATGGTGGTGGTCGAAGCACACCAGGTAGCAACTACAGTAGCAATCCAAATTCCTCCGAATCCAGTGGCGGAGACTCAGACTCTAGTTACGAAAGTCGACGAGGGAAAAAGCGTAAAAATTACACATATGACGACCTGTTAGCTTCAGACGGACGCTCTAAAAATCATAGTCACAAAACGAAAACAGCTCGGCCAATTTCCCTTCCCAGCAGACGTGCAAAGTCTTGTGCAACCAAAAAACCTACATCATACGAGCACAGGAAAATGATCAAAAGTCGACCTGAGAAGAAAAAATCGAGTCCTCACCTGCGATCTCGAACTTCACGTCGAATTCAGAAAAAGAAGTCTAAAAAATATTCCAGTGATGAAGAATTTTTGATTCTTTCCGATGATGAGGATATTGTGAGTGTGACTAGAGACGACTCGGATAAGGATTTGGAAGATTCACAGACTACAAACGATTCTCATCATCGGTATACATGTTCCCAGTGTGGGAAGCATTATGCCACTTCGTCCAATTTGTCTCGACACAAGCAGACGCATCGAAGTTTAGACTCACAGAATGCAAAGCGATGCAATACATGTGGGAAGGTGTATGTGAGCATGCCAGCTCTGAGTATGCATTTGTTGACTCACAACTTGAATCATAAATGTCGTATTTGTGGGAAGGGCTTCTCACGTCCTTGGCTCCTCCAGGGACACATGAGGTCTCACACGGGCGAGAAGCCCTATGGGTGTGCACATTGTGGCAAGGCTTTTGCCGACCGGTCAAATCTCCGGGCTCATATGCAAACTCATTCCACGCAGAAGAGTTTTGTGTGCAAACGATGCAATAAGTCTTTTGCTCTCAAGTCATATCTGAATAAGCATTATGATTCTTCTTGCTACAAGGATACGTAGACTACTACACTATTAGGTAGGTAGGCTCATACATCCATAGCTACGATAGATAGGACTAACAGTAAGGACATGGTTTTTCGATCCAACAAGAGGACTTTAACTTTTTTGCAATAAATAAGCAACGCTTAAGGTTTTAAGGGTTTTATATGTGTGTGCGGCTTGATGGAGGAGAGTGAAAGTTTGCAATAATAAATTACATGGAAATATAGTTGTACCATACATTGATATTATTCTTGGCTTTACAATGGAGGTACTACATAGGTGTAGTATACAGTGTGCTAGCTAAAAGTTAGTTTTGAGGTTTCCATCTGTTTCAAAGCATTCGAAAAATCGGTGAACTAAACTGACCAACTTAGAGGTTTTTGGGGATCCTATATAAAAGGAAATTTTAAAACTTACTTGTTAGCTCACTGTAACTGCATAGTGTGTAAGCTAGAGCAGACATTAACATACCTAAATAGACTTTTAGGTTGACAAATGCATATTCAAGCCTGCATGCAGTTAGGAGAATCCCATTGTTAGTTTTATGGATTGAGACAGGGAACTCGTTCGTATTCAAGGATAAGCTTTTGTCTGTGTATTTATGGCAAAAGTTTTCTACAGGATGGAAAGTTTAGAGCATGTGGATCTGAGGACAACTTTTGACGGAGAAAGTTAAAAATCTTAAATGATTGGTCGAGTAGGTAATCCAATGTGAATTTATTGGAGTGCAATAGAACTAAAGAAAGTTTACTTCTAACTATCGATCTTTTCCTTTTATTTGCACCTACTGTGTGTTTGAGCTCTGTAGTTTTGCATAATAATTTTAGTCGCTTTGTTTAACTAGCTTACTACTATACTAACTAACTAATTATAGTTAAGGAAACTTGTTGCATGCACGTGACAAGATATAAACTCTAGTCCACTTTGTTAGTTACAATTATGGAACCTGACGTCTGACACTGTGCTCAAACAATGTAATCTATAGAGTTGCTTCAGTTATCCATTTTGGTATTGGCCAAACCTTTAAACTTTTATTTTTCTATTTTTTTTTTTGAGGGATTTTTCCAATCCCATTTTCTCATGCTTTATGTACTATTGGCAGGGTGTGTGTATATAATAGTGTACTGGAGCATGTGTGGATTTCATAGGAGCAATTTAGGAATTGAATGCAAGTGGGTTTTTCCTTAAGCTATTGATGAAAATACTAGACTGGGGGAGAGAAAAATAGGATCAATAGTGGAGCTCAAAATGTATTATTGGTTCAATGGAATGCCAATTTCCTCTGCCGTGAATCTCTTTTTTGGATGCCATTTCCGTAGAATAAGCTTTTAACCTTGTACTGCTCTGTATAATGCACCATTCCATTTCGTATAGTTTAGTTGTACGAAAATTTACTACTGTCAAATACTATGTAAAAGTTGGATCATCTTATAGAATGGTCTTTTTGTGAACCAACATAATGAAAATGGGACAACGAACTCGCAAAAACTTGTAAGTAATAACATAAATATTACTTTATTACTGTGTTGTGTACATAATATTACTGTAGGCGAATATTTAAATGATTGAATCTTTTTTGTACAATGCGCATGTTTTGGCTCCAAAATGCGTGCACTGTACAAATGAGGGATTATTGCATTATTTATGCTAATCGTATTACACGTTTTTAAACTAGTGCATGAGTTTTCAGTAGAATATTATTATTTTGCTTCTAAATGTGAGATAATATGCTACATTAGATAGATAGTGAGTATTTAACCAGTCCAAACAAGATATTTAACTTTCTTCAGTAAAAGTTTAAAACCACACGGTCCAAAAACTCCATTCCTGAGGATAATGCAATATTTTTCTGTTCACCTGCATCCACTACGTAGTTGTACACAATATAGTTAGTCAGTTCTATTGCCAATAGAATATTAAGTACATCATACAGTTGTGGCATAAATGCAATGGCGTGTGATTTTACAGTTTGTGTGAACTACTTGTATGGATCGATTGCAATAAGCAACCCAAAATATATGACTCTAGAATAAGTGTATACATAGACACTAACTATCTAAATATAAGTAAACTGCAAATCTATCTCAATGTGTTTAAAATGTTAAGAAACTAACTTGTGTCTGTATATGTGAACCGTGAGCAATATTCTCTGTGCTTCTCTCTTTTTCCTACACGGCAAAAAAAAAAACATTTTGTATTGGTAGATTGGACAGAGTAATTTTTGGAGCATCGAAATTATCTATTATTAACTAGTCTGACTACAAATCCAACGATTTGACCTAATACTGAATCTTGTATTAGGATTTTTCAAGTTAGCAATCTAATTATTCGTGTAACTTTTCTAGTCTTCTCATGTGTTTGTCGACTTCACATGTAATGTATACAGTTGAAAGTTGTTTTCTCTGGTCATTCCAAAACCAACCATATGCATTCTGAGTTCATTCTAGTCTTAAACTTTGAGTCAGTTTTCCATTCAACGAGTATAAGATGTCTAACCAACGGAAGCATTCATTTTTTTAGTTCCCTGTGATTTGGGATGTGATTTATTCATATTATTTTGAGACTGATGTATTGCTACTAGGATAAATTCTTATTGTTTCTATGTGTGCATGTGCACTTTGTTCCCTTCACTTTGACGTTACATTGTTTGCACCTTGACATACGTATTTTTGAGGAGCATAACATTTCCTGTGGCTCCAATCTACTTAAATAATGTACAGAGGATGGTCCCATCACAAATTGTTTCTATGCATTCTTCGTTGAATATTGTGTAACCAACTAACTGTAGTGTATTGTGAAAGAAAGTAATAATTCTGATGGTATAATAAAAATCCTCCTGAGAGTGTGAAAAAGATAGCAATAGTAAACTTATATTAAGCACAAGCCTTATCATGTCCCCTGCAATTTCCTATCCACCAACCCTTAGGATTGGGGATTTCTTAACATTATGGTTGGCTATCCTACAGTTAGTTAGTATAAATATTATGCACTTATGGAGTGTACAAAAAATAAACATTTTCATCCAAGCTTGTATGTACTCACATATAGTATGCTACTACTTTTATCATTATGCACTCTAAAAATGTTTACCTTTTTTGGGCAGCAGTGTAAGTAAGTAGCCAACTTTCTCTTTGGAAGATATCTTTCAATAAATCCTGATTCGTGTTACTCTAGTTAACTAATAAATCAAATTTTTGTATCCACAATCAATCTCACTCATTGAGTTAATGGGGAAATTGTATACCAGCAGTGTATGGGTAGTTCATTTATCATACTCTACAATTTTACCAAAGAAATGAATTAAAATCTTTTGTCAACAAAAGTGGCACAAAGCAAGACACTACATGCCCAAATGGTGAACCCAAGTGTAATTTTTGGGAAACTTTGTAAGTATTGAGAATTCTCCATAAATTATCATTGTGGGACGGAACATAAGTTCCTATTGGATTTTCTTTGCAACTTGCTTTTAGGTTGGATTCACCAGTTTTCTGTACACTTGGGTTGGCGCATATCATTTATCAAAAGAGCTTGTGGGAGCCATACACACACGGCACACTTTCAAAAATGAATAGGCCTTTCAAGTCAAAGTTCCACTTAATTTATTAAAGGATTTGCACCATTTAATACACAAGACTTGATATGGATTTTGGCCCATCTGGCACTGTGCATGTGTGCATCAATCTTTTCAATATTACACTTTTCCTTCTCGTGGTCCAGTACATGCAGTACAGATGGTACACTCCACTATACACAGGTTCCATACGGAGCCATATTATATGGCCATGCAGGTTCAGAGAAACACTTTCACTGCTTTGTTAGATCTGGATCCTGTACAAAGTAATTGTACATTGGGAAAATGGTATGAAGGATGCTCAAGTCGCCAGGTACAGACATAACCGATTCATTTTTGCTTGCTATCCAAAATGGATGTGAAACAAGTCCAGTTTATAGTGGACTCAAAAAATACTACCCAGTTGGCATTGTGGAATTGTAGAAATTTGTTACGGCGGCTTCATAAAGCGAACGCGATAGTAATTTCTCATCCGCTAGTCAATTTTGGTATCACATGTTAGGGCAATTATTTGAATCATTCGAGTTGAAGCAAACTCAGTGAAATACTTTTAGTTAGTAGTTGGCTAAAAATGAGCACCAGTCAGACTCAGCTGGTGCTGACCATAGAAATAGATATACTATATGCTGACTCACTGACTGAGACGAACAAACTGTTATGGGGGAGTTAGAAACTAACGAGCAAAGTGGATAAATTGTCCTGTGTTTATTCAATTTCAGCATCTGGAACACCTAAACGTTACATCTATACTACAGATTACTAACTAACTATGAAGATGAGGTACGCCATGAGAATTTCATGAATAAATAACTCGCCTCATCTTTAACAGTCTCCTGTAGGTACTGTGGACATGAAAATTGCACCACATCAATAAAAGGACGTAGAATTACACAAGCTATGTATACTACTAGAAACAACGATCAAATTATTTACTGTACTGTGGGTGCTGCCCACTGAATTCCCAGTACTCTCTATATCTATATAAGGAGATAAAAAATACACGATCCACATCTCGCAAGTAGAAGACTAGTACTTATGTAGCAGTAGTAGTAATAGTACACATGGGCACACCAACATTCTACAGATAAGTAAGCTGGTTACAACAGAAAACATAAAAACAACTTGTCCAAGAAATCTAGCAAACAAACATGAGCATGAGACAAAACTTGAAACAAATCAGAGTCCTCAAAACTGTATTACACACAACTGGCTGAGAGCGAGGAGACCCGCAATTTTGTTTCACAAATCATATTGTGTACATCCACAATAATCGCACTAAAAGCATTATTGTGACGTATCCAACTAGTTATAGTTAGTTAGTAGAATAGTTGACTCAAGAAATCAAATTAATGCTCCATGTGTATAAACGGAGGACTAAAATATATCACAAACACTTATGCCGGAGCTGGAGTTCCCTTATTGCCAGGCTTAGACTCTTGAGATGGTGGAGGATCCCTGGACTCATTCCAATCTTTAAGGCCTTCGGGAAGTGCAGTATCTTCTTCAAATGATCCAGTGCCCTCCACAAATTCTTCATATGTTGATTTCTCGGGGAATGGTCTTTTCCCTAACAGCTCAATCATGTCCTCACGGCTTAGGATTTCTTTACTCAATAACCGTTCTGCAACCTGCACACCCCAGACAATAACTTTATTCCATGGACCAGTCTACATTTTTACATACTACTGTACTATATTCATGTAGTATACATGTTTTTGGCGTGGTAGTATGGTACAACAACCCATCACATGGGTATTTACTACTTGAATAAATAAATAAATAAATAGACATAAATGAATATATGAATGCACTGGGAAGCATATTAAAATCACCTTTCGCACATCTTCCTTATGTTCTTCCAACAACTTAAGCGTTCTGTCATAAGCTTGTGAGATAAGCTTCCGCACTTCTCCATCAATGAGTTGTGCCGTTTCTTCTGAGTAAGGTTTGTCCATAACCATCTCCCCAGGTTGGGGCATATCAAAACTGACATTACCAACTTTATCGTTCATCCCGTAGTGTACAATCTAACAGAACCATCAACAATCAACATTAGTAGTTATTGTAGTAAGTAACAATGTTAATGCAAGTTTAAATGAACCTTTTCACTAGATTACCTGAGCATATGCACTTTGAGTAACTTTCTTCAAATCATCTTGAGCCCCAGTGGTAATTCTTTTGAAGAAAATTTGTTCTGAAACTCGACCACCCAAGGTCATACACATACGATCTAATAGTTGCTCTTTGGAATACAAAAATTGCTCTTTGGGGAGATATTGGGCATAGCCAAGTCCTTTGCCACGGGGGATTATAGAAACCTGAAAATGCAGCACATGTTAAATTCAATGATTTTCATGCAGCGCAAATGATGAACAGTTATTTAAAAAACTTTATTTGAGCGTCTAAACAAACATCATACCTTGAGTAATGGATCGGCATACTCTAAGAACCAGCCAGCAACTGCATGGCCTGCTTCATGATAAGCTACGGTTTTCTTCTCGTCTGGCTGTAAAACATTCGTTTTCTTCTCCATACCAGCCACAACCCGTTCAATAGCTTGCTCAAAATGCTTCAGGATTATAGAAGTATTTAAATCTCTTGCAGCAATCAATGCAGCCTCGTTACACACATTCGCAATATCAGCTCCTGTAAAAACATAGGAGGACATCTTATAGCCCATACTACATATAATTTACTGGCATTTGACAGGTCTTGTAGGTAGACTAACCCGTAAACCCTGGAGTCAAAGCAGCCATTTTTCTAGACAAATCGTTCTTATCTAACAAGGTTTTAAGATTCTTCAAATGCACTTTGAAGATACTAGCTCTTCCTTTTATGTCTGGTGCTGGGACAAAAATCTGCCTATCGAATCGTCCAGGTCGTAACAAAGCCTGGTCCAAAATGTCAATTCGATTGGTTGCAGCCAGCACGACAACATTTGTGGTCGTATTGAATCCTATAAAGAATGAAGACCATAATTACAGAGCACATGAAAGCGCATGAAGTGCACAGTTTCACAACAATGTACCATCCATTTCCACAAGCAGTTGATTCAAAGTATTTTCTTGCTCTGAATGTCCCCCGAAACTTCTACCCCCTCGTTTTCTGCCAACTGCATCGATTTCATCAATAAATAAAATACATGGAGCATGCTTCCTAGCCATGGAGAACATATCCCGTACCTGAAATAGTAATGACGGTGGTACAGTAATAACATAACAATTACAGGTTCTATCACAGTTACGAATAATTAATGGAAATTGTTTGCTCACTCTGGATGGACCAACTCCAACGAACATTTCAAGGAACTCGGACCCTGAGACTGTGATAAATGGCACGTTTGCTTCTCCAGCTGTAGCTTTCGCCAACAATGTTTTGCCAGTACCAGGAGGACCTATGTTTCCATTCACAATTATGATATCCATTCTGAGAAAATGAAATAAGAATTGGATTGCTAGGGTTTTCTCACTCACCAGTCAAAATAGCTCCTTTGGGAATTTTGGCTCCAAGTTCTTGATACTGATTTGGATTCTTGAGGAAATTAACGAATTCCATAATTTCTACCTTAGCTTCCTCGCAACCAGCCACATCCCTGAAGTCGAAGTGTTTCATTAATTGCGACCAGTTCAGTACTAAGACAAGATGTTGTGTCCCTGATATTTAAGCATGAAATTTATTTAAAAACTTACTTGAATCTAATACCAATGTCACTGGAATTTATTAACTTTGCAGTAGATTCCATAACACCACCGAAAAGGCCGCCTCCACGTTTTCCCCCTTTGCCACCCATCATTTCCGCAGATCTTCTCATCATGAAAATTAGAAATCCTGGCAGATGAGCACACAAAAAATATTCGTTACTACATGTCAGTTTCAAGAGAAACAGTCAAAAGGTAATGTACCTACCTATTATCAAAATGGTAGGTAATATCCCTGTCAAACTAGCCGCTTCCACTTCAGTCTTATAAATGACAGGAACGAAATTTGCCGGCTCCACATTTGTATCAATTTGTGCATTCTCTAAATTCCTTTCGAACGAGTCAACGCTTCCAATATTGAACCACAAGACGCTCTAGAACCAGTTAATTTGTACTATGTGGACAATAAATTAAATAACATTGATTTTGTCTTTTGAAATCTTACAGAGGTATCCACTTGGGTTCCTGGATTTACTCGGACTCGTACCCATTTTTTATTCACTACTTCTAACTTTTCTACAGCACCACGGGAGAGATAACTGCAAGAAATATCAGTACATGGTGTACCTATTATATTTTCATGGGAAGGAGAAACACCTTAATATCTAAATAATATACTTACTTGTTCACAAACTCCTTCCAAGTGATTTCCTTGTAATTCATTTCATAATAGGCAAAGACGCCCAAAATTCCAAGGGTTCCGGCGACTGCAAGTACCATAATTTTGTCTCCTCCTTCCCCTCCAACCCCACCCCCAGCAGACTTTCCTCCTCCAGTGCCCCCTCCTTTGGGTCCGCCACCGCCAAAAATGGAGGACCATGGATCCACAGTAGGTTTCGGAGCACCCGCATTTTTGGGGCCGGCAGCAGTTGATGATGAAGTAGCACCTTGATCTGGACCACCTAATTTTTTCTCTGATGTCTTCTGGCCTCCATTTTTACCCCCCGCTTCGGCTTCTGAAGCACTATTTTTGCTTTTAGGGAAGAATTTCTCAAATCCTTTGGGAGGTTTGTCCGTAAAGTATAGTTTGAATTCGGACAAGAACCGCTGGAATTCTGGGAAGTTTTTGACAATCTGAAGCATGACAAAAAAGTATTCGTTATGCTATACTATGCACCATCATAAATGCCGTACCGTACAGAAAAAATACTTGAATTATACCTTAGTATTGTTAATATTGGCAGGTGTAAGTCCAGCTTTGATCAATTTGTCAACTTGTTTAAATGAAGTGATGATTCGGTACGCCATGGCTTTAGGTTGGGTTTCTGAAAAAAATTAATTTCACACTATGATTTTGAAAGTAATTATTGAGAATCTATAGTGAAATTACTAAATTAAACGGATTAACCGATTCGATAAGTGACGCTATTCGAAATCCGGAAACTTTTATCCTTTCATTGAGAATGTTGCTACTATAGGACAAAGTAACTATGGCAAAAATTCTTCTCCCCTTTACCTTGTTTCAAATAAAAGAATCACAGTATCCGAATTTCGAAATCGAAGCTACGAAGGAGGCGTCTAGGACTTCGTAGAAAGGTTAACAGTGACAACTGCCAACCCAAGGATTCAAAAGGTGTTGATCCGGTTGCAAAAGCTGATGCAACTTAATTGTTCACCGAATCTTTCATTATTCGATGAGTTTCACTTTCTATCTGTAATGTGAGAAAATTGACCTTGTAGCTCAGAATTTGCTTCACGTTCGTAACATGATTGCGAAAGAAAAAAAGCGGAGACGAAAAGTGACTTGTTTGCTTACCTCATGTCAGAAATAGACTTAAAAACTACTGAAAGATGCACTTGTCTAGCAATAATATTATGTAACACAACTGCAGCTGACGATGATGTAAACAATATCAGAGTCCGAATTTTTCAACTACACTCCGAAAATCCCGTGATAGCAGTATGATCATGTTCATGATCTGCACTCTGCAGCAATATTTTTGTTGAATCTGAAACTTTAGATGGATACAAATCTCCCGCAAAAAAACTGTACTCATGGATTGATTGATTCGGGTTGGGTACCGTCCAGTCTCCAGTCTCCAGTCTCCAGCTCCAGTCTAGTGCCAGTCAGCCGTCAGCTACGTTATGAATTCAGATGGCAATTTGGCAACAAAAACAAAGCTATTGTGTCAGTCCACATGGACATTAAAAATTACAAATTAAGATTGTGAGTGAAATAAAAACTATTTTAGTTTTGGATGGACAAAGTTGCGTTGGCAGTTTTCTACTGTGCGTCTGTGCGTGTACATTTTGTCGGTGGATGG
>Ga0210040_10001894_pt1 | contig 30525 bp, 26 predicted proteins | sample CryGeyCG12114_NA_FD_185462 | JGI IMG/M metagenome (GOLD analysis project Ga0210040, IMG submission 185462) | Groundwater microbial communities from aquifer - Crystal Geyser CG19_WC_8/21/14_NA (SPAdes) (version 2) | ecosystem: Environmental > Aquatic > Deep subsurface > Groundwater | place: USA...
GCAGGCCGGTGCTGCTCGCCAGGTAAACCGTCTCGACGATGTGCTCGGCGAAGCCGTAGAGCAGGTGACCGTCCGCCTCGGCCCGCGCGAAGGCCCGGCCCAGACCGGCGGCCACGTCGGCGAGGGTCTCGACGCTCGTCGTCGCGGGGTCGTCCTCGAAGTCGAGGCGGCCCTGACCGTCGTCCGCGACCAGGGGCATCGGTTCGTCCGCGGGCGAGGCGGCGCGAGCGGCCGCCTCCGCGGCCGCGACCACGGCGGCGACCTCGGAGACGTCGGCCAGGTCGGCCGCGACGGTGGCCACGGCGGTGCCGCCGTCGACCTCCGCGGTGGCGGTCACGGCCAGGCTCCGGGTGTGCATCTCCCCGTTGGTCGTCAGCGCGTTCGCCGCCCAGCGCAGGTTGGTCTCGTAGCGCTCCGTGAGCACCGCGACCACGGGGCCGTCGGCGACCGCGAGCGCCTCGGTGAGCAGGTCGGTGACCCTCATGCCGTTCCCTCCGCTGCCGTGTTGAGCACGTTCACCCCGCGGAACAACGCCGACGGGCAGCCGTGGGAGACCGGTGCGCTCTGGCCGGGCTGGCCCTTGCCGCAGTTGAGCACGCCGCCGAGCACGTACGTCTCCGGACCTCCGACGGCCTCCATCGAGCGCCAGAAGTCGGTCGTCGTGGCCTGGTAGGCCACGTCCTTGACCTGACCGGCGAGCCTGCCGTCCTCGATGGAGTAGAACCGCTGGCCGGTGAACTGGAAGTTGTAGCGCTGCATGTCGATCGACCACGACTTGTCGCCCACCACGTAGAGGCCCTTCTCGACCCGCGAGATCATCTCCTCGGTGCTCGGCCCGTCCGGGTCTGCGGCCAGGGACACGTTGGGCATCCGCTGCATGGGGATGTGGCCGGGGGAGTCGGCGTACGCGCAGCCGTTCGACGGTCCGAGGTCCTTCTCGGCGGCCATCTGCCGGTTGAGCTGGTAGCCGACGAGCGTGCCCCCCGAGACGATGTCGAAGCTGGTCGCGGCGACCCCCTCGTCGTCGTAGCCGATCGAGGCCAGCCCGCGCTCGACGACGCGGTCGCCGGTCACGTTCATCACGGGGCTGCCGTAGTGCAGCGTGCCCAGCTGGTCGAACGTGGCGAAGGACGTGCCGGCGTACGCGGCCTCGTAGCCGAGGGCGCGGTCGAGCTCGGTGGCGTGCCCGACCGACTCGTGGATGGTGAGGAAGAGGTTGCTCGGCTCGATCACGAGGTCGTAGCGACCCGCCTCGACGGTGGGGGCTGCGGCGTGCTCGGCCAGCAGGGCCGGGATCTCGGCGACCTCGGCGTCGAGGTCCCAGCCCGTCCCCGTGAGGTACTCCCAGCCGTGACCGGCCGGTGGGGCGAGCGTGCGCATCGTGGCGAAGCCGTGGTCGCCGACGCTGACCGCCGTCAGCTGCGGGTGGATCCGGACCCGTTCCTGCGTCGTCGTCGTGCCGGCGAGGTTGGCGAAGAACTTGTTCTCGTGCACCCAGTGCAGCAGGGCAGAGGTGTGGCTGACCCCCGGCCCGGCGAGCAGGGCCGCGGACAGGTCGAGCATCCGGCCCTGCCGCTCGGCCTCGTCGACCGCGAACGGGTCGGTGTCGTACGAGGACACCCACGTCGCGTCGCGGTGGACCGGCTCGTCGGCCAGCTCGACGCGGTGCGGGGTCAGCGGCTTGGACACCTTCGCGGTGGCGACGGCACGTTCGGCCAGCCGTGCGGCGGTGGTCGTGGTGAGGCCGACGCCCGAGGCGAAGCCCCACACCCCGTCGTGCACGACCCGTACGGCCAGGCCGAGCGTCGCGTCGTCGGTGCTCGACTCGAGGCTGTGGTCCCGGAACGTCCGCACGCCCTCGCGGACCCGCTCGACCCGCAGGTCGGCGTAGCTGCAGCCGAGCTCGCCGGCCCGGGTCAGCGCCGCGTCGGCCAGCGCGTGCAGCGGCAGGACCGTGAAGCCGGGGTCGACACCCCGGGTGGTCGGGGACGAGGGGACGCTTGGGGGCACGTGCTCAGCCTAACGAGCGCCTCTCACCTCTACTCTGTCCCCTGTGGCGGTCGCCGTACGGGTCATCCCCTGTCTCGACGTGCACGCCGGCCGGGTGGTCAAGGGCGTGAACTTCGTCGACCTCCGAGACGCGGGCGACCCCGTCGAGCTGGGTGCGGTCTACGACGCCGAGGGGGCCGACGAGCTGACGTTCCTCGACATCTCGGCCAGCTCCGAGGGCCGGGAGACGACGCTCGACGTGGTCCGCCGGACAGCCGAGACGGTGTTCATCCCGCTGACCGTCGGCGGCGGGGTGGGCACCGTGGCGGACGTCGACGTGCTGCTGCGGGCCGGCGCCGACAAGGTCGCCATCAACACGGGCGCGATCCGTCGCCCGGAGGTGATCGGCGAGATCACCCGCCGCTTCGGCAACCAGGTGCTCGTCCTCTCCGTCGACGCGCGCCGGGCGCCCGGGATGCCGTCGGGCTACGAGGTCACCACCCACGGCGGGCGTCGGGCCGCGGGGCTGGACGCGGTCGAGTGGGCGCGTCGCGGCGTCGAGGAGGGGGTGGGGGAGATCCTGCTCAACTCGATGGACGCCGACGGGACGACGGCCGGCTTCGACCTGGAGATGATCGCCGCCGTCCGGGCCGTCGTGGACGTCCCGCTGATCGCCTCGGGCGGTGCGGGCCGGGTCGAGGACTTCCCGCCGGCCGTCGACGCCGGTGCGGACGCCGTCCTCGCCGCCACCGTGTTCCACTTCGGCACCCTGAGCGTCGCCCAGGTGAAGGACGCGATCGCCGCTGCGGGCCATCCCGTCCGGCGGGGCGTGTCGACGGTTCCCGGCCGAGCAGGGAGACTCTGACCGCGTGACGCCAGGAAAGCCAGACAGGGCTGACAAGCCGGGGAAGCCGGCCAAGCAGGACAAGGCGGCCAAGGGCAAGAAGCGGGACCACGCGCCGGCGCTGTCCGACCTCGAGCCGGAGGTCGCGAGCCCCGAGGACTGCATCTTCTGCCGCATCGTCGCCGGCGAGCTGCCCTCGCGGCAGGTCTACGCCGACGACCACGCGGTCGCGTTCCTCGACATCAACGCCTGGCACCGCGGGCACACGCTGGTGATCCCGCGCCGCCACGTCGTCGACCTGGTCGCGGGCGAGCCGTCGCTGCCCGAGATCGCGCCCGCCGTCGACGCCGTGGCCCGGCTGCTCAAGCACCGGCTGGCCCCCGACGGGATGAACATCCTCTCCTCCGCCGGCCGGGCCGCCGGGCAGACGGTGTTCCACGCCCACGTGCACGTCATCCCGCGCTACGCCGACCAGCCCGGCTTCACCCACCTGGTCAACCCCGTCGAGGTCCCCGCAGGCGAGCTCGACTCGGTCTGGCGCCAGATCTCGGCCGCGTCGTGAGCGTGGTCGGCGCCAGCTCCGGACCGCCCGGCGCGCACCTCGTCACCCCGCGCTCCCGGCAGACGCGGCTGCTGCTCGTCGAGGTGCTGCCGCCCGCCGTGGTGGCCGTGCTGCTGCTCCCGTTCGTCATCTCCTTCCGGCACTGGTGGCCCAGCACGCCGAACACGATCGACCTGCAGGTCTACGTGTACGCGGTGAAGGACATGCTGGTCGGCAAGGACATCTTCCTCACCAGCACCCCCGGCTGGCACCTGTTCTTCATCTACCCTCCCGTCGCGGCGGTGCTGATGACGCCGCTGGCGTTCGGGCCGTACCTGTTCTGGCAGCTCGCCTGGACGGTGGCCGGGGTCGGGGCGACGCAGTCGGTGCTGCGCCGCTGCGGGGTCCCGCGCGGCTGGAAGCTCGCGCTGGTGGGCTCGGTCGCCCTCCTCGCCGTCGAGCCGATCCGTACGACGCTCGGCTACGGCCAGGTCAACACGTTCCTGATGGCCCTCGTCGTCGCCGACCTGCTGCCGCGCTATCCCGGCGCGCCGGAGCGCAGGCGCCCCCTCCAGGGCACCCTCGTCGGCGTGGCCGCGTCGATCAAGCTCACGCCGACGCTGTTCGGGGTGTTCCTGTTCGTGGCCGGCCGGCGCCGGGCGGCGATCACCGCGGCCGTCTCGTTCTTCGTCTTCACCGGCATCGGGTACGCGTTCCTGCCGCGCAACACGGTCGAGTTCTTCGGCGGGCTCTCCGGTGGCGACACCCGTACGGCCTCGCCGCTCTACGTCGGCAACCAGTCGCTGCTCGGCGTCTTCTACCGGTTGGCCGACACGAGCCGGACCACGACGCTCGTCGGCCTCGGGGCCGCCGGGATCGTCGCCCTGCTGGGCGCGCTGGTCGCGGTGCACTGGTGGCGCGCGGGACAGCGTGTGTTCGCGGTCGCCCTCGTCGGACTCTGCACCAACCTGGCCTCGCCGCTGTCGTGGACGCACCACTACGTGTGGATCCTGCCGATGGGCGTCGCCGTCCTCACCCAGGCACTGCCGCGCTGGGTCCGGGTCCTGGCTGGCTTCTGGGTCGTGTGGGTGTCTCTGTGCCCGCCGCTCGCGCTGCTCCCGTACGGCAAGCAGGTCGAGCTGACCTACACCCCGCTGCAGGAGCTCGTGGCCAACCTCGGGCCCCTGACGGGTGTCGCCCTGGTGCTGGCGCTGACCGTCCGGCTGCTGGTCGTCCGTGGCCGGGTCCGGCCCACGCTGCCCGCAGGTGGGAACGCGGCAGGGGCGTCCGCGCTGCGCGGCTAGATTCTCCGTATGACCGACACCCTCAACGACACCGGCGTCGACATCAAGCCACGTTCCCGCGTGGTCACCGACGGGCTCGAGGCCACCGCCGCGCGCGGCATGCTGCGCGCGGTCGGGATGGGTGACGACGACTGGGTCAAGCCCCAGGTCGGTGTCGCCTCCAGCTGGAACGAGATCACCCCCTGCAACCTGTCGCTGGACCGGCTGGCCAAGGCGGTCAAGGAGGGCGTGCACGAGGGCGGCGGCTACCCCCTCGAGTTCGGCACCATCTCGGTGTCCGACGGCATCTCCATGGGCCACGAGGGCATGCACTTCTCGCTGGTCAGTCGCGAGGTCATCGCCGACTCCGTGGAGACCGTCATGTCGGCCGAGCGGCTCGACGGCTCGGTGCTGCTCGCCGGCTGCGACAAGTCGCTGCCCGGGATGCTGATGGCCGCGGCGCGGCTCGACCTCTCGTCGGTGTTCCTCTACGCGGGCTCGACCCTGCCCGGCCGGGTGGGCGACAAGGACGTGACGATCATCGACGCGTTCGAGGCGGTCGGCGCCTGCCTCAAGGGTCTGATCACCCGCGAGCAGGTCACCGAGGTCGAGAAGGCGATCTGCCCCGGCGAGGGTGCGTGCGGCGGCATGTACACGGCCAACACGATGGCCAGCGCGGCCGAGGCCCTGGGCATGTCGCTGCCCGGCTCCGCCGCCCCGCCCGCCGTCGACCGGCGGCGGGACGGCTTCGCCCGCGCGAGCGGCGTCGCGGTGGTCGAGCTGCTGCGGCGCGGCATCACCGCCCGTCAGATCCTGACCAAGGAGGCGTTCGAGAACGCGATCGCCGTGGTCATGGCGTTCGGCGGCTCGACGAACGCGGTGCTGCACCTGCTGGCGATCGCGAACGAGGCCGAGGTGGACCTCACGCTCGACGACTTCGTCCGGGTCGGCAAGAAGGTCCCGCACCTGGGCGACCTCAAGCCGTTCGGCCGCTACGTGATGACCGACGTCGACCGGGTCGGGGGTGTCCCCGTGGTCATGAAGGCGCTGCTCGAGGCGGGGCTGCTGAACGGCGACTGCCTGACCGTGACCGGCAAGACGATGGCCGAGAACCTCGCCGACATCGACCCGCCGGACGTCGACGGCACCATCCTGCGGGCGCTCTCGAACCCCATCCACCCGACCGGCGGGATCACGATCCTCCACGGCTCGCTCGCGCCCGAGGGTGCGGTCGTCAAGAGCGCCGGCTTCGACACGTCCGTCTGGAAGGGCACCGCCCGGGTCTTCGACGGCGAGCGGGCGGCGATGGACGGGCTCGAGGACGGCACGATCGGTGCCGGCGACGTCGTCGTCATCCGCTACGAGGGCCCCAGGGGTGGCCCCGGCATGCGCGAGATGCTGTCGGTGACGGCAGCCATCAAGGGCGCCGGGCTCGGCAAGGACGTCATGCTCATCACCGACGGGCGGTTCTCCGGCGGCACGACGGGCCTGTGCGTCGGCCACATCGCGCCCGAGGCGACCGAGGGCGGCCCGATCGCTCTCGTGCAGGACGGCGACGCCATCACCCTCGACGTCGCCAACGGCACCCTCGAGCTCGGGGTCGACGCCGAGGAGCTCGAACGCCGGCGGGCAGCCTGGACGCCCACGCCGCGCCCCGTGCGGCGGGGCGTGCTCGGCAAGTACACCCAGCTGGTCCGCTCGGCCAACGTCGGTGCCGTCTGCAGCTGAGGTCGGCCACCCGTCGGACGGCGTGACCCACAGCACATAGGGTGACTACTCAAACTTCTCTCAGGGTCTTGCGCAGCGCTGCTCAGGGCTGTGAGGGTGAGGCGGCACCACCTGGTGCGTCTCGTCCCCTGGGGGTTCGCTTGTCCGTCCGGCACTCACGCTGGCCCGTCCTCGTCCCGTCTGCCGTCGGCGTCACCGCGCTGACCGCCGTCTTCGTCCTCGCGGGTGGACCGGCACAGGCAGCACCCGTCGCGCCGGGCATCGCGCCCAGCGGGTCGGTCGTCGTGCTCATGCGCGACCAGCTGAGCCGCACACCGGTGGTGAAGAACCGCATGGCCCAGCGCCAGGCCGCCGCCACGGCGAGCCAGGACTCGGTCGTCGACCACGCGGCCGCGGTGGCCGGGGGCGCACCCGCGGACGTCGTGCACTACTCGGCGGCGAACGCGTTCTCCGCCACCGTCACCCAGGACCAGGCGGACGCCCTGGCCGCCGACCCGTCCGTCGCCCAGGTCGTGCCGAACCGCCGGATCAGCGTCCCGGTCCGGCGCGAGGTCACCGCGGCCGGCACGGCGAACGGGGCGACGGTCCCGCCGGACACCTCCAAGATCTGCCCGAGCGACCCGAGCAAGCCGCTGCTGGAGCCGGAGGCCCTGACCGACACGCGGACCGCCTCCGACGACCCCACCGCAAAGACGGCCCAGCAGCTCGCGTCGGGCAAGGGCGTCAAGGTCGCCTACATCGCCGACGGCATCGACCCGGCCAACCCCGACCTGGTCCGCGCCGACGGCTCGCGCGTGATCACCGACTACAAGGCGTTCTCCGCCGACGGTCCGGCGCCCGAGGAGGGCGGCGCGGAGGCGTACGGCGACGCGTCCGCCATCGCCGCGCAGGGTCGGGTCGCGCACGACCTCTCGACCTTCGTCAACCCGGCCTACCCGCTGCCCAAGGGCTGCAACATCCGCATCCTCGGGATGGCGCCCGGCGCCAGCATCGTGGCGCTCAAGATCGACTTCTACACCACCTCGATCATCCAGGCGATCGACTACGCGACGAGCACGGCCAAGGTCGACGTGATCAACGAGTCCTTCGGCGGCAACGTCGTCCCCGACGCGTCCTCGCGGAGCGCGATCTCGCTGTTCAACGACGCTGCCGTCAAGGCCGGGATCACGGTCACCGTGTCCTCCGGCGACGCCGGCACCACCAGCACCATCGGCAACCCCGCCACCGACCCCCAGGTCATCTCGGTCGCGGCCAGCACCAACAACCGGGCCTACGCCCAGACCGGTTACGCCGGTGCCCGGGCCTTCGGCAACGGCACGTGGGTCAACGACGAGATCTCCTCGCTCTCCTCGGGGGGCTTCACCCAGAGCGGCGGGACGGTCGACCTGACCGCGCCCGGAGAGTCGGGCTGGGCCATCTGCGGCGGTCCGGAGTGCGCCAGCTACCGCGGCGTCGCCTCCGACATCCAGCTGTTCGGCGGCACCAGCCAGTCCGCGCCGCTCACGGCCGGTGCGGCCGCCCTGGTCATCCAGGCGTACCGCAGCACGCACGGCGGCGACTCGCCGAGCCCCGCCCGGGTCAAGCACCTGCTCACCAGCACCGCGTCCGACCTCGGCCTGCCCACCTTCGAGCAGGGCGCAGGGCTCCTCGACGCCCGCGCCGCCGTCGAGGCGGCGCTGACCTACCCCGGCGCGAAGAAGGTGCCCGCTGGGCTGGCCTCGAACATCATCCTCGACAAGAGCCAGGTCAGCCTGTCGGGCACGCCCGGCTCCACCAAGACCGCCACGGTGAAGGTGCGCAACGTGGGCACCAAGAAGCTGAAGGTCGCCGTGTCGACGCGCGACCTGCGCCCGTTCGCGGTCGACACGCAGACCGCACGGCTGGACGCGAGCAGCAGCCAGACGTTCCCCTACCCGACCACCGGGGCGCCGTGGGTCTACAAGAAGGTCACGTTCGACGTCCCCTCCGGCACCGACCGGCTCGTCACCGCCGCGGCGTGGCAGGGTGCTGCGCGGCCGGTCAACGGTGCGGCCGTGACCCCGGTGGTGCGGGTCAGCCTCTTCTCACCCGACGGTGCGTTCGTCACGAACAGCCGCCCGCAGGGTGGTCCCGTCTCGGCGAACTACGCCAACCTCGACGTCCGCAAGCCGGCCGGAGGCACCTGGACCGCGGTCCTCTACACGCCGGCGGGCGCCTCGGGCTACACCGGCGCCGTGACGCTGCAGACCAGCGCCGAGCACGCCGTCCGGGTGGGGTCGGTCAACCACCCGACAGTCTCGCTGAAGGCCGGTCAGGCCAAGAGCGTCAAGGTCCGGCTGACCATGCCGAGCGACGCCGGGGACACCTCCCGGGCGATCACCCTGGCCAGCTCGGACGGTCACACGACGGCCGTCCCCGTCGTCCAGCGCGCGGTGGTGCCGGTGTCGAAGGGCAGCGGCTCGTTCAAGGGCACGATCACCGGCGGCAACGCTCGCGCCGGGTCGGCCGCCCAGGTCTTCACCTACGCGTTCGACGTCCCCAAGGGCACGCCTGACCTCGGCGCCGGCATCACGCTCGCCGACGACGCGGGCATCCAGCTCGAGGGCGTCCTCGTCGACCCCCACGACGAGACCCAGTCGATCGGCACCAACGCCTACACCGACGCGGACGGCACGGCGGTGACCTCGCAGGGCCGGACCATGCAGCTCAGCACGGCCGACCCCGTCCCCGGGCGCTGGCGGCTGATCGTGCTGGTGGTCAACCCCGTCACCGGCAAGGAGCTCGGCGAGAAGTTCTCGGGCACGCTGCGCTTCGGGCAGGCCAAGGTCGGCCTGACCGGCGTCCCGACGTCAACCAGCACGACGCTGCCGCAGGGCGAGACGACGACGGCGAAGGTGACGGTGACGAACACCGGCGTCGCCCCGGTCAACGTCCAGCTCGACGCGCGGACCGACAAGGTGCGCAGCACGCCCCTGACCTCCCCGTTCGGAGCGCAGGACTTCCAGCTGCCGGACCACGCGGCGCCGGCCTTCCTGGTGCCGCCGGGCACGACGGGTCTGACGGCCACGTCAGCCTCCGACGTCCCCGCGATCGTCGAGCTGGAGTCGGGCGCCCAGGGCATCGACGTCGTCGGCGGCCTCTCGAGCGGCAAGAAGGGCAGCACCGTCTCCAGCGTCTCGGTCAAGGAGAAGCCGGGCACCGTCTCGACCGGGCTCTGGTTCACCGACGTGAACGAGATCGGCCCCGTCGGCAACGAGGCCCCGCCCACGGCGGACACGCAGGTGGACCTCGTCGCCCGTACGCCGGACCTCGACGCGGCCGTCACCTCCTCGACCGGTGATTTTTGGAAGGCGGCGTTCGACCCGCAGGCCGACACCGGTGCCCCGGTGACGATCCAGCCGGGCAGGAGCGCGACCGTGACGGTGAGCATCAAGCCGACGGGCGAGGTGGGCTCGAAGGTGCACGGGGTGCTGAACGTGGTCACCCCGCCGTCGCTGATCTTCCCGACCTTCACCCCCACCGGTGACGTCATCACCACGCTCGACTACGCCTACACCGTGGGCGCCCCGAGCACGGCGACGGCGGACACCGTGACCGCGGGTCGTTGAGGCCCGAGCTCGTACGGGACCCGGTCAGAGCTCGGTGAGCACGCCGCGGCTGCGCCAGACCGTCCTCGACACCGAGGACCCGCGTGGGCTGGCCGAGTTCTACCGGGTCCTGCTCGGCCTGTCCTACCGCCCGGGCGACGAACCTCCGGCGGCGGGGCAGGCCGACCCCCGGGGGGAGGACTGGCTCGTGCTCGTCGGCGAGGGCGGGGAGGCGGCGCTGGCCTTCCAGCGCGTCGCCTCGCTCCCGCCGCCCACCTGGCCCGAGGGGGAGCGGCCGCAGATGCTGCACCTCGACACCACGGTGCCCAGCGCGACGGAGCTCGTGGAGCAGCACGGGCGCGCCCTCGGGTTGGGGGCGCGCCTGCTGCTCGACCGTTCCGACGACCCCGACGAGCCGCTCTACGTCTACGCCGACCCGGCCGGGCACCCCTTCTGCATCTTCGTCGCGCCCGACGCGTAGCACCGGGTCGAGGGGGCGTACATCTGTCCGGGGGACCGTCTAGCGTTCCGCGGGTGGAGACGATCGGTCTCGAGGGACGTCGCGCCCGGCTCGCCCGGCAGCACCTGCTGCTGCCCAGCACCCGCACCGACGACGTCACGGCGATCGCGGACGCCGTCGTCGCGCTGCACTCCTCCGACCCCGTCACCGTCTACCTCTCCCTGCTCGCCCGCATGCGGGCCCCCGCGCTGACCGCCGTGGACGCGGCGCTCTACGAGGACCGTTCGCTCGTCCGCCACCACGCGGTCCGCCGGACCCTCTGGGTGAGCACGCCCGAGGTCGTCCGGGTGCTGCACGCCGCGGCGACGCGAGCCCTCGTCGGACCTGACCGTCGACGCACCGCCGGCTACCTGGCCCAGAGCGGCATCGAGGACCCCGAGGCCTGGCTGGTCGAGGCCGACGAGGCGGTGCTCGCGGACCTTCGGGCGCACGGACCCAGCACCGCCCGCGAGCTGGGGCAGCGGGTCGAGAGGCTCCGACAGCCGATCCACGTCGGTGGACCCCGGTGGGGTGCGACGCAGTCCGCGCACACCCGCGTGCTCCTCGGCCTCGGCTTCGCCGGTGCGATCCTGCGGACCCGCCCGCTCGGCAGCTGGGTGAGCGGCGCCTACCGGTACGCCGTCACCGACGCGTGGCTGCCGGGGGGTCTCGGGGATCTCGACCCACGGGTGGCCCGCGCGGAGCTGGCCCGCCGCTACCTGGACCGCTTCGGCCCGGTCACCACCGAGGACCTCCGCTGGTGGGCGGGGTGGCCGGTCACCGCGACCCGTACGGCGCTCGCCGACGTCGGCGCCGAGCCGGTCGCCCTCGACGACGGACAGGGGTGGGTCCTGCCGGACGACCACGGGCCGGTCGCGGCCGAGCCCTGGGTGGCCGCCCTGCCCAGCCTCGACCCCACGACGATGGGGTGGAAGCAGCGCGGGTGGTACCTGCCGGAGCCGGCCGCCGACGCCTTCGACCGGAACGGCAACGCCGGGCCGACGCTGTGGGTCGACGGCCGCGTCGTCGGGGCCTGGGCCCAGGGCTCCGACGGGCGGATGCTCACGTACTACTTCGAACGGGTCGCCGCGGCACGTCGCGCCGAGCTCGACGGACGGCTCGCGGTCCTGGCCGCCGCGGTGGGGGAGACCCGCTACACCGTGCGCTTCCTGGGCCGTGTGCACCCGCTCGTCGTCGCGGGAGCCGACGGCTCGGGCGGCTGAGCCGGCAGCCCGGCCTCAGCCCTGCGGACGCCGGCCGGCGACGCGGCCGAGCAGCGCACGCAGCTGCCGGACCTCCGGCTCGGTGAGCCCGTCGAGGAGGTGCTGCTCCGCCTGGTCGCTCGCCGCGGTCGCGGTGCGCAGCGTCCGGCGGCCTGCGTCCGTGAGGGCGACGACGTTGCGGCGGCGGTCCGCGGCGTCGGGCTGCCGCGCCACCAGCCCCTTGCTCTGCAGACCGTCGAGGAGCGCGACCATCGTCGTGCGGTCCACCCCCAGCCGTGCGGCCGCCTGCTGCTGGGACTCGGGCTCACGACCGTCGAGGAAGAGCAGGACAGCCAGCTCCCGGGCGTTGACGCCCGAGGGCGCGAGGTGCTCGGCGTGCAGGTCCTCGAGATCGAGCAGCGTGCGCTTCAGCTGGTAGACGAGCCGCGCGCGGAGCGGCGACCCCAGGTCGTCCTCACCGTTCATGGAACGAGTGTACGGTCGTCCTGATCGTCAGACGTGCTGATGATCAGGAAGAGAAACTCATGACCACGCTCTTGCTCACCGGTACGACCGGTCTGGTGGGCTCGCGCCTGCTGCCCCGCCTGGTGCAGGAGGGCTTCGATTGCCGAGCCCTGGTCCGCAGAGACGTGGCGCTGCCACCCGGCGTCACCGGGATGCGGGGAGACCTCGACGACCCTGGCTCGCTCCGCGAGGCCGTGGCGGGCGTCGACGCCGTCGTCCACCTCGCCGCGATCTTCCGCACAGGGGACGAGGACGCCGTCTGGCGGGCCAACCTCGAGGGCACGCGCCACCTCCTGGAGGCCGTCACCACGTACGCGCCCTCGGTCCGGTTCGTGATGGCGAGCACCGGCAACGTCTACGACGCTGACGCCGCTCGTCCCGCCCTCGAGACCGACGCCTGCTCGCCCACCGCGGCCTACCCGGCGAGCAAGCTGGCCGCGGAGCAGCTGCTGAGGGGCAGCGGCCTGACCTGGTCGGTCCTGCGCCTCCCCTTCGTCTACGGCGACGGCGACGGGCACCTGGCGTCGCTCCCGCCGCTCGTGGCCCGCTTCGGGCTGCACCCCGCGCACACCTACTCCGTCGTCCACCAGCGTGACGTCGCGGTCGTCGTGCGCCTCGCGCTGTCCGGGGCCATGGACGGACAGGTGGTCAACGTGACCGACGACGCTCCCGTCACCGTCTTCGAGATGGCCGCGCTCGTCGGCAGCCCGATCGAGGAGTCGGCCGATCCCCTCGCCAACCCCTGGTCGGGCCGGATGGACTCGACGCTGCTGCGTGGCCTGGGCTTCCGCCCGACGGTGCCGACCATCCACTCCGCGGCCCGCGACGGGATCCTCTAGCCCCTGCTGCGGCACCTCTCGCCCCGGTCGCCCGGCTAACCTGCCCGCGTGGCCGACGTCGGCGGACCGGTCCGGCTCCAGCCGCTCGTCCGGGCCCGGGTAGCGACCCTCGGGGACGAGGGTCGGGTCTGGGTCGAGGCGCTGCCGGCTCTGCTCGAGGCCGACGTCGGCGGACCGGTCCGGCTCCAGCCGCTCGTCCGGGCCCGGGTAGCGACCCTCGGGGACGAGGGTCGGGTCTGGGTCGAGGCGCTGCCGGCTCTGCTCGACGACCTCTGCCGACGGTGGTCCCTCCGCCTCGGGCGTCGGCTGCCCGGCGGGTCCGCGTCCTACCTCACCACCGTGCTGCGCGCCGACGGTAGCGAGGCGGTGCTCAAGGTGGCGCTGCCCGAACCCGAGCCCGTGCGGGTCGGGCAGGTGGCGGCGGCGCTCGCCACGGCCGACGGGCAGGGCTGCGTGCGGCTGCTCGAGGCCGAGCCGAGGTCGGGCGCGCTGCTGCTCGAGCGGCTGGGGCCGTCGCTCGACCGGTCCGGGCTGACGGTCGAGGCACAGCTCGACGCCCTGGCCGCGACCCTGCAGGTGACCTGGCGGGCGCCCGACCGGGCGCCGTCGGACAGGGCCCGCTCGTTGGCCGCCGGCATCCGGACCTTCCACACGCAGCTGCCGGGCTCGACGGGCACGGGCGTGGTCGAGCACGCCCTGGCTTGCGCGGCGGTGCTGGCCGTCCCGGATCCGGCAGACCTCGTCGTGGTGCACGGCGACCCGCATCCCGGCAACCTGCTGCGGGTCCGCCACCCGCGACCCGGGGCCGAGACCGGCTGGTGCTTCGTGGACCCGGACCCGTTCGTCGCGGAGCGGGCGTACGACCTCGGCGTGGCCGTGCGCGACTTCTCCTCGGCCCTGCTCGCGGAGCCCGAGACCGCCGTCGCCCGTGCCTGGTCCTGGTGCGTACGCGTCGCGGCCGCGAGCGGCGCCGACCCCGGCCGGGTCTGGGCCTGGGGCTTCCTCGAACGCGTATCGACGGGGCTCTACGTGACGTCGTTCGGTGCGCCCCGGGTGGGGGAGCCGTTCCTGCGCTCGGCGGCGCTCCTTCTCGAGCACGAACCGTCGATCCGCCGGGCCGATTTACTAGGGTCTCCGAGCGTCCTTCCGGATGTCGGGACGACCCCGTCGGTGAGTTGACGCGGGGGCGGCCGGCGCGGAGTCTGGAGGACATGCAGCGCCTCCTCGTACGCACTCGCGTCGGCTGAGCCCACCTCGCTCGTCGACGCACCCTCGTCTGCCTTCCGGGCAGCGGGGGTTTTTTGTTGCCCGGCCGTCGTTCACGGCGCGTGGGGCGACCGAGGCGTCCGTTGCACCGGCGTAACATCCACCAGGGCCTCTAGCTCGCACAGCGAGGCCCGTCGAGCATGAGGGAGACACCCGCGATGGCCAGGACAGACTCCGCCGCACCCGAGCAGACTGGAGCCGAGGCGCTCGTCTCGTCGCTCGAGAACGTCGGGGCCGAAGTCGTCTTCGGCATCCCGGGCGGGGCGATCCTCCCCGCGTACGACCCGCTCTTCGACTCGACCGTGCGCCACATCCTGGTGCGCCACGAGCAGGGCGCGGGCCACGCGGCCGAGGGGTACGCGGTCGCGACCGGCCGGGTCGGCGTCTGCATGGCGACGTCGGGACCGGGGGCCACCAACCTGGTCACCCCGATCGCGGACGCGTACATGGACTCGGTGCCGATGGTTGCCATCACCGGCCAGGTCGCCGCTCCCTCGATCGGGACGGACGCCTTCCAGGAGGCGGACATCCGCGGCATCACGATGCCGATCACCAAGCACAGCTTCCTGGTCACGCATCCCGAGGACATCCCGAGCGCCATCGCGTCCGCGTTCCACATCGCCTCGACCGGCCGTCCCGGCCCCGTCCTCGTCGACATCACGAAGGACGCGCTGCAGGCGACGGGTGCGTTCTCCTGGCCGCCGAAGATCGACCTGCCCGGCTACCACCCCGTGACCAAGCCGCACGCCAAGCAGGTGCGCGAGGCCGCCCGGCTGATCAGCGCCTCGCGGCGCCCGGTGCTCTACGTCGGCGGTGGCGTGATCAAGGGACGTGCCTGGGACGAGCTCAAGGAGCTCGCCGAGCTCACCGGCATCCCCGTGGTCACCACGCTCATGGCCCGCGGCGCCTTCCCCGACAGCCACCCGCAGAACATGGGCATGCCGGGCATGCACGGCACGGTCGCCGCGGTCGGCGCGCTGCAGCGGTCCGACCTGCTGATCGCCCTCGGTACGCGGTTCGACGACCGGGTGACGGGCAAGCTGTCCTCGTTCGCCCCGGGCGCCAAGGTCATCCACGCCGACATCGACCCGGCCGAGATCTCCAAGAACCGCCCGGCCGACGTGCCGATCGTCGGTGACAGCAAGGAGGTCATCGGTGAGCTGGTGTCCCTGCTGCGCAGCGACGACCTCCCGCTGCCCGACATCGGCGCCTGGGTCCGCACCCTCGCCGACCTCAAGAAGCGCTACCCGACCTCGTTCGACCTGCCCGACGACGGCTCTCTGTCCCCGCAGCACGTGATCAAGCGGATCGGCGAGCTGACCGGGCCGGACGCCTACTACGCCTCGGGCGTGGGCCAGCACCAGATGTGGGCGGCGCACTTCCTGCCCTGGGAGCTGCCCGGTCGCTGGCTGAACTCCGGGGGCCTCGGCACGATGGGCTACTGCGTGCCCGCGGCGATGGGCGCCAAGGTGGGTCGCCCCGGCTCGACCGTGTGGGGCATCGACGGCGACGGCTGCTTCCAGATGACCAACCAGGAGCTCGTCACCTGCGCTCTCGAGGGCATCCCGATCAAGATCGCGGTGATCAACAACCAGAGCCTCGGCATGGTGCGGCAGTGGCAGACCCTGTTCTACGAGGGTCGTTACTCCAACACCGACCTCAAGACCAACCGGATCCCCGACTTCCCCAAGCTCGCCGAGGCGATGGGCTGCGTCGGTCTGCGGGCCGAGCACCCCAACGACGTCGACGCGGTCATCGACAAGGCGCTGTCCATCGACGACGCGCCGGTCGTGGTCGAGTTCGTCGTGCACAAGGACGCCATGATCTGGCCGATGGTCGCCGCCGGCGCGAGCAACGACGAGATCCAGATCGCCCGCGACATGGCCCCGAGCTGGGCGCAGGAGGACCTGTGACCGGAGCTTGGGGGACGACCCCCTCGAACCCCCGAAAGGCGACATGAGCTCCCACACGCTGTCGGTCCTCGTCCAGAACGTCCCCGGCGTCCTGGCCCGGGTCTCCGGCCTCGTCAGCCGCCGTGGCTTCAACATCGAGTCGCTCGCGGTCGGGTCGACCGAGAGCCCGGAGATCTCCCGGATCACGCTGTCGGTCGACGTCGACGACCTCGTGCTCGAGCAGATGACCAAGCAGCTGAACAAGCTGATCGAGGTCCTCAAGATCGTCGAGCTGGAGTCCTCGGCCGTCCACCGCGAGCTGATCCTGATCAAGGTCGGGGCCGACCTCGAGCACCGGGGTCACGTGCTGGAGATCCTGCAGCTCTTCCAGGGCGCGAAGGCGGTCGACATCTCCCCGGAGACGATCACGATCGAGGCGGTCGGCAGCCCGGAGAAGCTCGCGGCGCTGATGCAGCTGCTCGAGCCGTTCGGCATCCGCGAGCTCGTGCAGTCCGGTGTCGTCGCGATGGGGCGTGGACCCCGGTCGATCACCGACCGCGGCGCGCGCTCTGCCGAGCGCCACAAGTCCATCCGCCTCGTCCCCTGACCCACCGATCCACCTCGTCCTCCCACCCGTACGACCGACCAGGAGAAAACCTGTGCCCGCCACGATGTTCTACGACTCCGACGCCGACCTGTCCCTCCTCCAGGGACGAAGCGTCGCCGTCCTCGGCTTCGGCAGCCAGGGCCACGCGCACGCCCTCTCGCTGCGCGACTCCGGCGTCGACGTCCGCGTCGGCCTGCCCGAGGGCAGCAAGAGCCGCGCCAAGGCCGAGGCCCAGGGCCTTCGCGTGCTGACGCCGTACGAGGCCTGCGAGGAGGCGGACCTGATCATGGTCCTCACCCCCGACCCGTCGCAGCGCAAGCTCTACGCCGAGGCGATCGAGCCCAACCTGGTGCCGGGCGACGCCCTGTTCTTCAGCCACGGCTTCAACATCCGCTACGGCTACATCACCCCGCCCGAGGGCGTCGACGTGGCCATGGTCGCGCCGAAGGGCCCGGGTCACCTCGTGCGCCGCGAGTACAGCGAGGGGCGCGGCGTCCCCGTGCTCGTCGCCGTCGAGCAGGACGCGACCGGCAAGGCGTGGGACCTCGCGCTCGCGTACGCGAAGGGGATCGGCGGCCTGCGCGCGGGCGGCATCAAGACCACCTTCACCGAGGAGACCGAGACCGACCTCTTCGGTGAGCAGGCGGTCCTCTGCGGTGGTGCCTCCGAGCTGATCCAGGCCGGGTTCGAGACCCTCACGGCCGCGGGTTACCAGCCCGAGGTCGCCTACTTCGAGTGCCTGCACGAGCTGAAGCTCATCGTCGACCTGATGTACGAGGGCGGCATCGCCAAGCAGCGCTGGAGCATCTCCGACACCGCGGAGTACGGCGACTACGTCTCCGGCCCCCGGGTCATCGACGCGCACGTCCGCGAGAGCATGAAGGCCGTCCTCACCGACATCCAGGACGGCACCTTCGCCAAGCGCTTCATCGACGACCAGGACGCCGGGGCGCCTGAGTTCAAGGCGCGGCGCGAGGAAGAGGAGAAGCGGCCGATCGAGGCCGTCGGCCACGAGCTCCGCAACCTGATGTCGTGGGTCAAGAGCCACGACGACGACTACGTCGAGGGTTCCGCCGCCCGCTGACCCAGCCCACCCGCTGGACGGCGAGGCGTACCTTCCGCCGCGCTCTCACCATGAGGCGTACCTTCCGCCGTCGCGCGCACCCTGCAGAGTGCGCCCGACGAGGGAAGGTACGCCTCGCTGCGTGTCGCCCGTCCACAGCGCGAGCTCCGGCACCGTGGGTTCTCCACAGAACGTGAACGCGCCCTGGTGGAGGTCGCTCCAACCTGGTCGTCTTGCGGCATGGGACGCGTCCTGCTCCGTGCTGATCTCGTCGCCCGCGGCGTCGCCGACGGCGAGCTGGCGCGGCTGCGAAGGCTGGGGGACCTCGAGCGGGTGCGTCGTGGTGCCTACGTCCGGCCCGACGCGGGCGAGCAGACGCCCGAGCAGCGCCATCGCCTCCTGATCGGGGCGACGATGCCGCAGCTCGGTCACGGTGCCGTGCTCAGCCATGTCTCGGCCGCGGTGCAGCACGACCTGCCCGTGTGGCGCGGGGCGCTCGCCGCCGTGCACGTCACACGTCCGCGAGCGGGCGGTGGGGGGCGCCGTACGGTGCTGCGACGCCACACGAGCCCGCTCGAGGCGGGTGAGTTCACCGAGGTGCTCGGGTGGCCGACGACGGTGGTGGCCCGCACGGTTGTGGACCACGCCCGGTCGGTGCCGTTCGAGCAGGGCGTCGCAGCGGCCGACCGCGCCCTGGCGCAGGGGCTCGACCCCGTTCTGCTGCAGCTCGCGATCGAGCGGGAAGCGGGTTGGCCCGGCGCCAACCTCGCCCGCCGCGTGGTGGCCTTTGCGGACGGGCGCTCGGAGTCGGCGGGGGAGTCGGTGAGCCGGGTCGTCCTGTCTGAGCTGGGCCTGCTGCCCACCAATCTCCAGCTCCCGGTCCTCGACGGGCCACGGTTCGTCGGGCGGGTGGACTTCGCCTGGCCCGAGCACAGGACGTTGGCGGAGTTCGACGGGCGCGTGAAGTACGGCCGGTTGCTCGAGCCCGGGGAGGACCCGGGCGAGGCCGTCTGGCGCGAAAAGGTGCGGGAGGACCTGCTGCGCGACCTCGGCTGGCAGGTCGTCCGGTGGGTGTGGTCCGACCTGGCCCACCCCGACGTCATCGCCCAGCGGCTCCGGCGTGCCTTCCTGCGCGCGCGTCGTTGACGACGCGCAACTTCTCTCCTCGCGCGCACCCTGCAGGGTGCGCCTCGGAGCGGAAGGTACGCCTCGTGGGGTAGGGGCAGAGCAAGCGGGCTCAGCGGGAGCGTACGGAGAGGTTCACCACGCGCGTCTTGTCCGCGCGCAGGGCGGTGGCGACGACGTACACGCGGCTGTCCGGGGTGCCCGCCTCGGTCGTCTCCTGGTCGTTCGCGAGGATGCAGAGCGACTTCAGGCCGGGCTCGCTGAGGGGCGACGGGTGGTTCCTGACGCACTTCCCGTACGACTCCTGCAGCGCCTCGAGGCCCGCGGACGCGCTGGCCGGCGGGAGCTCGAGCACCGCCTCGAGCTGGTAGTCGTGCGTCGAGCGGTAGTGCGAGCTGACGACGCGGGTGTCGGGCGGCAGCTCCACGTCACCGAAGTAGCCGACGTCAGCCAGCGTCACCGAGGCGCACTCGAAGCCCGTGAAGGTGTTGACGCACCGTGAGCCGCGGTCGGTGGTGGTCGAGAAGTACGGGACCCCCCAGCCCCCGGCGAAGCGGGCCAGGACCAGCAGCGCGACGATGACGGCGAGCACGAGGGTGACGCAGAAGATGGCGACGTGGAGCGCCTTGCGCACCCTGGACCGGGGGAGAGGAGGAGGGGTCGGCGCTGACACGCGCTACAGGATGCCTGACGCCGGGGGCGATCGCCGCCACCGACCGCGCGAGACCGGTGTCAGCTCTTGACCGCGATGAGGACCGAGGTGTCCTCGGCGACCATCACGTCGACGCTGGTGAAGCGCTCGTCGGAGAGCCACTCGACCCGGAGGTCGTCGACCCGCCCGCCCCGCACTGGGGGCCAGCTCGCGCACGGGACGAAGTCGTCGAGCACGAGCATCCCGCCCTCGTCGAGCAGGGCCGTGACCTCCTCGCGGGGCCAGTCGCGTGCGCTCGCCGCGTCCATGAAGATCAGCGAGAACGGTGCGTGCTCAGCCAGGGAGCGCCAGTCGGCGTGGATCACGTCGATGTCGTCGTCGGCGAACATCGCCATGACGCCGTGGGCGAGGCCGGGGTCGACCTCGGCGGTGACGACCCGGGTGGTCTTCGGCGCTCCGCTGCGCAGCCAGGCCGCGCCGACCCCGCAGCCGGTGCCGCACTCGGCGATCGTCCCGCTCCGGGTCGCGGCCAGCGTGGCCAGCAGCCGGCCGGTCTCGGTGCGGGAGGCCTGCACGTAGCCCCGCTGCAGCGACATCCGCAGGGCGCGGAGCACGAGCTCGGGAAGCTCGGGAGGCGCACTCATCCCAGCAGTGTGAGCGCGTGCTGACTGAAGGGTGGACAGGACGTCCATCATGTGGGAAGCCGTCCGAATGCCCGACAGGCGATACTCGGATGTCCTAGTATCCCCGCAACGAGCACGCCCGACGAGCGCAGGACATGGCATGTACGAGATGTACCCGGACACGTGGCACGTCGCAGAAGACGGTCACCACGACTCCGCCGGCAAGCCCCGGCGCCGCGCCCGCAAGGAGCACCCGGTCGTACCCGCCGTCCTCGTACCGCAGGTCGTCGAGCCCACCGAGCGTCCTCACGCCTGACGCGGGTCGACCCAATCCCCGTCGCACCGACGGGGACCGGGGTGGACGCTGCTGAGCGCCTGCCTCAGACCCCCGCAGCGATCGCGTCGCCGATCGCGGAGGTCGACCGCTTCGTCCCCGGCGTGCGCGCCGTGATGTCGGCCAGCACGGCCTTCTCCACGCGCGCCGCCTCGTCCAGGAGACCGACGTGCTCGAGCAGCAGCGCCACCGACAGGATCGTCGCGGTCGGGTCGGCCACGCCCTGCCCGGCGATGTCCGGAGCGGAGCCGTGCACCGGCTCGAACATCGAGGGGAAGGCGCCGGTCGGGTTGATGTTCCCGCTCGCCGCCAGCCCGATGCCACCGGTGACCGCCGCCGCCAGGTCGGTGAGGATGTCACCGAACAGGTTGTCGGTCACGATGACGTCGAAGCGGGCCGGGTCGGTCGCGAGGAAGATCGTCGCGGCATCGACGTGCAGGTAGTCCGTGCTGACCTGCGGGTACTCACGAGCGACGGACTCGAAGACGCGGCGCCACAGCCCGCCCGCATAGACGAGGACGTTGTGCTTGTGCACGAGGGTGAGCCTGTTGCGACGTCGGCTCGCACGCTCGAAGGCGTCGCGCACCACGCGCTCCACGCCGTACGCGGTGTTGATGCTGACCTCGGTGCCGATCTCGTGCGGGGTTCCGCCGCGGAACGTCCCGCCGTTGCCGCAGTAGAGACCCTCGGTGCCCTCGCGGACCACGACGAAGTCGACGTCCTTGCCGGCCACGACCGCGTCGGCCAGCGGGGTCGGCACGCCCGGGAAGAGCCGGCTCGGCCGCAGGTTCACGTAGTGGTCGAACGCGAAGCGCAGCTTGAGCAGCAGGCCACGTTCCAGCAGCCCGCTCGGGACGTCCTTCGCACCCGGGGCGGCACCCACGGCACCGAGCAGGATCACGTCGGCCGCGGCGAGCTCGGCCATCGTCTCGTCGGAGAGCACCTCGCCCGTGCGCTGCCAGTGCGCGGCGCCCAGGTCGTACGGTGTGGTCTCGAAGGCGTCGGAGCCGGCCACGGCCTCCAGCACCTTCAAGCCCTCGGCGACGACCTCGGGGCCGATGCCGTCGCCCCCGATCACGGCCAGCTTCTTCTGCGTCACCGCCGCATCGTAGCGGGGCCCGTGGTCTTAGCCCCGGCCGTCGTCCACCCGTCCGAGCGCGCACCTCGAGCCTCTCGCAGGCGCTTGAATACCTCCAGTACCGCACCGACCCAGAGAGAGAGCACGTGAGCCTCGCCTTCGACCTCCGCCCGAGCCCGCACCCGCGTTCCGCCGAGGAGCGCGCCGCGATCCTCACCGACCCCGGCTTCGGCAACTACTTCACCGACCACATGGCCGTCGCCACGTGGACGTCGTCGGACGGGTGGCAGGACTCGGCGGTCGTCCCGTACGGGCCCTTCACCCTCGACCCGGCGACCGCCGTCCTGCACTACGCGCAGGAGATCTTCGAGGGGCTCAAGGCCTACCGGCACGCCGACGGCAGCGTGTGGCTCTTCCGTCCGGACCAGAACGCGGCCCGGATGAGCCGGTCCGCGCGCCGGATGGCGCTGCCGGAGCTGAGCGAGGAGGACTTCCTCGCCAGCATCGACGCGCTTGTGGCGGCCGACGAGGCCTGGGTCCCGTCGGGTCTGAGCGGCACCGGCGAACCGACGCAGAACGCCGAGCAGAGCCTCTACCTGCGCCCCTTCATGTTCGCCTCGGAGTCGTTCCTCGGTGTCCGGCCGTCGCGCCGCGTCACCTACTGCTGCATCGCCAGCCCGGCCGGCCCCTACTTCGCGAGCGGCGTGCACCCGGTCCGGATCTGGATCTCGACCACCTACAACCGCTCCGGCCCCGGCGGCACGGGTGCGGCGAAGACCGGCGGCAACTACGCCTCCAGCCTCGTGGCGCAGGCCGAGGCGGCGGAGAAGGGCTTCGACCAGGTCATGTTCACCGACGCGGTGGAGCAGCGCTGGGTCGAGGAGCTGGGCGGCATGAACGTCTACCTCGTCACCACCGACAACGAGCTCGTCACCCCGGCGCTCAGCGGCACCATCCTCGAGGGGGTCACCCGCGACTCGATCCTGACGCTGGCCCGCGAGTTCGGGCTGACGCCGGTGGAGCGGCAGATCTCGCTGACCGAGCTGCTCGACGGCGTCGACTCCGGCCTCGTGTCGGAGGTCTTCGCGTGCGGGACGGCCGCGGTCGTCACACCCATCGGGCTGCTCGCCGACCCCGACGGCGACCACAAGGTCGGCGCCGGCGAGACGGGCGAGGTCACCAGCGCGATCCGCAAGAACCTGCTCGACATCCAGTACGGCCGCGTCGCGGACCCGCACGGCTGGATGCGCCGGGTTCTCTGACTCTTCGGTCGCCGTGACCGGTCTCGGCGGCGGTGCCCGGGGAGCGGGAGGCGGGAGCGGAAACCCGGTGCCGCTCTCCCGCCCGAGCGGGAAGGATGCGTGCGTGGACACGGTGACGCTCTGGCGACCCACGGGACCGGCCGAGCTGGCGCTCGTCGAGGCCTCCGGCTGGCAGGCCTGGCCACCCCGGTTGCCCGAGCAGCCGATCTTCTACCCGGTGCTGAACGAGGACTACGCGACCCGGATCGCGCGCGACTGGAACGTCCCGGCCAGCGGCGTCGGCTTCGTGACGAGGTTCGAGGTCGCGACGAGCTTCCTCGACCGCTACGAGGTGCACCAGGTCGGAGGTCAGACGATCCTGGAGTACTGGATCCCCGCCGAGGACCTCGAGGAGCTGAACCGCCACATCGTCGGCAGGATCGAGGTCGTGGCCCGGTTCGACTGACCGGGCAGCCACCACGTCCGGCTGCCGGTCTCCTGGGCGGCGCACCACGCCCCGGGGCCGCTGCTGGCGTCGGAGCCTGATCCGCGCGAGTATGGGTAGATGCTGCCCGTGGCGATCATTCTCTAGCGCGCAGAGCACCGGCTCTGCGCCGCTGCTCCTCCTGACTCACCAGGAGGTTTTTTTCTGCCACCGGCCAGCCCCGCACCTCGGAGGAACACGATGTACGACCAGCTCAGGCCAGCGCCGGCCGACTTCCAGGTCTTCGACACCACGCTGCGCGACGGGTCGCAGCAGGAGGGGCTGAACCTCTCGGTCGCCGACAAGCTGGCCATCACCGGCCTGCTGGACGAGCTCGGCGTCGGCTTCATCGAGGGGGGCTGGCCGGGCGCCAACCCGGGCGACACCGCCTACTTCGCGGCGATGGCCGAGGGGGCCGTACGCCTGCGGAACGCCGAGCTGGTCGCGTTCGGCTTCACCCGCCGGGTCGGTCTGCGGGCTGCCGACGACCCGCTCACGGCCGCGTTGCGCGACTCCCGGGCGCCGGTCGTCTGCGTGGTCGCCAAGAGCCACGACCGCCACGTCCAGCAGGCCCTGCGCACCACCCTCGACGAGAACCTCGCGATGGTCCACGACACCGTGACCCACCTGCGGTCGGGCGGCCAGCGGGTGTTCGTGGACTGCGAGCACTTCTTCGACGGCTACCGGGAGAACCGGGCGTACGCGCTCGAGGTCGTCCGCACCGCTGCCGAGGCCGGCGCGGAGGCCGTGGTGCTCTGCGACACCAACGGCGGGATGCTGCCGCCCTGGATCGGCGAGATCGTCTCCGAGACCGCAGCAGCCACCGCTGGAGGCGTGCGCCTCGGCGTCCACGCGCACAACGACACCGGCTGCGCCGTGGCGAACACGCTCGCCGCGGTCGACGCGGGCGCCACGCACGTGCAGGGCACGGTGAACGGCTACGGCGAGCGCACCGGGAACGCCGAGCTGATCTCGGTGGTGGCGAACCTCGAGCTCAAGTACGGCTGGTCGCTGCTGCCGGAAGGGTCGCTGCGGGAGGCGACCCGGCTCGCCCACGCGATCGCCGAGGTCACGAACGTCCCGTCCAGCGCGCGGCAGCCGTACGTGGGCTTGAGCTCGTTCGCGCACAAGGCGGGCCTGCACGCCAGTGCGATCAAGGTCGACCCGAACCTCTACCAGCACATCGACCCGGCCGTCGTCGGCAACGACATGCGCATGCTCGTCTCCGACATGGCCGGCCGGGCGAACATCCAGATGAAGGGTTCCGAGCTCGGCTTCGACCTCTCCGACCGCGAGCTGGCCGCGCGGATCACCGAGCTGGTCAAGCAGCGCGAGGCCGAGGGCTACACCTACGAGTCGGCCGACGCGAGCTTCGAGCTGCTGCTGCGCCGCGAGCTCGACCAGCTCCCCGAGTACTTCTCCGTCCGCTCGTGGCGCGTCTTCACCCAGGGCTTCCCGGGTGGCGGCGGACCGCTGGGGGAGCACGAGAGTGACACCGAGTGCACGGTGCGTCTGACCGCCAAGGGCGTCAGCCAGCGGGTCGTGGGCGAGGGCAACGGCCCGGTCAACGCGCTCGACCACGCGGTGCGCAACGCGCTGCTGCCGGCGTACCCGGTCGTCGAGGACTTCGAGCTGGCGGACTACCGCGTCCGCATCCTCGACCAGGGCCACGGCACCGACGCCACCGTGCGCGTGCTCATCCAGACCTCCGACGGACGGCGGCTCTGGACCACCGTCGGCGTCGGGCAGAACGTCGTCGAGGCCTCCTGGGAGGCGCTCAGCGACGCCTACCTCTACGGGTTGCTCCATGCCGAGCACGACGTCGAGCCCGGGGCGGGACCGACCGGGCTGGCGGACGCCGACCTCGAGCGCCTCGCCTCCGGCGCGGCCACGGAGCACGCCGGCCAGGCCTGACTCGCAGGACGCGGGCGGCCTGGGGGAACGGGTTCGGCTCAGGCGACCCGGTCGATCACCATCGGGCGGGGCTCGACCGGTCCGGGGCCGACGTCGAACGCGCCCTCGAGCGCGGCGAACGCCCGCTCGAACCGCTCCGGGGTGTCGGTGTGCAGGGTCAGCAGCGGGTCGCCCTCGCGGACCTCGTCGCCGACCCCGGCGTGCCAGGTCACGCCCGCGGCGGACTGGACCGCGTCGCCCGGCCGGGCACGGCCCGCCCCCAGCCGCCAGGCGGCCTGGCCGACGGCCATCGCGTCCAGCCGCGTGAGGGTGCCGGACGCGGGCGCCAGGACGTCCTCGGTCGCCTCGGCCCGGGCGAGTGCCGCGTCCGGGTCGCCGCCCTGGGCGCTGATCATCGCCCGCCAGGACGCGTACGCCCGCCCGTCGGCCAACGCATCGGCTGGATCGACGTCGTCACGGCCCGCGGCGGCCAGCATCTCGCGAGCGAGCGCCAGGGTGAGCTCGACGACGTCGGCCGGGCCGCCGCCCTGCAGGACCTCGAGCGACTCCGCCACCTCGACCGCGTTCCCGGCGCTGCGCCCGAGCGGGGTGTCCATCCGGGTGAGCAGCGCGACCGTCGTGACGCCGGCGTCGGTCCCGAGCGCCACCATGGTCTCGGCCAGCTCGCGCGCCGAGGCCTCGTCCTTCATGAACGCACCCGTGCCGACCTTGACGTCCAGGACGAGCGCCCCGGTGCCCTCCGCGATCTTCTTGCTCATGATCGAGGACGCGATCAGGGCGATCGACTCGACCGTCCCGGTGACGTCGCGCAGGGCGTAGAGCTTGGCGTCCGCGGGCGCGAGCCCTGAGCCGGCCGCGCAGACCACCGCCCCGACGTCCTCGAGCTGAGCGAGCATCTCCGCGTTCGAGAGCGAGGCGCGCCAGCCCGGGATCGCCTCCAGCTTGTCGAGCGTGCCGCCCGTGTGGCCGAGGCCGCGTCCGGACAGCTGGGGGACCGCGACCCCGCACGCGGCGACGAGCGGCGCGAGGGGGAGGGTGATCTTGTCGCCCACCCCGCCGGTGGAGTGCTTGTCCGCCGTGGGTCGCGAGAGCCCGGAGAAGTCGAGCCGCTCGCCGGAGGCGATCATCGCGGCCGTCCAGCGGCTGAGCTCGGAACGGTCCAGGCCGCGCAGCAGCACGGCCATGGCGAGCGCCGACATCTGCTGCTCGGCGACCTCGCCCGCGGTGTACGCGGCGATCACCCAGTCGATCTCGGCGTCGCCGAGCCGCCCGCCGTCACGCTTGGTCTTGATCAGGTCCACCACGTCGTACGTCGCCACGGGTGCCAGTCTGCCGGGGCGGGGCCGCGCTGCGAAGTTCTCGCCGTCCGGCCACCGCAGCGGTGGTCAGACAGCGGAAAGCTGGACCTGCTCGCGCTCGATAGGCTGGAACCCATGCGCATCGCACGTTTCGCCGCCGACGGCGACCCTCAGTACGGCGTCGTCGAGCTGGCCGAGGACGGTGGACGGTATCCAGGCACCGTCTCCGTCCTGACCGGCGACCCGATCGCCCAGCCCGTCCAGCTGACGGGAGAACGTCGCGAGCTCGAGGCCGTACGGCTGCTGGCCCCCGTCATCCCCCGCAGCAAGGTCGTGGCGGTGGGCAAGAACTACGCGGCCCACGCCGCGGAGATGGGCGGCGAGGTGCCCAAGAGCCCGCTCACCTTCTTCAAGCCGAACACCTCCGTGATCGGGCCCGGCGAGCCGATCATCTACCCGACGACCACCCAGCACCTCTCCTACGAGGGTGAGCTCGCGGTGGTCATCGGGAGGATCTGCCGCGAGGTCCCGGTCGACCGGGTCAAGGACGTGATCTTCGGCTACACCGTGGCGAACGACGTCACCGCGCGCGACCTGCAGGCCAGCGACGGGCAGTGGTCGCGGGCGAAGGGCTACGACACGTTCTGCCCGCTCGGGCCCTGGATCACCACCCACCAGACCCTGGCCGAGGTCGGCAACCTGCGGCTGACGACGACGCTGGACGGGGTGACGGTGCAGGACGGGAACACCTCCGACCTCGTCCTCGGGATCGCCGAGATCGTCGCCTTCATCTCCTCGTACACGACCCTGCTGCCCGGCGACGTGATCCTCACCGGCACCCCGGAGGGCGTCGGGCCGATGCTGCCGGGCCAGGAGGTGACCGTGACCGTCGAGGGCATCGGGTCCCTGACCAACATCGTCGCCAGAGACCGCAGCGGGACCACCAGCACCATCTTCGACAAGGACGACGAGTGACCACCGGACCGACCGCCAGCTCCAGCTCCAGCGTCGGGGGCACCGCCCTGACCGGGCCCGAGGAGAGCGGGCCCAGCCCCGACCAGCCGGTGCGGGCACCCCGTGACGACGCCCGGGTGCTCGGGGACCTCGCGCCCGAGCAGGTCCGGGTGCGCTTCCCGCCGTCGCCGACGGGCAACCTGCACGTCGGGAACGTCCGCAGCGCCCTGTTCAACTGGGTGTTCGCGCGCCACTACGGCGGCACGTTCGTCCTGCGGGTCGAGGACACCGACGCCGGCCGCAACCTGGCCGAGTCCTACCAGGTGCTCTACGACTCCCTCGGCTGGCTCGGCCTCGACTGGGACGAGGGCCCCGGCGTCGGTGGCCCGTACGCGCCGTACGTCCAGAGCGAGCGCGGCGAGATCTACCGCGACGTCGCCGCACGCCTGCTCGAGGCCGGCGCGGCCTACCGCTGCTACTGCACCCGGGAGGAGATCGAGGCGCGCGAGGCCGCGCGGCCCAAGGGCGTGCCCTCGGGCTACGACGGCTACTGCCGCACCCTGCCGGCCGAGCGCGTCGAGCACCTGGAGTCGGTCGGTGCGCCCTCCGTGGTCCGCATGCGGGTCCCCGACGACGACATCGTCTTCGACGACCTCGTCCGCGGCGAGGTCCGTTTCGCCGCCGAGCACGTGCCCGACTACGTGCTCGTCCGGGCCAACGGCGAGCCGCTCTACACCCTGGTCAACCCGGTCGACGACGCGCTGATGGAGATCACCCACGTGCTGCGCGGCGAGGACCTGCTGCCCTCCACGCCGCGCCAGATCGTGCTCTACCAGGCGCTCGCGCGGATCGGGGTCGGCGCTGGCCGGACGCCGCGCTTCGGGCACCTGCCGACCGTCCTCGGCGAGGGCAACCGGCGTCTGTCCAAGCGCGACAAGGGCGCGGGCCTGGCGGAGTACCGCGAGCAGGGCTACCTGCCGGAGGGGCTGCTCAACTACCTGGCCCTGCTCGGCTGGTCGATCGCGGAGGACCGCGACGTCTTCACCCTGGCCGAGATGGTCGACGCGTTCGACATCCTGCGGGTCAACGCCAACCCGGCCCGCTTCGACCCGCGCAAGTGCGAGGCCATCAACGCCTCCCACATCCGCCTGCTCGGCACCGAGGAGCTGACCGCGGCGCTGGTGCCGTACTTCGTGAGCGGGGGGCTCGTCGCCGACCCGCCGACGGCCGAGCAGCACGCGCTGCTCGCCGCGGTCACGCCGCTGGTCCAGGAGCGCATCCAGACCCTGTCCGAGGCGGTGGGGCTCGTGGCGTTCCTGTTCGTGGGCGACGACGCGCTGGTGGTCGAGGACGGGGTGCTCAGCGCGTCGTCCGGCGCGGTGCTGAGCGCCGCCAGCGCCGCCCTGGCCGGGCTGGAGACGTTCGAGGCGGTCGCGATCGAGGCGGCCCTGCGGGCGGCCCTCGTGGACGGCCTGGGGCTCAAGCCGCGCAACGCCTTCGGGCCGGTCCGGGCCGCCGTCACGGGGCGCAAGATCTCGCCGCCGCTGTTCGAGTCGCTCGAGCTGCTCGGACGGGCCTCGGCCCTGTCCCGGATCGCCGCCGCCTCCGCACGGCTCGCGGGCCCCGAGGCGACCGACCGCGCGGCGCGCTGACGTGGCCGCCGCCGATCCTCGCCAGCGACCGCGGGAACGTTCCGGCAACCCGGCCGTGCGCAGCGGTGCGCACCCTGCCCGTACGACGACCTCGCGACCCGTCGGGCCCCCGCCCAAGGAGTTCGTGCCGGGTCTGCTGCCCGCGGACGGCGTGCCGTACCCGCTGGCCCTGCGCAACTCCGAGACCGTCTGGTGGCGCTCGGTCATGGGCGCGATCTTCGGGCTCTCGCTCTACCTGCTGCTGGTCACCCTCGTCAGCCAGGTGGTCGTCCGGGTCGCGTGGATCGTGACCCACCCGGTGGACTACCGGACGTTCTACGCCCAGGCGCAGGCGTACGAGCGCCCCGTCGGTCTCGTCGCCGCGAACCTGGGGATCGCGACACTGATCCCGATCTCCCTCGCGCTCGTCCTGATCATCCACCACGCCCGGACCCACTGGCTCTTCTCCGTACGGCCCGGGATGCGCTGGCGCTACCTGTTCGTCTGCCTCGGCGTCTCCGCCGTCGTGTTCGTCGGGATCCAGGCGGTCATCGAGCTGTACGCGCCCTCGGGTCACGTCGCTCCGCAGCCCGGATTCTGGTTCTTCCTCGCGGTCATCGTGCTGACCTCGCCCCTGCAGGCGGCGGCGGAGGAGATCTTCTTCCGCGGCTACCTGATGCAGGCGCTGGGCAGCGCGAACGCGAGGCCGTGGTTCGGGGTGGTGACCTCGGCGCTCGTCTTCGCGCTGCTGCACGGCACGCAGAACCTCGCCCTGTTCGTGAACCGGCTCGCCTTCGGCCTCCTGGCCGGGCTGCTGGTGTGGCTGGTCGGCGGCCTCGAGGCCGGCATCGCGGCGCACATCCTCAACAACCTCGTCGCCTTCGGCTGGGCCGGGCTGACCACGACCATCGCCACGCTCCGGACGGTGCAGTCCCTGACCTGGGCGCAGTCGGGGATCCAGATCCTCGCCTTCGTCGTCTGCGCTGCGCTCACGCTGCTCGTCGCCCGCCTGATGAAGCTCCGGACCCGGGTCGACCTGTCCGCCCCGGGAGTGACCTCGCGCGTAGTGTGACGGTCTGAACACGCTCTCGGTTTGAGTGCAGGCGCTGCTCTCCGGTAGTGTTCTTCCTCGTGCCCCTGGCAGGGGGTGTGCATCCCGATCGGGTCCCCGGACTTGATTGAGATGGGGTATGGGGTAATTGGCAGCCCGGCTGATTCTGGTTCAGTTAGTCTAGGTTCGAGTCCTAGTACCCCAGCGCAGGACAAGCTAGGGCCCCGTTGTGTAGCGGCCTAGCACGCCGCCCTCTCAAGGCGGTAGCGCGGGTTCGAATCCCGTCGGGGCTACTT
>Ga0210040_10001895_pt1 | contig 30509 bp, 24 predicted proteins | sample CryGeyCG12114_NA_FD_185462 | JGI IMG/M metagenome (GOLD analysis project Ga0210040, IMG submission 185462) | Groundwater microbial communities from aquifer - Crystal Geyser CG19_WC_8/21/14_NA (SPAdes) (version 2) | ecosystem: Environmental > Aquatic > Deep subsurface > Groundwater | place: USA...
CGAGCCGAGGGCGCACCTGGCCCTCCTGGTCGCCACGGGGCTCGTCCGCAGCAGCACCGTGCTCGCGCGCCTGCAGGCGCGCGGCCGCGGGATCTGATCGGGCGCCGCGCGGAGCGCCGTCAGCGCAGCTCGCCGCCGAAGACGTCCGACCGCGCCATCGCCACCCACCCGGCGAGGGAGGAGGAGGACGTGCGGTAGTCCCACCGGCAGCCGTGGCCGGGGTCGTGGTTCTCGCCGCCGTAGTAGAGGACGGCGCTGAGCTGGCCGTACCCCGGGGAGGCGAGGAGCGCGGGCGCCCCGCGCCAGAAGTCGCCCTTGCGGCCCGGTCGCCGCGGGTCCTCCACGCTGCTGACCTCCATCAGCACGAGGTCCTCGTCGGGGTGGGCGGCGCCGAAGCGCCGCAAGGGCTCGACGACGTCCGCGAAGCTCTTCCAGGTGCTCCCGCCGCGGCAGTCGTACCAGTTGTAGCCGTCCCCGGCGATGGCGTCGACGACGTCGTCGCCCGGGTAGTACCGCGCCGCTGCCCGGGCGTCCGTCCGCTCGAAGCCGTAGAGGGTCGTCGTCCAGATGAACCGCGCGTTCGTGACCCCCTCGGCGCGGAACACCGACACCACGCGCCGCCACGCCGCCGCGAACTCCGGGCCGTCGCCGAGGCGCGTGCTCGCGGCCGCCTCCGGCTCGTGGTGGTAGGTGATGCCGATGGGGGCGCCGTACGCCTTCACCTCGCGGGCCATGGCCACCAGGTCGGCGTGCAGCGCGCTCCCCGGCCGGGCGGCGGCGACGTCGGCGAAGCGCACCGGGCTGCCGTCCGCCCGCTCGGAGCGGATGGACAGGAAGACGGAGTGCCCGGCGTCGCGGGCCCAGCGCTGCTGCGGCCCGATGACGCCCCCGCGCCCCCACGTGCGGTACATCCGCACGCCCTCGACGCTCTCCCCCAGCACCCGCTCGTGGGCCTCGACCTGGGCCCGGGTGGCGGCCGCGACGCCGAAGACCACCGGTGGCCGTGCTGCCGGGCCGGCGACCGCCGGGGGTGCGGCGGGCGACGCCCCCACCGCGGGCTCGGCGGCCGCGCCCGCGGCGGACGGCAGCAGCGCCAGCACCAGGGCGGTGGCCGCCGCTCCCACGGCGGCGGCGCGGGGGCGGGGACGGGGACGGACGGGCACGGGCGCTCCTCGCCGGGGGCGCCCGGCGCCCCACGCCCGGGGGCGACCGACCGGGCCGTCCCCGAGGTCCGAGGCGGAACCTAGGCCACCCGCAGGGGTGCGCGGGCGAGGAGTCCGACGCTGCGGCGCTCGGCGACCGCCCGGGTCAGGCGGACGGCGCCTGCTCCCGCCCGGCCCCGCCCGCCCGCCCCCGGCGCGAGGACAGGTGCTGCAGCGCCACGAGGGCGTGCAGGAGGAGCACCCCGATGAACGCCTCGTGCACGCGGACGCCGTAGCGGACGACCTCGCCGGCCACCCCCGCCGGCCCGGGGCCGTCCGCGAGGACCGAGAAGGTGACCGGGACGACGACCAGCAGGAGGCACCACAGGCCCGTGCGGACGGGCGTGGGCGGGGCGCCGGCGTCGACCATCCGGCGGTGGGCGACGTCGGTCGCGAGCGGCAGGAGCAGCAGGACCCCGAACGCCTCGGCGAGGGCGGTGACGGCGCCCGTCCGCTCCCCCAGCACGACGACCACGAGCACGGCGCCGGAGAGCGCGACCGCGGCACCGCGCGGGAGCGGCCTGCGCACCTGGAGGTAGGGCAGGACGAGCGCCAGGGCCGCGAAGGACTCGTTCAGCGTCACGAACCGGCTGGGCAGGTCGGACCCGACCAGCGCGACGGCCACCCCCGCGCAGGCGGCCGAGGCGACGGCGACGACGGCCCAGCCGCGCCCTCCGGCGAGCCGGGGCCGCGCCAGCTGCAGCCACGCCGCCGTCGCCAGCGCGACGACGTAGCCCTCGCTGTTGCGGCCGATCGCGGCCGCGAGGGCGTCGGGCAGCAGGAGCGGGAGCGCCTGGGTGAGCACCGCGAGGAGCAGGAGCAGCAGCCCCCCGAGGAAGAGGGCGAGGACCGCGCGGGAGCGGGAGGTCGGGCGCCCGGTCGCGGGGGCTCCCGCCGGCGGCGCAGGGGTCCGGGCGGCCATCGTCAGCGTCCTCCCCGGACCGGGTAGCGGTAGTGCGCCAGCAGGGGCGCGGTGAGCGCCTCCACGACGCGCCGGTCGGCGACCGGCATCTGCGAGCGCCACGCGACGTCGTGGCGCAGCTCGACCGTGCCGGTCAAGAAGCGCATCGGGTTGCCGGCGACCGTGTGCGCCGGTGACAGGTGCACGGCGGAGGCGCCGACGTGGTCGGGCCGCCCGCTCGCGCCCGCCAGGGTGAGCAGCTCCTGGACGGCGTCCCGGGGGGCCCGCAGGAAGTCCTCGTAGCGCAGCCGGTGGACGGGGACGCCGCGGCGGGCGAGGAGCTCCAGGGCGAGGTTGTGGGCGTCCCACATCACCGCCGCCCGGACGGGGCCGTAGCGGGTCATGAGGTCGGCGCCGCCGCGCGCCTCCGGCCGCTGCACCTGCCGGGCCCAGGAGTGCGCGACCCCGCGGCTGTCGCGCACGCACTGCACGACGCGCAGGCGGACGGCGGGGTCGTGGCGCAGGCAGAAGGCGAGCGAGGTGTGCTTGCTCGAGTCGACCACCACCTCGGCCCCGGCCACCTCGGCGGCGGCCTCGTACAGCCGCCGGTAGGAGGAGGTGTAGGCGGCGACGTCCGCCCGCAGCCGCCGGCTGGGGGCGCGGCCCGCCAGCTCGGGCACGAAACGGGTCCGGTCCACCCGCGCCCTCAGGCGCAGCACCTCGCGGGCGTCGACGGCCTCCCACCCGCCGAAGGCACGCTCCCCGACCTCGCGCCAGAAGGGGCACCGGGAGAACGGCTCCCGGCACCCGCACAGCTCGTCCCCGAGGAGCCCGCGGTGCCACAGGTGCACCACCTCGCCGAGGGCGACGACGCCGGGCGTCTCGCCCACCGCCCGCTCGAGCAGGGTGGTGCCGCTGCGCCCCAGGCCGGCGAGGAACAGCACGACCGGGCCGCCGGCGCCCTGCGCGCCCCCGCGGGTGCCCCCGGTCACCGGACGTACCCCAGCCGCGGGAGCAGGGGTCCGCACTCGGCGACGACGAGGGCCTCCTCCTCGGGCCCCAGGCGCTCGCGCCAGCGGCCGACGGAGGACGCCCGGCCCCGCGAGAGGCCGTCCGCGAGCACCCGTCGCGAGCGGTCGTCCAGCTCGAGCAGCGCGGCGAGGCGCTCCACGGCCGGGGCGGGACGCGTGACGAGCTCCTCGTAGCGCACCTCCGTCCAGCGGGAGCCCGGGAGCGCCTCGAGGCCCTCCAGGGCCGCGGTCGTGAAGCGGCGCCAGGCCCAGGCCGAGCGCTCGAGGTCGCTGACGGCCGGGAAGCGGTCCACCCCCTCCGGCTCCACCCAGAACCGCGGGGAGGCCCCCCACGCGGCGCCGCCCCGGCCCCGGACCCCGGAACCCGTGGACGAGGCCCGCAGCCACGGCTTCTCCGCGTGCGACACGGTCACGTCCCGGCCGTCCCGGATGATGTGGACGAAGCGCGCCGTGGGGAAGGCGTCGGCGAGGAAGCCGGTGATGAAGGCGTTCTCCGGGGTCTTGTCGACGAACCGTCGCCCGCCGTCCCCCGCAGCCAGCACGAGCGAGGAGTAGGAGGCCCGGAAGGCGGCGGCCGCCCGCCGCCGGGACCAGTCGCCGCGGTGCACGTGGCGGACGAGGGCCTTCGTCAGCCGCGGCTCGAAGTGGTAGGACACGCCGGGCAGGGCGCCGAGGCAGTCCCCGAGGAACGTCGTCCCGGACCGCGGCGCCCCGACGACGAAGACGGGGTCGTGGACCCGGGGGTCCAGGGCCCGCCGCAGCGGGCGGCCGTCCGGCGTGCGCACGGCGCCCCTGCGCTCGCGCCGGTCGCTGACCAGGCCCTTGACCAGCAGCGTGCCGGCCGCGGGCAGGGACATCACCAGGTGCGGGTCGGCGGGGGCGACCGGTGGTCGGGCGGGCGGTGTCATGGGACCTCCTGGCGGGCGGTGCGGGACTCCCTCGCCGCCGGGCCGGCGAGGGAGGGGACGGGCTCCCCGCCTCCCGGCCCGCCTCGTCGCCGGCGCGGGAGGGGGAGCAGGTCGAGGGCGAGCGGGCGGCGCAGCCGGGCGGCCCCGACCGCGAGCAGCAGGGCGCCGGCGCAGGCCGCGGCCCCCTGCAGCGGTGCCGGGAGCCCGAGCACGCCGGCGGCCACGAGCGGCACCGCCGCCGCGGCGGACAGGGCCGCGGCCGTCAGCGCGCCGCGGCCGAAGGGGTGCAGCCCGTAGGCCCACCGCAGCTGCGCCAGCGGGAGCAGGTTGTTGGCGCCGATGGCCAGCCCCCAGCCGACGGCGGCGCCGAGCGCGCCCGCGGACGGCACGAGCAGCAGGTCCACGACGACCATGACGACGAGCGCGGTCGCGCTGTTGGCGAGCGTCCACGTCGTGCGGCCCGCCATGTTCAGCACCGCGTCCACCGCGCCGCAGGCCGTCGCGACGAGCATCGCCAGCGCCAGGACCCGCACGACCGCGGCCCCCGCGCCGTAGCCGTCCCCGAACACGCCGACGAGGTCCTCGGCGAGGACGGCGGAGGCCAGGTAGAGCGGCCACGTGACGAGCACCACCCAGCCCGTGGCGAGCTGGTACAGGCGCCCGGCGTCGGCGACCCGCTCGGCGGCCATCAGCGCCGCGAGGCGCGGCTGGACGGCCGTGGACACCGCCTGGCCGCCGAGCTGGCCGACGACGAGGAAGCGGGTGGCCGCGGTGTAGACGGCCGCCTCGACGGGGCCGGCGAGCGCCGCGACGAGGACGACGTCCAGGCGCTGCAGGGACAGCTGCACGAGCGAGCTGGCGGCGCGCGGCAGGGTGAAGCGCCAGAACTGCCCCGCGGGCAGGGGCCCGCCGCCGAGCGGCGCCTCCGCCGGCGCCCCCGCCGGCGCCCCCGGGCGGCCCAGCAGGGCCAGGAGCCAGACCACCGCCAGGACCGCGGCGGCCGCGTAGGGCAGCGCCCAGGCGAGCGCGAGCTGGTCGAGGCTGCCCACCGCGAGGACGAGGACGGTGGCGAGGACCTGCAGCAGCGGTCGCAGCAGCTTGTCGACCACGACGGTCGCCCGCATGGTCCCCAGCCCGCGGCTCGCGGCGAGGACGGCCTCCAGGGCGGCCCCGGCGGGCAGGAGGACGGCCAGCCCGCGCAGGTAGCCCTGCATCAGGCCCGACTGGGAGGGCGTCACCCACCCCGCGACCCAGCCCGCGGCCGCCCACAGCCCGGCCCCGCCGAGGACGCCGGCCAGCAGGACCGGGACCAGCCCCATCCGCAGGACCCGACCGACCTCGCCGGCGCGGCCCTGGGCGCGCAGCCGGGCCACCCAGTACACGAGCCCGGTCGCCGTCCCCAGGCGCGCCGCCGTGGCGACGACGAGGAACACCGAGGTGGCCGCGAAGAGCGTCCCGGCCACCCCCGCCGGCGCCCCGCGGGTCACGAGGAGGACGAGGAGGACGTTGGTGGTGGCGGCGGCGCCCGCGCCGGCGAGGTTCCACAGCCCGCCGCGGGCCACGCGGGCGAGCGCGGCGCCGTCCTCGGTCGTCGCCGCGCCCCCGGGGCCGCGGCCGACCGCGCTCACCGGCGTCCGCTCACCGTCGCCACGAGGGCGTGGTGCCGAGCCAGGCCGCCAGGCGCTCGTCGTACGGCCGGAAGTGCTCGGACAGGCGCTCGCGCACCGGCTCCGGCATCGGGGACCGGGGACGGGCGTTGTGCTGGTCGAAGGCCACGGCGCCGCTCGGCGGGAGGCCGAGGAAGTCGAGGACCGCCGAGTGGGCGGGGGCGGGGTCGTCGAAGAAGTCCTGGCTGTCGACGACGTGCAGCCGCTCGCGGCCCAGCAGCTGCTCCAGCCGCTCCAGCTGCTCGACGTAGCGGCCGCGCGCGACGTAGGCGTGGTGCTGGTGGGAGGGGTCGACGGCGAGCGGGTTGTTCCGCAGCCGCTCCTCGGCGCCCGCGAGCCGCGCCTCCTCCAGCTCCAGCGCCCGATCGAAGGGCTCGTGCTCGAACCCGCGCCGCAGCTCGTGCGTGTGCGCCGAGTACGCCCGCTCCACCGGGTCGCGCACGAGGACGACGAGGCGCACGCCCGGCAGGTCGGCCGCGATCCGCTCCCCCGCCAGCGGGTGGAAGAGGTAGTACGGGCTCGACTCGAAGGCCTGCGCCGGGGCGCCGCCCCGCCGCGCCGCGAGCGCGCCGGACCACCGGGTCGGGAAGTGCGCCCGGTACCAGGAGCTCCCGCGGCCGTAGTCGGTGTCGAAGTAGTGCACGCCCTTGCGCAGCACCGGGCCCAGCACGCAGGGGTGCTGGGCGAGGGCGCGGTACATCGAGGTGGTGCCGCACCGCTGGGCGCCGGTGATGAGGAAGGACGGCGTCATCCGCGCGCCGGAGGTCGCCCGCCCGACGACGTCGGACACGGCCAGCGCCCGGGGGCGGACGGCGGCCACCAGGGCGCTGCGCGAGCTCACGGCGCCATGATGGCGCGGCGCCACCGGCCCGGGCCGCCGTTCCGCGCAGCGTCCCCCGTCCGCCTCACGGGGCGACCTCGGCGAGCCGCCGGCGCAGCACCGGCAGCAGCCACTGCGAGACGAGGCCGGAGCGGTGCCCCGCGACGGCCTGCCCGTCCGCCACGTACCGCGAGCCCACCTCCAGCAGGTAGGCGCAGGCGACGGCCGGCGCGGCCGCGGCCTCGACGCCGAAGGGCGCGAGCAGCCGGGCCGCGGCGGCCGTCGTCGCCTCGGCCGCCTCGCGGTGGGTGCGGCCGCGGGCCCGCGCGCCGGCCGCCAGGTCGTGGTGGAGGGCGTCGAAGCCCGCGGGCGCCCCGACGTCCCGGCGCTCCCAGTCCCACGCCAGCACCCGCCCGTCCAGCTCGGCGGTGTTCCACGGCGTCCAGTCGCCGTGCCAGGCGCCGAGCGGGACGACGACGTCGCCCGCGCGGGCGGCGAGCTCCTCCGCCGCCGCGGCGAGGTCGGGGGCCCCCGCGGCGGCGAGCCGCGCGCGGGTCCGGGTCCAGGCCGGGGACTCGCGCAGGGCCGCCCGGCCGGGGGCGCCGGCGACGACCTCGCGCGCGGCCTCCAGGAGCAGGTGCGGCCGCGCGGGCCGCGCGCGCGCGGTGGCCAGGGGCGACTGCACCACCACCTCGGTGCCCCGGAAGGTCCCGCGGTGCAGCAGCCGCGGGGGCAGCAGGACGCGCGGGCGCCGCTGCGCGAGCGCCTCGAGCGCCGAGGCCTCCGCCCGCACGAGGGGCCGGGCCACCCGCCCGGCCCCGACCTTGGCGTAGCCGACGCGCTCGCCGTCCGGCGTCAGGACCGCGAGGACGGGCTTGCGGTTGGCGCGCGGCGGGCCCAGGAGCACCCCGCACACCACCTCGCGGCCGACGAGGTCGGACAGCCACGCGTCGACCCCGCCGCCGCCGGTGCGCACGCCGGAGCGGCGGGCGAGCAGCGGCAGCCCGCCGGCCGCGGCCACCGCGGCGAGGGCCTCGCGCCGTCCCCGCCCGCGCCAGGAGCGGTCGGCGACCAGGGCGCGCACCGCCGCGGCGGCCGCCCGTGGCGGGGCCGCGGGCACGACGAGCCGCGGCCGCGCGCGGGACGGCAGCACGGCGAGCACGCGACCGCCGCCTCCCGGGCTGCCCTCCTCGGGCGGCCACAGGAGGTCGACGAGGCCCTCGGCCGTCGAGACCCCGTCGTCGGCCGCCCCGGGAGCGCCGCCGCTCACGCCGACTCCTCGCGCCAGAGCGCGGCCCACGCCGCGAAGGCGACGGCGAGCGGCGTCGTCATCGCCCCGTACACGAGCATGAACCAGAGCATGAGGAGCACCGTGAGGAGCCCGGCGGTGCCGACGGGCGAGACCAGCCGGCGGTGGCGCCAGGCGACGAGGACGAGCGTGAGGACGTAGAGGGCCGCGCCGACGAAGCCGTGCGCGACCACCTCGTACCAGAGCTGCCCGTTCACCCCCAGCGGCTGGTTGCCGCAGCGCGGGCAGTCCGACGTCCTGCCCGTGGCGATGGAGTTGACCCCGCCGAGCGGGGTGCGCGTGCTGCCGAAGCCGAGCAGGGGCGACTCGGTGGTGAGCTCGACGGCGCGGGTGACCGAGTAGGACCGGATGCTGTCGCTGCGGCCGTTCTCGACCCTCGCCTCGACGACCCCCCGCAGCGGCGAGGCCAGCAGGAGGAGTGCCGTGAGGAGGACGGCCGCGAGGGCGAGCACCGCCACGCCCGTCCGGCCCCGGCGCACCGCCCGGACGACGACGAAGGCCACCGAGAGGGCCAGGGCCACCCACAGGCCCCGGTTCAGCGAGAGCACGGCGGGCAGCACGGAGACGCCCAGGACAGCGAGGGCGGCCAGCCGGCGGGCGCCTCGCGCCGGCAGGACGAAGCCCACGACGAACCACGGCAGGAGCAGCGCGAAGGCGTGGCCCCACATGTTCGTGTAGCCGAACGGCGCCGCGGGGCGCCCGGCGGCGTAGCCGAGGACGTCCTGCACCTGCGACGCCGCCGGGTGCACGAGGCTCTGCACGAAGAGGTTCGAGCGGACGCCCGGCGGCAGGAGCAGCTCCACGGGGGAGGTGAGCTCGAGCTGGGGCGCCACGACGGCGAGCAGCCCGCCGAGCACCACCCAGACGAAGCCGAGCCCCAGGACGCGCGCGAGCCGGCGCTGGGAGAACCTGACCGGGTCGAGGTTGCCGATGTAGAGCAGGACCACGGCGGCCGCGGCGTACCCGCTGAGCCGGAACGCCGCGGGCACCAGGCGGCCGGCGAAGGTGTCGGGCACCGTCCCGGCCGGGTCCACCCCGAGCATCACCGTGCTCGCCGCGCACCACAGCAGGAACAGTCCCCACACCGCCGCCCCGGGGGCCACGACGACCCGCCGCGACCGCACCAGGTGCACGAGCATCGGCACCGCCACCAGGTGCACGGCCAGGCCGTGCAGGCCGACCAGCCACCACGCGCCGAGGCCCGCGAACAGGGCGGTCACGGGCCAGCCGTAGGGCAGGCGCACGAGCCGGCGGCGCCCCGGCCGGGCGCCGACGGGCCGGGGCGCCGCCGTGGACGCGCTCACGACCCGGCCCCGCGGGCGGCGCTCGCAGGGGGCACGTCAGCCGTGGCGCCGGCCGGGCAGGACCCCGCGGTCGTCGGCGTCGTCGCCGCTCCGCGCCCGCGGCGCGCGCTCGCCCGGACCGGCCGGGGCCGCCGGCGTCGCCGCAGCCGGGGCCGGGGCCGGGGCCGGGGGCAGCGCGGCCGTCGCGCTCCCGCCGGCGTGGCCCCGGCCCCGGCGCGAGCCCTCCAGCACCACCAGGCCCAGCGGCGACCCGCCGACCTCGGCGGCCTGCTCGACCGAGCGCGCCAGGTCGTCGCGGCGCGTGGAGCCCAGCAGCACGACGGGGACGACGTGGTCGGCCAGTGCGGCGAGGTCCTGGGACGCCGCCCGCGGGGCCGGCGGCCCCGCCACGAGGACGAGGTCGCCCTCCTGCCGGAGGCCGGCGACGACCCCGGCCGCCGACGGCGCCGCCAGGAGGCCCTCGAGCCGCTCCGGGCGCTCGCCCGCGCCGAGCACGCGGAGGCGGCCGGACCCGACGACCTCCTCGCGCCCGGCCGGCAGCGGCCCGCCGTCCCCGGCCAGCAGGTCGGCCAGCCCGCGACCGGACCCCGGGCCGCCGTCGAGCAGGTCCACGACCAGGACGTCGCGACCCGCCGCGGCGAGCGCCCCCGCGAGCCCGTGCACCACCGGCCCGACCGGCACCCGCTCGTCGGCCCCCGTCAGCAGGAGCACCGGTCGCGGCTCGTCGAGCCGCGCCGCCAGGACGTTCCGGAGCCGCGCCAGCGCCTCCGCGTCGTCCCCGCCCCCCGGCCGCGGCAGGACGGCGAGGACCGGGACGCCCGCCTCCTCGCCCAGGCCGCGCGCGGTGCGCAGGCGCGGGTCGGCGCGCTCGCGGACGAGGGCCAGCAGCGCGCCGAGCACCAGCCCCGCCCCGGCGCCGCCGCCGAGCAGCTCGACGGTCGAGGCCCCGGCGGGCTCGTCCGGCACCCGGGCGTCGCTGATGACCCGGCCGGGGGCGCCCGCGGCCTCCCGCAGCTGGGCGGCGCGCGCGGTCAGGTCGCCGATCTGGCGGATGAGGAGGGTGCGGCGCGAGTCGGCCGCCACGCGGCTCGCCGCGTCCACCGGCTGCTGCTCGACGTCCCGGGAGGCGGAGGTCAGCTGCCCGTCGAGCTCGGCGACGTCCTCCTCGATGGCCTCGACGCTGCTCTCCACGACGTCGGCGACCTGGGCCGTGCGGTTGTCGAGGTAGGCCTGGGCGTAGGCGCGGGCGCCGGCGGCGGCCGCGTCGGGGTCGGCGGCCTCGAAGGCGATCACGAGGACCTGGCTGTTCGCCGGCACGGTCACGTCCACGGCGCCGGCGAGCTCGGCGGGAGCCGCGTCGCCGAGCAGGTCCGCCGCCCGCTGCTCCACCTCGGAGGAGCGGACGACCTGCGCCTCGGTGTCGAGGTTGACGGTGGTGCTGCGCGTCCCGCCGCTCAGGGCGACGCCCGTCGGCTCGACCAGGACGGAGGTGCGCGCCACGTACGGGCGCGGCAGGGCCAGCGCGACGACCAGCGCCGCCGCGAGGCCGACGAGGAGCCCCAGGGCGACCCAGCGCCAGCGCCGCCGCGCCACGTCGACGTAGTCGGCGACGTCGTCGCCGCGGGGCGCCGGGGCGCCCCCGGTGGTCGTCGTGCTCGCCATGGGTCGCCGCCTCCTGTCGGAGCCCCCGCCGTCCAGCGGACGAGGGCGGCCCAGGGTATGGCGCGGCGGGCGGCGGGCGCGGCTGCTCCGCCGGGTCCGCCCGGACGGAGCAGCCGCGACGGTCGGTCAGCTCGCGGCGGCGGTCAGCTCGCGGGGGCGATGACGAGGGTGGCGCCGGTGCCGCGCGAGGACGCGTCGGTCCCCGCGGAGAGCGCCGGCACCTCCCCCGCCGCCCACGCCCGCGCGTCGTCGGCCACGACCGCGCTGACGTACCCCGTCCCGGACCCGTACCCCACGGAGCGGACCTCCACCCCCGCCGGCAGCGACCACGCCGTCGTCGAGGAGCTCTTGTCCGCCCAGTACCGCACCACCCAGCTGCCCGGCACCCGCACGGAGGACGCCGGCGCCTCGTGCGAGGACGTCGACCTCGCGTCCGGGGCCGCCACGGCCCGGACCGGGTCCACCGCCGCCGTCCCCGAGTACGCCAGCAGCCGCACGTCGAACTTCGTGCGGTCCCCCGACATCCCCGTCATCACCACGCCCACCGACGACCCCGCGTCCGAGGCCGAGGCGACCTTCTGCCACACCGTCGTCAGCGCGGTCCCCGACGTCGCGCGAGCCACCTCCGACCACCCCGCCGGGGCCTGGTGCTGCGTCGCCGTCCCGCTCGTCACCGCCACCACCAGCGCGTCACCGGCCCGGACCTCGCCCGGCACCGCGACCACCGCCGTCGCGCCCAGCCCGCTGCCGCCCGCCTGCGCCCGGAAGGCCACCGACGACACCGGCGCCGGCGACACCGGCACCTGCTCGACCACCTCACCGGTCGCCCCGCGGTCGTCGGTGACCACCAGGCGCACCGCGTACTCCCCCGCCGCCGCGAAGGCGTGCGAGACCGACTCCCCCGCACCGCTCGACCCGTCGCCGAAGTCCCACGCCCAGGAGGTCACCGACCCGTCCTCGTCGACCGAGCGACCCCCCGACAGCTCGCACACCAGCTCCTCGCAGGCGACGTCGACCACCGCCACCGGCGCCGCGTTCGGCGCCGGCGCGACGGTGACCGGGCGGGTCGTCGTGGCGGCGACCCCCTCGTCGTCGACGACGGTCAGCGTCACGACGGCCTCCCCGGCCGTCGCGTAGGTGTGCTCCGCGACGGCGCCCTCGGCCGTGGTGCCGTCCCCGAAGTCCCACCGGTAGGAGGCGACCGAGCCGTCGGGGTCGTGCGAGCCGGTCCCGTCCACCGCGCAGGACAGGTCCGTGCAGCGGACGTCGGCCACGGCGACCGGGGCCTCCTTCCGCGGGCCCAGGGGGCCGATGAAGAGCAGCGGAGAGCGCCAGTCGGCCCCGTCGACGCGCGGGCCGCTCACCACGGTGCCGCTCCCCAGCGCGCCGCTCGTGAGCGGGTGCCGGACGAGCTCGCCGGTCGCGCGCGGCACGAGGTACATCGAGCCGCCGGCGACGAACATGCCGGTGGTGTCGGGCAGCACGACGCCGGGCACGGCGGTGCGCGTGCCCCCGACGATCCCGCTGTCGGGGCTGAACGCTCGCCAGTAGAGGCTCCGCTGACCGGCGAGCGTGTAGTAGAGCCGTCCCTCGCCGTCGTAGGCCAGGGACGTCAGCGAGGCGACCTCGCCGCCGTAGAAGGTGGGCGGTGCGCCGCGGAACGTGCCGCCCGAGCCCGTCTGCACGGTGGCCCAGGCCGGGTCGCCGTAGGGGTCGACCACGGACTCGGGGCCGAGCACCTGGCCGTCGAAGCTGCGGCGGTACAGGAGCCCGTCCGTGCGCCCGTAGAACAGGGTGCCCCCGACCAGCGTCGCCGCCCGGACCCCCGACCAGCGCCCGGTGGTGTCGACGACGGCCGGCGCGCCCGCCCCCGCTGCGGCGAGGTCGCGGCGCACGAGCCCGTCGGCGGAGACCGCCGGCGTGCCGGCGGGCAGGGCGGCACCGGCCTGGTAGACGCCGGCCGGCAGCACCGGGACGGCGTCGCTCGCGCGCGCGGCGCCCCCCGCCAGCGGGAAGAAGGCGAGCTTCTGCCGCCGGTAGCGGTAGTCGCCGACGTAGTTCGTGTCGCTGCCGACCCAGAGGCCGGTGGGCGTGGTGTAGAGGGCGAAGGCGCCGGCGCCGCGGGGGTTGCGCCCCGGGTTCCACGCCAGCGGGAGCCCGGTGCGCGGGTCCAGGGCGGCGATGCCGGGCCGAGGGACCGCCCCGGCGCCGGCGGCGTCGTTGCCCGCCGCGTTGTTCATCCACCGCTGGTGGCCGCCGGCGTACACGGCCGTGCCCGTGACCGCCACGGACAGGACCGTGTCGCCACCGGCGGAGGCGACCCACGTCGGCTTCACGTCGTCGCCGGTCGCCGCCGTCTCCCACCGCGTGGCGGTGTCGCACAGGGTGGTGTTGCCGCCACCGGTGGTGGCGACGGCGAAGTAGCTGCCGTCCGGGGAGAAGGCGACGTCGCGCAGGTAGGAGTCGTAGGCCTTGTACAGGCAGGACGCCTCGAAGCCGCGGGTGCGCCAGTCGGCGCGCACGACGGCGCGCGAGCCGGTCAGGTCCCACATGGCGACCTGGTCGCGGGGCAGGCCGTCGACGGTGCGGAAGTTGCCGACCGCGACCATCCGCCTGCCGTCCGGCGTCACGTCGAGCCGTGAGACGCCCACGGCCGCCCGGGCCGCGCCCGTGCGGTCGGCGCGCCAGTTGTGGTTCTCGGCGACGCTGCTGGCCAGGAAGCCGTCGACCGCGCCCGTGGTCTCCGACAGGCTCGCCAGGCCGCCGCGGGCCTGGCCCCCCAGCGCGGTGAAGGTGCCGCCGACGAGCAGGCGTCCGCCGGAGCGGGCCAGCGTGTTGACGCCGCCGTTCATCGAGGGGGTGGCGAAGGAGGTGACGCGGGCCCCGTCCGAGAGCCGCAGCAGGACCAGGCCCTTGGCCTTGGTCCCGCGCGCCGTGAGGAAGAAGCCGCCCACGTACACGGTGCCCGCCGCCGGCCCGGGCAGCAGGGCCTCCACCTCGCCGTCGAGCCCCGGCAGGAAGCTCCGCTGGACGGCGCCCGTGGCGGCGTCGAAGGCGACCAGGTACGGCATGTCCCAGGTCGCCGACCGGTCGGCCGGCATGACCTGCGTGAAGGAGCCGCCCATCACGACGGTCCCGCCCACCTGCGTGATGGCGAAGACGCGGCCGTCGACCGCGTGGGGCGTCTGCGACGAGGGCACGGCGGAGGCCACGGACGACTGGGTCGTCCCGGCGGCCGTGGCCGCCGGGACGACGGCCGTCGAGACCACCGCGAGCGCGAGCAGCGCTCCCAGCGCGGACGTGAGCAGACGACGGACCGAACCCATGATCACCCCAGGCGACGACGCGGGCCCCGAGCGGGGCGACGCCTGCCGAGTGTGCTCGGGGGGAGACGACCGCGTCCACGGAACGCGCGCGACGTCACCCGCTGCGACCAGTCACCGCTCGTTCGGGGGCGGTGGCGCACCGCCCGTCGCTCTACGTGGCACCGGGCGCGCCCCTCGGTCCCGGGAGGTCGCTCAGTAGCGCGAGGTCGCCCACGCGTAGGAGCTCAGGGCGCCGGGCGAGCTGTCCAGCCACCAGGGGCCGCGGTTCGGGCCGGAGTGGAAGTACTCGACGTAGACCGCCCCGATGCTCTTGTAGTAGGCGACCGCGTCGCGGATCCACGCCTCCTTGGTCGGGGTCGAGGTCCAGCCGGCGGTCAGGCCGGTGGTGTTCTCGAGCGTGCCCACCTCGGCGATGCCGAGCGCGGTCCCGTGGCGCTGGACGAACGCGAGGATGCCGCCGTCGACGTAGCCGCCGTCGTAGGGCCGGTCGCCCGGGAACGGCTGGGCGAAGGCGCGGCCCGGGGAGTCCCAGCGCGCACCCGAGAGCGAGCCCTCGTTGTAGACGTCGACGCCCACGCTGTCGACGACGCCGTCACCGGGCCACCAGTCCAGCGGCTGGCGCTTGGACGCCGACCGCCACGAGTACCCCATCATCACCCAGGAGGTGGACAGCTCCGGGCGCTTCGCCTCGCGCACGAGCCGGGCGAAGCGCACCCAGCCGGCCCGGTAGGTGGCCTTCTGCGCGGCGGTCGTGAAGTCGTTCTCCGGCTCGTGCCAGATGGTGAGGACGGTCCGGTGGCCGGCCGGGATGGTGCCGAGGAAGCGCCGCACGTCGGCGTCCAGGGTGCCGGCGGCCATGGCCGCCATGTCGGGCTTGAAGGAGTAGTGGGTCGCGCGCACGCCCAGGTCGGCCGCGGCGCGGCGGGTGAAGTCCTCGTCGAAGCCCGGGTCGTACACCCGGCGGACCTCCAGGGCGACGCCCTTGCCCGCGAGGAAGGCGATCTCCTGCTCGGTCGTCGTGCGGCCGCCGGTGGCCTTCACGGCGGCGCCCACGAGCATCGGGTCCTCGGCCACGGGCTGCTGGAAGGTCACCTTCAGGACCGGCTTCGCGGCGGTCGCCTCGCTCGCGCGGAAGAAGGTCGAGGACTGGACGGCACCGGTGGCGGTCAGCGCCAGGTTCACGCGGCCGTTGCCGGCCACGGCCCGCGTGACGTCGAGCGACGCCACGGCGCCCGCGCCGGCGACCCGGACGGTCGACAGGGCCGGCCCCGGGAGCGGCCGCTGCTGCCAGGTGACCTTCGTCGCGTCGAAGGCGCCCACGGGGCGCGCCGAGACGTCCAGGCTCTTGCCCTCGGTCGTCGTCAGCTCCAGCGTCGCCCTCGTCCCGGACGCGTCCGCCGGGATGCCCTTGACGTCGACCGACAGGTAGGGGACGCGCGTGTACTTCGTGTCCTGGTTGAGCCGCAGGGTCGTCGCGGTCGCGAAGTTCTTCGTCGGCGCGAGGGAGTCGGCGTAGGTGTCGGCCATCACGGGGAAGACGAGCGTCTTCGTCTCGGTGGGCCGGGCGCTGGCGGCCGTCGCCGACGGCGCCACGACCGCGAGGCCCGCCGCGACGACCGCGGTGGCGGAGAGGGCGCCCACGGCGCGCCGACCGGCGGGGCGGGGATGGCGGGTGGCGCGGCGAGACCTGGGGAGCATGGGTCGACCCCTTCGAGGAGCCCGGCCGGCGGCCGAGGCGCGGCGCGGCGGCCGGCCCCGGCGGGCTGCTCACCACGTGCTGTCCCCGGGTTCCTCGGGTCGCACCGGGCTGCTCCTGGAGGGCGGCGAGCGCCGCGTCACCCCATCGGACGCCGCCGCGTCAGCTGCCGGTGATCATGCCGGCGCCCACCGTCCTGTTCGTCCCCTCGTCGACGAGCACGAAGCCGCCCGTCGTCCGGTTGCGCCGGTACTCGTCCGCGAGCAGCGGCGTCGTCGTCCGCAGCCGGACGCGCCCGATCTCGTTGAGGCCGAGCTGGCCCTGGCTGACGTCGCGGTGCAGCGTGTTGACGTCGAGGCGGTACTGGAGCTCCTTGACCACCGCGCGGGCCGTCCGGGTCGTGTGCTTGATCGCGTACTTGCGGCCCGGCGCGAGGGCGGAGGACTCGTCCATCCAGCACACCATCGCGTCGATGTCCTGGCTGGGCGTGGGCGCGTTGTGGGGCCGGCAGATCATGTCGCCGCGGCTGACGTCCAGCTCGTCCTCCAGCCGGATGGTCACCGACATCGGGGGGAAGGCCTCCTCGACCGGGCCGTCGGCGGTCTCGATCGCCGCGATCCGCGTCGTGAAGCCCGAGGGGAGCACCATCACCTCGTCGCCCGGCTTGAGCACGCCCCCCGACACCTGCCCGGCGTACCCGCGGTAGTCCAGGTGCCGGCCCGACTGCGGGCGGATGACGTACTGGACGGCGAAGCGCGCGTCCACGAGGTTGCGGTCGCTCGCCACGTGCACGTTCTCCAGGTGGTGCAGCAGGCTCGGCCCGTCGTACCAGGGCGTGCGCTCCGACCGCGTGACGACGTTGTCGCCCGCGAGCGCCGAGACGGGCACCACGGTGAGGTCCGGGACCTCGAGCTTGGCCGCGAAGTCGGTGAACTCGCGGCGGATGCCCTCGAAGACGTCCTGGGAGAAGTCGACCAGGTCCATCTTGTTGACGGCGAGGACGAGGTGCGGCACGGCCAGCAGCGTCGCCAGGAAGGCGTGCCGCCGGGACTGCTCCACCAGGCCCTTGCGGGCGTCGACGAGGACGAGGGCGAGGTCGGCCGTCGACGCCCCGGTGACCATGTTGCGCGTGTACTGGATGTGGCCCGGGGTGTCCGCGATGATGAACTTGCGCCGCGGGGTGGCGAAGTAGCGGTAGGCCACGTCGATGGTGATGCCCTGCTCGCGCTCGGCGCGCAGGCCGTCCGTCAGCAGCGCCAGGTTGACGTACTCGTCCCCGCGCTCCTTGCTGGCCCGCTCGACGGAGGCGATCTGGTCCTCGAACACCGTCTTGGTGTCGTAGAGCAGGCGGCCGATGAGCGTGCTCTTGCCGTCGTCGACCGATCCCGCCGTCGCGAAGCGCAGCAGGTCCGCCGTGCGCTCCATCGCGGCCGTCGTGGCTGGTGTCGTGCTCATCAGAAGTACCCCTCGCGCTTGCGGTCCTCCATGGCGGCCTCGCTGAACTTGTCGTCCCCGCGGGTGGCCCCCCGCTCGGTGATCCGCGTGGTGGCCACCTCCTCGACGATCTTGGCCACCGTGTCGGCCTCGGAGCGCACGGCGGCGGTGAGGCTGGCGTCGCCGACGGTGCGGTAGCGCACCCGGGCGGTGAAGACCTCCTCGCCCTCGCGCGGCCGGCAGACCTCGTGGACGGCGTAGAGCATCCCGCCCCGGTCGAAGACCTCGCGCTCGTGCGCGAAGTAGATGCTCGGCAGGGCGATGCCCTCGGCCTGGATGTAGCTCCAGATGTCGAGCTCGGTCCAGTTGGACAGGGGGAAGACGCGGATGCTCTCCCCGGGGTGGGTGCGCCCGTTGTAGAGACCCCAGACCTCCGGCCGCTGGTTCTTGGGGTCCCACTGCCCGAAGTCGTCGCGGAAGCTGTAGATCCGCTCCTTCGCGCGGGCCTTGTCCTCGTCGCGGCGGGCGCCGCCGAAGACGGCCGTGTAGCCGCCCGCCTCCAGCGCGTCGAGCAGCACGGGCGTCTGGATGCGGTTGCGCGTGCCGTCCGGGGGCTCGGTGACGAGGCCGCGCTCGAGCGCGTCGGGGACGCTCGCGACGACGAGCTGGAGGCCGAGCTCGGCGGCCCGGCGGTCCCGCAGCTCCAGCACCTCGGCGAAGTTGTGGCCGGTGTCGACGTGCAGCACCGGGAACGGGATCGGCGCGGGCGCGAAGGCCTTCTCGGCCAGCCGCAGCATGACGATGGAGTCCTTGCCGCCCGAGAAGAGCAGGACCGGGCGCTCCAGCTCGGCCACGACCTCCCGGATGATGAAGATCGCCTCGGCCTCCAGGGCCTGGAGCTGCGTGAGCTGGTAGCGACCGGCGGTGGTGCGGGTCATCGAGCGGCCTCCGCGGGGGCGTCGGGAGCGGTCAGGTCGAGGCCGGCGAGGGCCTCGAGGAGGACCCCGGCCACCTCGGGCCGCGCGACGACGAGGTCGGGCAGCCGGGGGTCGGGCTGGTTGTAGCGCAGGGGCGAGCCGTCCACGCGGCTGGTGTGCAGCCCCGCCGCCCGCGCCACGGCCACGGGGGCCGCGGAGTCCCACTCGAACTGGCCGCCCGCGTGGACGTAGGCGTCGGCCTCGTCGCGCAGCACCGACGTGGCCTTGACGCCCGCGGAGCCCATGGGCACCAGCTCGGCGCCCAGGGCCTCCGCGAGGACGCGGACGAAGGCGGGCGGGCGCGAGCGGCTGACGGCCAGGCGCAGGACCGGTGGGGTCCCGGTGGGGCGCCGCGGCGGCGGCTCGGTGCCGTAGGTCGTCCCCGCGGCCGGCAGGGCGACGGCCCCGGCGACGAGGTCGCCGTCCTCCCAGAGGGCGACGTGCACGGCCCAGTCGCTCCGGCCGCGCTCCCCCGGCCCCCCGACCTCGGAGAACTCCCGCGTCCCGTCCAGGGGGTCGACGATCCAGACCCGCCGGGCGCCCAGCCGCGCCGGGTCGTCGGCGGCCTCCTCGGACAGGACGGCGTCGGCGGGGCGCTGGTCGGCGAGCAGCCGGGCGAGCACCTCCTGGGCGCGGCGGTCGCCCGCGTCGCGCAGGGCCCTGCCGTCGGCGCCCGCCGCGGCGAGCTCGGCGCGGACCGCCAGCAGCGCGCGGCCGGCCTCCTCGGCCGCCGCGCGCGCCAGCTGCGCGTCGGTCGTGGTGCCGTCCATGCGAGCGCCTCCCCGTCCTGTGCCTCCGCCGGGCAACGGCTCGTGACCCTACTTGCCCGAGCGGAGAGGTCGGGGACGCGACGGGCGGCGGCGGCCGCGCGTCAGTAGGCGCCGGAGCGGCGCAGCACCGCCCGGGCGGTCTTCCAGAGGATCATCGCGTCCATCGCGAGCGACCAGTTGTCGACGTAGCGCAGGTCCAGGCGCATGGACTCCTCCCACGACAGGTCCGCGCGCCCGCTGACCTGCCACAGGCCCGTGAGGCCGGGCCGGACCCTCAGCCGCAGGTGCACCGAGTCGTGGTAGTCCACGTACTCGCGCGGCAGCGGCGGGCGCGGCCCCACGAGGGACATGTCGCCGCGGACGACGTTCCACAGCTGGGGCAGCTCGTCGAGGGAGAAGCGGCGCAGCCACCGGCCGACCGGGGTCACCCGCGGGTCGGCCCTCATCTTGAACATCAGGCCGTCGCGGTCGCTGCTGGCGGCGAGGTCGTCGACCATGCGGTCGGCGCCGACCACCATGGTCCGCAGCTTGTACATGGTGAAGAGGGCGCCGTCGACGCCGACCCGCTGCTGGGCGAAGAAGGCCGGCCCACGGCTCGAGACCCGCACCGCGAGCGCCGAGAGCAGCACGACCGGCGAGGCGGCCAGCAGGAGGACGGCGCCGAGGGAGCGGTCCACCGCGGCCTTGCCGAGGAGGCGGCCCGTGCGCGAGGACGGCCGCTCGACGTGCAGCAGGGAGAGGCCCGCCGCCGGGCGCAGGTGCACGGACGGCCCCGTCACCTCCACGAGCCCCGGCGCCACCACGAGGTCGGCCCCCGTGGGCTCCAGCGCCCAGGACAGCCGCCGCAGGGCCGGGCCGGACAGGTGCGAGCCCACGACGATGACGACGTCCACGTCGTGGTCGACGACCGTCTGGGGGACCTCGGCCACCGCCCCCAGGCAGGGCGGGAGGCCGTCGTCGTCGGTCTGCCACTCGTGCGGGAGCGGCACGGCGACGCCGACGACGTCCATGCCGTGGCCGGGGGCGCGGCGGAGGTCGGCCACCACGTCCAGCGCGCTGGCGCGGTCGCCGACGACGAGGGTGCGCAGCGCCGCCGGCCCCTCGCTGCGGCGCGCCCGCAGCCAGCCGCGCAGGTGGTGGCGGTGCAGGGCCGTCAGGACGGCGACGAGCGGCACGACCACGAGGACCATGCGCCGGGGCATGAGCAGCTGGAGGCTGAACGCGACCACGCCGAGCGCGGCGACGACGGCGACGGCCGCCCTCAGGATGCTGGAGAACTCGTCCGGCCCGTCCCCGACGCGGCGCCACTCGTAGCCCCGCAGCGCGGCCAGGACGCCGACCCACCCCGCGGCGGAGCCGAGCGCGAGGGCGGTGACGGCGAGCGGGCTGAGGACGAGACCGATGCCCCGGAGCGTCACCAGGCTCAGGGCCACGACGACCGCGGCGACGACGGCGTCCCCGATCACCGCTCGACGCAGCAGCGGGGTCGTCCACGCCGACCGGCGGCGGGCCGCCGCCAGCGCGGGGTCCCCGCGGTAGACCTCGCGGTCGAGGACGAAGGGGGTGCGGTCGGTCCACGAGCGACGGCGCGGGGCGGGGTGGGCGCGGCGGTCCCGGTCCTGCTCGGCACCGGTGCCCTGGTGGGGCACCCCGACCCGGGGCCCGACGTCTGCGCTCATGAACCTGACTGCCTCCATAGCCGACTGCGCGCCCGTGGCTGGACCTGCACGACTGCTCGGACGCTACCCACGCGCCGCGTCCCCCGTGCCGTGTTCCGGGGGAGCGCCACCCGGACGGACCTGTTCGTCCCCGCTCGCCGTGCGGATGGGTCCGCCCGGCGGACCGTGCTCAGCGGGGCGCGTGGACCTGCTGCTGCGCGGCCTCCAGGCCGCGCAGGACGACGAGCTCGACGGCGTCGGCCGCCTCCTCCAGGAGCACGGGCAGCTCCCGGCGCTCGGCCGCGCCGAAGGGCCGCAGGACGAAGTCGGCCGGGTCCATGCGCCCGGGCGGTCGCCCGATGCCCACGCGGACGCGGACGTAGTCCTTGGTGCCCAGCGCCTTGGAGGTGTCCCGCAGGCCGTTGTGCCCGCCCTCGCCGCCGCCCCGCTTGAGGCGCACGACGTCGGGGGGCAGGTCCAGCTCGTCGTGGACGACGACCACGCGCTCGGGCGGCACGGAGAAGAACCGCGCCAGGCCCGCGACCGGCCCGCCGGAGACGTTCATGTAGGTGCTGGGCTTGGCCAGCACCACCGACGGCCCGGGGCGACCGCCGGGCAGGACGCCGAGACGGGCCTGCGCGACGGCGGCGCGCGCCTTGTGGGAGCGGAAGCCGGCGCCGGCGCGGCCGGCGAGCACGTCGAGCACCATCTGCCCGACGTTGTGCCGGGTGGCGGCGTGCTCGGGCCCGGGGTTGCCCAGGCCCACGACGAGCCAGGGGCCCTCCGGCGCGGCGCCGGGCTCCGGGGGGACCGCGCCGGCCGGGAGGGGTCCCGCCGCGGCGGGACCCCTCCCCCGGCCCGCGGGGCCGGGAGGCGCAGGTGGTGCGGGAGCCAGGGTCAGCCCTGCTCGTCGGCGACCGGGGCGGCCTCGGCGTCCGCCTCGACGTCGGGCTCGTCGCGCTCGATGCCCAGCTCGCCCTCGGCCTCGGCCAGGTCGGCGTCGAGCTCCTCGGTGGTGCGCGCGGCGGTGACGTTGACGACCAGCGACTCGGCGTCCGTGACGAGCACGGCGCCGGCGGGCAGCGGCACCTGGCCGGCGAGGACCTGCGTGCCGGGCTCGGCGCCCGTCACGTCGACGACGACGTTCTCGGGGATGTGGGTGGCCTCGACCTGGAGCAGGAGGCTCTGGTTCTCCACCGTCACGACCGTCTCGGCCGCGGGCTCGCCCTCGACGTGCACGGCGACCTCGACCTCGACCTTCTCGCCGCGGCGCACGAGGACCAGGTCCACGTGCTCGATCTCGCGGCGGCGGTGCTCGCGCTGGACGTCCTTGACGAGGGCCAGGACCTCGTCGCCCTCGACGTCGATGGTCAGCACGGCGTTCTCGCGCTTGACCGCGAGCATCGTGGCGTGGCCGGGCAGCGTGACGTGCCGGGGCGCCTCGCCGTGGCCGTAGACCACGGCCGGGATCATCGCGGCGCGGCGGATGCGGCGGGCGGCGCCCTTGCCGAACTCGGTGCGGGTCTGGGCGGAGAGGCGGATCTCGTCGGCCATGGCGGTGCTCCTGACGGTTCGGGTGCGGTGGTCTCGCGGCGGTGGCCGGCGCCCTGCGCGCCGGTCTCCTCGGCGGCGCGGCGCGCGGCGGAGCCGCGACCACCGCGTCGAGTCCGGCCGGGCGACCCGTCCGGGCCGCACCGTCCCTCGCCGAGGCAACCGCGCGAGCATACCCGCCGGCGGGCCGCGACCGCGCCGGGGCCCCGGGCCGTCGGGCGGCGGAGGGAGCGGGAGATCGCTCAGGACCGGGCGGCCACCAGCCCGGGGGCCGACGGCGGGACGGAGCCCGAGCGGCACGGGGAGCGCAGCGCGCCGCGGGCGCAGCAGGCCGTCCGGCTCAGCTCTCCAGCACGCGCACCGGCGTCCCGGCCGCCCAGGCGCGCACGTCCTCCACCGCGTCGCCGTAGGCGGTGCGGTAGTTCCCCTCGGTCACGTAGCCCAGGTGCGGGGTGAGGACGGTGCGTGGGGCGTCCCGCAGCGGGGAGGTCGGCGGCAGCGGCTCCTCGTCGAACACGTCGAGGCCCGCCCCGGCGAGGCGCCCCTCCCGGAGCGCCGCCACGAGCGCCCCGGTGTCGACGAGCGGGCCGCGGGAGGTGTTGACGAGGACGGCACCCGGCTTCATCCGCCGCAGGTCCGCGTCGCCGACGACCCCGCGGGTCCGCTCGCTCAGGCGCAGGTGCAGCGTCAGGACGTCCGACTCCGCGAGCAGCCGGTCCTTCGTCACCGGCTCGGCACCGACCTCCCGCGCCCGGACCGGGTCGAGGTGCTGCGACCAGGCGAGGACGCGCATGTCGAACGCCAGGCCGACCCTCGCGACGCGGGCGCCGAGCTTCCCCAGCCCCATGACCCCGAGCGTCGAGCCCGCGAGGTCGGTCCCGACGGTCTCCTGCCACCGGCCGTCGCGCAGCGCCCGCTCCTCCTGCACGACCCGGCGGGTCACGGCGTGGACCAGCGCCCAGGTCAGCTCCGCGGCCGGGCTGGCGAGCAGCCGGGTCCCGCACACCAGCACGCCGCGGGCGGCGGCCGCGCCGACGTCGACCGCGGCGTTCGCCATGCCCGTCGTCACCAGCAGCCGCAGCTCGGGCAGCCGGTCGAGGAGCGCGGCGTCGACGGGGGTGCGCTCGCGCATCGCCACCACGACCTGGGCCCCGCGCAGGGCCGCGACGAGCTCCTCGCCGAGCAGGTGCCGGTGCAGGACGCGCACCTCGGCGCCGAGCTCGTCCTCCAGCTCGCCCCACGGCGCGGCCGCACGGGCCACCCGCTGGTAGTCGTCCAGCACCACGACCAGCGGTCCGGCCCCGCCCCCGGTCACCTGGCGCCCCGCACCATCAGATGTCCATCCCGATCTCGTAGGACGGGCGCCGCTCGGGCAGGTGCTCGACCACCACGTCGGGGAGGTCGTCCCGCACGACCATGGCCACCGTGGTGGCCTCCAGGATGGCCCGCTCCCCCGCCCGCAGCGCCACCCAGACGTCCTGCAGCGCCACGGAGGCCCCGCGGTAGTCCAGCTGCTCCGGGCGCAGGTTGCGCACGAGCGCCAGCGGTCCGTCGATGGCGCGGATGACGTCGGCGACCGTCAGCTGCTCCGGGTCCACGGCGAGGGCGTGGCCACCGTCGGGACCGCGCCGGCTGGTCACCAGACCTGCGCGGCGCAGGTCCCGCAGGATGGCTTCGAGGAAGCGCTGCGGGATCGCCTCCGCCTCGGAGATGCGGTCGCTCGTGGCGCCGCCGGGGCGCGAGGCCAGCTGGCAGACGGCGCGCAGCGCGTAGTCGGTCTTGGCGGTCAGGCGCACGCCGGCACTCCTCCCGGGTTCCCCCGTCGCGGCCGGGGGCTCAGCTGTTGCCGTCGAACAGGCTCGTGACCGAGCCCTCGTCGAACACGGCGCGGATGGCCCGGGCGAGCAGCGGGGCGATGGACAGGACGGTGAGCTGCGGGAAGCGCCGCTCCTCGGCGATGGGCAGGGTGTTCGTCGTCACCAGCTCGACGATCGGGCTGTCGCGCAGCCGCTCGACCGCCGGGCCCGAGAGCACGGCGTGGGTCGCCGCCACGAGGACCTGCGCGGCGCCGTTCTCGACGAGCGCCTCCGCCGCCTGCACGATGGTGCCGCCGGTGTCGATCATGTCGTCGACGAGCACGCACGTGCGGCCCTCGACCTCGCCGACGAGCTCGTGCACCTTGACCTGGTTGGGGACCGTCGGGTCCCGCCGCTTGTGGATGATCGCCAGCGGCGCGCCGAGGCGGTCCGACCACTGGTCGGCCAGGCGCACGCGGCCGGCGTCCGGGGACACCACCGTCAGCTCGGCCCGGTCCACGCGCGAGCCGATGTGGTCGGCCAGCAGCGGCATCGCCCAGAGGTGGTCGACGGGCCCGTCGAAGAACCCCTGGATCTGCGCCGTGTGCAGGTCGACGCTCATGAGCCGGTTCGCGCCGGCCGTCTTGAACATGTCCGCGACCAGGCGGGAGGAGATGGGCTCGCGCCCGCGGTGCTTCTTGTCCTGGCGCGCGTAGGGGAAGAAGGGCGCCACCACCGTCGTGCGCTTGGCCGAGGCCCGCTTGAGGGCGTCCACCATGAGCAGCTGCTCCATGAGCCACTGGTTGATCGGCGCCGTGTGGCTCTGCAGCACGAAGGCGTCGGCGCCGCGCACGGACTCCCCGAAGCGGACGTAGATCTCGCCGTTGGCGAAGTCGTACGCCGACGTCGGCACCAGCTCGACGCCGAGCTCGTCGGCGACCTCGCTCGCCAGCTCCGGGTGCGCCCTGCCGCTGACGAGGACCAGCCGCTTCTCGCCGGTCGCCTTGATGCCCGTCATCGCGCGTCTCCCGAGGTGTCGCCGTGCGTGGTGGTCGGAGTGTCCTGCGCGCCGCGGGCGCGCGCCGCGGCCAGGGCCGAGGGGCTGCCGGCGCGGCGGCGCTCGACCCAGCCCTCGACGACGCGCTGCCGGGCGCGGGCGACCGCGATCGCCCCCGGCGGGACGTCCTGGTCGATGACCGAGCCCGCGGCCGTGTAGGCGCCGTCGCCGACCTCGACCGGCGCCACGAGCATGGTGTCGCTGCCGATCCGCACGTGGTCGCCGACCCGGCTGCGGTGCTTGGCGACGCCGTCGTAGTTGACGAAGATCGTGGCCGCGCCGATGTTCGTGCCCTCGCCGATCTCCGCGTCGCCGACGTACGTCAGGTGCGGGACCTTCGAGCCGCGCCCGATCGAGGCGTTCTTGGTCTCGACGTAGGCCCCGATGCGGCCGTCCTGGCCCAGGGAGGTGCCCGGGCGCAGGAAGCTGAAGGGGCCCACCGAGGCGCCCTCCCCCACCTCGGCGCCGGTGCCGTGCGTGCGCACGACCGAGGCGCCGGCGCCGACGACGCAGTCCCGCAGCGTGCTGTCGGGGCCGACGACGGCGCCCGCGCCCACGCGGGTGCCCCCCAGCAGCTGCACGCCCGGCTCCAGGCGCACGTCCTGGGCGAGCTCGACGTCGACGTCGACCCACGTGGTCGCCGGGTCCACCACGGTCGTGCCCGCGCGCATCCACCGCACGAGCAGGCGGCGGTTGAGCTCGGCGCCCGCCCGGGCCAGCTGCACGCGGTCGTTGACGCCCTCGGTCTGGGCGACGTCGGCGACCGGCAGGCCCGCGACGGCCAGCCCGTCCGCCCGGGCGATGCCGAGGACGTCGGTGAGGTACACCTCGCCCTGGGCGTTGTCGCGGCCCACGCGCTCGAGCGCCGAGGCCAGGACGGCCGCATCGAACGCGTAGACGCCGCTGTTGACCTCCGTCACGGCCCGCTCGTCGGCGGTGGCGTCCTTCTGCTCGACGATGCGCTCGACGCCGCCGTCGGGGCCGCGCAGCACGCGCCCGTACCCGGTGGCGTCCTCGAGCACCGCCGTCAGGACGGTGACCGCGTTCTGCCCGCCCTCGTGGGCGGCGACCAGCTCGCGCAGCGTGGCGGCCTCCAGCAGCGGGACGTCGCCGCAGGTGACGACGAGCGTGCCGGCCGGCTCGACCCCCGCCTCGCGCAGCGCCGCGAGCGCGCAGACGACGGCGCGGCCGGTGCCGGGCACCTCGTCCTGCTCGGCGACGAGGACGCCCGGGTCCAGCTCGCGGGCGTGGGCGGCGACGCGCTCGCCCTCGTGGCGGACCACGACCACCAGGTGCTCCGGGTCCACCCCGCGGGCGGCGACCACCGCGTGGCCGAGCAGGCTCCGGCCGGCCAGCGGGTGGAGCACCTTCGGCAGGGCCGAGCGCATGCGGGTGCCCTCACCCGCGGCGAGGACGACGACGGCGCTGGGCCTGGGGCTGCTCACGCGAGCGGGCTCCTCGGGGCGGCGGGAAGGGGGGGCGGGGCGGGCCGGGGACGGCGGCGACCCTACCGCCCGGCCGCGCCCTCCCGGCTCCGCGAGAAGGCGGGACGAGCGCCGCAGCCCGACCCGCGGGGGCTGCACCGGCGCCGCGAGGGCCGGCGCTCCCCCGCGAGGACTCGAACCTCGATCTCACGCTTCCAAAGAGCGGCGTCCTGCCGTTGGACCACGGGGGACCGGCGGGCCAGCGGGCCCGCGGGCGGCGGACCCGCGCCGCGGACCGCCGGCTCGACGCTACCCGCGGCCGGGCGCGCCCGGTGGCGGGCGCGGGCTCGAGCGGGGCGAGGGGCGCGCCGACTGCGGCGGGAGCGAGCACGCACCCGGGGGGCGGGGCGGGCGCCCGGGCGCCCGCAGACCGTCCGGGGCGCGGGTTACGGCCGCGTAGGTTACGGTTCCGTAGGTGACGACGACGACAGACAGCCCCGAGCAGACGGCGGCCCTCCAGAGCAGGCTCCTGCGCGACCTCGAGCCCGTGGTCGCCGAGAACCTCGAGCGGCACCTGAAGGCGACCCAGGCCTGGAACCCCCACGACTACGTGCCGTGGAGCGAGGGCCAGAACTTCGCCTACCTCGGCGGGACCGACTGGGAGCCGGGCGACTCCAAGCTCGACCCGGTCGCGCGGACGTCGATGGTCGTGAACCTCCTCACCGAGGACAACCTCCCCAGCTACCACCGCGAGATCGCCACGAGCTTCGGCCGTGACGGCGCGTGGGGCCAGTGGGTCGGCCACTGGACGGCCGAGGAGGGGCGCCACGGCATCGCGCTGCGCGACTACCTCGTCGTCACCCGCGGGACCGACCCCGTCGAGCTCGAGCGGCTGCGTATGGCGCACATGGCGGCCGGGTACGACGACGGCGACAAGAGCATGCTGCAGACGCTCGCCTACGTCTCGTTCCAGGAGCTCGCCACCCGCGTCAGCCACCGCAACACCGGTCGCGCCACGGGCTGCCCCGTGGCCGAGGGCCTGCTGTCGCGGGTGGCCAAGGACGAGAACCTCCACATGGTCTTCTACCGCAACCTCCTCGCGGCGGCCTTCGACCAGGCGCCCGACGAGACGATGGAGGCCATCCGCAACGAGGTCATGGACTTCGCCATGCCGGGGGCGGGCATGCCCGGGTTCGCGCGGTCGTCGATGATGATCGCCAAGGCGGGCATCTACGACCTGAAGCTCCACCACGACGACGTCCTCATGCCGGTGCTGCGCTTCTGGAAGGTCTTCGAGCGCACGGACCTCGGCCCCCGCGGTGAGAAGGCGCGGACGGAGATGGCGCAGTTCCTCGAGCAGCTCGACGAGCAGGCGACCCGCTTCGTCACCCGCCGCGACGAGGCCGCCGCCCGCCGAGCCGCTCGTACGGGCGCCTGATCGCCGCCCGGGGCGCGACCCCGGCGCAGGGTCGCTTCCCGGCGCCGGGGCGCCCTCCCCCCCGCCCGGGGAGGGGACGAGGTGCCCGATCGGCGGGGGGGCAGGATGCCCGGGTGAGCACTCCCGGACCGCCCGCGCCGCGGCGCGCTCGGATGACGGGCGCCGAGCGCCGCGAGCAGCTCCTCGACGTGGGTCGGGCGCTGTTCGCCGAACGGGGCTTCGACGGGACGAGCGTCGAGGAGGTCGCCGCCCGCGCCGGCGTCTCCAAGCCCGTCGTCTACGAGCACTTCGGGGGTAAGGAGGGGCTCTACGCGGTCGTCGTCGACCGGGAGGTTCGCCGGCTGCTGACGGCGATGACCGAGGAGCTCGACGTCAGCGGGATGCACCCGCGGGAGGTGCTCGAGCGGGCGGCGCTGCGGCTGCTGGACTACGTCGAGGACTGCACCGACGGCTTCCGGATCCTCGTCCGCGACTCCCCCGTCGCCTCCAGCGCGGGCACCTTCGCCACGCTCATCTCCGACATCACCCGCCAGGTCGAGCACCTGATGGCGCGGGAGATGGCGAACCGCGGGCTGCCCGCCGACTCGGCCCCCATGTACGCCCAGATGCTCGTCGGCATGGTGGCGCTGACCGGGCAGTGGTGGCTCGACACCCGCCGGCCCGACAAGGCCACCGTCGCGGCCCACCTGGTGAACCTGGCCTGGAACGGCCTGTCGGGCCTGGAGCACCGGCCCCGGCTCAGCGCCCCGGACGCCACCGCGCCCCAGCGGTAGGCGCGGGCCCGGGACGGCGCCGCGAGCGACTGAGTCAGCGCTCGAGGACCGCCACCACTCCCTGACCGCCCGCGGCGCAGACGGACACGAGCGCGCGACCCCCGCCGCGCACCGCGAGGGCCTTCGCCGCCGAGGCGAGCACGCGTCCGCCGGTGGCGGCGAACGGGTGCCCGGCGGCCAGCGACCCGCCGTGCGGGTTGAGCCGGTCGCGGTCCACGCTGCCGAGCGGCTCGTCCCGGCCGAGGCGCACGCGGCAGTACAGCGGGTCCTCCCAGGCGGCCAGCGTGCACAGCACCTGGCTGGCGAAGGCCTCGTGGATCTCCACGACGTCGAAGTCGCCCAGCGCGAGGCCGGTGCGAGCCAGCAGCCGGGAGACGGCGTGCACGGGCGCCATCAGCAGGCCCTCGGCGCCGCTGACGTGGTCGACAGCCGCTGTCTCCGAGGCGGTCAGGTACGCCATCGGCTCGAGGCCGCGCTGCTGCGCCCACTCCGGCGAGGACAGCAGGACGGCGCTCGCGCCGTCGGTGAGCGGGGTGGAGCTGCCCGCCGTCATCGTGGCCGACTCGCCCCGGCCGAACACGGGCGCCAGCTTCGCCAGCTGCTCGGCGGTCAGGCCGGGCCGCAGGACGTCGTCGCGCTCGAGGCCGCGATGGGGCACCACGAGGTCGTCGAGGAAGCCGCTCGCGTAGGCCGCCTCCAGGCGGTGGTGGCTGGCCAGGGCCAGCTCGTCCTGCGCCTCGCGGGTGATGGCCCACTCGAGCGTCGTCCGCGCCTGGTGCTCCCCCATCGACAGGCCCGTGCGCGGCTCGGCGTTGCGCGGCGGCACCGGCACGAGGTCGCGGGGGCGCACGGCGGCGAGGGCCCGCACCTTCCCCGACGTCGTCCTCTCCCGGTTCGCGCGCAGCAGCGCGCGCCGCAGCCCCTCGGAGACGACGACCGGCGCGTCCGACGTCGTGTCCGCCCCACCCGCGATGCCCGCCTCGATCTGCCCGAGGGCGATCTTGCCGGCCACGCCGAGGGCTGCCTGCAGCCCCGTGCCGCAGGCCTGCCCGACGTCGTGCGCCGGCGTCCGGGGGTCCAGGACGGAGCCGAGGACGGACTCGCGCGTGAGCACCAGGTCCCGGCTGTGCTTGACGACCGCCCCGGCGACGACCTCGCCGACCTGCTCGCCCACGAGGTCGGCCCGACGGGCGAGCCCGTCCAGGACCGCCGTGAGCATCTCCTGGTTCGACGCGGTGGCGTACGCCCGGCCCGAGCGGGCGAAGGGGATGCGCGTGCCCGCGACGACGGCGACGGGCCGCGGCGCCGGGGCCGACCCGTAGGGCCGCGGGGTCGGACGTCGGGTGGGGTCAGCCATGGCCGTCACTGTGCCACGGACGGGCGACGGGTGTTACCCGCGGGTAACTTGTTCCCCCTCGCGGCGGTAGGTTCGCCCCATGCCCGAGACGACACCGCCCGCACCGGCGTCGACGGCGCCGCCCGGCGGGGACGGCGCGACCTCGCCCGGCACCGCAGCCGAACCGCTCGACGGCACCGGCGCGCCGGCCGACCGCTACGCCGCCTTCGCGCGCAGCGGCCTCGGCCGCCGCGTCGTCCCCCGGCTGGGGCTGCCCGACCCGCTCCCGCTGCGCCGGGACGCCCCGGGTGCTCCCCTCGCGCCCGGCCCCGTGCTCGTCACCGGCCTGGTGACGCCGGGCGCGGCCGGCGCCCGGGCCGGCGAGGCGGCGGGCGTCGCCGCGGCCGAGCTGGCCGCGGCCGGCGCCCGCGTCCTCGGGCCCGACCCGGCCGCGACCGACGGCGGGCTG
>Ga0210040_10001896_pt1 | contig 30489 bp, 24 predicted proteins | sample CryGeyCG12114_NA_FD_185462 | JGI IMG/M metagenome (GOLD analysis project Ga0210040, IMG submission 185462) | Groundwater microbial communities from aquifer - Crystal Geyser CG19_WC_8/21/14_NA (SPAdes) (version 2) | ecosystem: Environmental > Aquatic > Deep subsurface > Groundwater | place: USA...
GTGCCTCGGGGGCCTCGGCGCGGGGGGCCTCCTCCTCGCGGCGGCGGCGGCCTCCGCGGCGCCCGCGGCGGCGGCGGGCGTCGCCCTCGGGGTCGGGGCGCTCATCCGTGGCCGGGGCGTCCTCGGACGGCTGGGCGACGGCCTCGGGCTCCTCGGCCACCTCCTCGGGCAGGGAGTCATCCTCTCCGGAGACTTCCTCGGCACCGTTCTCCTCGCCGCCGGGCCCGGCGGCGGCACCGTCCTCGCGGCGGCCCCCGCGGCGGCGGCGGCGGCGGCGGCGGGCGCGCTCGCCATTGGCCTCGCCCTCGGCCGCCGGGGCCTCGGCGGTGGACTCGGCGATCGCGGGGGCCTCCTCCTGCTCCTCGGGGGAGAGGATCTCCTCCTCCGCCTCGTCGTCGCCGCCACCGGCCAGGATCACCGGCTCGGGCGCGTAGTCCATCCGCAGGGCGGGCACGGCGCTGGGCGGCGCGGCCATGGTCTGCGGGCGGGTGCGCTCGATGCGGTTCTGGGCGGCGGCCAGGGTCGCGTCGGGCTCGAAGATCACGCACATGGCGTGGCGCTGCTCCACCGCCGTCAGGCGCTCGCGCTTGCGGTTGAGGATGTGCATGGCGACCGCCGGCGAGCAGTGCACCACGATCTCGGCGGCGCGGCGGCGGGCGCCCTCCTCCTCGATGGCGCGGAGCACGTGCAGCGCCGCGCTCTCGTCGGAGCGGACGATGCCCAGGCCCTGGCAGTGCGGGCAGGTGACGAAGGAGTGCTCGGTGAGCGAGGGGCGGAGCCGCTGGCGCGACATCTCCAGCAGGCCGAAGTGGGAGATGCGGCCGACCTGGATGCGGGCGCGGTCGTGCTGCAGCGCCTCCTTCATGCGCCGCTCGACCATCGCGTCGTTGCGGTTGCTCTCCATGTCGATGAAGTCGATGACGATCAGCCCGGCCAGGTCCCGGAGGCGGAGCTGGCGCGCGATCTCGTCGGCGGCCTCGAGGTTGGTGCGGAGCGCGGTGTCCTCGATGTGGCGGTCGCGCGTGGCGCGGCCGGAGTTCACGTCGATGGAAACCAGGGCCTCGGTCTGGTTGATGACGATGTAGCCGCCCGAGCGGAGCTGCACGGTGGGCGACATCATGGCGTCGAGCTGCTGCTCCACGCCGGCGCGGGCGAAGAGCGGCATGCCGGGGTCGCGGTAGAGCTTAATCTTGCGCTCGTTCTGCGGCATCAGCATGCGCGTGAAGTCGCGCGCCTGGCGGAAGGCCTCCTCGCCCTCGATCTGGATCTCCTCGATCTCGCGCGCGAAGTTGTCGCGGATGGAACGCTTGAGGAGGTCGGCCTCCTCATACACCAGGGCGGGGGCGGTGGAGGACAGGGTGCGCGTGCGGATGTCGTCCCACAGGCGCAGCAGGTACTCGCAGTCGCGCCGGATCTCGGGCTTGGGGCGCTGGGCGCCGGCGGTGCGGACGATGATGCCCATGCCGCGGGGCAGGCCGACCTCGTCGATCACCTCGCGCAGGCGCTTGCGGTCGGCGGCCGAGGAGATCTTGCGGGACACGCCGCCGCCCTTGGGCGAGTTCGGCATGAGCACGGAGAAGCGGCCGGGGAGGGAGATGTAGGAGGTGAGGGCGGCGCCCTTGTTGCCGCGCTCCTCCTTGACGACCTGGACGAGGATGACCTGCCGGCGGCGGATCACCTCCTGGATCTTGTAGTGGCGGAGGAACTTCGAGGGGATGCGGCGCTCGCGGCGCTCCTCGTCCGTGCCCTCGCGGTCCTCGCGGTCCTCCCGGTCCTCGCCGCCCACCGTCTCGGGCGGGGGGCCGGCATCGGTCACGGTCTCGACGTCGCCGTGGTCCTCCCCGGGGCCGGATTCGGCCGCCGGCTCGGTCACGGGGTCGCCCTCGCTGACGCGGTCCACATGCATGGACATGGGCTGGGCGCGGGGGGCGGGGGCGCCGTCCTCGCCGCCACCCGTTTCGCCGGCGATGCTGGCCGGGGTGGCATCGATCGTGCCCTCGGGCGCGCTCGCCGGCGGGCTCTGCGGTTCGTTCCCGGGCAGGGAGGGCGAGGCTTCGTCGGCCGGCGGGGCGGGCGGGGCACCGTCCTCGCCCAGGCTTTCACCGGACGCGGCGGGGGCTTCCTCGGTGCCTGCGTCGCCCGGGGCCTCGGCGGGCAGCGGCTCGGCGGCATGGTCCGGAGCCTGCTCGGCCGTCAGCGGCGCTTCCATGGCGTCGGCGCCCAGGGCCTCGTCGGCGGCTTCCTGGATGGCGTCGGGCTGGGGGACGTCCTGCTGGATGCCATCCTGCCCGGGAACCTCCTGGGGTGCTGCGACGGCCTGGTGGCGGCGGCCCCTGTCGCGGTCGCGGCCCCGGCCGCGGTCACGGCCGCGCTCCCGGTCCTGGCGGTTGAGGTCGGCGTCGTCGCGGGGCGCCACGCGCTCGGCCGCGGTCTCGATCTCGTCCTCGGGGTCTTCCTCGGCGGCTTCCTGGGCCTGGGCTTCCAGCAGGCGCTGCCGGTCGGCCACGGGGATCTGGTAGTAGTCGGGGTGAATCTCGCCGAAGGCGAGGAACCCGTGGCGGTTGCCGCCATACTCGACGAAGGCGGCCTGGAGGCTGGGTTCCACCCGGACGATCTTGGCCAGGTAGATGTTGCCCTTCAGCGGGCGCCGGTTCTGGGTCTCGAGGTCGAAGTCCTCAAGACGGTTGCCGTCCAGCACCACCACCCGCGTTTCTTCGGGGTGGGATGCATCGATCAGCATGCGCTTGGTCATGGAACGAGGGGCTCCGCGCCGCGCGGGGCTCTGTGCAGCCGGCGGCGGTGAGGGTTGGGGGGCCGGGAGGGGCTCGGCGCGGGGCGAGGTTGACCGTCATCCGCCGCCGTCCTTTCTCCCGCGGGCACTGGGTGCCCGGATGCGCTCATGGGCACGTGTGCCCGGTGGATTCGGGGCACTGGAAGTGCCCGGTGGTTTCGGGCGCGGAGGCACCCGGTTGCATGCGGCCCTGCGCGGCCCTCCTCGGCGCGGCGACCCCTCCTCCTTCGCAGGGCGAGGGGGCGCGCGGGCGGGCCGGCGGCTGGCGCGCGGGCCGAGGCCGGCCCCGGGCACGGGGTGATCCCGTGGGGAGCGTGGCAAGGCCCTGCCGCGCCGCGTGGCGCGCGCCGGGGAGGGTTTTCACGCCCGCGCGCCCCGTGGCCGCGGGCCGGCTCGCCCAGCCGGGATCCGGCTTCGGCGGCGGCCCCTTGGCCGGGGTTGCGCGGGGTCGGGCATCCATGTTGATGGACGGCGTTGGTGGACCGGCGACCGTGCTGAAAGACGGCCGCGCCCGTGACCCTCCACCGGCGGCGTGCCGCCGGGGCAAGGCACCATACGCAGGGGGGCACCCCGGGGCAAGGCGCTGTGTGTGCTGCGGGCCACAGTGCCGGCCCAAGCGGCCCCGCGGGCCGCCGGACCCGGCCCATGGGGCATTCTCAACCCGACGTGACGGGGGGTGCGACACGCATTCGCCTCGATGGAAGTGCTAGAATCCGCCTTTCCGGGGATTCCTGAAGGGGGCTGAAGGGATGGAGCCGCTTGAAACGCGACGGGGCATGCTGGCCGCGGCCCTGCTTGCCGCCGGCGCGCTCGTCGGGACGCGGGCGGTGGGCCAGGTGTTGCCGGGCCGATCCCTGCCGGAGGGAGGGGGCGGCGTGCTTCGCCTGCCGGTGCCCGGCGAGGAGCAGGATTTCGCGCGGCTGGACCGCGCTGCCCGCGGGCGGGCCGGCCGTGCCGCGCCGCGGCCCCTGGTGGTGCTGGACCCCGGGCATGGCGGCAAGGACCCCGGCACGATCGGCGCCGCCGGCACCTATGAGAAGCGCATCGTGCTGGCCGCGGCGCAGGAGATGAAGCGGCGGCTGGAGGCGGGGGGCAAGTGCCGGGTGATGCTGACCCGCACGCGTGACGTGTTCGTGCCGCTGGCCGCGCGGGTGGAGTTCGCCCGGCGCCACGGAGCGGCGCTGTTCGTGTCGGTGCACGCCGATTCCGCCCCGGGCGCGCGGGGGGCCAGCGTCTATACCCTTTCCGAGACGGCGACGGACGCGCTGTCCGCTGGACTGGCCCGGCGGGAGAACGCGGCGGACGCGGCGGGCGGGCTGAACCTGCCGAGCGTGCCGGCGGAGGTGCAGCGCATCCTGCTCAGCCTGGTTCGGCAGGAAACGCGGCAGGGCTCGGTGCGGCTGGCCCGGATGACGGTGGGCGCGCTGCGGCCGCGGGTGGCGCTGCTGCCCAACACGCACCGTCAGGCGGCCTTTGCCGTGCTGAAGGCGCCGGACATCCCTTCGGTGCTGGTGGAGATGGGGTTCCTGTCCAACCGGTCGGACGAGGCGGCGCTCAACCGCGCCGCGCACCGGGCCGTGGTTGCTTCCGCCCTCGCCTCGGCGGTGGAGGATTACCTGGACCGGCCAGGCCTGGGCATGGCCGCGACCGGCTAGGAGGGCCGCCCCGCCGGGCGGAACGCCGCGCCGCCGCCCATCGCTCCGGCTGCGCAACCACGAACCGGGCAGGGCGGTTCATGCAGGGGTCGTTGCGACTTCGATGCGCGCGGCCCCGCACGGCGGTGTTAGGCGATTGCCAGGGGGAATGGTGCTAAAGCGCTGCGTTCCGGCGGCGGGGCCGGCCGGCGGCTGCGGAAAAGGCTGTCTTTTTCGGGCGCGCCGCGCCATCTGCGCGGCGGTTCGTTGTGGTCGGGCGCCTCGGGCAGGCGATGAGCTATGGGGCGCCCCGGCGGGGCGCCCGTGAGGAACAGGATGACGTCGAGAGATCTTCGCGCCGAACGGCCCCTGGTGGGCGAGCGCCGCCCGCAGGGCGGGGCGGCCGAGCCGGGTGCCGGGCGTCCGGTGGCGGACCGGTCCGGGGACGAGGGCCCCGCCGCCCGTCCGCCGGGGCCGGGCAAGCCGCGGCCGCGCCGGGCGATCTGGCTGCGCCGGACGGTGGGGTTCGTGTTCGCGGTGGGCATGGTGGGCGTGGTGGTGGGCGGCATCGCCGGCTACGGGCTGTGGCGCAGCGCGACCTCGGACCTGCCCGACCATGCCTGGCTGGCCGATTACCAGCCGCCGCAGATGTCGCGCATCTTCGCCGCCGACAGCCGGCTGATGGCGGAGATGGCGATCGAGCGACGGGTCTTCGTGCCCATCGCCGCCATTCCCAAGCGGGTGCAGCAGGCCTTCGTGTCCGCCGAGGACCAGAACTTCTGGAGCCATGGCGGCGTCGATCCGCTGGCCGTGGTCCGTGCCGCCGTGACCAACCTGGAGCAGCTCGGCAGCGGGCGGCGCAGCATCGGCGCCTCCACGATCACGCAGCAGGTCGCCAAGAACATGCTGGTGGGCGCGGACCGCACGATGATGCGCAAGGTCCGGGAGGCCATCCTGGCGCAGCGGCTGGAAACCGCCATGAGCAAGGAGCGCATCCTCGAGATCTACCTGAACGAGATCTTCCTGGGCGCGCAGGCCTATGGCGTGGCGGCGGCCGCGCAGAACTACTTCAACAAGGGGCTGGACGAGCTGACGGTGGGCGAGATGGCCTTCCTCGGCGCGCTGCCCAAGGCGCCCAACAACTACAACCCCAACCGCCACCCCGAGGCGGCCAAGGCGCGGCGGGACTGGGTGATCGAGCGCATGTTCGAGGACCGCGCCATCACCCGCGCCGAGGCGGACGCCGCCAAGCAGGAGCCGATCATCGCCCGCGGCCGGGCGCGGCCGGACCTCGTGCCCGTCGGGCAGTACTTCACCGAGGAGGTGCGGCGCGAGCTGAACAACCGCTTCGGGCCGGAGCAGACCACCATGGGCGGGCTGGTGGTGCGCACCTCCATGGACCCGCGGCTGCAGGCGGCCACCGAGAAGTCGCTGCGCGACCACCTGATGAACTATGACCGCCGCCGGGGCGGCTGGCGCGGGCCGGTGGCCAAGGTGTCCGCCGCCCCCGCCGAGTGGATGCCCGCGCTGGAGGGCGTGACCCGGGTGCCGGGTATGCTGGCCAGCTGGCGCCTGGCGGTGGTGCTGGAGGTGAACAACCGCGAGGCGCGGCTCGGCTGGGCGGAGCGCCCGGCGCCGCGCGCGGCCGCCCAGCCGCGCGAGGGGCGCCTGGCGTTCGAGGACATGGCCTGGGCCAGGCCGGTGCGGGACGGGCGCATGGGGCCCGTGCCCCGGCGCATGCAGGACGTGGTCGCCCCCGGCGACGTGGTGATGGTGGAGACCCTGCCGGCGGTGGCGGGGCGCAACGCCCGGGCCGAGCGGCTGGTGCTGCGCCAGATCCCGGAGGTGGAGGGTGCCGTGGTGGCGCTGGACCCCGCCACGGGCCGCGTGCTGGCCATGTCCGGCGGCTTCGACTTCGGGAAGTCCTGGTTCAACCGGGCGACGCAGGCGATGCGCCAGCCGGGTTCCTCCTTCAAGCCCTTCGTTTACGTGACGGCGCTGGAGCAGGGGATTCCGCCGAACCAGCAGCTGCTGGACGCGCCCTTCGAGATGAACACGCCGCAGGGGGTGTGGCGGCCGGGGAACTACGGGGATCGCACCTCCAACGGCTGGGTGACGATGCGCACGGCGATCGAGAAGTCGCTCAACCTCGTCACCATCCGCCTTGCCCAGGAGGTTGGGATCGACAAGGTGGCCGACACCGCGCGCCGCTTCGGCGTGATCCCCAACATGCCGCGCGTGCTGTCCATGGCGCTGGGCGCGGGGGAGACCACCGTGATGCGGATGGCGGCGGGCTATGCCGCCTTCGTAAATGGCGGCAAGGGGGTGGAGCCTTCGCTGATCGACAGCGTGCAGGACCGCTTCGGGCATGTGGTGTGGCGCAGCGAGGCACGGCGCTGCCAGGGCTGCGACGCCGACGTGGCCGCCGGACCGCCGGCGCTGGCGGATGCGCGCCGGCAGGTGGTGGACCCGATCGCGGCCTTCCAGATGGTGTCGCTGCTGCAGGGCGTGACGGCGCGGGGCACGGGCATTGCGGCCGCCAAGGGGCTGAACCGGCCGGTGGCCGGCAAGACCGGCACCACCAACGACTACTACGACAACTGGTTCGTGGGCTTCACGCCGGACATCGTGGTGGCGGTGTGGGTGGGCTTCGACGATCCGCACAGCCTGGGCGAGGGCGAGACGGGCGGCGGCAACGCGGCGCCGATCTTCAACGAGGTGGTGGCGGCGGCCCTGGCCGACAGCCCGCCCGTGCCCTTCCGCGCGCCGCCCGGCGTGGCGCTGGTGCGGGTTTCCACCAGCAACGGGCAGTCGATCCTGGAGCCGTTCAAGCCCGGCACCGAGAACGCGGCCCGCCCGCCCATGGGAGCCAACGTGGCCGCCGGCGGGGGTGGCTCCGCCGGCAGCACGGCCTCGGCCGTGGACAGCAGCCTGGGCGGCCTTTACTAGGGCGGCCCGGGCACCCCATCTGGGGAATCACCCGCAAACACAAGGAGATCGGATCGGCGCCTTTCCGATTCGACCGGACCTGTTGGGACCCGCCGAACCATGCGCGCCGATGCCGAAGGCCTGAAGGCCCAGATCGCCGACAGCGTGGCGCTGCTGCGCCGCCACCTGAACTGGGACGCCGCCGTCGTCCGCCTGCACGAGCTGAACGCGCGGGCGGAGGACCCATCGCTCTGGAACGATGCCGCCGCCGCGCAGAAGATGATGCGCGAGCGGACCCGGCTGGCCGACCAGATCGAGGGCGTCCGCCGCATGGAGCAGGACGTCAACGACGCGCTGGAGCTGGTGGAGCTGGCCGAGGCGGAGGGGGATGGCGGCACGGCCGACGCCGCGGTGGCGGACCTCCAGCGCTTGGCCGCGGAGGCCAAGCGGCGGGAGATCGAGAGCCTGCTGTCGGGCGAGGCGGACGGCAACGACGCCTATGTGGAGGTGAACGCAGGGGCGGGCGGCACCGACGCGCAGGACTGGGCGGAGATGATGCTCCGCATGTACACGCGCTGGGCGGAAGCCCACGGCTACAAGGTGAGCATCACCGAGCAGAGCGAGGGCGACGAGGCCGGGATCAAGTCCGCCACCATCCAGGTGAGCGGGCCGAGCGCCTATGGCTGGCTGAAGACGGAGATGGGGGTGCACCGGCTGGTGCGGATCTCGCCCTTCGGCGGCAACGACAAGCGGCAGACGAGCTTTGCTTCCGTTTATGTGTACCCGGTGATCGACGACAGGATCGAGGTGGAGATCAACCCGGCGGACCTGCGCACCGACACCTTCCGCGCGAGCGGCGCCGGCGGGCAGCACGTGAACAAGACGGAATCCGGCGTGCGCTTCACGCATATTCCGACCGGCATCGTGGCAGCCTCCACCCAGGACCGCAGCCAGCACAAGAACCGCGTGATCGCGATGAACATGCTGCGCGCGCGGCTGTATGAGCTGGAGCTGCAGAAGCGGGAGGCGGTTTCGGCCGCGACCGAGGCGGGCAAGACCGACATTGGCTGGGGGCACCAGATCCGTTCCTACGTGCTGCAGCCCTACCAGATGGTGAAGGACCTGAGGACGGGCGTGGAGAAGGGGAATCCGGCGGCGGTGCTGGACGGGGACCTCGACGAGTTCATGGCGGCCGCGCTGGCGAGCCGGGTGGGGGCCACGCGGTCCGAGGCCAGCGCCAGCGCGCGGTGATGGACGACCTGTTCCCCGGGGCGCCCCGGCCTCAGGACCTGCACGACCCGGGCGGCCGGGTGCGGCTGCGGATCGGGGCGGAGGTGGTCAGCCGGGCCGAGTTCTCGCCGGACGGGCGTTACCGCACGGTGCTGGAGCGGCGCTGGGACGGGCTTCCCTTCGGCAGCCCGGGCGTCTGCGCCTGGATCATGATGAACCCGAGCACGGCCGACGAGACGGTGGACGACCCGACCGTGCGGCGCGCGCGCGACTTCACGCGGCGCTGGGGGTTCGGCGCCATGGTGGTGCTGAACGCCTTCGCGCTGCGCGCGACCCGGCCCGCGATGCTTCTGGACTGCGAGGACCCGGTGGGGCCGGGCAACGACGCGGCCATCGCCCACTGGGCGGCGCGGGCGGAGCGGGTGGTGGTGGCCTGGGGGCTGCCGCCGAAGGCGCTGCGCGGGCGGGCGCGGGACCTGGCGGCGATCCTGCAGCGGGCGGGGGCGAGGCCGCTGGCGCTGAAGGTCACCGCGGATGGCCAGCCCGGGCATCCCCTCTACATCGCGGGCGACACGCAGCCCGTGCCCTGGGCGCCGCCCTCAGCCTGAACGGCGGTTGGTGAAGCGGGCATTGCCCAGGCCCGTGCCGATCGTCAGCACGCCCCAGCGCTCCACGTCCTGCATGTTGGGGATCTCGCTCAGGCCCTGGAGCACGGCGTCGTTGTGCATCACCACCACCGTGGGGTGGCCGCCGATCTCCGGGATCGCCTCGGCGATGGCGCTGGGCAGGTGAAAGCGGCTGCTTTCCCAGTTGCCCGGAAGGTTCTGCCCGCCGCGGTCGATGGAACCGTCCTCGCGGATGATGCCGGGGCAGCCGATGCCGATGAAGGGCGCGAGGGAACGGCGCTTGCCCTCGGCCAGGGCGATCATGCCGCGCAGCATGGCGACGATACGCTCCACCGCCTGCTCGCGGGTGGGGTCGTCGCCGCGGTGGCGCCAGACTTCCAGCCCCGACACCCTCGCGGCCGAAAGGTCGCGCGCCTTCTTCAGGTTCAGGTCCACCAGCCCCGCGCGGATGTTGGTTCCGCCGATGTCCACGGCCAGGATGCTGTCATGGCCGGAGAAGACCCAGCTCGGGGCCAGCTGCGCGGCGCCGACCAGGGCCGCCTCGTCCGGCTGGTGGGTGATGGGGCGGAGCTCCACGCCCAGGCCCTCGGCCTTGAGCAGGAGGGAGGCGCGCCCGATGGTGAGCTTGCCGATGCGGCTTCCGCTCATCCCCCCGCCCACCACGATGCGCTGGGTGTCCTTCCATCCCTTGTGACGGAGGAAGCGGCGGGTGACGCTGCTCAGTTCCTGCGCGAATTCCTCCACCACGCCGTGGATCAGGGCGGCGGCCTCGGGGCGTTCGTCGGTGAGGAGCTTCTCGAGGCGGCGGTTGGACACCTCCTCGGTCTCGGTGTCGCCGAGCGGGTCCTCGTCGCCCAGCTTGTGCAGGCGCTCGCGCCAGTCGTCCAGGATGGCACGAAAGGCGCGCTTGCTGGCGCGGTCGCCGATGAAGCCCTCCTTGTCGCGCAGCTCGGCGTTGTAGGCGTCGAGCACCACATGAGGCAGGTGCGACGAGGCGTGCCCGCTGGTGGGGGGCGCAATGGCGTGGTCCGGCATGCTCTGGGCTGTTTCCCTGCTTTCCCCAGGGGAACGCCGCAGCCCGGGCCGGGTTCGGGCGGGGGAACGCCCCTCCTTCAGCGCCCCGGTCGGCGCACGGCCAGGCTGGCCGCCGCCAGCAGCGCCGCCGCGCCGCCATAGATCAGCAGGGCCGGCGCCAGGGGCAGCAGCAGGCCGGCGATCAGCGGCCCGGCCCCCGCGCCGATGTCGCGCCAGGTGGCTTGCCGCGCCAGGGCGGGCACGCGGGCGGGGCCGGGGTTCTCCGCCGCCACCACCGGGCCGGGCAGGGGCTGGATCACCGCCCGCAGCAGCACCGTGGCGAAGGCGCCCAACCAGAGCAGCGCCCCGCCGAGGCCGAGCATCAGCAGGCCGAGCGCCGAGGCGAGGGACAGCAGCACCAGGGCGCGCCGCGCGCCGATCCGGCCCGCCAGCCATCCGCCGGCCGGGGAGAGCACGATCTCGGCGGCGTAGCGGAGCGAGAGGGCGGCGCCGGCGGCCAGCGTCGCGCCCTGTGGCAGGGCCTCGGCCGCCAGCACCGAGAGGCCGATGATGAAGATGCCGTCCATGGCCAGGCCGAAGGTGAAGGCCCAGAGGTTCAGCGCGCCCGGGGCGCCGAAGCGGGGGCCGCCGGGCGCGTGGCCTTCCGGGGTTCGCGGCAGGCGGGCGGCGAAGAGGATGGCGGGGACCGAGACCGCGCCCAGGGCCAGGAACACGGCGCGCGGCCCGGCCCATTCCGCCAGCAGCGCGGCACCGGCCAGGCCGATCATCGGCCCGGCCGCGACCACGGAGCGCGACCAGCCGCTGCGGCGCGCGGCGCCGTCGGGCAGGGCGGTGGGAAGCGCCTGCACGGCGATGTTCATGGCCGCGAAGGCCAGGCCCCAGAGCAGCCGGGCCGCGAGCAGGGGCCAGACGCCGGTGAGCAGGGCATAGCTGGTGGTCGCCACCGCCGCCGCCGCCGCGGCCAGGGTGCAGGCGGCGCGCGGGCCCCGCTCGGCATAGAAGCGCGACACCCAGCCATAGCCGGCGATGCGCACGAGGCGGTTCGCGGCGAGCAGCAGCCCGACCTCCGGCAGGGTGACGCCGAAGGTGGCGGCGTGGAGCGGCAGCAGCAGGTAGAGGACGGTGTCGCCCGGAAGCGTCAGGGCGAGGGTGAGGGCGGAGTTCCGCGTGTCCCGGTCGGCCTCCGCGGGCGTCACGGGCGGGACGGGGGTTCGGTGTCGCCGGGGCCGAGGGCGCGGAACATCAGCACCGTGTCCAGCCAGCGGCCGTGCTTCCAGCCGACGGAGGGAACGGTGCCGGCATGGGTGAAGCCGAGGGCCTCGTGCAGGCGGATGGAAGGGGCGTTGGCGCTGTCCCCGATCACCGCCACCATCAGGCGGAAGCCCTCCGCCTCGCAGCGCGCGACCAGCGCCTGGAGCAGGGCGCGGCCAGTGCCGGCGCGGGCGGCGTCGGGGGCGACATAGACCGAGTTCTCCACGCTGTGGCGATAGGCCGGGCGCGGGCGATAGGCGGAGGCATAGGCGTAGCCGAGCACGGCGCCCGCCGCGTCCTCCGCGACGAGGTAGGGAAAGCCGCCCGACAGGATGGCCTCCCGCCGCGCGGCCATTTCCTCCAGGGGGGGCGGGGACAGTTCGAAGGAGGCGCGGCCGTGCTCCACCCAATGGGCGTAGATGGCGGCGATGGCGGGGAGGTCGGCCGGGCGGCTGTCGCGGATGACGGGCGCTGTCATGGCGCTGTCATGCAGCGTCCGCCGCCACGCCGCAACCCGCTCAGCCCGCGACCAGCCCTTCCCGCACGGCCTTGCGCAGCGGCACCTTCTGGAGCTTGCCGGTGGAGGTCTTGGGCACCTCCTGGAAGAGGATGCGCTTGGGCACCTTGAAGCCGGCGAGGAGGTTGCGGGAATGGGCGATGAGCTCGGCCTCGGTGGCCAGCGCGTCGGGCTTGAGTTCCACGAAGGCCCAGGGGACCTCGCCCCATTTCTCGTCGGGGGCTGCGACCACGGCGGCTACCGCCACGGCCGGGTGCTTGTAGAGCGCGTCCTCCACCTCGATGGAGGAGATGTTCTCGCCGCCGGAGATGATGATGTCTTTGGCGCGATCCTTGAGCTGCACGTATCCGTCCGTGTGCTTCACGCCGAGGTCGCCGGTGCGGAACCAGCCGCCGGCGAAGGCCTTCTCCGTCGCGGCGGGGTCCTTGAGGTAGCCCTTCATCACGGTGTTCCCGCGCATGGCGACCTCGCCCATCGTGACGCCGTCGGCGGGCACGGGGTTGTCGGTGGCGTCGAGCACGTCGAAGGCTTCCAGCGTGACGTAGCGCACGCCCTGGCGGGCCATCAGCGCCGCGCGCTCGGGGGCGGGGAGGGCGTCGTGCTCGGGGTGCCATTCGTTGACGACCGAGGGCCCGTAGCATTCTGTCAGGCCGTAGATGTGGCGGACGGTGACGCCGGCGACGTCGGCGGCGGCCAGCACGGCCTCGGGCGGGGAGGCGCCGGCGACGCCGTAGACCAGGCCGGTGCCGGGCACGCGCGCGGGGTCGTTGACCAGCATCTGCAGCACGATGGGCGCGCCGCACATGTGGGTGACGCCGTGGGCGGTGATCTGCTCCCACATGGCGGGGCCCCGCACGGCGCGGATGCAGACATGCGTGCCCGACACGGCCGCCACCGCCCAGGGGAAGCACCAGCCGTTGCAGTGAAACATCGGCAGCGTCCAGAGGTAGACGGGCGCGGGGCCGATGCCGCAGGCCAGCAGGTCGCCGATGGCGCCCAGATAGGCGCCGCGGTGGTGGTAGACCACGCCCTTGGGCCGGCCGGTGGTGCCGGAGGTGTAGTTCAGCGCGATGGCGTCCCACTCGTCGGCGGGGGGCTGCCAGGGGAAGGCGGGGTCTCCGGAGGCGACGAAGCCGTCGTAGTCCTCGCCGCCGAGGGTGTGGGGGAAGGGGGCCTCGGGGTCGTTCACCTCGATCACCAGGGGCCTGGCGGAGGCGATCTCCAGCGCGCGGGCGAGCACGGGGGCGAACTCGCGGTCCACCACCACGGCGCGCGCCTCCCCGTGGTCGAGGATATAGGCGATGGTGTCGGGGTCGAGGCGGATGTTGACGGTGTTCAGCACGGCGCCGGTCATGGGCACGCCGTTGTGGCACTCGATCATCGCGGGGGTGTTGGGGAGGATGGCGGCCACCGTGTCGCCGCGCCCGATGCCGCGCGCGGCCAGCGCGGAGGCGAGTTGCACGCAGCGGTTCCGGTGCTGGCGCCAGGTGAAGCGCTGGGTGGCGTGGATCACCGCGGTGCGGTCGGGGAACACCGCAGCCGCGCGCTCCACGAACAGCAGCGGGGTGAGGGCGCGGTGGTTGGCGGGGCCCTGGGGAAGGGCGTCATAGGCCTGCTTCGTGCTGAGCGGCGGCGCCTCTCTGTCCATCACCGATGCCTCCATTCCGGGCTTCGCCGCGCGAGGAAGGCGCCGATGCCCTCGGCCGCGTCCTCCGCCAGAAGGTTCTCCACCATGGCCGCGGCTGCCACCTCATAGGCTTCCGCCAGGGGGCGGCCCGATTGGCGGTGGAAGGTGCGCTTGCCCAGTTGCACGGCCAGCGCCGAGCGGGCGGCGATGCGCGCGGCCAGGGCCTGGGCTTCGTCGCGCAGCGCGCCAGCGGGCACCACGCGGTTCACGAGGCCGATGCGGCGGGCCTCCCCCGCGTCGATGGGTTCGGCCGTCAGCAGCATCTCCATGGCGGCCTTGCGCGGCACCGCGCGGGAGAGGGCCACAGCGGGGGTGGAGCAGAACAGGCCGATATCGACGCCGGGGGTGCAGAAGCGCGCGGCCTCCGCGGCCACCACGAGGTCGCAGGCGGCGGCGAGCTGGCAGCCGGCGGCGGTGGCCATGCCCTGGACGGCGGCGACGACAGGCTGCGGCAGGGCGGGGATGGCCTGCATAACGGCCGCGCAGCGCGCCATGGAGTCGGCGAAGAAGGCCTGGCCGCCGTCCGGATCGGCGAAGCGGGCGGTGATTTCCTTGAGGTCGTGGCCGGCACAGAAGACCGGGCCTTCCGCCGCGATGACCACGCAGCGGATGGCGGGATCGGCGGCGATCTCGCGCAGGGCCGCCGTCAGGGCATCCAGCAGCGCGAGGGAAAGGCCGTTCCGCGCGGCGGGGCGGTTCAGGGTGAGGGTCGCGACGGCATCCCGGTCCTGCCGGACCAGGACCGGTGCGGCGACCGCGCTCGTGCCATCCGGCATGCTGCCCTCCCGAGGTTTGTTGGCATCAGCTTGGGATGGGCGGAGGGGGCGGTGCAAGGGCTGGGTGAAGCCCGCGTAACGAAAAGGGCGCCGGGGTTTCCCCCGGCGCCCCGTTCCGTGCCGCGGGCCGCTCTCAGGCCCGGACGTTGGTGCCCGATTCCTCGGCCGCGAAGATGTCGCGGTCCTTGGTTTCCGGGATGAAGATCGCGCCGATCACCACCGTGACCAGCGCGATCACGACGGGATACCAGAGGCCGTAATAGGTGTCCCCGGTTTGCGCCACCATGGCCAGCGAGGTCGCCGGCAGCAGCCCGCCGAACCAGCCGTTGCCGATGTGGTAGGGCAGCGACATGGAGGTGTAGCGGATGCGCGTGGGGAAGAGCTCCACCAGCGCCGCCGCGATCGGGCCGTAGACCATGGTCACGTAGATCACGAGGATCGTCAGCACCCCGATCAGCACCGCCGGCTGCTCGCGGAAGATGTCGAAGGGACCGGACATCTTCACCACCGTCGGGTTCGACGCCGCCGGGTAGCCGGCAGCCGTCAGCGCCGCGGTGAGCTGCTGCTGGAAGGTGGGGTCGGTGGCGACGATCGGCGCGGCGTCCTTGATGCGGACGGCGGTGCCGGCCGCGGCGCCGTTGTTGGGCAGCGCCTCGACGCTGTACTTCACCGAGGCGCGGGCGAGCGCGGCCTTGGCGATGTCGCAGGGCTGGGTGAAGCGCGCCGTGCCCACCGGGTTGAACTGGAAGGAGCAAGTCGCGGGGTCGGTCAGCACCGTCACCGGGATGGTCTGCTGCGCGTGGTGCAGCGCCGGGTTGGCCTCCGCCGTCAGCAGCTTGAACAACGGGAAGTAGGTGAGCGCGGCCAGCAGGCAGCCGCCGAGGATGATCGGCTTGCGGCCGACCTTGTCCGACAGCCAGCCGAAGAACACGAAGAAGCCCGAGCCCAGCAGCAGCGACCAGGCGATGAGCAGGTTCGTCGTCGGGCCGTCCACCTTGGCGATCGAGCCGAGGAAGAACAGCGCGTAGAACTGGCCGGTGTACCAGACCACCGCCTGGCCCATCGTGAGGCCGAGCAGGGCGAGGATGGCCCACTTGGCGTTCTTCCACTGGCCGAAGGCCTCGGAGAGCGGCGCCTTGGAGCCGGTGCCCTCGGTCTTCATCTTCTGGAAGGCCGGGCTCTCGTTCAGCGTGGAGCGGATCCAGACGGAGATGCCGAGCAGCACGACGGAGAGCAGGAAGGGAATGCGCCAGCCCCAGGCCGCGAACTCGGCCTCGCCAACCCAGGTGCGCGTGCCGAGGATCACCAGCAGCGACAGGAAGAGGCCGGCGGTGGCCGTGATCTGGATGAAGGAGGTGTAGAAGCCGCGGCGGCCGTTGGGGGCGTGTTCGGCCACGTAGGTGGCGGCGCCGCCATACTCGCCGCCGAGTGCGAGGCCCTGGAGGCAGCGCAGCACGATCAGCAGGATGGGCGCGAGGATGCCGATGGTGTCCGACCCCGGGAGCAGGCCGACGATGAAGGTCGAGGCGCCCATGATCAGGATGGTGACCAGGAAGGTGTATTTCCGCCCCACGAGGTCGCCGATGCGGCCGAAGAAGATGGCGCCGAACGGGCGCACGATGAAGCCGGCGGCGAAGGTCAGCAGCGCGAAGATGTTGCGCGTGCCCTCGGGGTACTGGCTGAAGAAGTGCGTGCCGATCAGGCCGGCGAGGCTTCCGTAGAGATAGAAGTCGTACCACTCGAACACGGTGCCGAGCGAGGAGCCGAGGATGACCTTCCGCTCCTCCTTGCTCATCGGCCGGTTCTTCTCGGCGACGGCGGTTGCTGAATACGCGGTGCTCATGCCTTGGGCCCTGTTTCCCCCCCGGGGCGCGACGATTCCCGGACCTGAGGTTTCCACTTCCCCCGCTCACGGCCAAAGCATCGGCGCGGGCGCGCGGAAGGGGACGAGCCGTCGCGCCGACCCGTCTTCGGCACGCTACCCCAACGCTTTATCGAGCCGCCAGCGGTCAGGGTGAAAATTCAGCTATCATCTAGAAGACTGTGCTGATTGTGCCGCAGTGCTCATCAATTGATACGCGCGGACACCCGGCCGAGGCCGCCAAAGCCGGCCGCCACGCTGCCGTCGGCGCCCGGCCGGATCGGCGGCGAGAGCCCGGCCGCGACGAGCAGCGCGCCGGCCGGCAGGCCGCCCATGCGGCGCGCCGCCGCCGCCGCCTCGCGGAAGGCCAGCGACGTGTCGGTGCGGCCTGCGCCCGCCCCCGTCTCGATCATGACGCCGTCCACGGGCGGCGGGGCGGCGGGGCCGGCCACCACCAGGCCGAGCCCCGCGAGATCGGCCGCGCGGAGCGGCACGCCGGCGGGCGGCGCGGTGAAGCGGCTGCCGGCGATGTCGATGGCCGGATGCACGGCCGACAGGGCGGGCGGGGTGTCGCTGTCTTCCTCGAGCGCGGCGGCGAGCACGCCGACAAGGGCGGCGGTCGCGACGGGGTGGCGCACGCCGACCACGCTGGCGCCGTCGGGCAGCAGGCGGCCTTCCACCATGGGGCCGGCGACACCGTCCAGCAGGCGCAGCCCGCAAGGGGCGATGCCGAGTTCGGCCAGCGCCAGCAGCGCAGCGCGCTCGCCCTCCGCGCGGCTGCGGGGAAGGGCGTCCGCGGGCAGCGGGGCCAGGGGGCTGCCGGAGAAGAAGGCCTCGGCGATCCAGGATGCGGCGCGGTCGGCGCGTGTGCGGCGGGTCACTCGCGCATCACCTCCTCCTCGGAGAAGCCGCCGGCGGGCGGGGCCTCGAGCGCAAGGCCGGGATCGGCCGCGACCGTGCCGCCGTAAAGCTTCTCGGGCAGCCATGTGACGAGCTCGGGCACGAAGTACATCACCACCATGGTGGCCACCACGATGTAGATGAAGGGCATGACGCCCGCGAAGATGTCCTCCAGCCGGACATGCTTGGGCGCCACCCCCTTGAGGTAGAAGGTCGCCATGGCGACGGGGGGCGAGAGGAAGGAGGTCTGGAGGTTCAGCGCGATCATCACCCCGAAGAAGAGGGGAGAAACGCCGAAGTCGTCGAGCAGCGGCAGGAAGATGGGCACGAAGATCACGATGATCTCCGTCCATTCCAGGGGCCAGCCGAGCACGAAGATGATGGCCTGGGCCAGGATCATGAAGGTGAAGGAATTCAGCGGCAGGGACTTCACGAACTCCTCGACCACCGACTGCCCGCCCAGATAGCCGAACACCGAGGAGAAGATGTAGGAGCCGACGAAGAGCCAGCAGACCATCGCGGAGGTGCGGGCGGTCAGGAACACGCTTTCCCGCAGCTTGGCCCAGGTGAAGGCGCGGTAGACGACCGCGAGGACGACGGAGCCGAGGCTGCCCATGGCCGCGGCCTCGCTTGGCGTTGCCAGGCCGAGGAGGATGGCGCCGAGCACGGAGGCGATCAGCAGCGCCAGCGGCACGAAGGAAGAGGCCAGCGCCCAGGCCACCTGCGCGAAGGGCACGTTGCGCTGTTCCGGGGGCAGCGGCGGGGCGACGCCCGGCTTCAGCATCGCCAGGATGATGACGTAGAGCATGTAGCAGACGGCCAGCGTGACGCCGGGGATGAAGGCCGCGGCGTAGAGCTGCACCACCGAGACGCCGGCGGTCGCGCCGTAGAGGATCAGCATGATGGAGGGCGGGATGAGGATGCCCAGGCACCCGCCCGCGCAGGTGACGCCGGCGGCGAGCCGCACGTCGTAGCCGGCCTTGAGCATGGCGGGAAAGGCGAGCAGGCCCATCAGCGTGACCACCGCGCCGACGATGCCGGTGGCGGTGGCGAAAAGCGCGCAGGTGGCCAGCGTCGCGATGGCCAGGCTGCCGGGAAGGCCGCCCGCGGCCATCTGCAACGAGCGGAACAGGCGTTCGAGGATGTTCGCGCGCTCGATCACGTAGCCCATGAAGACGAAGAGGGGCACGGAGATCAGCACGTCGTTGGCCATGACGGCATAGGTGCGCTGCACCAGCAGGTCGAAGATGCGGTCGCCCATGCCGAGGTAGCCGAAGAAGAGGCCCATCGCCATCAGGGTGAAGGCGATGGGGAAGCCCAGCAGGATGAAGCCCAGGAACAGGGCGAGCATGGTGAGGCCGAGGGCGGGGTCGCTCATGGTCGGGCGTCTTCTCGCGCTGGATCGGGGTGGTGTCGCGGCGTCAACGGCCGTCCTGCTGGTCGCCCGCGCGCTCGCGCCGCGCCGCTTCCGCGGGCGGGGAAAGGGCCGCGCCGCGTTCCATGTCGGCCGCCAGGGCCTCCGCCCCACGCGCCTCGGCCTGGGCGAGGATGATCTGGTCCATCTCCTCGACGTCCGAGAGGCGCTGCGGCCACTCGCCTTCCCGGATGCAGCGGATGCAGCGGACCACCTCCACCAGGCCCTGCAGCAGCAGCAGGAAGCCGACCAGGGGAATGAGGAACTTGAAGGGCCAGACCACGGGGCCGGAGGGGGAGAACATGGAGCGCTCGTTCTGCGCCAGGCTTTCGGCGAAGAAGTGCCAGCCCGAGATCATGAAGGCGAAGATCGCGGGAAAGAAGAACAGCACATAGAGCACGAGGTCGAGGCTCGCCTGCCGGCGCGGGGCCATCATGCGGTACAGAAAGTCGCCCCGGACATGCCCGTTGCGCGACAGCGCGTAGGCCCCCGCCATCATGAACAGCGTGCCGTAGAGCATGTAGGTGACGTCGTAGCCCCAGGTGGTCGGCGCGCGGAAGACGTAGCGCGCGACCACCTCGTAGGTGACGACGCCGGTGAGGGCGACGATGCACCAGGCGAAGGTCTGCCCCACGAAGGTCGAGAGCCGGTCGATCCCCAGCAGGATCCGCTGCATGGCGCTTCCTTGTGCCGCGCTCCGGGCGCCACGCGCCGGCGAGGGACTCGCCCCGCCGGCGCGCGCGTTCAGCGGTTGGCGAAGAAGTGGTTGTAGGAAACGACCTGGCTGGCTTCGTAGCGAAGGAAGAAGTTGCCAACGCGGCGGCACCACTCGCGCTGGCTGTCGCAGACCTTCTTGAAGAAGGGCCCGTTGCTCGGGCTGGAGTTGTCGCCCTCCAGCCGCGCGATCACCGTGTTCCAGGCGGCGAGCTGCGCGTCCAGCACCGCGCGGGGCAGGGGGCGGGCCTGCACGCCCTGGCGCTGGGTCATCTCCAGCAGGTCCCTGGAGTAGCGGTCCTGCAGCTTCCAGGACATGTCGGCCGAGGCGGCTTCGGCGGAGTGGCGGATGATGGCCTGCATCTCGGCCGGCAGGCTCTCGTACTTGCCCTTGTTGAACAGGATCTCGAAGCTTTCCACGCGCTGGTGGTAGCTCTGCAGCATGTAGGTCTTGGCGACGTCCGGGAAGCCGAGCACGCGGTCCGAGGAGGGGTTGTTGAACTCCGCCCCGTCGATCACGCCGCGCTCCAGCGCCGGGACGATCTCGCCGCCCGGCAGCGAGACCACGGCCGCGCCCATCTCGGCCATCAGGTCGGCCGCGAGGCCGACGGTGCGGTACTTCAGGCCACGGACCTGGTCGGCCCGCTCGATCGGCTGCTTGAACCAGCCGAAGGGCTGGGTGGGCATGGGGCCGGACAGGAAGCCGACGACGTTGACCTTCAGGATCTCGCCGAGAAGCTCCTTGTACAGGGCCTCCCCGCCGCCGTGGTAGAACCAGCCCAGCATCTGGTTGGCGTCCCCGAACCAGGGCGGCGCGGTGCCGAAGAGGGAGAAGGCCTTGTTCTTGCCGAACCAGTAGGCGACCACGCCGTGGCCGCCGTCCAGCGTGCCGGAATGCACGGCGTCCAGAACCTGGAAGGCGCCGACGACGGAGCCGGCGGCGAGCAGCTCCACCCGCAGGCGTCCGCCGGCCATGCGGTTGACCCGCTCCACGTAGTCCTGGGCGAATTCATGGAAAATGTCGCGTTGAGGCCAGGTGGACTGGAAGCGCAGCGTGGTGGTCTGGGCGCGGCTGACGCCTGGCGTGGCGAGCACGGCGGTGGCGGTGGCACCCACGGCCGTGGCGCGCAGCAGGCCACGGCGACCCGCCTTTTCCTTGTCGGACATGAACAACCTTCCCTGGTGGCGGGGCCTCTTGCGGGTCCGCTCGCCGGGAAGGTTGCGGCTAAATTACCGATCCTGCAATACGTTCGGGAGGGGCAACGCTATTTTTCGACAAAGGCCTTCTCGATCACGAAGTGGCCGGGCTCGTGCTGGCTGCCCTCCTTCATGCCCATCGCCTCCAGCCGGACGCGCGCGTCCACCAGCATCTCCGGCGAGCCGCAGAGCATCACCCGGTCGTGCTCGGGCGACATCGGTGGCAGGCCGAGGTCGCTGTAGAGCCTGCCGTTGTCCATCAGCTCCGTGATGCGGCCGCGGGTGGGGAACTCCTCGCGCGTGACGCTCGGGTAATACACCAGCTTGTCGCGGACCATCTCGCCCAGAAGCTCGTGCTGCGGCAGGTCCTGGGTGATGTAGTCGCGGTAGGCGAGCTCCTTCACCTCCCGGACGGTGTGGGTCACGATGACCTTCTCGAACCGGTCATAGGCCGCGGGCTCGCGGATCAGGGCCATGAAGGGGGCGAGGCCGGTGCCGGTGGACAGGAACCACAGGTTCCGGCCGGGCAGCAGGTTGTCCAGCAGCAGGGTGCCCACGGGCTTGCGGCCGATCAGCACCTCGTCCCCCACCACGATGTTCTGCAGGCGGGAGGTCAGCGGCCCGTCCGGCACCTTGATCGAGAGGAACTCCAGCGTTTCGTCCCACGGAGGCGAGGCCATGGAATAGGCCCGGACCAGCGGCTTGCCGTTCACCATCAGCCCGATCATCGCGAACTGCCCGGCCTCGAAGCGGAAGCCCGGGTCGCGCGTGCAGCGGAAGGAGAAGAGGCGGTCGGTCCAGTGGCGGACGTCGAGCACCCTTTCGGACAGGAAGGCGGTCAGGGCGGGGCGGCCATGGGCGGCGGGGGCATCGGCGGTCGGCATGGCAGGATCGTATGGGATGGCCGCGCCGGTTGTGCAATGCGGCAAGCGGCGCGGCTTGAGCCGGACGGCCGCTCCCGGCAGCATCGCAGCCATGTCCGGAACACCGCCTCCTCCTTCCCCGTCCGGCCCGCCGCTCGGGCCAGAAGTCGATCCCACCCCGCGCCCGCTGCCCGCACGCGTGCCGCACCGCGGCGCCAGCGTCGCGCTGGAGCCCCTGCACGCCGATCATTCCGCGGAGCTTTGGGCCGCCACCCAGGCGCCGGGCGCCGAGGCGGGCTGGGCTTACATGGGCTATGGCCCCTTCGCGGACGAGGCCGCCATGCGCCGCCACGTGGCGGCCTTCGCGGCCCAGCACGACCCCCTGGCCTGGGCCGTTCGCCCGGGCCTGACCGGCACCGCCGATGGCTGGCTGACGCTGATGGAGATCGCCCCTGCCGATTCGGCCATCGAGATCGGCAACATCTGGTTCTCCCCCCGGATGCAGCGGACACGGGCTGCGACGGAGGCGATGTTCCTGCTGATGCGTCACGCCATGGACGAGCTGGGATACCGCCGGCTGGTATGGAAGTGCCACGCGCTGAATGCCCCGTCCCGCGCGGCGGCGGCCCGGCTGGGCTTCCGCTACGAGGGGACGCTGCGGGCCATCAAGGTCATCAAGGGGCGGCTGCGGGACACCGCCCAGTTCTCCATCCTGGACGATGAATGGCCGGCGCGGCGCGACGCCATCGCGGCCTGGCTGGACGACCGCAACTGGGATGCGGCGGGGCGCCCCCAGGCGCCGCTCTCCCGCGTTCCGCAGGAACCCCTGTCCTGGGTCAGGGCCACCGGCTAAGGGCTTGCCGGCGGGCCCAGGCGCACGATCTGGCGACCATGCCCGACACCTCGACGCTGGCCCTGCCGGCCCCCGCCCGGATTCTCGGCCCGGCCGGACTGATCCCCTTCGCCGGCCTCGCGCTCCTTGCCGCCGCCCTGCCGGACTGGCGGCCGGTGCTTCTCCTGCTGCTGCAGGCCTATGGGGCAACGATCGCCGCCTTTCTGGGGGCGGTTCACTGGGGATTCGCGCTGCGCCCGGCGCCGGGGGAGGAGCGGGTGGCCTGGGCGCGGTTCGGGCTGGGGGTGGTGCCGGCGCTGCTGGCCTGGGTGGCGCTGCTGGTGCCTCTCCGCGGGGGGCTGGTGGGGCTGGCGGCGATCCTTGCCGCCACCGCGGCGGTGGAAACCCTGGCGGCCCGGCGCGGGCTGGTTCCCGCGGCCTATCTGCGCCTGCGCTGGGTGCTCAGCCTCGGCGCGGGGGCCTGCCTGCTTCTCGGCGCCGCGCTGGCCTGAACCGTCGCGCCCGCGCCCGGGTTGGACAGGGCGTCTTCGCTGACGCAGCATCCGGGCGAGCAGCGAGGGGAGCGGGCATGGCGGGCGAGGAATTGTCCAAGGCGGAGCGCGACAGCGGCTTCATGCCCGGCCCGCGCGCGGCGCTCGCCTCAGGGGATGGTCCCCTGTCCGGGCTGACCTTCGCCGCCAAGGACCTTTACGACGTGGCCGGGGTGCCCACGACCTATGGCAACCCGGACTGGGCGCGCACCCATCCCGTGCCGCAGGCGACCGCGGGCGCCGTGCTGACCCTCGCGGAAGCCGGGGCCCGCTTCCTGGGCAAGACCAAGACCGTCGAGCTCGCCTTTGGCCTGACCGGGGAGAATGCCTGGTATGGCACTCCCCTCAACCCGCGCGCGCCGGACCGCTTTCCCGGCGGTTCCTCCTGCGGCAGCGCGTCTGCCGTGGCATCGGGCGAGGTGGACATCGCGCTCGGCTCGGACACTGGCGGCTCGGTGCGGATCCCAGCCTCCTATTGCGGGATCTTCGGCATCCGGCCGAGCTGGGGAGCGGTCTCGCTGGTGGGCGCGCGGGCGCTGGCGCCGTCGTACGACACCGCCGGATGGTTCGCCGGCCGCGCCTCCGTGCTGCGCCTGGCCGGGGAGGCGCTGCTGCCAGAAGGTGGGGAGGGACCGCTCGGACCGTTGCTGCTGGTGAAGGAGGCCTGGATCAACGCCGATCCCGCAATCGCCGACGCCCTGCGCCTGGCCGTCGAGCCGCTGGAGGCGCTGCTTGGGCCGGGCATCCCGGTCTGCCCCGTGCCCGAGACGCTGCCCGGGCTCTACGAGGCCTATCGCCGCGCCCAGGCGGAGGAGGCCTGGGCCACGCTGGGGGATTGGATCGCCGCGACCACCCCCGCCTTCGGACCCGGCGTCGGGGAGCGCTTCGCCATGTCGCGCGACCTGCCCCCCGGGCTTGGGGCGGCCGGGCGTGCCTTCCGCCAGGGATTCCGCCGCCGCATCCTCGGCCTGCTGGGCGGCGGCGCGGTGATGGCCTACCCGACCTCGGCGGTGCTGCCGCCCCTGCTGACCTCAAGCCTGGCGGAGCAGCAGCAGGTGCGCGAGGCGACGATCGGGGTCACGGCGATCGCCGGGCTGGCCGGGCTGCCGGAGGTTTCGGTGCCGGCCGGGACGGTGCGCGGCATCCCCGCCGGGCTCTCGCTTGTGGCCGCGCCGGGGCGGGACCGGGCGCTGCTGGCGCTGGCCGAGGCGCTGGCCGGTCGGCTGGGGCTGCCGGCCTGAGGCGTCATTTTCACGCCGGGGTGATTCCCCACCCCGGCGATCTGCTCTAGGCATCGGTGCATGCCCATCCGCGACGCCAAGCCCGAAGACGCCCCCGCCATCGCGGCGATCTATGCCCACCACGTGCTGCACGGCACGGGCACCTTCGAGGAGGCCCCGCCCCCGGTGGAGGAGGTGGCCGCCCGCCTGGCCCGCGTTCAGGCCGCGGGCCTCGCCTGGCTGGTGGTGGAGGACGAGGCGGGAACGGTGCTGGGCTACGGCTACTATGCCAATTTCCATCCGCGCTCGGCCTATCGCCACACGGCGGAGAACTCGATCTACGTGCGGGACGACGTGCGGGGACAAGGCGTGGGCAAGGCTCTGGTGGCCGAGCTGCTGGTCCGCGCGACCGCGGCGGGCTTCCGGCAGATGGTGGCGGTGATCGGCGACTCGGAGAACGTGGGCTCCATCGGGCTGCACCTGTCGCTGGGCTTCAAGCAGGCGGGGCTGCTGCGGGCGGTGGGGCTGAAGTTCGGGCGCTGGGTGGACGTGGTCTACATGCAGAAGGCCCTGGGCGAGGGGGACCGGACGCTTCCGGCCTGACACGCGGGCATTCCCGGGCCGGAAAGACCCGGCCAGGGGCAAGCACCCCCGGTCCGGGAAAGCGAAGTCCCGGAGGCCCCGCCGTTTTGGGCCTGGCCTTCCCGCGAGGAAGCGGTTCTTCGGAAAAAACCGTGCCCCGCGGCGCAGCCGCCGCGAAACCCGCGTGCTCTCCGGCATCGTGGACATCGATGCCGATATCCGGGGAGCGGATCGTCAGCCTGCCCCGCCCGGTGCTCCATCGGCTTGCGACGGCTTCCTGCCATGCCGCCCGGGCGGTCGGTACCTCAAGGCCGGTGCCATTCTGGCGCGGGCCGTGACCGTTGGTCGCGCCGAAGAAGAACCTTGGCATGCCCGCCTTGTGGCGCCCGGATGCTGTCGGACCGTGACAGATTTGGGGAACGCCTCCTTGCGAGCGTGCAGGCCATGCCGGCGCAAGCGGCTCTGCCCTCGTTGTCCTCTCGGACCGGCAATTTCTGTCCGCTTCTCCGTGGGCGCTGCGCACGCGGGGCACGCTCAGAGCAAGGCGGAGGCGCCGGACGGCCGCTCGCCTGGCAGGCTCAGGTCAAGGCATCGAGGTGAAAGACGGCGTGGCCTGGACTGCTGGCTGTGGTTGTCGGCAAGCACGCTCCAGCCAATCGGAAGTGACCACAACCGCCACCTCCCGTGTTGCATGCCAGCGGGTGGCCGGAGCGGGAGGCTCAGTTCAGAACGATGCGGACGAACATCAGCACGATGACGAGCAGCACGAAAATGCGGCCGGGACCTTCGATGAAGTCTGTCACGCGCCGCACCTCGGCCGCCCTCCGCGTGGCTATCCGCCATGGAAGGCGCCATGCTGCGCGGCACTCTGGACGCCCTCGTGGCCCAGGCGCCCGGATGGCACTCCGGCAGGCCCGTTATGATCCTCGTCGGGAGTGTCACGGCCGGGGTGCCGTCCGTTGGCAAGGGCGTGGCGGCGCCGGTGTTCGCCACCTAGCCCACCGGCCCGCCGGCCTGCTGGTGTCGGCTGGCGGGCATGGCTCGGGCGTCGGAGTCGTGGGTGGTCCGGGTGTTGGTCCGGATCGCGATCCCGGCGGGCGATGTCGTGTCCGCAGGGACGACGATGCGGTCGGGCTGCTCGGTTCTGCGAAGCGATCCGAGGATCGCGCGCGACCGGAACCCATCCGAACTGCCGGAGCGAAGCCGCCTTTTCGGCGATCACGGTTCCACGAGCCCTGGCGCACCGCGCAGCCCGGCTTGCACAGGTTAAGTCCGCCGGTCCATTCCCGAGCTAGGCCGCACCACCACGCCAGGGGTGATCAGGTCTGAGCCGGAAAAGCAGCGTGGGCCTTCGCTCCCGGCGGGGTGCCCATGCCGGACAGGCCATGAGGTCGCCTATGCCCGGGATGGCGTGGAGCAAGCCGGGCCCGGTGCGATGTGGTGCGCCGGTTTCCGCGCCGTGTTTGTTGGGCGAAGCACGACGGAGGCCGGACCGCCGGGATCTGGCTGCGGTCGAGGTTTGGCGGTTTCGTGAGAGCATCCTCACGCCGGCTCGGCCCGCCTGCCCCGATCCTGGAAATGGCGGTGGTTCTTTGGCCATGTTGCATGAGGTCGGCTGACATGACGCGTTTCAGTTATCACATCTCCCATGAGCAGTTTCCGCCCGGAGACCTGCTTGCATGGGTGGGGGAGGCCGAGGCCGCGGGGTTCGACGCGGCTTTCTCCTCCGATCATCTCCAGCCCTGGGCGCCGGTGCAGGGCCAGTCCGGCTTCGCCTGGGCGTGGCTGGGCGCCGCGATGCAGGCGACGAAGCACCTGCAGTTCGGCGCCATCAGCGTGCCGGGCGGCTGGCGCTACAGCCCCGCGGTGCTTGCGCAAGCCATTGCCACGCTCGGGCAGATGTTTCCCGGGCGCCTGCCGTGGGTCGCCCTGGGAAGTGGGCAGGCCATGAACGAGGCCGTGACGGGCCAGCCCTGGCCCGACAAGGCGGAGCGCAACGCCAGGCTGAAGGAGGGGGCGCAGATCATGCGCGCGCTGCTGGCCGGAGAAACCGTGACGCATCGCGGCCGGGTGAGCGTGGTGGACGCCCGTATCTGGTCGCGTCCGGATCAGGCCACGCGCCTGGTCGGTGCTGCCACCAGCGAGGAGACGGCGGAATGGCTCGGTGGGTGGGCAGACGGGCTGCTGACCGCCGGAGCACGGCCCGCGACGCTCAAGCGGACAATCGAGGCCTTTCGCCGTGGCGGTGGCGAGGGAAAGCCGATCCACCTCAAGGCCGATCTCTGCTTTGCCGCCACCGCCGACGAAGCGCTGCACCAGGCGCATGAGCAATGGCGATTCAATCTGCTTGGCGGCGACGTGAACTGGGAACTCCGCTCACCCCGCCAGTTCGAGGCGGCAGCCCGCTTCGTGCGGCCGGAGGATATGCACGAGGCGGTCATGATCTCAGCCGATCCCGCCAGATACGTGGATTGGCTGGGCGAATGCGCCGCACTGGGTTTCGAGAGCATCGATCTGCACAACGTCGGCACCGGTCAGCGCGCCTTCATCGAGACCTTTGGCGACAAGGTTCTTCCGGCGTTGCGGCGCCAGGGCTGAGGGAACTTCGGCAACCATCATGGATTATGGAGGTGATTGGCCGCACCTCCTGGTTCCTGAACACCTGCCTGCGACGGCGTGCGCCGTTGTGGATCTGCCTGTTCCACTCAGGCCGGGATGAGGGGGTGCACGGCGGTCTGCCCGGGCAGCGGGCACCGCAGGCGATGGACGGGGCAGGGCGGATGGTCTTCATGGAGGAGTTGGCGAGGGCGGATGCGGAGCTTGGCAAGAACCAGTTCCGGGCGATGCTCGAACAGTGGCGCAGCCGTTGGGAGGGCCAGGCCCCGGAACGGGTGCGCTGAACCGCACGGCCGGAAAAATCGGGAAGCGGCCGTTTCGATCGCCCGACCCCCGCAGGAGACCAGATGGACCAGGACCAGCCCCCCGACCACGAAGCCGGTGAAGCCGTTCGCGCCGCCGCCCAGGCAGCCGGGCTGGCGATGCAGCCGCATGAGACACGCCTGCTCCTGAAGGCCGGCGGCGGGAAGCCGCCGGCGACGGGCGAGGCGCTGCGCCGGGCGTTGATCGAACTCCGGCGCCCCTCCTGGCGCAACCGGCTGGTCGCCCTGGCCAAGCGGGTCGAGGCACTGCCGGCCCGCCCGGACGATCTCGACGTGGCGGTCGCCGGCATCGCGGAGCCCGAACCCCGCGAGGCGGATCTGCTGGCCGCGCTGCGCGACGCCGTTCTCTCGCGCCTGGGTGGCTACAGCACCCCCAAGGCGGCCCTTGTGGCGGCTTTGGAGAACCTGCCCAGAGGCGCCTCCGGAGAGCCCCCCCTGGAGGCTGCCGGGCACTGCGCGCGCCTGGTCGCGGAGGCCTTCGGGATGGCCGAGCCGGACGCCGCCGCCTTTGCCCGCCGTGCAACGGAGGCCGAGCGCCTGCGGCGGGAGGAGCGGCGTGGCGCGGCGCGGGCCGCCCGCGAAACCCGCGCCGAGGAGGAGCGCCGCCTCCGGATCTGGGAAACCTCCCTGGTCGCCGCCGATGCCGTTCCCGGCCTGCTTGGCTGCACGCGCGAGGAGGCCGAGCGCTGGACCCGCGCGGGGCTGGTGCCGGTGGCGCGCAGGGTGGAGGCGCGCAGGGGCGGACGCAGCTTCCGGGAAGCGGAATTCGATCCCGCGGCCCTGGAGGCGCTTCGGGACGAGGTCCCGGCCTGGCGCAAGGCGGAGGCCGGCAGCCGGCCGGCACCGGCCGAAGCCGAGGCGGGGACACGGCGGGTCAGCAACGCCGCGGTGGCCCGCATCGCCGGGCTTGACCGCTATGCCGCGCATTTCGCGACGGCGCGTGCCCTGAACCGCCGGATCATTGCCTGTCTCGGCCCCACCAATTCGGGGAAGACCTATTACGGGCTGAGCCGGCTGGCCGAGGCGGAGAGCGGCATCGCGCTCGGCCCCCTGCGCCTGCTCGCCCATGAGTACCGGGAGGCCCTGCAGGCCCGTGGCGTACCCACCTCGCTCCTGACCGGGGAGGAGCGCTTCCGGGTTCCTGGAAGCCGCCACACGGCCGCAACGGTTGAGATGTGCCCGTTCCAGAACCCTGTCGATCTGGCCGTGATCGACGAGGTGCAGATGCTGGCCGACCCCGAGCGCGGGCCTGCCTGGACGGCTGCCATCATGGGTGTGCCGGCGCGGCAGGTGATCCTGCTGGGCGCGCCGGACGCGGCGCCGATGCTGCGGCGCATCGCTGCCCTCTGCGGCGATCCCCTGGAGGAGGTGCATCTGGAGCGTATGGGGCCGCTCCGCGCGGCGCCGGAGGCCGTTCCGCTTTCCGGCATTGGCCGGGGCGATGCCGTGATCGCCTTCTCGCGCCGGGAGGTGTTCACGCTCCGGGCCGAGCTGCAGCGGCGGGAGCGGAACGTGGCCGTGGTCTACGGCGCGCTGGGCCCGACCGTGCGGCGTGCCGAGGCCAGGCGCTTCCGGGAAGGGGAGGCGGAGGTGCTGGTGGCCACCGATGCCATCGGCATGGGGTTGAACATCGGCCCCTTGCGGCGCGTCGTGTTCTCCGCCCTGACCAAATACGACGGGAAGCAGGACCGCCCTCTTACGGTGCAGGAGATCAAGCAGATCGGCGGCCGCGCCGGGCGCTTCGGGGGGGAGCACGCGGAGGGGGTTGTCGCGGTGCTGGCGGGAGGCGGCGATCCCAAGGAGATCGCCCGCGCCCTGAAGGCCGCCCCGGAGCCACCGACCGATCTGCGCCCGCCCGTGGCGCCGGATGCCGAGATCATCGCCGCGGTGGCGGCCGAGATCGGAACCGAGAGCCTGTTCGGCACCTTGCGACGGATCGAGCGCGCCGTGCTGCGCCGTGACGACCCGAACTACAGGCTTGGCGATCTGTCCACGCAGCTGGCCATTGCCGCGGAGGTGGATGGGGTGCGGGAGCTCACGCTCATGGACCGGTGGAGCTATGCCCTTTGCCCCGTGGACGAACGGGACGACGGCATCGCGCGGCTGGCCGACTGGGCGGTGGAGCATGCCCTCGGGACGGCGGTGGCGCCGCCGCGTGCGGGGCGGCTGCCGCCACCCGACCGCGCGGGCCAGGATACGCTGCAACTGGCCGAGCGGGTGCACCGGCGCCTCGTGGCATGGCGTTGGATGGCGCTGCGCTATCCGGACACCTACCGGGATGTGGAGGGAGCGCTGGAGGAAAGCCACCGCCTGAACGAGTGGATCGAGGCGGTGCTGGCGGCCAGCCCTTCGGGACGGATGCGTGCGGTCGCGGGTGGGGCCGGCGCTGCGGGCAACCAGCGGAAGCGGCGTGAGGAGGGGGTGCGGGCGGCACCAGCGAGAGGCTCCGGAGGCCGCCCGACCGGCCGCACGCGGCCCAGGTGACTTATGTGGCGAAGGGCGGAAATCATGGCTTGACCTTATGTGCGCAGGCGCCTATTTCCCCGCTCCCCGACGAGGCGGACATTCTCCGCCTCCTCGGAACGCTCCGGACGGAGCCCCTGAAGTCGGCGCCTTGCAGGCGTCAGATGGGGCATACCGGGCCAGGGTGGTTGTTCTTTCCGGACAAGTGGGTGGCACCCTGGTGTCGCTGCTTGGCTTGGGAACCGAAGTGCCGTCTGGCAGCGGATCCTGATTTCGGTGTATCGGGCACGCGGTGGTCCTGCTTCGCGAAGTTGCGAGGCGGCTGCTGGTTGCTTTTCACCGGCGGAACTCGTTCTTTCAAAACAGAATCTGTCTTTTGGAAGTCAAGCGGGCATTTTGCTTTGGCATAGTGTTGCTGTGTGATGTGGCATGTTTATGTCACGTTATATAGTGTTGCTGTGTTGTGGCGGGATGTTTT
>Ga0210040_10001897_pt1 | contig 30488 bp, 33 predicted proteins | sample CryGeyCG12114_NA_FD_185462 | JGI IMG/M metagenome (GOLD analysis project Ga0210040, IMG submission 185462) | Groundwater microbial communities from aquifer - Crystal Geyser CG19_WC_8/21/14_NA (SPAdes) (version 2) | ecosystem: Environmental > Aquatic > Deep subsurface > Groundwater | place: USA...
CTTTTTGCCTTATTGGTGCTTTTAATATTTCAGTTCGTTGGGGAAAAACAAAAAATTCCAAATGGAATGAAAAGGATTCCTGGTGAGTTTCAAGTGAAATATTTTTGCCTATGCACAAATTAACTTTTTGTATGCTTAGGTCCTTCCTTTAAAATTCCATGGATTGGACATACCATTCAACTACTCATGATGTCAGACAAGACAAAACTACCTTTCACAATATTCGACCGGATAGGCGAGAAATGGGGTCCCGTCGCAGGCGCAAAGTTTGGAAAATTTCACCAAGGTTGAAAAAATTTCACCGAAGTTAAAAAAATTTGCCATGCACAATTCCCCATGTACTGTAAACTTCTTATCTCTTTTTTCTGAGCATCAGTTGTCATACAAAATTTGGACCATATGAAAGAGATTCTTTGCAGTGAAATATGGGTGGATCGATTCTTTGATGATTTTTTTGCCGAACGGTCCTTTGGAAAAGCTTTAGGTGTCCATAAAAACAATACATCACTAAAATATACTTTTTCCAACGGTCTGTACTTCTAATGATTGAGCGATTCATACTGTATGCAGGTATAATTTTTATCGATGGAGATGTATGGAAGGAAATGAGAAGATTCACGATTCGTACTCTGAGAGATTTCGGATTCGGGAAACAAAAAAGTATGGAATCAACTCTAGTTGAAGAGGTCACAGAGCTTACCGAAAGACTTGACAAGAAACTAGAAGGAAGAGAAAATGAGCCAGTCTGCATGCGACAGTTTTTTACTATCTCCATATTAAATATTTTATGGAGCATGATTGCTGGATTCAGATTTGATCATGATGATGAAAAACTGAAGGAGCTGCTTTATCTTTCCGACTGTACATCGAAAGTTAATCCCGTAGGCTCTAACCTAGTACAAGCTTTTCCTTTCCTCCGTCATTTTGCTGCTTTAACTCCATCTGGGAAAACACGGCATAAGTTCATCCGCGAGATGCATAACTTCTTCTATGTAAGTTTTGGGGACGCACAAACTTTTACTGTGGAATTGCGGAATAAGCTTTGATCGAGTATTTTAACATATACTATTAGGACTATTTGAAAGAAAGAAGAGAATTGGCGTCGTACAAAGAAGAGCAAAGAGATTTTATTGATGTATTTTTAAAAGAGATTGATAACCACAGGGCAAAATTGGGGGATTCTGAAAAGAACTTTTACACAGGTTAAAATTTTTTCACACAAAAGGTTGATAAGAAACTAGAAATGTTAACAGTCTCGACTCTTCCGTGTTTTCACAGATGAACAATTCATTGTTGTATGCCTTGACTTATTTGTGGCTGGAGCAGAAACAACAAGCAATACACTAGAATTCGCTATGCTGTACATGATCCTAAATCCTGATGTACAAACAAAAGTGCAGGCAGAAATTGATGAAGTAGTGGGACAGAGTAGACTTCCCTCATTACTGGATAAAGCAAAGTACAGTAGTCAGAAAAATGTCAATTAAATTGATAATTTATTTGAATCAAACGTATTATCATTGTGTACAGTATGCCATATACGGAAGCTGCTATATTGGAAGTTCAAAGGATGGCAAGTGTTTTGCCAATTATCGTCCGATCTAACAAAGAAGACACAAGCATTGACAAATATTTTGTCCCGAAGGTACAATATCTCACAATTATTAATTTCCTTTTCTATAATTTTTTTTTTCATTTTTCTACACTCACAGGGATCGGTAGGAGTACTAAATGTACAAGCAATGCACTACAGCGAAAAACAATGGGGAGATCCTAAGGTTTTCCGACCGGAAAGATTTCTGGATGAAAATCGCAAAATCATCCGCGCTCAGGATATTTTACCATTTGGACAAGGAAAACGGCTGTGCTTGGGGGAACAACTAGCCAGAGCATCTCTTTTCATGTATTTCAGCTCCATGCTCCAAAAGTATTCCATAAAGCTGGATCCAAATGCTGAAACAAAACCAACCATGACTCCCATCCCAGGATTCACTTTGTCCCCAACAGAATACAGTGTCCTTATTAAAAAACGTGTCACGTAATGAAATAAATCCTGGTAGACAGAACAAAACCATTTAAAACTAGTTGTCGCAAATTCCTTTACCTTTATTACCACGATATTATTCACAAAAATACAATAAACTATCCTGTAAAAGTCAGAAATATGGTGCATCAAGTAAGTTACTTAACTAATTAGTAAAGTCTGACTAAAAGTTGACTGTATAAAACGAATTCACAAACATACCCGTCATTTTTTGCACACTCCACATTTCAAACGCATATCTGAACCTATACAAATAAAAATCTAGTCACAGCACACACAAAAAATAGAACAAATTTTTCAACACCGTAGTGTCTATTAAGTTTGCACTGCAAACATTGTACGCCATTGCGAACACTGCGTAACTCTTCTTCAATTGTTCCACTAAAACTTTTACTCCGCTCAATCAACCGGTCCATGACATCTAGTGGAGGATTTTCAATAGTGTTATTATAATTGGCGTAGTACCAATCAAACGGCTCACTCGGTTGACCAATCAATACTGGGGGGATTGGGGGATGGGGAGAATTGTCCATTTCGATACCATCATCGTCATACGCACTGATGGAAGCCGAAGTCGGTCCACTACCAGTGATTCCTCCATTCGGCCGTTCTTCCATAGTGATTTTTGTGATTGTTGGTTTGCCTGTGGGACGTCGACTAAATCCAGAAGGACCGGAAGGGGCGAAACCGTCTTGATATTGAACCCCTGTAGGCACTGTCCCTCTCTCATGGGGAAATATTGAGCTTGCGTCGATAGGATTAGAAAAGTTCAATGGAACTTTAGTTAGTGAGTCGTCCACTGTAGTATTATTGTTTTTTCGCTCGTTGCCAAATAGTCCCCAAAAGTTGGAGAGATTTAAATCACTTTTTTGGGGTTTGTTCGAATTCTGAGCTCGCCCATCGGATTCTCCACCACTTTGGATAGCTACTGGGCGATATGATGCATCGTATTCTTCGTATTCACCGGATCCGGAATATGAGCTCGCGTAGGAATCTTCATTAGGCGGTAAAATGTTGTATTCTACTGGTCCCTTGTCAGTTTCATATGGTTTCTCTGAAAACATGTCTTTCCCATAGGGCCTCAATGTAGTACTTTTGCTAATCTGGTTATTAAACGGTGGTTTCTCTGTGTTATGCCGGGTTGGTGCGTTTGTTCGGCCTACAGTATTGGGAAAACTGCTAATTGTACTAGATGGGGCAGTAGGACTTGAGCCTGGTTCTTTGTCTTTTGTGTTTGTATTGCTATTGCCAGTGTGATGGAAAAATGGTTCAATGGGAATAAAACCCGTTTCAGCATTCGGGTACGCTGGATGCCAACTTTGTGGGGGCGGTGGGGAGTTTGGGACTCCAGTTGACGGGAATTTAACGTTTGACTTAACGCGAGTGTCTGGTTTCACACGTTTATGAACGTCTGAGCTACTGCTTGGTACGACGTTTGCAGAATGGTCTGGATTTAATGGGATATAAGGTTGGGTGGGTTTTCGTGGAATGTATTCTGGGGGCTCATACACGCTGCCTTCGGGAACTGGCTGCTTGGAAGGACGAGCTAACCAACTGGATGGGAGAAGGGAGGATTGTTTTGCTCCTTCTGATTTTTTTGCTATGTAGGAAGATGGTGGCGATTTATTTTTATCGAGATAGAGCGCTGGATTCAAATCTATGTTGAATCCGAGATCTAGCGGGAATCCAAATATGGAGGAGAGTCTGCCGAATCCTTTTTTGTTGGATTCAGGATATTCATTTTGTGTGGCCTGCAATAAGAAAGTTTTCTGTTAAGTTATAGCTTTTGGAATTTAACAAAAAACTATTCTGCTGTCCTGCTGTGTGCTAATTCATCGTGCATCGCAATTTCAATGTTTTTACCTTTTTCTCTGTTGTAATGCTTCCTGCGTAAATCGTAGGAGTGTCACCAGCCACAAAATCGTCCGATGTTATATAATTCCCACCTAAATTCACATTCAAAGTTAGGACTGGTAGGAAAAATCATTTGAGGCACGCACATTTATATTTCAAAAGATAAATTACTTTTTTTCTCATTTTTGTTGTTATCTTCACTCCGGTAGATGTCTCCGCTATCAGCGAAAAATGGTTTGCCTTCAGATATTATTCTCCCAGGTCTAGGTTTCCTTTTGGACTCGGTTAAAATTGGACACTCTTGCGATGGCTGATTAAGTCGAAATCCGTTTTGTTTGGAACAGGTTAGTTTGCTCAAGGGTACATTTTTCAAATTCATTCCACTGACTTCACTGGGTTTCTGACAGGTAGCTTCAGAAATCTCATGGAATGTTTCGCGGGCTATTAAGTTTTTCAACCAAGTCATTTCGCAGTCACAGGATAAAGGATTTCCTAAATGTGTAGTTAGTTGCATATTTAGTTTAGTAGTATCGTAAGTTTATTGTAGTCCAGCAGTGTGTAGTACACTACAATCGTGAAATTGTATGAAATTACCTGAAATATCTATGAATGCTATATTATTTCTTAGCTTGTAGAACGAGGTTTCAAAAATATTTGAGAGAAAATTGTTTTTCATGATAATCATTTTCAATCTGCTCATTTCATCAAAGGCTCCTGGAGGAATTTCACAAATTCCGTTGTCGTTCATCTGAGAAAATAAAGTCAATTTCATCAAAAATTTCTTCACAACGTAATGTAATGAATAATAAGATTTTTTGAAATAATTTTGGCGCGTACCCGTAATTCCACAAGCCATTTAAGTCGCTTCAATCCTTTATCATCTAAATCTCGGATACGATTGAATCCTACATCCAATACTTCCAATGACTGCAAAGAAGCCAGTCCCATTTTATCCATTGTGGAGAAATCATTATGACTTAAATTCAAGTATTTTAGAGCTGCGGTTTGCTCAAATGCAGTGGTAGAAATATCGATCAATTCATTTTGTTGCAGATCCAATCCATCTAAAGCATTCAATTTGGAGAATGCTGAGCTTCTAATTTTTCTGATTCGATTTTTACTCAAACGAAGATAAATAAGACGCGGCAAATTTTTAAATGTTTCTTTGTCTATTTCGTCTAGCTCGTTTCCATCCAAATCCAAAATGGTGAGAGACGCCAAATTCTGTATCAACAGCAAAATATATTTTCATGCATGCATGCTCTAGCTTTAGCAAAGATCAACTTATGGGTTCCATATATTTTGTAATAGTATACCTCAAATGCTCTAGTAGACAACTGTGCAATTTTATTATCATTCAGATACAGCTCCACCAGCCCTTCAATGTTATTAAAATCTTCATGCTGAATATTCACAATGCTGTTATGACTTAAATCCACAACTTTGAGTGACAAACTTTTCTTAACCAATCTTGGCACTGAAGTAATATCATTATGAGCCAAATCCACAATCTGCAACTTCTTAGTATTCGGGAACGCTGCATCATGAACATTTCCGATTTTATTTTCCCTGGCTTCAAATTTTTCCAAAGATACCAAATTCTTGAAAGAATGAGCTGGCACATCTGATATGCGATTGTAACTAATATCCAAAGCCCTCAACTTGGGCATATCATCAAATGCTGACCCGTCAAAAAATCCAATCTGATTTGACGCTAATGCTAGTGACTCCAATGCATTCAAACTCGCAAAAACTTTCGGGCCAAGTTCAGAGATCAAATTACTTCGTAAATTCAACTCAATAAGTTGAACCGTATACCCAAAAAATCGCTCAGGGATAAAATTAATCGCATTTGCTTTCATATTGAGGTGTTGCAATGCTGTCAACCCCATGAGTAAGTCACTGGGTACATTGCTAATCCTATTATTAGCAACATTGAGTGACTTTAGTCTTCTCAAATCTTGAAATACACCAGCCCCCAAATTTTCTATCTTATTTCTACTCAAGTCCAGCATTTGTAAATTGGTCAGTCCGGAAAATGATTGAGATGGGACGGAATGGAGTCCATTATATGATAAATCAATCATCTGCAGTTGTTTGTTCCCCGTGAAAGTATTCGGAGCTAATTCAGCGATGATATTGTTGCTTATGTCAATCCTTGTTAAGCTGGGAAGTGCTAATAGCACGGATGAAGACAAATGGGTTAGTTTGTTAATGGATAAATCAAGCTCTTTGAGGGACGGTATCTCCCCAGGATGAGAAAACTCTTGTAACGAATTATTTCGCAAGCTCATTTCCTTGAGTGAAGGCATATTGAAGAACGCCTCTCTCTGTATCCTCTGTAAACGATTGTCACTCAAATCTAACTTTTGCAGGTGAGTGTGATTATGAATGGCGCTCGTCGGGATTTCTGTGAGCCCATTTTCACCCAGGTCGAGGAATCTGAGGGACCTCAGCGAGTCAAGTATTGTCCTGATCTCGCTTGAAGAGATGAGCAGATTTCTCCTCATTCTGTCAACAATGATAACAATAGAATGCGTGTAATTAAGACTGTGAGTGCAACGCAGAACTCTATATGGTTCGGTAGCGATTGACATGCAAAGATGCGCAAATCATACACAACTAATATTATGATGTCGTAACTAACTAACTGTTAACAGAACATAATGTGTGCATGCATGGTGTGCTCATAATTTGAAAAGAGAAACTATAATAATAATGGAACATATTATAAGCGACACAATAGGACAGTTCAAAAAGGTCTTACTTCAACTCCTGTAACAAAGGTGAAGCGTCAAACATGAGTTTAGGGAAACTTTTCATTTGGTTGTCACTCAGGTCTACTTTTCGCAAAGCAGGCAGATGCGTGAATGAGCGTGTTTTCACTGTAGAAATTTCATTTCTCGCTAAATTCAACATTTGAAGTGCTCTCAAGTTCACAAAAGAGCCTTCAGGAATATGTTTCAGTTTGTTGTTGGATAAATCCAGGGATTTCAAGGAAATTAACTTTTCCACTGCCCGCCCTACGGAAACTGCATCTTCGATTTGATTGCTTCCTAAGGACAGAATCTGCAGCCCAAAAGAGGTGAATCAAGTTCAACCCTAAGCTTTATTTCATATAGAAGCACATTATATGCATTAAGTAGGCTATACTGTATAATTATATTTCCATTAGGCGTTGCTTACTGTCTTCAAAAAAACCAATGTTGCACTTGACATAGTTTAATTAACAAAGTGGGCATAACGGTACCAATATGTTTTTTCAACTTTTGCAGTCCCTACTCAATTCTATTATGATTAATACGATCTACTAACTTGATCGGCTAACTAGCTACTTTTTGTATTAAAATTTGATGCCATATAACATTTCCCCTATCTGAAGATGTAGATCACACTGATTCATTCCTATCCTATTACTGTTTCAATCGGAGTCAGAGAATTGGAGTGATGTGTATTATTTACTCTTAGTTACCGCATAATAAAAGTAATGAAAATCTTAATATACCGGGCTCGCTAAATGCAAAAGTTTATACTATTTACAACAATGCAAACTAATAATCATATGGCTGACCTCTAGCCGAGGAAGTAGAGCGAAACTCGTTCGTTGAACATAGCTTATGTGATTTCCGCTAAAGTTGGCAAGCAGAAGTGTGTCCAACGGACCAAAAATGCCTTCTGCTAAAGAAACTACTTTGGAGTTCACAACGTGAATTTGCTTGATGGAAGCCATTTGTGCGAAAGCGCCAACCGGGAATCCAGTAATATGTCCTCCATCTATACGAATATGTTTCAATCGATTCATTCCATTAAACCTGGGGAGCAGTCGAATTTGACTCTTTTCTATTGTAAATGCTTCCAGGTTCTTAAGCCTTTCTATTGTGTCAAAAGGCAAATCAGTTAAAGTTTCCTCCACTATATACAATTCTTCTAAAGAATCTTCCAATCCGGCAAAAGCGTTTCTTGAAAAAGACTTCAATCCATTGTTACGGAGCAAGAGTCTACTAATCTGTAACAACAACAATTTTTCATATTAAACATAATTTCTTCTATTATTCTTCCCAACATATTGCGGTCAATTGGACATTCAAGGATATTTGAACAAATGTACCATACCACAAACTATAAGTAACTAAACTATAATAATGAAAAATTAGTTACCTGCAATGCTCCAAAAGCTCTGGCTGGTAACGAAGGCATTTTGTTGTTTTCAACAATGAGTTCGTCAATGACTGGCATACTTCGTAGCCTCATGAGATTCTCCAATGCACCATTAACTCGTTCCAAGTCACTGTGACTGCACCTGTTGAACGGAGAATGAGAGTAAGTGTGTGAACAAAAATTTTATTTATATGGAATGTAGATGTCCCAAATTAAAAGTCAAACAGACACAAACTAAAACAAATTAAACTACACATTCATAAACCTAGCTATTGAAAACATCATAGAGATTTTTGCTGAATTGGAAGGCAATAATTTAGCAATGAAAGTCTACAACAATATTTTTTCATTATCTGAGAGTATCATAAATGTTTAGTTTTAAATATAGATACAAAAGGGATACATTTTTTATTTGCATGCATACCAAACTTGAACTTGATCATTTCTTCCCCGGCATCTGCATGGCATAATATCTTCTGGCCTGGGACATTTGTCCCCAAAAACCAGCACAGGGAGTGTGGAACAAAATGTAATGATTGTCAGCTGAAGTAGCCCTATCACTTTCAGTCGCATTGTTATCCTCATGTTGTCGTCTTATGGCCCCGTTCTGTTCGTACTGTCATTGACGAGTGGACAACTGTTTGGGTAGAAATTATCATGTTTTCGAGAAGCCTTGTGTGTCATCCATTAGCTGTCCATTGTGAGAAATCTGAAGAATGAGTACAATAATGAAATTGCAAGTTGGTGCATTTTTATTACTGACACTGACAGTAGACTGCATACGGTGAGATTTGATTATCATAGACAAGGTTAAGTTTAGCCAGCGCAAAATAAGAAATTTTGCACGATAAACAATGTTTATTATAGGATGTTGATTTAGGACATGACAGGAGCGAATTATTAAAAAATCCATGCCATGGACTATGAATGAATGTAATGCAATAAATGCAAAGTCAGTGACTATAGGGAAAGCTAAAATTTCACGCAACTTGTTTCACAATTCGCCAAAAAAAAATCCCTGGCTCACATACTAACTTATACTATGAGGCTGGGTGAGGTAAATGAAAAAGAAGTAGTCATGCAATATGCAAATATTTTAACTTGTGCTTACATGCGACAAGAAATAATGAGCTGTTAGTCGCACAATGAACAAACTCTCCATTTTTATTCATTGATGGAGATTGGTGCTTACACATTTTAAGTGTCTATTTGTTGTAGTTGTGAGAATGCCAAATTGGCTAGTTTAACTTAAATAGTTGCGGAGGAAGTACGGATTTTGAATAGCTACTAGTTAGCAAAGTTAGTTAATATAAGTAATATATGCGATCCGATATGCACTCTATGAAAATGTGTCACTTCATGGATTCATCATCTACAAATGTGAGACAATGATCAGTTTGCCGGTGAAGGACATTTGTAGCGATAAAAAATTTTGAAATGCGTTGTTGGATTTTGAAATCTTGGATTGCGTTGTAAATCTGATACTCATATTATAGATATTCTTTCTGCATAAAAAATGGTTACGCCCTACGGAGAATCTTTTAGTTTTAATATGGCTTAAATGAGCAAAAAGGTTAATCCATATCGCCGAAGCACCATTACAGTTTAGGACAAAAAAATTTTATTTTCAGATATTAAAGAAACAAAAGCTGCTATTTATAGTGTTTGATGTCTTTTAATTGGATTTTATGGTTTTGTTTGGAAATTTTCGAATCACAAAAAAAATTCACCGACAATGATATTAGATCCTTTGTCTCCTCGTCTCAGCTTGCCCACATAAAATTAAATACCTAATGTTAGAACTTTGCGCTCAAAAGCTCACATGGATGTAACACTTTTACGATTAACGACGCTGTGACCTGTGAAAATTGCATAAGTAAACATAAAATGCAGCTACCATACTACAATCATACAGGTTGCCATAATTATTTATTATCTACGAAATTCATCACTGGTGATCATTAGAGCAGATAAATTATCTTGTTAAACCTTTCAGAAATCATAGTATACTATTTTCTTATTATTAGCTGATTAATTTTGAAAATAAGTATCGGTCCTATTCAATCCACATGGCTTTGGTTTCACACAGCTGTAGTATATTTAATTTATAAGAAGTGCAGCTTTTGTGGTAAATTTGATGTACGAAAAACTATCAGAAACCGCAAGCATCAGTTTTAGTTAGTGAGTCTTATAGTTATCGTTGCATAAGCACGACTACGTTTATGGCCATAAACTGCTGACCAACTGCATCTATTATGGGAGTAACCATTTTCCGTCATTTTGAGCATGTTGAAACTGAAACCTATACTCAGTGTTTTTAGCATGCAGTGGTCAGCGGGACATAAATTCGTGAGGTTGACTTCCTTCTTTGAGCCTGTAATTCCTATAATCAATTGCGTATGAAAAATCGTCCCGGTAGATTCAGAAGGTGGATAATGAAGCACATAATATTATGATGGTAGTGCCGTATTAAATGCAGTATGAACTCTTGTAAGTAATGTTACATTGTTTAAGAGAGGAAGGAAGTAGTCTACAGTTAATCTTGTATCGAATGTTGGATTCTAATATTAGAAACACTAGGAGTACTAGTAATTCACGTAGGGTCGGTGTGGAAATGAGGATGGAAACTTGCAAATGAACGACAAGCTTCCTAGACAAAGGGATAAATAACACCTTGGAGCTAGCGAAACGGACACATGATTCATTCAAATGCGTGTCAATGCTTTGTCAATGAGAGGGAAATGTACATAAAACAATGCAAAATCCTATAACTTGTTGATTGTTTTTGCTATGTTAATGCATTGCATGCATGTTGTGAAATTATTCGAGAGTAGGACTAACGAACTAAATGTAGAATGTCTTTGTATTTTTGCTGCAATGCACACAAAAAAACCACATATTTTTTCGCAAAAAAAAGTAAAAATACTTCACCTTGATTAATTCCTTGTCCTTTATTGTTTCCAGATTTTTCTCTGTTGCACTCTAACCACCACTGTTAATTAACTGAATAGCAATCACACCAGAATATTCAAATAACGAAAATACACCCATAAACTACACACAAATTCAAAGAATCTGCTTGTTCGTTAACTAAAACAAAACATTATGGTTTCCAAAACACAAAAAAAGTGAAGGAAATTCCTTATCCTTAAAAAATCTTCGTTTGATATGATATACTCACAGTAGCTGACAAATAACTGAACGGCAACAATGACTGCAAAACCGTCTTATTCGCTTTTGCCCACTTTGTTTATCCCAATCCTCCCACGCTGTTGTACATGTGGCCCTAAAAATGCAAACGCATCTTACTAACTAACTAACTAACAATCATAGTACAGTAGGAGATTCAAAATTGCAACGCCTGAGAAAAGCTGTAGCATATCCACATAGCTTATGGGTTACTAAACTACTGTACATGATTGTTTCGACACACACGTCAGTTAGTTTGTTAGTTTTAGGCAGAGACTACCTTTACTCCCGTTCCCCACATATCTCTTGGTAGACAATAATGGTACCTCTAGAACTCAAAGTCATCATCGCATGCAATGTATTTATGGCATGGATTGCACCAATCTGTGTTTGCTGCATCATAAAAGTAACTGACTCGGGTTAAACTAAAAGAATCTTTTACCTTCCATGTGTCAGCTCGATGTGATAAAAACTGTTGACTTTATTGAATGAGTGCGTGCGTGCAGTCGTAAACTGCAGTCAGCAAACTGAATTACAAACAAATCCCTTAATACATTGCATGCGAATGTAATGTAGTTTAAAATTTGGTTAGGCACAACTTATGTTGACTTCATGCATGCGTTGGAAACAAAACGGAGTTTTTGTTTAGATGTGCATACAATTTTTGTATAGGCATCATCTTTTTCTTTTGTGTGTATGAAAATTAAAAAGGGAAAAATGGGTTTATATTTTTCATTCGTACACCACCCTAACCCGCCCTAGTTTTTTGACCGAAGAATGCGTCTATTATCATTACAAAGTTATTCACCATGTGAAATGCTGTAATTATTGAATTGGGTTCATTCTGATTCTCTATGATAAGATATATGGAGTAAAAAATTAAAGATGGGCTTAATTACAGTGTGTTTTTTATCTTTTGTTACAGGTGTAGGGAGAATTATGCTTGAATTTTGTCATGGTAGGGTCTATATTTTGTAACGACACGGGTTCTCGCCTTCTTCTAATTGTTGCAAATAATATAGGGGAATCTTGTATTGTGCATATGAAGCATGCGGTGTGCACAAGGATGAGATTTTGGCTGCTGCACGGAATTTAATAAGCAAAGAACTTCTGCGGCTGACGATACTATTTTAGTTAAAAACTTGCTGATTAATTGAGCTAGTTATTCTCTTGAAAGAAAAAGTAAGGTTTTATTAACTTTCAACGTACTCAAAGGTCAATTATACGATATTAGATTACATTTAAAAGAAAAGTCACCAATGTATAATTAAAAGCAAACACTATTCGTACATAGCTACAAAATTTCCAATTCAGACAAATGGTTGAAGTCTCATCTAATAAAAAAACACTATCGCGTTTTATTAGTTCTATTGTCTGTTTGTAAGGCGCATGACGAAAAATTATATGGCAATTATAATGAGAGATTGGTCTAAGAATTTGTCACTCATTATGAGCAGCGGAAACACAAGAAAAGATAGCCGCCCATTGCTTTTCTAAATAATTCATAACTTTAAGTAACTGGCTTGAACCCAAATTTTTTTATCAAAGTTTCAATCTGAAAATAAAAGTGTCTCTATTGTAATATTTTTAGTTATTTATTTATCTAAAGGAACTTTAAGTGAACCTTATTATTATTACCACTTGACAATTAAAGTTGTAGCACACTCTCAGTCAGTCCGTACGTGTTACAAAAGCCGAAAGTCTTCACTACTCATTCACGCCGTATTCCATCCTCCATTGTTACAAATGACAATGCATGAAAAGCCAAGTGAACTTTTGGGCACACTGCTATGAATGCGCCATTCTTTGTGTAAAGAAAAAAGTGCCTAAATCAACGCAAGTGAGAGAATTTCGCTCCAAGCAGACCATGACTGCCAGCACGTGATACTGAAAATGTTTAATGTAATGGTGTTGGAAAATGAACACTAAAAAAACATCCAATTTGCTAAGAAAGTTGTAATTGCGATTGAAAAACAGCACCTGATTGGATAAAAAACAAAGTCCTATGCAACTTATAGTACTAAAACTAGTCATGCTTAACTAAATTATGTACACTGCGTACGGGTTGTAAATTTCAACAGATAAAGCTTTAAAGAAAAAACCTCAGTAATTAAAACAATATAGACTACCTCACTACCTGTATTCAACACCGCGGTTTTATATTTCTAAAATCACGAAGGAATTTCGCACATTAATTTTCAAGCCAAATCAAAAGCTGCAATTGCTCATGATTTTTTTGCCAAATTCCGGTTTTCCGATCCAGTGTTAAAAAAAGTGGATGCAATGCTACACTGTTTTTTTCGACTCACACCTCATACGAGAGCGTATTAAAAAGCTCAACTGTCTAAATTTTCGGTTTTGATTGGTCCACACAGCGACCATACGATGCATGCTGTGTAGTGTACAATGCACTACTACAGAGTTGAGCTGGATAAAAATTACAAGGAGAACCAGAATTGTTCACTTTCCATTCCATGAGGAGCGCCTTCTGAATCTTTACTCATCTTGCCTGTGTATTGTTCTTACCTTGACCTAATCATTGATTTTAGTTTGAGACGTGAGAAATGGAGAGAGTGGGCTACAGTCGCCTATCTAGTAAGTATGCGTGTTTCAATCTATGCCGAATCCATTATTGTCTGAAATTCTGAAACCTGCCACCGTAAATCCCTAAATAAATTATCATCTAACTTTTTATAAGTAAAACGGGAGAATGAGTCCGTTTACGAAGAAAAATGATGCCGTTGCTTGCATGAAAAGCCATTAAGAATTAGCTTTTAAGGTTCAGATACAATTGCAAATTAATTTTTCGGTATTTTTTTTAACGCAAAGCTATAAATTATCCAATCAGGAATAAACTACTATCAAACTAGTTAACTAACTGGTACAAACTAGTTTTCACTCAGTAATAATTATAAATCATTAGCTATAATAGCGCAAGTAAATGATCCATTTTGGGTCAAGCCAGATAATGAAAGTAGGTAGAAAAGGTGAATCGTTTATAGAATTACAGCTTGTAAAAAATGTTAGCTGGTTGGTACATTATATAGAAAATGCATCGTAGAAAACAAAGGCAAAGTCAATTTTAACTAACATCAATTTCTCATCAATACTTAATAATATTGATCATTTCTTGCCAAACTAACTATTAACAAACTATACTTCATTTCATGCTGCGTCTGCCCTGCATTTTGATTCTGTTCACACGCACATTTTCCCAATACCTCAGCATAATAAACAAAGAAATGACTGCTGACCACACAGGTATAAGATGGAGTTACTTAGAACAACTTTTATATGGAAAAAGGATTAAAAGCCTTGCTCGCATGTGTCTCTGAGTCAATATGTGTCCGGCTTCAGAACAGATAGACTAGACCGTGGACACGGATGAATTATCCAGAGTAAGGTATACACACACAGGTAGAAAAACTTGTAAGCAAGAAGTCCTTATAAAAGCGTGCTCTTCTGAATTTCCACCTTCTTTGCTCATATCCAGGGACAAATATCGATTTGCCGAACCATTTCCTCAAACAATAATAGCATGAGTGTGACGTAAAGGAAAAGGTTGTAGAGAACGAAAACATCTCGCTCAATTCTGCACATCTCTTTTTCACTACCGTGCAAGTGCAAATAAAAATTGCAATACCATCTGGAAGTTTATTATCTTACTGAAATTGGACTAAACTACAAGTACATTGCATAAGGTGAGTAAATATAGTACCACATAGAATAGTTTATTAGAAATTAAGAAAATTCTGGCTTATACAGTAGCATATTTTTGTAATAGTAGCAGTGAAGCCTTCGCTGTGTTACAAAATCCACCAATAAGACACATACTTAGCAATGATAATCTGAAATGTTTTTTTGCAGAATTTTGCTGATAACAAATTGGTATTTATTAGGAAAAAATATGCTCCGCATTTCATTAGCCAGTTGGATTCGTGAACGAGGCGTCTCTACAGCGTTGATTGCAAAAGCGTCTTCCGTTGCCCCAACACAGTATGGGAAACGTGGATTACATTCCAGTTTAACGAAACCGTCCTTAGCAGATGAGCGACTTACTACATACGATCGGTATGATGGGAATCCAAGGATTTTGATCACAGGTATGAGTTCAAGTTAAATTTATCTGGGTTAACTAAGAAAAGTAATTGATTTCATAAATAAATTTGTGCATTTTAGGAAGTTTGGGTCAATTAGGATCAGGATTGGCCAACGTATTCAGAAGCATTTATGGGAAGGAAAATGTATTTATGTCGGACATCCGAAAGCCCACACAAGAAATCACAGACAAAGGGCCCTACATTTTCGCTGATGTGTTAGACTACTCTTGTCTGCAAAAAATTGTGGTCACTCAAAGAATTGACTGGATTGTTCATTTCAGTGCACTGTTGAGTGCCGTGGCCGAACAGAATGTTGATCTCAGTATGAAAGTAAATGTGGAAGGTATATTGTAACCTGTGATTAACTCAATTCAATTGTCTTTAGAAATCATCTTGATGATAAATATTATACGCCTGGTGTTTCATATATAGGAACCCACAATGTGATGAAACTTGCAAATGAATACAATCTCAGAGTTTTCATCCCAAGCACAATTGCTGCATTTGGACCTGAATCACCAAGAAATCCTACACCAAATCTCACAATTCAGCGTCCGAAAACCATTTATGGCGTTGCAAAGGTAAATAAATAAAGAGGGAAAAAACTGGTTTATATCAAATTGTACAATATGTGAATCATGTAGTTGATTGATTGCAGACATATTCAATTCACTTGTTATATTGTTCAAACAACAGGTCCATACGGAATTACTTGGAGAATATTTCCATCGGAAATATGGAACAGATTTTCGTTGCCTGCGATTTCCAGGTGTACTGTCGAGCGAAACAGCGCCTGGAGGAGGCACTACAGGTTATTATAATTCAAATCTACTTACAATTCCATCTCGCATGTAGCATGGAGAGGAACCGGTTTTTTGTGTACACAAAAATAATAGCATGAGATCAACATGTTATGAATTGTATTGCAGATTACGCAATAGAGATATTTCATGATGCCCTCAGACAAGGACGGTACACATGCTACTTGGGACCGCATGTAAGACTTCCCATGATGCATATTGATGATTGCCTCAAATCTGTGGCGAATTTCATGGTAATTCCACCCGAAGCTCTGCCCACTAGGACATACAACGTGTCCGGCACTTCATTTACACCTGAAGAAATTGCCAATGAAATCCGCAAAACAATTCCTGGATTCCAAATTGATTATCAGCCAGATCATCGGCAAGCCATTGCAGAAACATGGCCGGAAGTTCTGGATGATTCTTGTGCCCAAAGGGACTGGGGATGGAGACCGGACTATGATTTGAAGCGAATGTGTGATACTATGCTCAATGATCTTCGTCCATTGTATCAAGAGGACCAATCTATGAATGCTGAACAGAAAAAGGCTGCTATGGCCTGACATTTGCCCAGAAACAGTAATTAGGACGAAAAACTTGCACTGCAAAAAATCAACTAGTGCTAGACCAACCTAAGTGAGCACTTAACTCGCACGGACCAATATGGAAGTAATAAGATTGAGAAACTTATGTACGTAACGCTGCACTGAAAATTAATTCATAAGATGCATTATGCATGTAATAACAGACAGACACTTGCACTGTATTTGATCGCATTTACAGAATGTATTGATACGTAATCTGGGATAGCAATACAGGGCATGAATAAAAAGGACAGTGATATTACAAATTAATTACTTGATTAGCTTTATTCATGAATCATTTTGGTATGACTTGAGTTTTAACAATTTGGTCTCTAGTAACGCCAGTGACATCTAATGACGAGATTCAGCATATAAATAATTTGCTATGATTCCCAAATGGTCAATTCATATAAGTATCCAACAAAAGGATATTGAGAGAGACACTAAATAATGACAAGATTGTGGATACTAAAGTGACAAGAGGGCTATGCTAAAAGCAGTCACCGTAACTATAACTTGCTAATTTAATGTAGAAAAACCTTTAAACATTACTTCAACCTCCTAATGATAATTTGACTAGATACCGAACTTGGTCAGAAGTTTGAATCTCACGTTCCTCCAGATATTTTTGACTATTTCTCTCACAATCCTCTAACATGTACCTGGAAACAAGAAAGTTTCAAAGTCAGCTTCTACAAGAATTGAATTACCTATTTGGATTGCATCGAGTGTTGTTCATTACCTATAGTTCACCATAATTCCACAAGATTGAGTCAATCCTTTGGCAGATGTATCAGCCCACCAATTTATTCTCCACATAACAGCACCGTTTTTTAAATGAAAATGAGCTGAAATGACAAGAATAAAGAAATGCAACTTTATGTATGATACTAGTCTAAGAAATTCCCACAAAGAAATACTTACCGACAGGATTGAGAGCAAATCCACGTCGCTTCACAACGTATAAATAGTGAGCACACAGTCTCATGAAAGGTGTTTCTAATTCCTTTTTCAAACTTTCGTTTTCAAACCACTCGTTCAGCTTCAACGAACTTAACAATTTTTCGCAGACAATTTCCTTACTGTCTGTAGAGAAAATATTCATAAATGCTGACATTTCTGCAGGTGAAAACAATGCTGCTGACTTCTCATCTGGAACATAAATGAATATAAGTTAGCAATATAGTCTTTTTAATTAATTCATTTATCCCAATTGTTAAAAAATAGTGTACTAAAACCTTTTTGCTCTTTTTTAATCTCTTCCCTAAGCCAATTTCGAAAACCAGGAATAGGTGACAGACTGGAAAATTTTGTCATCTTTGGAAACTCACTTTGAAGTTCACGAACAACTCTTTTAATCAAATAGTTACCTAGCTCAATTCCCTAAGCATTAAAAATTGTCACAATAACAGACAGGAATATCATTTCATTGAAAACAAAAGATGTTTTTTTTTTCTTACCAGAAGACCTTTTTGTGTTGATGTTATGGAGTAGAATACCGCTGTGTCAATCAGGTTGGGATCCTCTGCAAGACATGATCCGTGCAATTCAGTTCCCACTATGAAATCACAGGCAAATAAAAAAATCTAAAGTAATGTCAAAGTTTATTTGCAATAAAAACAAAATTAGACATCTGCAAAAATTACTTACATGACATAGCCCTTTTGGTCTGCACTATCGTACGAATAGAAGCAGGGATTTGATTTGTTAAAGCTGTATGTAAAACTACAACAGGTTCTGCAGGCATGCTGCAATGAGTGAAAACAAAACAACGGCGATATGGACCAACTCTTCTCTTCAAATCTGTCCAATTTCGAACAGGATGAACGGCCTCGTATTCAGAAACCTGGTAAGGTGAAACACCAAATTGAATAAAGTTGAAAACTATATGGCTTATATGCAGCACCTAAAGCAACTGTGAAAAAATGAACAGAATAAATTACCTTTTGCAGCATGTCACACGAGGATTGCCAGGTGACTCGTTCAAGATCCAGGAAACCGACTCCAAACCACATCGCTAGTAAATCTCGCAGTGAATTACTCACAGTTCTTAGTTGAGAAGCGTTATCAGAATTTTTTTCTTTTTCCATGCCCTCCTGAAATGTTAGTGCTTTCAATGTATTCCATTTACAACAAAATAAAAGCAGTTGATACTCATACGGTTGATAATGGTAATACTAACGAGTAAATCCGCTCTTAAATCAACTAAGAATTTAACTCCGTTTTCCAGTCGTCCCATTTGAGAAAAAAGCCAGTGATATTTCGGCACCAATGAATTGCGCAGTTTTTCTTCTAGGTTCATCCTGGAAGCATCCGCATCCTGCATGGTTGAAGTAAAAATTACCATTCTGTGGAGTAATGTTTAGTTAAACATAGATTACTACAGCAAAATACCTGGCAAGCAATAAAACTCTTAGCCACCAAAGTGACAGCCTCAAAATCAATTCCATGGGATTCAGCTATTTTCTTGAAAAATTCGAGTTTAACTTGACTAGGCGCTCCATCATAGCAAGTACAAAGATCCTTCACAGCTCTCTATAAAAAGCAAAAATATGCTTCTCAAGTTATTATTGTATTTTACTCCGCTAAAACTTTCATTATTGAGCATTTTGTTTAAGTTGATGCCTCACCTCAACACTTATTTGAGAAACACTTCTTCCCCTATAGTTGATAACTTTCTCTAGCAGCGAAAACAAATCACCAGACGCATGGACAGGACTCGTAGGAGGACTACTATCTTTCTGATTTTCATCTTCCTCTAAAGTGACGTCCACATCCGGGACATTTGATTTTAAAAACCGCTCCAAGATAATTTCTTTCTGCAATTCATCTGGTTCCTCTTTTTCTTTTTTCTTCCCTTTTTTATCATGTCCACCCTGGGATGGAATTCCCGGAGGAATGTCAAAGGATGTCGATAGTCGACGTCGAAACGCAGTCGTAGCTCTTTTCTTAAACTCAGAATAGAGGGCACCAACGTCATCACGTAGTTCTGTCGGTGTAGGTGAAGGAGAAATTGGTCTGGAAAGACAGCTAAGAGCCATTGCCGGAGTTGGTAGTGGTAAAGACCGCGGTACAATTCCTTTTGCAGCCATCTTAAAAGTTATACTACAAAGATAGTTCTCCATTAACATAAACTACAATAACAAAAGGGTATGATATCATAATTTAGCTATCATGATGACGTTGGCTATAAGCACAGATAAGCATCCGCCGAGCAAGGTACTATGTTCAACGCTTTGAATTCTACTGACTTGGCTGCGGGTTGCAGTTACAGATCAAGTGAACACAATAACTTTTTCTGCTTACTTGGATTTATGCAGTCGATAAGTCTGAAAATGTCTGGTCTGTAGTACTAAAGTCCGTGTGGTGAAGGAATGGGGATATAAAATCATGTTTGCAAGAACATTGTTTTTCTCATTTATGAGAAGTTTCCTTGTGGGGTCATGCGATTTATAGCTCGTCTATATGCTATGCACACGTACAGTAGCTACGCCACAAAGAAGATACAATGCAGCAGAATGGACATCTTTCATTCCTTCTAATGCGAAAATAAAAAGAAGAGCAATCAACAACACATCGAACAAACGACAATAGGAAGTAAATTTTAAACCAAGCTATATTTATGACGTTGCTAGATGGTTTACCTGAATGGGTTAAGGAAAATCAAGGTTTTTTCCTGCTTAGCATTGTCTGTCAATGAGTCCGTGAGTGTGAAATGTTTATGATTTATTTACACGTAGTTTACGAAGGCTTTATTAAACTACGTTTTTTGCACAGTACTTACAACCACTTTCGCCGTTGAACTACATTACTTATAGTTAGTTTAACTTTTAATTACGATTTCAATTTCAAGGAATGTTAATCCACGAGACGAACTATTTTGTTACTCCTGTTTACTTCCTTTACTGCAGGAAAAACCGCCTTAACAGAACCTATGGGTAAACCGTATATATATATGTATATATATGTATATATATGTGTATATAGTATATCTATTTCTATGGGGTAAACTGTGTTTTTGCCTACTTATGCAACGCATTCAAGATTATGATCCGGAAGCATGACGGGATGAGAATGAACTTTGACCAGACTGGTTTATTTATAGTATTATAGACAAATCTACAATATAGCCATTTTAAAAGAGATTCATTTCTAGAGTGAACTGAGTTGCTAAAATATACATTTCGTGTCAAAGATCAAAGTATCATTAAGATAGAATCTAACATGTGTAAAAACATGAAACTACACACTTGCATACTGCATCTACATGCATGCTCTTTGCATGCAGATAAGGCAGATTCAAGAAAGCGATGACGTTTTATTCCTGTATGCATATATAATGTGGCATATGTTTTTACAACTATCGGATGCAAAAAAATTCTGCAATAATTAGGTAAACGTTATTTCATAGAAAACTTTAGTTTGTTAACGAAAACGGAATACTTCAGAGTTTAATCAAAGCATGGTTATGTTAATATTATACAACTCTGGTTCCGATTAAAAATACGTCCTAAACAGAAATGGATTAGAATGTTTATTAAAACGCAAAAACTTTTACTCACACATAAAAAAATTAGCTAGAATCATGTTCATTTTCAAAACACTCGAGAGCATTGACAATTGCCATCTCGTCCTCCAGAGTACCCCCTAGTTCTAACTTGGTTTCGGGCTCAAAGGAAGTTTCGACTTCCATTGGTTCTACTTCTATCTCATCGGAATTTACTGGTACTGAAGTAATTGAAGCACCGTTTTCATATACTGAAGCTTTTGTAGTATTTTTATTTTCTGAAAATAGTTAGATATTATATGAGTATGGATGAAATGAGCAACAGAATTTATAGAAGAAAATATAGAGCTTACTTTCTATCTTGATGGTTTTTCTCCCTGAAATAATTTTCTCACTCTCTTCAAAGTATTGATTGGGGTGCTGGACTCCTCCATCCACTGTATTTAGATCGTGGGTGTATTCAAAGTGTTTTTGACAAGCCAACTGGTACTGACGCTCTTTCACTAATCCTAAAATCTCCGTAACACCTACATCACAAAAATTACCACAAATAGAAATTAAAAATACTCCATCGAAATGAAACCCAATTTCCGGTGAGATAAATCTAGTTTTACCCCAAACTACCCCACTGCTTGCTTACCTTCACTGGTTATTTTAGATTCCTGTAACTTTATCCTCAAGGACATTTCATCGGAATGCTTAAAAGGACAGCCATGAGTATCTCCTTGTCCAACACTAGTGGACAAAATTTTCATACAACTATATGGCGTGTAATCTGTTCTCTTTCCTTCTTGTCCGTACATATGTCTAAAATTGTACAAGTACTGCTTATCAAACTAGAAGAAAAAACGAAATTATTTGCATTTTTATATTTTTACAGATATGACAACATCTCATAATAAATTCTCATAAAATATTTTAAAACTTACACGTGCTCCATCCATATCCCCTTTTTTACCAAACTCATTTCGCATGAATTTGACCGTTTCATTCAATTGAACTCCCAAGCCTTTGAAAAAAAGACCCAGTTGCAAACGACCCCAATGTTTGAGGTGGTGATCTTTCATGACAGCCTCATAGAGAGATTTCATACATAATGGAAAAGATCTTTCAGCCAACTACAGTTTTAGTACACCAAAATTATGTTTTAAATTAGACATTAGTAAATATTTCATTAAATAGTAATTAATACAAAATATCTCAATGTTTTTATGAGGGAGTAACTTGTGAAAACAATTAATCGTATCAATTAATGGCAAGTAATTGCTGACTTACACGGGGAAACATATCTGCAGTGATGCCATCATTCTTGGCAGCATTTAAATAATCGTTTCCAGTGTAGTTCTGGTCAAAATCGGTAAGAAGTCGCACAAGTCTGTCGTCTTCTTCTACCAAATTATAATTTTTTTTTATAATCTAAATAAAAACATTTAAAAATTATTGATAGGAAATCAAAACATAATGTGTCAAAGGTTAACATGAAAAAGATGATCAAAAGTACAAGAAATTTTACCGAAAGCGCTTGGGACAAACTACTTCGAAATCTTGCACCAATGATAGATGACAAATCTTTTTGCTGGACGTATGCGAATCTGAATAATAAAATAAAACCAGGGTCAAGGCTAAACAAGAACTATCACAATCTAAACCCACCAAAATAAAAATTAAAGAACAATGCAGATGGATTTTTTCATCAAAAATTTACATTACCCTTCTTTTAAAACAACCCTCCGAGTTCTCACCAACTCTAAAGCGTCGGTGAAAGGCACTTTGAAATAATCTAGTTGGGCAACTGTATCCGTCAAATTTAGAAAAACAGAACCCAAGTCTTCTTTCACTTCTTGTTTTTCTTCTTCGGAAACCTATTAACATCAAATGATGTCATCATTGCTCATTAACATAAAAATTACTTTATTCTTCATGAAAATGGGAAAGTTAACCTTCTGATACTCTATTCCCTGAGATTTGAGAAATCTGTTGGCGTCATGGGATGAAGATGATATGAATAAATACTGAAAAAAATCGACTTCTAAAGAAACAAACCATCTCCGCTGATCCTCAGACCTGGAAACAATAGGTCAATATCCCACCCAAATAAGATTATAAGGAAATACATTCACTTTTTTCACAAACCAAACAGTGACACGACACTATCCATCGTCAAACCAATATATGCATATGCCTGCACGTGCACGCATAGCACAGCCACAAGGATAAAAGATTCAAATGAATTAAAAAGAAGAATACAAAGAAAATGATATAGAAGATTAATCAGAGGCAGAAGAAATGAATTATTTACTTGCAAAATGCTAATCGGAGTAAATAGTGAGATATGTGATCGCATTTTCTGGCTTCAAATAGCGTTTGATAGCTTTTCGGGGGATGGCTTAATAAAGTAGCGAAATTCGAGAGTTCTAATTGCTTGCAAGAGTGTTGAATAAGGGAAGCCCATTCTGTAGAATATTTTCCAAAGCTGCTCATATTAGCTCGTTCAATCGATCGTAGAACTGTAATAAAAAATGCATTCATCATCATATTCACACAGTTCCGGCTTGAATGATCTTAGGTTAGTCAGAAAAGTAGGAGGAAGACAAGAGTGGACAAGAGGAATAAATCATGACGAGCTGTTATTATACAGGAAAAGAAAAATTCCAATAAATGAATTTCTATATACAATAGATTTCTCAATATAATGAATTAAAGGGTCATTAACTCTTATAGATTGTGCCTCTATTTTATAGTCAAGTCAATGTTAATATTCGAACCCTATTTTGAAAAAAAACTAACTTGATTAGAAATAAGGTACAACACAGATTTTGACTAGATGAGCGACTTTTAAAATGAAAGACTTGATCATTAGGGTATTTACGAGCGCACTAGCGCAGGGGTAAAAGGGTATTTCGGTAACTTTTTTCTATCTGTTAATCTGTTTACATTGCTCCTACATTTCGGCCTGAAATCGCTGCTAAGATGTTTCGTTCCCCCCATCCCCAAGAAAGAGTTAAGTTTGGAATCCTCTCGTCAATGCCTTTTATTTGATGTGTGTATCGTTTAACAAAATCTATGCAGTGCCAAACCTAACCGGCCACACCGCAAAAGCAGAATTTGCCAAGTACTTACATTTCAGTCTCTCAATCGCCAGTTTTTCGAAATCAAAGAGAGAAATAGTGAAATCCGGGGGGTCTTCATAAAAGCTAACAGAGTAGTTGTACTTTTCGCCCAAATCCGTTTCCTCCTTCACAGTTCGAGATATTTTGTGACCAAATGATCTCATGCCCGGCTTACTGCCAGTCTTTATCCCATGATGTACTTCCATTTTTCAAACAGTGGAAAAATTTCTGAAAACTATAAATTAAATAAATCACCCACAGTTGTGTTGAAGAGTACCGTCCCCCCTCCCCTCGCTGCGAGGGACTTGGTAGCCTGACTATATTCCAATGCCATGGTCAGATTCACAAGCATCTCTGCGACAAGAAGTACTGTCATAAACTTGCTCTTCTGTTTACCTGCCCAAGTGCCAAATATGAAGTCTCCCTTTACACTCTTGGGTTCCGGATTCCGGTCCCTGGATTATCCCTGTAAAAAGTCTTTCGAAAACTAATTACTAGGAAATTAAAAAAACGACAGCAACAAAATATATCACAAAAACAAAGTAAAATCAAAACAACTTGAGCGCCGAGTAATCTTTGTTTCGCGGTATGAATTTTTTTGACAAGCCATTGAGTGGTTTTGGTTCAATCACTTGATGCACACACAGGCCTCAGCAACACAGTGCACCACAAGAAGTAAAATCGTTTGTTTTTAAATATAGATAATTTTAAAGTCAAAAGGTTTCATCTCTCCAAAATTTTAATTTCTAACTATTGTACATTACAAGTACCATGGCCTAATCTAGAGCAACTGTTGTTATGTATGCTAACTGCTGAAGTGGGGTTCAAATAAACGTCTACTACTGTGAGCTTAGGGCTTTTGTTCTTAATTGAACGTGAGTCACTATTTATTTACAAAATCAACTTTTCACAAAAAGCGAACACTGAAATGCGTTTTAGATCTTTCCGATCTATTGACTAAATGAAGGTACGTTACGTATAAATTGACAAAAGCATCACTTTGCTTTATTTTTTTGTATTTTACCTAATTCATCTAACTATGTTTATTTTATGAAAACGTACAGTTTTGCTGAAGGCAACTTGCTCGAAGTACTTTTATTCACCTATATGAGGTCGTTCAGTCGGAACGATAGACTTAAAGCCGTCGTAATTGGTACTTGTAGTGCTTGTAAATCATCCCCATCGTCAACTACCCAATATCAAAGGATTTTCCAAGGGTAATACACCTTAAATGTAATAACGAAACTTATTGAATGTAACTCGAGCTCCGATAGTAAGAATCTATTCATTCAAAACCTTCAATGTAGTTTTTTATTCAGTTCATGAAGGATAGAATAGAATATCAATGGGAAAAATCGGTTATAATCACGCTTCATGGATTTTGACGAATGAAATGTGAAGATATGATACGAAATGAAAGCCCGGTCGAGAGGATTCCAAATATGCAACTGTTTACTGAGGCAAACAACTTTTATAAGTAGAAGTTACTGCACAGACATGCAATTTTATTGAACTTAAGTCTTTAGCAGTCATACCTGCTTTTGAAAGGACAGAGTCACTCAAGCGAATCGTGGGTGGACGCGCGCTAACGAGACTTTTGCTCCATTTTTCTCCCATGAATTTAACAAATGACCATTTAATCAAACTAGTAACTAGCAATGTCACTATTGAGGAGATCCGTTTTAAAACGAAACAGACAGTAGTTGCGTTCTCCCCCTCTTCAACAGAGTAACAGAGTTGCATATGTAATAAAATTTAACATTGCTTTATTGAAAATCACGAACTCAGGGATTCAACATTTTCTAAAAAGAGTTGCATATTTGGAAATTTGGAATCCATACTGGTCAGGGGCTTTTATTTTGCGTGTTGGTTATCAAAATATATGAAACGTGATAATATTCGATTTATGCCATATCAATTTTGAAGCAGTTTTTGTTTTAACTTTAAGCATGGGACCAAGTGGAGCAGACTTCGGAGCTGCTTCTGGAGGAGCATGTGGGGTGTGCATCAAAATTGCAAAATGGATTCCCGTGGTTTTCATCATGTGTGTTGTCGGATGGTCTTATTACGCATTCGTTATTCAGTTGTGCTTGCTCACAGTTCAAGAATTATGGTTTAAGATTTTTGCTCTCTCTGTGTATCATGTCTCACTTATCCTTTTCCTTTGGGCCTACTGGAAAACAGTGTTTACCTCATCTGGGCGTATTTCTCGCAAATTCAAGATACCAACTCGTAAGAACTAAAAAAAAATTAAATTTGTCTCTGAGTAAGATGAAGCAGTTTTAAAATCATTTCTGTATGTTTTTGCAGAGGATATGGAACGTATCGAGTCATCTACTAGCGATGCTGAGGTGAATGGAATTTTAGAAAACATTGTAAGGTTGCAACAGTTGCCCGTACAAACTAGAACGAACAATAGACTGATTCGCTATTGTGAAAAATGTCAGATGATCAAGCCTGATAGAACACATCACTGCAGGTATGCAGCTTTTCTGTTATAATGTATAACAACAAGAATTGAGGTGTCTTTTGTGTATTTTGTGTCGAATACTGCATTGTATTTTTTAGTGTATGTGGAGACTGCATTTTAAAAATGGATCATCACTGCCGTAAGTCAATTTGCACGTCAGTATAAGTATAAGAATATTATAGACAACATAATAAAAATTTAATTCTTATTTGTTTATTTTTTCAGCGTGGGTGAACAATTGTGTGTGCTTCAACAACTACAAGTTCTTCATTCTGTTCTTAGGATACGCTTTCCTGTATTGTTTTGTGATTTTTTGCATTACTGTGCGATATTTTATCGAATTTTGGAGAGGAGGGTGGGAAGGACCAATGGAGGGAAAATTCCATGTACTTTTTGTCTTCTTTGTGGCCGCAATGTTTGCTGTCAGTCTCGTGTCTTTGTTCTGTTACCACATTTTCTTAGTAACTAAGAACCGATCTACACTAGAATCATTCAGATCTCCAATTTTCGCTCATGGAGTTGATAAGAAAGGCTTTAACCTTGGAATGTACAACAACTTTGTTGAAGTCTTTGGGGATAATTCCAAGCTTTGGTTTTTACCGGTATTTACAAGTCTTGGGGATGGAATTTCCTTCCCAACTCGACATGGTTGGAACGCGTTTAATAATGGAACTTATAATGCGTTAGACACAACAGAGTCTACCCCTGTAACTGGGTAAGGTTCATTCAAATGAGATTATTTCATTCTTAATGTTAAATTTTTCGTTATGTCTTTAATGATGATGTATGAGTCAAATAATGATTTGTCTATTTTTTAATTAAATCTGTGTAGGACACCTCCAGATAGATGTATTGAAGTTAAAGTAGAGACTCGGGCCGAATTAGCAAATAGGCAATCCAACGGTAATGGGAATAACTTGAATGGAAACGTCGTGGAACTCTCTACTCAGGATCCTCCCTTGGTGTATTTTTAAAGTCATCTCTAAGTAAGCATCTGCAGCAATTTGTTTTCAAGTAACAAGAAACGTACTTTTTACGCTATTAATTCTCAATTCTTTCGAAGAATCAGTTGAACAAGATAGCACAACTTTATTTATGGCATGCCAGCTTGTATTTTACCCTTTTACACAATTCAAATAAAATGGAGGATATGAAATGGGATATTCAATTATTGAATAGATTGTAGACTAATGGTATTGCGAATTAGCGAATTGAGAATGGATGTAATACATATAAATATTTCAGATTGCCACGTGGCATTTCTTAAAATAATAACATTACACGATTATACCTGCCCATTCACTCGGCAGCTAATTTGAAACCACATTTTTTACAACTTTTACCTGCTTGCATTCATTGAATTGGTGATGTACCTGCTGTGAATCTGCAGCTAACTAATCATTATCCACCATTGTTTGCGTAATAATTTAATTAATTACACATCCCAAGACCAATTATTTCTAATGCAAACAGTCGGAGTGGCAACCAACAGCTGTGTGTGAATTGGTTTGAAGGGTTTTAAGTTTGGGCGTGCATTTTGAGTAACTAATTTAGCTGATCACGCATAAAAACGTTTTAGCATAGGTAATGCTAGTAGCTCATCAATCATCATCGCCCTGAAGTTCGAAAAACCTGTTTATCAAATTGAGAATTAATGGTCTGACCATCAGCCTATGTATGTAATCTATCGTAATCTAAATCGATGTTAGTGATTGTGTCTTTAGTCAATATTATAATCTTCTATCAGTGTGCTCAACTATAGAAAAACGTCATTCTCATTCATTTCTCTTCACCTTTGAAATATTTTTTTATGCATTCATATTGTTTTTGTGATTATTGCTGTGTATGCCACAGTAAGTAACTAATAATTCCCGTCATTTAGGTGGTGTTGGTTGACGCATAGTTAGTTGGCGAGTTTCAGTTTCATGGGATGGAAAGAAAATTGATTAGTTGGTTTGGTTTAGTACTTTAGACTGCAAATAGTTTTCAATTAATATATACAATGAAATCTACATAGAGCCATCTTGTTACTTCTATTTCCAGCTAACAGTTAGTCCTGTTTTCCACGCTGATATAGTTTTTGTCTGGAAATTCGAGTTGTTTATTTAAAAACTACTATCTATGTTGCTATTTTGCTACTACAGTCTATCTAACTAATTAATTACAATTCGTACTTAGACTTAAATTTAAGGGTTTTCAGTACCTTTAAAGTACCCTTTGGCAATTGTGCCTGGACTGATTCAAGTTTTATGTTTGTAAATTACTAGTTGATTTTTTGGCTATTTGTTTTTGTTATCTTACGAATACGTGTTTAAGAAAAAATAAATTGAATGACTTTTGGTTTCATTGGGTTTGTTCATTATATTGATCTTAAACACTGGCCTACAACTACAAGATTAAAATGTATGTCAAATACCCTCGTCTGTCAATCCTACAACCTGCAGTCCTTTATGCAATTCATTTAGCAAAGAATATGCTCAACAGCACTCGTATTCATTAATGATGGTCTTATTAGTCTTATAGTTTCCAATTGATTTACGAAGCGTTTTTTTTGTCGGATTCCAATTCCCAATTATTCTACAATTTTGAGTAATAAAGTCAGCAAGAAGGGTTAGCAAACGGATTCTGTAACAAGTATAACAAAGTCACTAGACTGCCTGCAGGAGCATGCATTGTGCTTGCACGCATTATTGCCAAAATAAACTATTTCTCTGATGTGCCATTTGTTAAGAATTTATTACAGTAAAGAATATGACCAAAAATTTACAAACCAGGATTTTGCAGATACACAGTCTAGTTGCAGGTGCCAAATTGTTACCTAATAACTATATTAGAAAATTGGTTGGATATTCTAGCACTAGCAGAAGTACAAAATTACAATCATAATATGGAGGCTAATACATCATCATCATTTAGAAGACTTTTCATCCGTCTCCATCTTCTCTTTAGTATCCTCCTTAGTTTGTGTACCTTCTTTCTTTTCAACCTTATCTTCTTTTTTGTTATTATTCATTTCTTTCTTCTCAGCATCACGATAAGCCAATTTGTTATTGATAAGATTATTCAAAGCTATTGTGCAACGACACAACGCTGAAACGTACACTACCAACATTTGATCGTTTGTTTTCACGTACATAGACTTGACAAACTCTGGATGAGTTACATCTGGGAGGAGATTGAAAATATCTTGCATTTGGTACATGATAGGATGATTCACGGGCAACTGACCTTTTGCAACCTATTATGAAACAAATGAAAGTTAATTTTGAACAGTTTAAACTTTTCTCAAATGAGAAATGAAAATATGAAAACAATTTGTGTCTGCGTCTGCGTCACTATACAGTGAGTAGACACTTCTAAGGACCATTTACTTTATCGTACATATAATGTGCTGGCGAAGGCATATTTTGACGAAAACTCTCAATTTTTTTACTTAAACAAGTAAAGCTACAAATTTTATGCTGAAAACATGAGTTTAGTTTTACTTTGTTGCCCTACACATTTAGTTTACGTTAAAAATACAAAAAAATTACAAAAATGAGGTGGACACAGCTAAGGACCATTTTCAGTTTAGTACAGTGTTTTTTTCGTTTTAGCTACTATAACTGCCTGGAATTGACAAGCATTACGTCCACAAGAGTTTTGGTCATATCTGGACCAATAAAATTC
>Ga0210040_10001898_pt1 | contig 30479 bp, 27 predicted proteins | sample CryGeyCG12114_NA_FD_185462 | JGI IMG/M metagenome (GOLD analysis project Ga0210040, IMG submission 185462) | Groundwater microbial communities from aquifer - Crystal Geyser CG19_WC_8/21/14_NA (SPAdes) (version 2) | ecosystem: Environmental > Aquatic > Deep subsurface > Groundwater | place: USA...
ACAGCCCCGAACAGTTCCGGGTCAATGGCGTCGTGCGCAACAACGATGCCTGGTACAAGGCGTTCGATGTGCAGCCGGGCGATGCGCTCTATCTGCCACCGGAAGAGCGCGTGCATATCTGGTGATTGTGCGGTGCAGCGCGGTGCTTGACTTCGCCGCGCTGCCCGCCGACACGCTGGCGGCGATGGACACGACGCTTACCGCCATTCTGCTCGGCATCCTGGAAGGGCTGGCGGAATTCCTGCCCATCTCCTCCACCGGCCACCTGATCCTTGCGCAAAGCTTCTTCGGCTACGATCCGGGGCAGTGGGCGCAGTTCAACGTGGTGATCCAGCTCGGCGCGATCCTGGCGGTGGTGGTCACCTATTGGCACCTGTTCTGGAACATGGGGTTGGGGCTGCTGCGCCGCGACCCGACCGCGTGGCGGTTCCTGCGCAATATCGCCATCGGCTTCCTGCCCGCGGCCGTGATCGGCCTGGCGGTGAAGGATGTGATCGACGCCATGCTGGAAAGCCCGACCGTCGTGGCAACCGCGCTCGTGGTCGGCGGGATCGCCATCCTGCTGCTGGAACGCACCGTGCGCCCGGGCCCGGACCAGGGCGTCGCCGCGCTGCCGATGCGCACCGCGCTGGTGATCGGCCTGGCGCAATGCCTGGCCATGATCCCCGGCACCAGCCGCTCCGCCTCCTCCATCCTTGGCGCGCTGGCGATGGGCGTGGGCCGCAAGACGGCGGCGGAGTTCTCCTTCTTCCTGGCGGTGCCGACCATGCTGGGCGCAGCGACGGTGAAAATCCTGGACGGCCCGGCATTGTTCGCCGGCGATGCCGCGATCGGCTGGGGGGAGATTGCACTGGGCTTCACCGCAGCGTTCCTGGTGGCGCTGGCGGTGATCCGGCTGTTCGTCGCCTATGTCAGCCGCCATGGCTTCGCGCCGTTCGCCTGGTACCGCATCCTTCTGGGCGGCGGCACGCTGCTCTGGCTTGCTTTAGGTTAGTGCCAGACGGAACCAACCCGTGCGCATCCGATTGTTGCCATGAAGAACCGCTGGCGAGGAGCGCAATGGGTTTCATTTTCCTGATAGTCGTGGGGGGCATTCTCGGATGGCTGTCCGCGATTGTCATGCGCCGCGATCATGGTCGCGGGGTGGTGCGCAACATGCTGCTCGGAATATTGGGCGCGCTGCTGGCCGGGCTGGTCATAAATCCCCTCGCCGGCGGGCAGAGCCTGCTGGGGCACCATTACGATGTGGGTGCGCTGCTGGTGTCGCTGTTCGGATCGGTCGCGCTGCTCGCCGCGATCAACGTGTTGCGGCCGGACCTGGTGCGCTGAGCCACCGTTTCTGCCGACCAGAGTTTCTAACCGGGCCGACATTGTAGGGTCCACAGTCTAAACAAGGGGAATATCATGAAGAAGCTTATCGCACTCGCCTCCGCCACCGCACTGGGCCTGGCCCTGGCCGCCTGTGACAGCCCGCAGGAAGAAGCCGCGGAAGAGACCGCCGAGGCGATCGAGGATACCGCCGATAGCATGGAAGATGCCGGCACGATCTCCGACGAGCAGCAGGACGCGATGGAATCCACCGCGGACAATATCGAGGATTCGGCGGAGGGTGACACCGACGCCGTGACCGAGCCGGTCGAGGAAGCGGTGAACTGATCACCCGACCTTCGTGAATTGGCGAACGGCCGGCCCGGATCTGTCCGGGCCGGCCGCTTCCTTATGGGCGGGGCGAAACGGACACCGAAGGGGAAGGCGCCGGCCGTTCGACCAGTATCGCCTGCGCCCTGTCCAGCGACGATTCCTCTCCCACGATGCGGGGCTGCGCCGGATCCTCCGCCGCGCCGCATCCGGCAAGCAGCAGCACGGCCAGCAGCGCCGGCCCGCTCTGCCTCACATCGAGCTTTCGGCAGCCTGGGTGGCCGCTTCGGCTGCGGCAGCCTCGGCCTCCGCAGCGGCGTCAACGGCTGCGTCGCCGGCATCCTCCACCGTCTGCGTGGGGGTCGCATCGTCGACCGGGGCCCCCGCATCGACAGCGGCATCGTTGGTGTAGTCGGCGTCGGCGGCGGGCATCGGGGCCTCGCTCATCGCCTCGTCCGCCGGCATCTCCACCGTATCGGCGACCGCATCCGCGCTCGCATCGTCGGAACTGCCGCACCCAGCCAGCGCCAGCAGCACGGCGCAGGGGGCAACAAGGGCGATCGTCTTCATGGCTCGGTTCCTCTTTTTCTTTTCCGCACAGCTGCGGGACGGCGTTCCTTACCCGACCCGCCCCGCCAAGAAAACTCGTGTATTTTCCTGTGGCCTGCCCTTCCGCCAAGGCCCGCGATCTGCCACCCGTGCCCGTGCGATGAGCGCCCTCCCCGATACGATGCCGAACACGATGGACGAGGCGCAGCAGGTGCTGCGCAGCGTCTTTGGCTTCCAGCATCTGCGCGGTGCGCAAGGCGAGGTGGTGGAACGGGTGCTAGCCGGGCGGTCCACCCTCGCCGTCATGCCGACCGGCGCGGGCAAGTCGCTGACCTATCAGCTGCCGGCCTGCATGCTGCCGGGCACCTGCATCGTCATCTCTCCGCTGATCGCGCTGATGCACGACCAGCTGCGCAGCGCGCGCATGAACGGCATTCGCGCAGCCGCGCTGACCAGCGCCGACAGCGACCGTGCGGCGACGGTGGCGGCGTTCCGCGATGGGGAGCTGGACCTGCTCTATGTCGCGCCGGAACGCGCCAGCCAGCCACACTTTCGCGAATTGCTGGAAAGCGCGCCCATCGCCCTGTTCGCGGTGGACGAGGCGCATTGCGTATCCGAATGGGGCCATGATTTCCGCCCCGACTACCGCCAGATGCGGCCCCTGATGGACGCCTTCGCGGCGGTGCCCCGGCTGGCGCTGACCGCCACCGCCGACGGACACACGCGGGCCGACATCCTGCAGCAGCTGGGCATTCCCGAAGACGGACTGATCGTCGCCGGGTTCGACAGGCCCAACATCCGCTACCACATCCGCCCGCGGCAGAACGGCCTGTCCCAGCTGCGCCAGATCCTCGGCGAACAGCGGGGGCCGGGCATCATCTACGCCCCGACGCGCAGGAAGGTGGAGGACCTCGCCGCCGCGCTGGACCGCAGCGAACGGCGCGTGCTGCCCTACCATGCCGGTCTCGCGCCGGAGCAGCGGGCCGAGCATCAGGCCGCGTTCGTGGCGTCGGAAGACATGGTGATGGTCGCGACCGTCGCCTTCGGCATGGGGATCGACAAGCCGGACGTGCGCTTCGTCGCCCATGCAGGTATCCCCAAGTCGATCGAGGCCTATTACCAGGAAACCGGCCGCGCCGGGCGCGATGGCGATCCCGCGCAGGCCATCCTGCTGTGGGCGGCAGGCGATTTCGCCCAGGCGCGGCAGCGGCTGGCGGAGGTCGAGCCTGCGCGCCAGAGCGGGGAGCGGACCCGGCTGGATGCGCTGGGTGCGCTGGTCGAGGCATCGGGCTGCCGCCGCGCGGTGCTGCTGCGCCATTTCGGGGAGGATCCGCCCGCATCCTGCGGCAATTGCGACAATTGCCTGTCGCCGCCGGGCCTGGTCGATGCGACCGACCTTGCCCGCAAGCTGCTGTCGGCGGTCTACCGCACCGGGCAGAGCTACGGCATCGGGCACCTGCAGAAGGTGCTGACCGGGGCGGAGGACGAGCGCGTGCGCGATCGCGGGCATGACCGGCTGAGCGTGTTCGGCATCATCGAAGGGGAGGAGGCACGGCTGCTGCAGCCGCTGAGCCGGGCGCTGCAGGCCCGCGGCAGCCTGGTGGCGAACGCGCATGGCGGGCTGCTGCTGGCGGGCGACGCACGCGCGATCCTGAAGGGGGAGGCCCGGGTCGAGATCGTGCGTCCCGCGCCGGAGCGGCGCCGCGCGAAGCGGGGCGAGCAGGCCGACCAGCCGTTCGATCCCTTGTTCGAGGCGCTGCGCATCGCCCGGCGCGACCTGGCCAAGGCGGCGCAAGTGCCCCCTTACGTGATCTTCCACGATTCCGTGCTGCGCGACATGGCCGCCGCCCGGCCGGCGGACCGCCGCGAACTGGCCGCCATCCCCGGCGTGGGGGAGCGCAAGCTGGACCTGTATGGCGACGCCTTCCTGGCGGTCATCTCCGCCGGCGCGTAGCGCGTCGGCCTGTTTACAGTGTAAACCCCGTCACCAGCGGTACGTGGTCGCTCGGCCGCTCCCAGTCGCGCACATCCTCCAGCACGCGGTGCGTGGTGGCGGTGGCGGCAAGGTCCGGGCTGGCCCACATATGGTCGAGCCGGCGGCCACGATCATTGGTCTTCCAGTTGGCGGAACGGTACGACCACCAGCTGTAATAGCGTTCGGGTGCGGCGATGTGCTGGCGGCCCAGATCCGTCCAGCCATGGGCATCGCGGAACCGCTCCAGCGCCGCGATCTCCACGGGCGTGTGGCTGACGACCTTCAGCAGCTGCTTGTGGCTCCACACGTCGCATTCCAGCGGGGCGATGTTGAAATCTCCCACGATCAGCGTCGGCCGGTCCACCGTATCGGCCCAGCGGGTCATGCGTTCCAGAAAGTCGAGCTTCTGGCCGAACTTCACGTTCTGTGTCCGGTCGGGGATGTCGCCGCCTGCGGGGACATAGACGTTTTCGACCACCATGCCCTGACCGCCGGGTCCGGTCAGCTCCACGCCCACATGGCGCGCCTCGCCATTGTCCTGCCAGTCGTGCCGTGACACTTCGCGCAAGGGGAGGCGACTGACGGTGGCGACGCCGTGATAGCCCTTCTGCCCATGCACCACCTGATGGGGGTAGCCGAGGGCGGCAAGCTCCGCTGCGGGGAAGTGCTCGCCGACCGTCTTGATCTCCTGCAGGCACAGCACGTCGGGCTGCTCCTGGGCCAACAGGCGCTGGACCAGCGGCATGCGAAGGCGGACGGAATTGATGTTCCAGCTGGCGACGGTGATCATGGGCGGCGGATAGGGCCCGCGTCAGGCGGTATCAAGCGGTGCCCTGGCCCCAAGCGCCGCGGGCTCAATCGTCGCGGCTGATCTTCTCACGCCGCTCATGCGCCTGCTGCGCCTCCACCGTCATGGTGGCGATCGGGCGGGCGATCAGGCGGTTGATGCCGATCGGCTCGCCCGTCACCTCGCACCAGCCATATTCGCCTTCGTCGATGCGGCGCATCGCGGAATCGATCTTGGCGATCAGCTTGCGCTGCCGGTCGCGGGTGCGCAATTCGATGCCCCAATCGGTCTCGCTGCTGGCGCGATCGGTCAGGTCCGCCTCGCGCATGGGGCCGTCCTGCAGCGATTGCAGGGTGTTTTCGGATGCGCTCAGGATCGAACGCTTCCATTCCAGCAGCAGCACGCGGAAATAGTTCAGCTGCTGCTTCGACATGTACTCTTCGTCATCATGGGGAGCATAGTCCCGGTCCAGGGCCCGCTTGGCCTTGGTAAGGATGTCGATGTCATCGCCCGAAATCGTGGCCATTCGCGCAGCTCCAAACCCGCCGGCATGCCCACAGCCGCATGCCGCTGGCCCGGTCGGGGGAGGGGTACCACGCCGCCCTCATGCTTGAAGGTGCGGCAGGCCCCGCCCACTCCCGTGTCCGACCGGTGCAGGCTGGCGGGCCTATAGAGGCACGGCTGGGGGGGCACAAGCGGCAATAGGAACGCGGCGCGGCGGCTTTGGCGGGGGCGCAGAACCGTGACTGTTCAATGCCTTGTGCCCGATCGGGGCGCCACCGCCCGAGCAACCGGCCGCTGCCGGGTCCCGGCGCCGACACCGGCTGTGGACAGGCGGTGGACAAGTACGGTGCAAGAACTGTGGATAGCCTGTCTGTAACACTCTTGACGCTTAGGGGCGCAAATGGTCCCTTCACTTCATCAGGGAGGGCACTCATCCGTGTTCAAGGCCGAACTGATTGATCGTGCGGCGACGTTCCGCGACCGTTCCGGCGACCCTTCGCGGGCGCTGGAAAGCTGCCCGGCGCTGGTGCTGAACGCCGATTACACGCCGCTGTCCTACTATCCGCTCAGCCTGTGGCCGTGGCAGACGGCGATCAAGGCGGTGTTCCTGGAACGGGTGGACATCGTCGCCTCCTACGACCGGCAGGTGCACTCGCCCTCGCTCGACATGCAGATCCCCAGCGTGATCGCGCTGCGGCAGTTCGTCCGGCCCAGCGAGTTTCCGGCCTTCACCCGCTTCAACCTGTTCCTGCGCGACCGGTTCATGTGCCAATATTGCGGCAGCCCGCGCCACCTGACCTTCGACCATGTGGTGCCGCGCCGGCTGGGCGGGCGCACCACCTGGGAAAACATCATCGCCGCCTGCGCGCCATGCAACATGAAGAAGGGCGGGCGCACCCCGGCCCAGGCCGCGATGCAGCCGCTGGTGCCGCCTATCCGGCCCACCAGCTGGCAATTGCAGCAGCACGGGCGATCCTTCCCGCCCGGCTATCTGCACGAAACCTGGCGCGACTGGCTTTACTGGGACATCGAGCTGGAGGAGTAAGCCGGCACAGGCTGCGGTCCCCGCCGCATGTGACCGAAGCGCACCCAGTCGGCCGGGCAGCTTGCGACAGGCTCCGGATCGGCCCCGGTCTCCCGCGCGATCCAGCAATCATCGAATACCGAGCAGTAGCAGACGCGTACGCCGAGGCCGAACCGGGCCCGGTCAAAGGCGCGATAGGTTTCCGGCGGGACCAGGCCTGGCTGCAGAATTGCGAACGACACTTCCTGTCCCGGGCGCAGGATTGTCTCGTTCACGTCCTCCACCATCAGGGTCCAGTCCTGCGGCGAGTTGCAGCAGGCGGTCAGCAATGCGTCGAGCGAGGTCTGCGGCCGGCCTGCATGCCGGATCTCGACCGCGCGGATCAGCGCCGGGCCGACCCCCTGATTGGCCAGGGACAGCGCCAGGCGGGGGGTGCCGTCGTCCAGCGCGTTGGCGGTGTCGAACAGCACGCGGGGCCATACCTCCGCGACCTGCATCTTGCGGGTCGCTTCGGCCTGCACGAAGCTGAAATAGGCGACCGCGAAGGAGATCAGCAAGGCGGGCAGGGCCATCAACAGGTTGCCCAGGGTGAACAGCGGAAGCAGGCGCAGGATGCGGTCCAGCGCGGGTTGAGGGGGCGCCGGCGCGTCAGCCAGGCGCTCCTCCATCCTGCTCAGCCGTTCTTCCAGCGATGGCGAGTCAGGATCATCGGAGCGGCCGGTCATGGCTACAGGATGCGACCACCGGGCGAGCTACGTCAAGCATTGCGCCTCCGCCCTTTCCCCCGCCGGGTGCGCGCGCTACGGCCACTTCCTAGACGGAGGTTCCCATGCCCGAGAACAACAATGACAGCTTCACCGCGCGCGAGGCGCTGTTCTACCACCGGACCGGCCGGCCCGGTAAGATCGAGATCATCGCCAGCAAGCCCATGGCCACGCAGCGCGATCTCAGCCTGGCCTATTCGCCCGGCGTCGCCGCCCCGGTGGAGGCGATCGCGGCCGATCCGGCCTGCGCTGCCTACTACACCGCCCGTTCCAACCTGGTGGCGGTGATCTCCAACGGCACGGCGATCCTGGGGCTGGGCAACCTTGGGGCGCTCGCCTCCAAGCCGGTGATGGAAGGCAAGGCGGTGCTGTTCAAGCGCTTCGCCGATGTGGACGCGATCGACCTGGAGCTGGATACGGAGGATCCGGAGGCATTCATCAACGCGGTCGCGCTGATGGAGCCGAGCTTCGGCGGGATCAACCTGGAGGACATCAAGGCCCCCGAGTGCTTCATCATCGAGCAGGCCCTGCGCGAGCGGATGAAGATCCCGGTGATGCATGACGACCAGCACGGCACCGCAATCATCGCCGCGGCCGGCCTGCTCAACGCCTGTTACCTGACCGGGCGCGAGCTGAAGGACGTGAAGATGGTGGTGAACGGCGCGGGCGCCAGCGCGATCGCCTGCACCGCCCTGATCAAGGCAATGGGCGTGCGCCACAGCAACGTGACCATGTGCGACCGCGACGGGGTCATCTATCGCGGCCGGACCGAAGGCATGGACCAGTGGAAGAGCGCGCATGCCATCGACACCGATGCGCGCACGCTGGCCGAGGCGCTGGTGGGCGCCGACATCTTCCTGGGCCTGTCCGCTGCGGGCGCGCTGAAGCCCGAGTGGGTGGAGAAGATGGCGCCCAAGCCGATCATCTTCGCCATGGCCAATCCGGAGCCGGAGATCCGGCCCGAACTGGCCAAGGCCGTGCGTCCGGATGCGATCATCGCCACGGGCCGGTCGGATTATCCCAACCAGGTCAACAATGTGCTGGGCTTCCCGTTCATCTTCCGCGGTGCGCTGGACGTGCAGGCGACCGCCATCAACGAGGAGATGAAGATTGCCGCGGCGGAGGCGATCGCGGCGCTGGCGCGCGACCAGGTGCCGGAAGAGGTCGCGGCAGCCTATGGCAGGAACCACCGCTTCGGCACCGAATACATCATCCCGGCCCCGTTCGATCCGCGGTTGATGGAAACGGTCAGCGCGGCAGTCGCCAAGGCGGCGATGGACAGCGGCGTCGCCAAGGCGCCGATTGCCGATCTGGAGGCGTACAAGCATTCGCTGAAGGCGCGGCTGAACCCCACCACCTCCGTCCTCACCAAGGTGTACGAGGAAGCGCAGAAGCACCCCAAGCGGGTGGTCTTCGCCGAAGCGGAGGAGGAGGTGGTGCTGCGCGCGGCGATCCAGTTCCGCGACTTCGGCTATGGCACCCCGGTGCTGGTCGGGCGCACGCAGGCCGTGCGCGACAAGCTGGTGGAGCTGGGGGTCACGCATCCGGACGAGTTCGAGATCGAGAATTCCGCCACCAGCCCGCACGTGCCTGCGATGGTGGAGCACCTTTACAGCCGGCTGCAGCGCCGCGGCTATACCGAACGGGACGTGCGACGGCTGGTGAACCAGGATCGCAACGTCTTCGCCTCCGCCCTGGTGGCGCTGGGGATCGGCGATGCGATGATCACCGGCACCACGCGGCCCTTCGCGCAGACCATCCGCGAGGTGCAGCTGGTGGTGGATGCCAAGGCCGGGCAGACGCCGTTCGGCATCCACGCGATGATCGGCAAGAACACCACCGTGTTCCTGGCCGATACCACGATCAACGAACGGCCGGATGCCAGGCAATTGGCGGACATCGCCCGCGGCACCGCGGCGGTGGCGCGCCGGCTGGGGCATGAGCCGCGGGTCGCTTTCCTGTCCTACTCCACCTTCGGCAACCCGTCGGGCAAGTGGCTGGAAAGCATCCGCGATGCGGTGCATATCCTGGACCAGGAGCAGCCCGGCTTCGAATATGAAGGCGAGATGGCACCCGATGCGGCGCTGAATGCGAAGGTCATGGCGCTGTATCCCTTCAGCCGCCTGTCCGCGCCAGCCAACGTGCTGATCATGCCGGGCCTGCAATCGGCCAATCTGTCGGCCAAGCTGCTGCGCGAACTTGGCGGCAACGCCACGATCGGGCCGATCCTGGTGGGCATGGAAAAGCCGGTGCAGATCGCCCCGATGACCGCCGCCGCCCCCGACATCCTGACGCTTGCGGTACTGGCCGCAGCCGGGGTGGTGGAATAGGCTACGGCGTCAGCACATGCTTACAGTGTAAACGTTCGGCCGAGCGCTTACGCTGTAAGCGCGCTGTAGACGCCATAGGCGCTGGTCAGCGTCAGGATGGCGCCGACCAGCACCATCAGTTTCCTGGCCGGCACGCGCTTGGCCACCAGCGCGCCGAAGGGCGCCGCCACGATGCCGCCGATCAGCAGCCCCACCACCGGGTTCAGGAAATCCGGCCCGAAACCCTGCGTCCCCAGATGGAACAGGAAGCTGGCCGAGATGGTGATGGTCAGGAAGAACTCCGTGGAGTTCACCGTGCCGATCGTGGTGCGCGGCGGCGATCCTTGGATCAGCAGGTTGGAGGTGACCACCGGCCCCCACCCGCCGCCGCCCGCCGCATCCAGGAATCCGCCGACCAGCCCCAGCGGCGCCACGATCCGCGGCTCCCTCGGCTGAATCGGAAAGCCGAAGCCGCGATAGATCAGATAAAGGCCGATCGCGGCCAGATAGGTCATGATGAACGGCCGGGTGACGGAGGCATCGAGCGAGGTCAGCACATAGGCACCCAGCACGCCCCCGATGATTCCGGGGATGAGCAGCCGACCGAACAACCGCCAGTTGATGTTGCGGTGAAGCGCATGGCTGATGCCGGAAATTCCGGTGGTGAAGGTTTCCACGATGTGGGTGCCGGTGGAGGCAACGGCCGGCGTGACCCCGAGCACGCTGATCAGCAGCGTGCTGGAGATCACCCCGAAGGCCATGCCCAGCGCCCCATCCACCACCTGCGCGGCGAAGCCGACCGCGATGAAGGGCAGCAGGGCAGAGAACTCGATTGCGCCGAAATCCATGGTCTACCGATCGGGTGTGATTTTCACGCATGTGCGGGGGGCGGCAGGCCGGTGGAAGAAACTTTTTCTTCGACGGGGGTTCCAGCGCCTCCTCGCCCAGGATGCACGATCGCACTTGCCCTTTATGATATGATGTACCATCTGCACAGCGACACGGCAGCAGCGGGCTACGACACCACATGCATCACGGGCGAATATTGCAGGATCGCACGATGGCGGCGCTGGACGGCTTCGCGCTGGGCGCATCGGCGCTGTGCATGATCCATTGTCTGGCACTGCCGCTGCTCATGGCGGCATTGCCGATGCTGGCCGATGGCCTGTTCGCCGGCGAGGCGTTCCACCTCATTGTGCTGGCACTGGCGATCCCCACCAGTGGCCTGGCGCTGGCTTCCTGCTGGCGCCAGCATCGCGCAGCGGCGCCGCTCGCCGCTGGCTGTACCGGCCTGGCGATGATGGCGCTGGCGCTGACGGCGGGCAGCGCGACGGGCGAGACGGCCATGACCGTCGCAGGTTCGCTCTTGCTTGCGGCTGCGCACATCGCCAATTGGCGCGCACGTTCCGGGGCCGGTGCGCCGCCCTTGTGCGAGTGATTCGGGAAGCCCGCCATGAAGTTGACGTTTGTCGCCCCGCTGCTGGCCGCGCTGGCGGCCGCCTCTGTCGCCTATGCGCAGGACCCCACCTGGGGGCCGACCGGGTATCTGGCGGCCGACGCATTTGACATCCTGGCGGTGCTGCCGGCGGCGCCCGCACCCGATGACGCACGCGGGGAGGCCGACCGGGCCATCTTCCGCGACACCCGCGTGCTGCAGGGCACCCCGCGCTGGGATCTTGCCACCCGCGACGTGACGATCAATGCCGGGGCGCTGCTGCATGATTACAGCTGCGCGCTGGGCGTCAGCCTGACGACCGCGACCGCGCCCAAGGTGACCCAGGTGGTGACCCGCGCCGCTGCCGACACCAGCACGCAGTCCAACCGGGCCAAGAACCACTACCGACGCCAGCGGCCCTACGCCTTCGATCAGGGCGAGACCTGCCAGCCGCGCGAGGAACTGGCGCACAGCTTCGATTATCCTTCCGGCCACACCACCTATGGCTGGACCTGGGCCACCCTGCTGTCGCGCCTGGCGCCCGACCGCGCCACCCAGATCCTGGCCCGCGGGCGGTCCTATGGCGAAAGCCGGGTGGTGTGCGGCGTGCACAATTACAGCGCAGTGCAGGCCGGCTACCTGACCTCCACCGCCACGCTGGCGGCGGTCGAGGAGGTGCCGGCCTTCAAGGCCGATCTGGAGGCCGCTCGCGCCGAACTGGCGGCGCTGCGTGCCGATCCCGCGACTCCGCGCCCCGACGCGGCGCAATGTGCGGCGGAGGCCGAGCTGATCGCCCAGCCGATCCTGTAGCCTTCAGGCGAAGTAGACGGTCTTGGTTTCCAGGTAGGTCTCCAGCCCCTCGATCCCGCCTTCGCGGCCCACGCCCGACTGCTTGAAGCCGCCGAACGGCATTTCGATGTCCACGATCATGCCGTTTACGGTGACGGAGCCTGCGCGGTATTCGCGCGCGATGGCATAGCCGCGTTCCGGATCGGCGGTATAGACCGCACCGTGCAGGCCGTAAGCGGTGGCATTGGCCTTGGCGATCATGTCGCGCTCGTCTTCATAGGAGACGAAGGAGACCACGGGACCGAAGATCTCCTCGCGAAAGATCGTCATGTTCGGCTCGACACCAGTGAAGATCGTCGGTTCGATGAAGAAGCCCCGGTTGAGGTCCGCCGGCCGGCCGCCGCCCTGGTGCAGCACGGCGCCCTCTGCGCGGCCCTGTTCGATATAGCCCTGCACCCGTTCCAGCTGCCGCGCCATGGCGAGCGGGCCCATGCCGGTATCGGGACCGAACGGATCGCCCACCTTCACCCGGCTGATCGCATCGCCATAGGCCTCGACGATCTCGTCCTTGCGCGCCCGCGGCACCAGCACGCGGGTGAGCGAGAAACACACCTGCCCGGTGATCGGCATGGAATAGGGTACCAGGCTGGGCAGCACGTCTTCCACCCGGGCGTCCGGCAGGATCATCGCCGCGCTCTTGCCGCCCAGTTCCAGGCTGACGCGGGCGAGCCGTTCTGCCGCGACCCCTGCAATGTGCTTGCCTGCCGCCGTGGAGCCGGTGAAGCTGATCTTGTCCACGCCGGGATGGCGCACCAGGAAATCGCCGATCTCCCGCCCGCCGGGCACCATGTTGAACACGCCGGCCGGCAGCCCCGCCTCCGCGATGCATTCGGCCAGGATATGGGCGTCGATCGGCGTTTCGGGGCTGGGCTTGGCCACGACTGTGCAGCCCGCCGCCAGCCCGGCGGCGACCTTGTACACCAGCAGCACGTGCGGCGCGTTCCACGGCGTGATCGCGGCGGTGACGCCCGCCGGCTCCGCAACCACGCGCACCTTGCCACCGGAAGAGCGCGTGCGTTCGTCCACGAACGGATAGGTCGAACACAGATCGCCATAATAGTCGAACAGGGCCGGCACCTGGTGGCTGGCCTTGCTGGTGAAGCCGATCACCGCGCCGACCTGCCCGGTCCATGCCTCCGCCAGTTCGGGCATCCGGGCGCGCAGCAGCGCGGCGACCTTCTTCAGATATGCGCCGCGCTCCTCTGGCGCCATGCGCGGCCATGGGCCGGTGTCGAAGGCCTGACGCGCGGCGATTACCGCAGCGTCGATGTCGGCCGTGGACGGCTCGACATAGGAAAGCAGCACCTCCTCGCTATGCGGGGCGACGACCTCCAGCGTGTTGGTCCCGGTGGCCCGGCGCCATTCGCCGCCGATGAACAGCTGCTTGTCGCCGCGTGCATTGATGCCCTGGATGGTCCTGGTCAGCTGTTCCATCGATGCTCTCCATCATACCTGCGGCGGCGCTGTGCGCGCCCGCCGGACCTCGCTTGATCGCCTATCTGCGGCGATAACGGAAGTACCAGACCTCGTGCCCCAGGCGGCGGGCCTTCGCCTCGTAGCGAGTTTCGCACCAGCCGCCGGGCCGCTGCTGGAAGCTGGCGGGTCCCTCGGCCAGCCACTCGAAGGCGGCGCCCGGCACGATGTGGCGGCGCATCACCATCAGCGCATGGCGCAGATAGACCGGGTGATCGGTGCCGAAGCGGAACTCGCCCCCCGGCTTCAGCTTGGCGGCGATCAGGTTCAGCGGGCCATCATTCATCATCCGCCGCTTGGCGTGGCGGGCCTTGGGCCAGGGGTCGGGATGCAGCAGGTACACGAAGGACAGCGCGCCGTCGGGAATGCGCGCCAGCACCTCCAGCGCGTCGCCATGATGCAGGCGGACATTGGTCAGCGCGCCGTCCTCGACATGGGTCAGCGCCTGGGCGACGCCGTTCACGAACGGCTCGGCCCCGATAAAGGCATGGTCGGGCAGCAGGTCGGCGCGGAAGGCCAGATGCTCGCCGCCGCCAAAACCGATCTCGAAATGCAGCGGCGCGTCGCGACCGAACAGCGCGGCCGCGGTCACCGGCCCGTCGGCTGGCACGGCGATCTGCGGCAGCAGCGTGTCGACCAGGGTCTGCTGGCCGGCACGCAGCGCCTTGCCCTTGGACCGGCCGTACAGGCGGTTGAGCGTGGTCGGATCGCCGGGCTTGTGCGCTGTCATGGCGGGCGCCGGTAGGCTGGCGGGCCGGGGGTGTCCAGAGCGCCGTCGGGTCTCGCCGGCCTGCCGCCCGACGATCCGCACCAAGCGGCGCGCTTTGCTTGTCGGCCTACGGGGCCGCAGCTATCGAGAGCGCCGGCAAACAGAGGTGAACGTGGCGGACGAGACCAGCGGGCGCGAATCGGGTGGTGAACAGACGCAGCCGAAGAAGAAGCTGAGCGGGCGGGCGAAGGCCATCCTGCTGGTGATCGCCGTGGTGGTGATCGTCGGTGTCGCCATCTGGCTCTACAATTACCAGAGCTGGGGCAGGTACCAGCAGGAAACCAACGACGCGACGGTGGCGGCCGACATGGTCACGGTGGCGCCGCGTGTCGCCGGTTACGTCCAGGAAGTGCTGGTGCGCGAGAACCAGGACGTGCGGCCTGGTCAGCCGCTGGTGCGGATCGACCCGCGCGATTCGCGGGCCGCCGCGGCGCAGGCGCAGGCGCAGATCGGCATCGGTCTGGCGCAGGCCGACGCGGCCCGCGCCCAGATAGAGGAGCAGCGCGCCGGCGTGGCGCAGGCGCGCGCGCAGCTCGCCGCAGCAGAGGTGCGCGCCCGGCATGATGCGGCGGAGGCGGCGCGCTACCGCCCGCTCGCCGCCAGCGGCGCGGAAACGCGCGAGCGGCTGGCCCAGCTGGAGGCGGCCGCCCGCCAGTCCGCCGCGGAGGCGCGCGCCCAGCGCGCGGCGCTCACCATGGCCGAACGGCGCATCGCCTCTGGCGCGGCGCAGGTCCGCCAGGGGGAGGCGCAGGCAGAGAGCGCCCGTGCACAGCTCGAAAGCGCCAATGTCGATGTCGGCGCGACTACGGTCAGTGCAGCAGTGGCGGGACGCATCGGCGACCGCACGGTCACCGTGGGGCAGTATGTGCAGGCGGGCACCCGGCTGATGTCGATCGTGCCGCTGAACCAGCTCTATGTCGTGGCGAACTTCAAGGAAACGCAGCTGGCGTTGATGCGGCCGGGCCAGCCGGTGACGATCGAGGTCGATGCGCTGGACGGGGTGGAGCTGCACGGCCGGGTCGAAAGCTTCGCGCCGGGCACGGGCGCGCAGTTCAGCCTGCTGCCGCCCGAAAATGCCACCGGCAACTTCACCAAGATCACCCAGCGCGTGCCCGTGCGCATCGCGATCGAGGCGACGCCGGCCGCCCGCCGCCTGCTGGTGCCCGGCCTGTCGGTGGTGGTGAGCGTCAACACGATATCCGCCCGTGACGAGCTGGAGCGCATCCAGGAGGAACAGGAACGCGCGACCGAGGGGCGGGGGACGCGCTGAGATGGCGAGCGCGGCGATGACCGGCAGGGCCAGAGCCGGGGGTGGCGCACAGGCGCCCGAGCGCGCCGATGCCGCCGCCTGGCTGGCGGTCGCCGCAGGCACGCTGGGCGCCATGATGGCGACGCTGGACATCTCCATCGTCAATTCCGCCCTGCCGACCATCCAGGGGGAGATCGGCGCCAGCGGTACCGAAGGCACGTGGATCGCCACCTCCTATCTGGTGGCGGAGATCGTCATCATCCCCATGGCCGCGTGGCTGCAGCGGCTGCTGGGCCTCAGGACGTTTCTGCTGCTGGCGGCCGGACTGTTCACCGCATTCTCGGTGATCTGCGGCATCTCGACCACGCTGGGCATGATGATCGTGGGCCGCGTGGGGCAGGGTTTCACCGGCGGGGCGATGATCCCCACCGCGCAGACCATCATCGCGCAGCGCCTGCCGCCGCGCCAGCAGCCGATCGGCATCACCTTCTTCGGCATGACAGCGATCCTGGGCCCGGTGCTCGGCCCCCTGCTGGGCGGCTGGCTGACGGAGAGCATCAGCTGGCATTACGCCTTCTTCATCAACCTACCGATCTGCGCCATTCTGGTCACGCTGCTGCTGGTCGGCCTGCCGCACGAGAAGGCGCAGCCGGGCTTGCTGGGGGAGGCGGACTGGATCGGCATATTGGGCCTGGCGCTGGGGCTGGGCGGGCTGACGGTGTTCCTGGAGGAAGGGCAGCGGGAACAATGGTTCTCCTCCGAATTCATCCGCCTGATGTTCGGCGTCACGGTGCTTGGCTTCGCGATGCTGTTCTGGGGCCAGTTTCATGCCCGCCGGCCGATCATCAAGCTGTCGCTGCTGCTGGACCGGCAGTTCGGTGCGGTGGCGCTGATGGGGGTGGTGCTGGGCGTGGTGCTGTACGGCACGGCCTATGCCATCCCGCAATTTCTGGCCGCGGTCGCGGGCTACAATGCGCTGCAATCGGGCAAGGTGGTGCTGCTGTCGGGCCTGCCCAGCCTGGTGATCATGGCCACGGTGCCGATATTGCTGCGCCGGGTCGACATCCGCATCGCGGTATCGGCCGGCCTGCTCATCATGGGCACCAGCGCGCTGATGGATTCGGTGCTGACGGCAAGCTCCAGCGGCGGCGCATTCACCGACAGCCAGCTGCTGCGCGGCGTGGGGCAGATCCTGGCCATGCTGTTCCTGAGCCAGGCGACCGTCCGCTCTGTCCCGCCGGAGGATGCCGGCGATGCCTCCGGCCTGTTCAACTCCATGCGCAATCTGGGTGGCAGCTTCGCGCTGGCGGGCATCGCCATCCTGCAGGACCAGCGCATGTGGTTCCACTCGCGCCGGCTGGAGGAGACGTTGAGCGCCAACAGCCAGGCGGTGCAGGGCTACGTCGCGGGGCTCGACCAGTCGCTTGGCGCAGGCCGCGGCATCCGCCTGCTGGCGCAGCAGGTGCAGGTGGAAGCGCTGGTGATGACCTATAACGACATTTTCTGGATCATGGGCGTGGGCGCGTTCTGCGTGCTGCCGCTGGTCCTGTTCCTGCGCCCCCTGCCCCCGGCAGGCGGCCCGGCGATGGTGCATTGATGAGACTGCTGGCCTCCCTTCTTGCCACGACAATCCTGCTGGCGGGCTGCACCGTCGGCCCCGATTATGCCGGCCCGCCGGGCAGCGCCTCCGACGCGGTGGCGCGCGGCAGCTTCGTGCGGGCGGGAGATGAAGCGCTCAATCCCGCCCCGCCGCTGGCCGAATGGTGGACCGCCCTGGGCGATCCCACCCTTGATGCCCTTGTCTCCGACGCTCTGGCGCACAGCCCGACGATCGACCAGGCGACCGCGCGTATCCGCGAGGCGCAGGCCGCGCTGGGCCAGCAACGCGCCAGTCAGCTGCCGGCCGTCAGCGCCAGCGCGATGTACGCCCATGCCGAACTGCCCGGGATCGACATCGGCGCCGCGGAGCAGGGGGAGCAGGAGGGCGGCGAGGGCAGCGACACCATCGACTCGCTCGACTTCTTCAACCTGGGGCTGACCGCATCGTGGGAGCCGGACCTGTTCGGCGGCCGCCGCCGCGCGGTGGAGCAGGCGAGTGCCACGCTGGACGCGCGCTATGCCGATCTGTCGGATGCGCAGGTCAGCCTGTCGGCGCAGGTCGCCGACGCCTATGTCTCCTTGCGCGATGTGCAGGCGCGGATCGCCCTCAACGCCCGCTCCGCCGAATTGCAGGCCCGCCAGGTGGAGCTGACGCGCCAGCGCTACGAAGGGGGCACCGCCTCGCTGCTGGACGTGGAACGGCTGCAGAACCAGCTGGAGGGCACCCGCGCCGATGCCATTCCACTGGGCACGCAGGCCGATCAGTACCTGAACCTGCTGGCGATCCTGACCGGTCGCACGCCGGGCGCGCTCGACGGCACGTTGGGCACGGCGGTACCCGTGCCGCTGCCGCCCGCCAGCGTCCCTATCGGCGATCCAGGGGCGCTGATCGGCCGGCGGCCGGACATTCGCGCGGCCGAGCGCCAGCTGGCGGCGGGCACTGCCGGCATCGGCGTCGCCCGCGCGCGCGAGCTGCCGGGGATCAGCCTGATGGGCATATTGGGCCTGGGTGGCACCAATCCGGGCGACATGTTCGATCCCGGCAATCTGACCGCGCTGGCCCTGCCGCAGCTCAGCTGGAACCTGCTCGATTTCGGCGCCGCACGGGCGGCCACGCAACAGTCGGAAGCGCAACGCGACCTGGCGGAGGCGCAATACCGCCAGACGGTGCTGGAGGCGCTGCAGGATGCGGAGGACTCGCTCTCGCGCTTCGGCAACAGTCGTGCGCAACTGGGCCGGCTGGCGCAGGTGCAGCTCAGCGCGGATCGATCGGCGGCGCTGAACGGGCAGCGGGTGGCCGCCGGCACCAGCACACTGATCGACCAGCTCGACATCGAACGCCAGCAGGTGAGCGCGGCGATCGCGGTCGAGCAGGCCAAGGCGCAGCTGGCGCTGGCCTATATCGCGGTGAACAAGGCGCTGGGACTGGGTTGGAGCGAAGCGGAGCCGCCGGCGCCCTAGGCCGCCAGCGCATCCTCCATTTCGTCCCGCAGCACGTAGCCGCGGCCCCACACGGTCTCGATGTAGTTCTCGCCCGCGCAGGCGGTGGACAGCTTCTTGCGCAGCTTGCAGATGAATACGTCGATGATCTTGAGTTCCGGCTCGTCCATCCCGCCATACAGGTGGTTGAGGAACATCTCCTTGGTCAGCGTGGTGCCCTTGCGCAGGCTCAGCAGCTCCAGCATCGCATATTCCTTGCCGGTCAGGTGCACGCGGGCGCCATCGACCTCCACGGTCTTGGCGTCGAGGTTCACCGCCAGCTTGCCCGTGCGGATCACGGACTGGCTGTGCCCCTTGGACCGGCGCACGACCGCGTGGATGCGGGCGATCAGCTCGTCGCGGTGGAACGGCTTGGTGACGTAGTCGTCGGCGCCAAAACCGAAGGAGCGCACCTTGCTGTCGAGCTCGGAAATGCCCGACAGGATCAGCACCGGGGTCTGCACCTTGCCCACGCGCAGCTTCTTCAGCACGTCGTAGCCGTGCATGTCGGGCAGGTTCAGGTCGAGCAGGATGATGTCGTAATCATACAGCTTGCCCAGATCGAGGCCTTCCTCGCCCAGATCGGTGGTGTAGACGTTGAAGCCTTCGGTCGACAGCATCAGCTCGATCGCCTTGGCGGTGGTCGGTTCGTCCTCGATCAGCAGCACACGCATTGAACAGCCCCCTGTTAGGTCGTTGTGCCGCGGTCCGTCTGGCGCCCCCCGGCTGGTAGGGCCCGTGTCCCGTTAACCAACGTCATTCTCAACGAAAAAGGTAAATCATCCGTAATGGTACGGAGGGGTGGCGCGGCCGCTCAGGCGACCCCGGCGATCCGCTTCTGGCGGCGGCGCTGCACGGAGGAGCCGATGCCGATCGCCTCGCGGTACTTGGCCACGGTGCGGCGGGCGAGGTCGAAGCCCCTGGCCTTCAGCAGGTCGACCAGCGCATCGTCCGACAGGATCGCATCGGCCGATTCGGCATCGCACAGCGTGCGGATCGCCGCCTTCACCGCCTGTGCCGACACCGTGCCCTCGCCATCGGTGGCGGCGACGCCGCTCGTGAAGAAGAACTTCAGCTCGAACAGGCCACGCCCGCATTGCAGATATTTGTTGGAGGTGACGCGGCTGACCGTGCTTTCGTGCATGGCGATCGCGTCCGCCACCTGCCGCAGGGTCAGGGGCTTCAGCATGGACACGCCGCTGCGGAAAAACCCCTCCTGCTGGCGCACGATCTCCGCCATGACCTTCAGGATCGTCTTCTGCCGCTGGTCCAGCGCCTTGATCAGCCAGTTGGCATCGGCCAGCTTTTCCGACAGCCACGCCCGGGTGGACCGGTCGCGCGCGGATTTGAGCTGCAGGTAATAGGGACGGTTGACGATCAGCCGCGGCAGGCTTGCCTGATTGAGCGCGATGTCCCAGCCATCCCCGGCGGGGGCGATCAGGATGTCCGGCACCACCGCCGTCCGCTCGGCCGGGGCGAAGCGCAGGCCGGGCTTGGGGTCGTAGCGTCGCAATTCGCGCAGCATGTCGGCAAAATCCTCCTCGTCCACCCGGCACAGCCGCAACAATTGCGGGAAGGCGCCGCGGGCGACGAGGTCGAGATTGGCGATCAACGCCTGCATGCACGGGTCGTAGCGGTCGACCTCCTGCGCCTGCAGCGCCAGGCATTCGGCAAGGCTGCGCGCACCCACGCCGGTCGGGTCGAGCGACTGCACCGCCGCCAGCGCGCGGCGCACCTCCTCCTCGCCCATGCCCAGGTCGGCGGCGATTTCTGGCAGGGGGGACAGCAGGTAGCCCGCCTCATCCAGCAGGCCGATCAGGTGTCGGGCGATCGCCAGCAGCGCCGGCTCGCGCAGCACGGAGCCAATTTGCCCCTCCAGATGCTGGGCCAATGTCGGGGCGCCGCCGTCGCGCTCGTCCAGGGCAATGCCCGGATCGGCGGCCAGCGAGGGGGCGGGCGCGGACCAGTCGCCCCGATCGCCATCACCGGTGTCGCGATCCAGGTCGAGCGCGACCGGGTCGAGGTCGAGCGGCGCGTCAGCCTCCCCCTGGGCGCGGCCGATCAGCTCGTCGGCGGTCGGGGGATCGGGCAGCGCGTCGGTTTCCGGCAGCGGCGGCTGGTCGGTCGCGGCGCTGCGCAGCTCGCCAGCCTCCAGCAGCGGATTGCTGTCCAGCGCCTCCCCGACGAAGGTCTCGATCTCCAGATTGGACAGCGCGAGCAGGCGGATCGCCTGCTGCAGCTGCGGCGTCATCACCAGCGATTGCGACTGGCGCAGGTCGAGCCGCGGGGAAAGCGCCATCGGCTGCTACCTGCAGGACCGGATCACAGCGTGAAGCCTTCGCCCAGATACAGGCGGCGCACGTTCTCGTCCGCCACCAGCGCTTCGGGTGATCCGGCGAACAGCACCTGCCCGCCATAGATGATGCAGGCGCGATCGACGATGTCGAGCGTCTCGCGCACATTGTGGTCGGTGATCAGCACACCGATGCCGCGGCCCTTCAGGTCGCGCACCAGTTCGCGAATGTCGCTGATGGACAGCGGATCGATGCCGGCGAAGGGTTCGTCCAGCAGCATGATGGAAGGCTTGGCCGCCAGGGCGCGGGCGATCTCGCATCGGCGACGCTCGCCGCCGGACAGCGCCATGGCCGGGCTGGTGCGCAGGCGGGTAAGGCCGAACTCTTCCAGCAGCCGTTCCAGTTCGCTGCGGCGCGTCGCCTTGTCCGGTTCCACCAGCTCCAGCACAGCGGCGATGTTCTGCTCCACCGTCATGCCGCGGAAGATGCTGGTTTCCTGCGGCAGGTAACCCAGGCCCAGGATCGCCCGGCGGTACATCGGCAGGCTGGTGACATCGACGCCATCCATCAGGATGCGGCCGGCATCGGGCTTCACCAGGCCCATGATCGAATAGAAGCAGGTGGTCTTGCCGGCGCCGTTGGGGCCGAGCAGGCCCAGCACCTCGCCCTTGCCGACGGTCAGCGAAATGTCGCTCAGGACCGCCCGCTTGTCGTAGCTCTTGGCGATGGAGATCACCTCAAGCCCGCCCTGCGGAATCGGCGGGGCGGCCTGGGCTGGCGCCTCCGCCATGGAATGGGCCAGCGCGTCGGGATCGATCAGATTGTCAGCCATTGCGTGCGCGCATCTCTAGGGTCCAGACCCACAAACGGCAATGACCGTGATTGCCTGCCGGCGCCGCACCCGTGGATGCCGCGCCGGCGTGCCGGCTTTAGCCGGGGTAGCTGTCGCCGGCTTCCTTGGCGCGCTCGATCGCCTCCAGGATGATCCGCTTCGCCTCGGAAGCGTCGCCCCAGGTGCCGACGCGGACCCACTTTTCCTTCTCCAGATCCTTGTAGTGGGTGAAGAAGTGCTCGATCTGCGCGAACAGGATCTCGGGCAGATCGCCCTTCTCCACCACGCTGCTGTAATAGGGGAAGGTCGAATCGATCGGCACGCAGACGAGCTTCTCGTCGCCGCCATGTTCGTCTTCCAGGTTCAGCACCGCGATGGGCCGCGCGCGCACGACGCAGCCGGGCACGAACGGCGAACGGGCGACCACCAGGGCGTCCAGCGGGTCGCCATCGGGGGACAGCGTATGCGGCACGAAGCCGTAATTGCACGGGTAGCGCATCGGGGTGTGCAGAATGCGGTCGACGAACAGCGCGCCCGATGCCTTGTCGAACTCGTACTTCACCGGCTCGCCGCCGACCGGCACCTCGATGATCACGTTCAGGTTCTCCGGCGGATTGTCGCCGGTCGGAATATGTTCGATGCGCATTGTGTCTCCCTCGACGCGCCTTTGGCGGCGTCAACCGTTCCCGTCTGTCCCGGCGCGGCGATTAACCCAGCGACAAAGCTTTGGCGAGCGCATTTGCGCCGGTGCACGGCCGTGCGTGGCGCGGAACAGAAGTGGCCCGGCGCGGGACAAATTTGGCAGCCTCGGAGTCGGGTTCCGCCTGATCGCGGAACCCGACACGGCGGATCAATTGGTCGCGGCGCCTGCCGTGGCCCGGGCGGCCAGCAGGCGATCGAGCGGCTGCTCGCCCTCTGCCGCAGGTTCCAGCCAGGGGTAACGCAGACCGCCGGCATAGGGGACGTCCAGCGGCGTGATCGCCTCCCCGCGCTTCACGATCAGGCGGATCGGCTGGTTGGAGGTCTTGGCGGCGGTGATCGCGTCCTTGATGGCGTCGGCACCGTATTCGTGGCCGTCCACGGACACGATCGTCATGCCGTCCACCAGCCCGGCGGTGAAGGCCGGACCGTCCCACAGCGTCTGCGTCACCTCCCCGCTGGAGGAAAGATTGACGCCGAGCGAGTAGAGCAGGTCGAGGAAGCCGGTCGACTTCATCTGTCCGGCGCGGGCCGGGTTGGGCTCTTCCTTCCACACCAGCCGGTAACCGGCGGCCTCGATCCCCTCGACCGGCGCGGGCAGGCCGGCAGAGCGCATGTTGGTGTTCAGGAAAGCGCGCCAGTCATGGGCGTAGACCTGGTTCAGCGTGTCGGCGATCTCGTCGAACGTATAGGTCCGCTCGCCATAATCGCCTTCGCGCGCGGCGAAGAAGATCTTGGCGAAATCGTCCAAGCCCTTGGCGCCGCCGGTGCCCTCGCGAATGATCTGGTCCGCTTCCAGCCACATCAGCGCGCCTTCATTGTAATAATCCTCGTCGCGGTGGAGCGAGGTGAAGGGGCGGCTGCGGCGCGAGTTGATGATCGGGTCGTGCGTGGTGTCCTCCACCGAACGCCAGGCGCGGCCCGGCTGCTCGGAGTAGTAGCCCGCGCTGGTCGCCATGGCGCCCAGCACCACATCCTTGGGCTGGACGCCCGAGCGTGCGGCCAGCACCAGGCCCCAGAACTGCGTCTGGCCTTCATACATCCACAGCAGGTTGTCCTGCATGGGCTGGCGGTAATCGGGCGTCCACAGCCCTTCGGGGCGGCGGTACTTGCCGTTCCAGCTGTGCACCAGTTCGTGCGCGATGACGTTGCGGTCCCACGCCATCTCGTCCCAATCGACGAAAGTATTGGGCTCGTAGCTGTTCTCGCTCGATCGGTGATGCTCCAGCCCGACCCCGCCCAGCCTGTCGGTCAGGGCCAGCAGGAACTCATAATGGTCGAACGGGCGCGAGCCGAACAGGGTGACGGCCTCGTCCATCAACCGGTTGTAGCTCTGCATGTTCTCGGGCGTGATCGCCAGCTGGCTCGCCTCGTCGGCGACCACGTTCATCTCCATCGCGCGGCCGATGTCCCAGCTTTCGGCATGGGCGCCGGCGAAGACCGGGGAATCGACCAGCACCTCGTAATCGGTCACGTCCCAGGTCACGCGGTTGCCGCGCCCGCCCGCATCGCTCTGCCCGTCCAGCGCGGTGTAGACCGTCCAGCCTTCGGGGAAGGTGACGGTCGGCTTGACCTGGATCTGGCGCACATAATGGCCGGCGGGATAGAGGCTCATCTTCTCCCACTGCAGGTTCAGCATTTCGGGCGTCATGGTGATGCGGCCCTGGCCACTGATGGGCGAGGTGTGGATGAAGCGGGCGGTGACTTCACGCGCGCCGGCGGGCAGCGGAATGTGGAAGGCGAAGACTTCCACCGGATCGCGCGTCCAGGTGGCCGGCTGGCCATCGACCGCAAAGCTGATCTGCGCGATCTGGTTCAGCGGACCCTTGGGGCCGTGATTGCCGGGCAGCCATTCGGGCAGCTGCAGGATCAGCTCGCTCGCGCCGCGCTCCACCGGGAAGGTCTGCGTCACGCGGTAGAGGTTGCGGACATTGTCCGTCGCATCGATGTCCAGCGTGATCGTGCCGGGGTAGGCCACGTCCTGCGCATCGGGCAGCGATGCCGGCAGCGCGACGGCGGTCGGCGCCGAGCGGCCGGTCGATTGCGCAAGCGCCGGCTGGCTGGTGGTGGCGAGGAGCAGGGCGGCGAGCAGCGCGGGGCGCGAGAGCTTTGATATCATGTGCTCTCACATGCAACGATGTGCGGCGGCGCGCAAGGTTCGCCGCGCGTCAGGGGCGGTTCACCGCCGCAATGTCGGCTGCGGACCAGCCGCCGCCCATCGCCTGGTACAGCGCCACAAAGCTGGTCAGCTCGTCCGCCTGCGCCTGCACCAGCGACAGCTGGGCGCTCAGCAGGTTCCGCTGCGCGTCAAGCTGCTCGATATAGGCGGAATAGCCGGCGCGGTAACGGGCGGAGGCGTTCTCCAGCGCGCCGGCTGCCGCCGCTGCCTGGGCGGCGAAGTCGCGCGCCTGTTCCTCGGAACGGGCAACGCCCGCCAGCGCATCCTCCACCTCGCGAAAGGCGGTCAGCGCGCTGCCGCGATAGGCAATCGCCGCCTGGTCGCGCCGGGCGGTTGCCGCCTGTTCCTGCGCGCGCAGCCGTCCGCCGTCGAACAGCGGCGCCAGGATGCTGGCGCCGGCGCTGAACAGGCCGACCGGATCGGCCAGGGCGGTCGACAGCGCCACGCCCGCAGTGCCGGTCAGCGCCAGATTGGGCAGCATCGCCGCGCGCTGGCTGTCGAGCGACCGGTCCGCCGCCACCAGCGCCTGTTCGGCCTGGAACAGGTCGGGCCGGCGGCGCAGCAGGTCGGCGGGCAGGCCGTCGGGAATGGCGGGCTGGGCCAGCCGGTCGATCGGTTGGTCGCGGGCGATGGCGCGCGGCGCATCGCCGGTTAGCCGGGCCAGTGCGTTCTCCTGCCGCGCGATGGCGAGCTGGGCGGCGGGCACCAGCTGCTGCGTGGCGGCATATTCCGCCTCCGCCTGGCGCAGTTCCAGCCGCGCGGAATAGCCGGTCTCGTAGCGGCGCCGGGCGATGCGCAGCGCCTCCGCCCGCGCGGCCAGCGTGTCGCGGGCGATGGCCAGCCGCTGGTCGAGCGCGCGCAGCGTGACGTAGCCGCTGGCCGCCTGCGCCGCGACGGCAAGCCGCACAATATCTGCCGCCGCCTCGCTCGCCAGCAATTGCGCCCTTGTGGCCTCGTTCGCCAGCCGCAGTCGGCCGAACAGGTCGGTGTCGAAGCTGGCGGCGAGGACCGGCTGGGCGGAGAGGGCGCGGCTTGGCGTGCCCAGCGGGCTCAGCGTCTGGCCCCCGGTGCCGGCAGCCTGCCCGTTGATCTGCGGCAGCAGCTGGGCGCGGCTCAGCGCCTCGGCCGCGCGCGCCTCCTCCACCCTTTGCGCCGCAATGGCGATGTCGGTGTTGTTGGCGAGCGCACGTTCCACCAGCGCGTCCAGCTGCGTGTCGCCGAAGGCCCGCCACCAGCGCGCCGCGACCGGCAGCGCGGCGCCGAATTCGGGTCCGAGTTCCGCGCGCCAGCCGGGCGGCGGCACCAATTCGGCTTGCGGCGGCAGCGCCGCGCGCGGCCCGGGCAGGGTGCAGCCGGCCAGCAGCGCCACGGCAAGCAGGGGGCAGCGGCGCCTCATCGCCAGCCCGCTCATCGCGCGCCGTCCGTGTCGATGCGCGCCTCCACCGACATGCCGGGGCGCAGCCGGGCGGCGAGCGGCTGGCCGGGATCGATGCGGATGCGGATGGGGATGCGCTGCGGCACCTTGGTAAAGTTGCCGGTGGCGTTATCGGCCGCCAGCAGGGCGAACTCGCTGCCGGCCGCAGGGCTGATCCGTTCCACCCGCCCGGTCAGCCGCGCATTGCCCAGGGCATCGACGGAGAAGGAGGCGGGCTGCCCCACGGCGATCCGGGCGGTCTGCCCTTCCTTGAAATTGGCGATCACCCACACCTCCGGCGGAACCAGGAACATCAGCTGGCTGCCGGCGGTGACATATTGGCCGATCCGCACATCGACTTCGGACAGGCGCCCGGCCTCCGCGGCGCGAATCTGCGTATTGGCGAGATCAATCCGCGCCAGGTTCAGCGCCGCCTGCGCGCCGGCGACGCTTGCCGCCTGCCCGCCGCGGCCGACCTCCACCGTGCGGATGTCCTGCCGGGCGATCTCGCGCGCGGCCTGCGCGCCGCGCACCGCCGCCTGGGCCTGGCGCAGCGCGGCCAGCGTCTGGTCGCGTTCGCGCAAGCTGACGGAGCCGTCGGTGACCAGATCGTTCACCCGGTTCATGTCCGCCTGCGCGCGCTGCAGCTGCGCCTCGGCGTTCTCCAGCGCGGCATCCTGGCTGGCGAGGCTGGCGGTGCGGCTGGCGAAGGACTGCCGGTTGTTGGCCAGCTCCGCCTTGGCCGCGTCGAGATTGGCCTGCGCCTGTTCGACCCGCTGGCGGTAGATGCGCTGGTCGATCACGGCCAGCACCTGGCCGGCGCGCACCTGCTGGAAGTCGCGCACCAGCACCTGCGTGACATAGCCGGGCACCTGCGGCGCGATCACCATCACCCGCCCGCGGACATAGGCGTTGTCGGTCGCCTCCGCCGCGCCCGAAAAGGGCCAGATGCGCCAGGCGGCCAGCACCAGGCAGATGCCCGTCAGCGCCAGTACGGCGATCGCCAGGATCGTACGCCAGCGCAGGCGTGGCGGCTGCCAGCCCGATCCGGCGGGCGGCGCCGCAGCCGCTTCGTCGCCGTCGGCCACGGCCTTGGCCTCGGTCACGGGCGTCGGGGAAACGGGATTGGAACTCATCGCGCAGCAGCCTTGTCGCGTTGTTCCCGCCAGTGTCGGCGCAGCAGCAGGAACAGCATGTAAAGGAAGGTCAGCCCGGCCAGCACCGAGATCAGCCGGAACACGTCATTATAGGCCAGCACATTGGCCTCGCGCCGCACGGTCTGCGCCAGCCGGGCCCCGCTGGCCGCGCCGCGCAGGGCAGGGTCGCCGATCGTGGGCGCGAGCGCGGCCGTGCCTGCCGTCAGCCGCCCCTGCACCAGCGGGTCGGCCGGCCCGACCGTCTCCACTAACGCGGCGCTGTTCTCCTGCTCGCGCGCGATCTGATACGTCCCGATCAGCGCCGATCCGGCCAGGCTGCCCAGCGAATTGACGATGCCGAACAGCGCGATGAAGCTGATGATGTGCCCGGCGCCCTCCTTCAGCGCGCGGAACATGCCGAACAGCAGCGCCGGTCCCAGGAAGAAGGTGCCGGCAAAGGCGATCAGCGCCTGGGTGAAATAGAGCTGCTGCGGCCGGGTCTGGTTGGTGGAATGCGAATCGATGAACGCGGCCACGGCCACCAGCCCGATCGCCAGCACCACCGGATGGCTCAGCCGCGCCAGATCCAGCGTGACGGCGCTGAGCACCACGCCCGCGACGGAGGCGAGCAGCAGGACCAGGAAGAACGGGCCAAGCTGGTCATTGTTCAGCCCCAGCGTGTTGAGCAGGCCCACCGCGCCGAAGCTCTGTTCGGACAGGGCAATGCGCGCCATGATCGTGACGATCGCGAAGCGCACGATGTCGGCACTGGCCAGCCAGCGCGTGTTCAGCAGCGGATTGGCGCGGTGATGCTCGATCAGCACCGCGGCGGCGAACATCACGATCGCGCCGATCAATGCCCAGGCGATCCACGGGGCGTTGGTCCACCACACAATTCTGCCCAGGCCCAGCACCGATGCAAGCAGCGCCGCCGCCCCGCCGAACAGCACGAAGGTGACGAAGTCGAGCCGCTCGAACGCCTTGATCCGGACGGTCGGCGGCAGGCGCATCCACAGCACCGCCGCCAGGCTGAGCGCCGCCAGCCCGCATTCGAACAGATACAGGGCGCGCCACTGGTCCATCGCCAGCAATTCGGGGGAGAACAGCCGGGCCAGCGGCGTCGCGCATTGCGGCACGCCGATCCCCAGCACCACCGCCTGCAGCCGCCATTTCGCCGGGAAGGCCTGCATCATGTAATAGAGCGCGAAGGTCGACAGCGGCGCCGCCGCCATTCCGCTCGCCGCGCGCACCAGCAGGGCGGAGGCAAAGCCATGCACGAACAGATGCGCGACCGTCAGCAGCAGGTACAGCGTCAGGAACAGCACCGCGAAGGGCCGCAGGCCGAATTGCTGGCGAAACTTGATCAGCAGCAGGTTGATGGAAACATTGGTCGCCACATAGACCGTGGGCAGCCACGCGATCTGTGCCGGGTCCAGCCCCAGCGCGCCGCCGAGCGAGGTAGTGTTGGCGCTGATCAGGCCATTGCCCAGGCCGCCGGTCAGCCCCACCAGCACCGCGACCACGCCATATTGCACCTGTCGCCTGCGCGGGTGCGCGGGCGACCCGGGAGAGCCGGGCATCATCGGCCGTTCGTGGGGCGCGAACTGCCAATGTTCTTCGGACAGGAACTCGCGCAAGCGGGACAGCGCCGTCATCACCGGCCTGTAATCCCGATGGGCAGCCAGGCGCCAGACCTTTGCGGCGGACACAGCGCGCTCTTTTCGCAACAGCCCCCAGCGTCTAAGCGCACGCCCATCATGGCCATCAAGACACCCCAGGCAGTTCGCGGCACGCAGGACATCTTCGGCGCGGAGGCGGAAGCCTTCGCCTTCGTGGTGGAGACGTTCGAGCGGGTGCGCCGGCTCTATCGCTTCCGCCGGATCGAGATGCCGGTGTTCGAACGGACCGAAGTGTTCAGCCGCTCCCTGGGCGAGACGACCGACGTGGTGTCGAAGGAGATGTATTCCTTCGACGATCGCGGCGGCGAATCGCTGACGCTGCGGCCCGAATTCACCGCCGGCATCGCCCGCGCCTATCTGACCGACGGATGGAAGCAGTACGCGCCGCTGAAGGTCGCCACGCACGGCCCGCTGTTCCGTTACGAACGGCCGCAGAAGGGCCGCTATCGCCAGTTCCACCAGATCGATGCGGAGATCATCGGCGCGGCCGAGCCGCAGGCGGATGTGGAGCTGCTGGCGATGGCCGACCAGCTGCTGAAGGAGCTGGGGATTGCGGAGGGCGTGACGCTCAATCTGAACACGCTGGGCGATGCCGACAGCCGCGAAGCCTGGCGCGCCGCGCTGGTGGAGCATTTCCGGGGTGTGAAGGCCGAACTGTCGGAAGATTCACAGGAGCGGCTGGAGAAGAACCCGCTGCGCATCCTGGACAGCAAGGACGCTGCCGATCGTCGTTTCGTGGCCGATGCGCCGCGGATCGACGATTTCCTGAGCGGGGAGGCGCAGGACTTCTTCGGCGCGGTGACCAGCGGCCTCGATGCCGCCGGGGTGAGCTGGGTGCGCAATCCGGCGCTGGTGCGCGGGCTCGACTATTACCGCCACACCGCGTTTGAATTCGTGACCGACCGGCTGGGCGCGCAGGGCACGGTGCTGGGCGGCGGCCGCTATGACGGGCTGATGGAGAGCCTCGGCGGGCCGGAGACCCCGGCGGTCGGCTGGGCCGCGGGGATTGAGCGGCTGGCGATGCTGGTGGGGGAGCGGGAGGAAACCGCCGTCGAAGTTGGCGTTGTGTCGGAACACCGAAATTTCGATCAGGCAGCAATCAGCTATGCCGCGGCCTTGCGACAGGCAGGATACGTGACCGAGTTGATTGCCACTGGAAATCCCAAGAAGCGTTTTGATAAGCTTCTGCGGGTCAGCCCTATGGCGATTATTGCTGTCGGCGAAAGGGACGGGTCAGATGGTCTATCCGTGCGCTCGGAGCACACTGGCCGGCTATCGCAAGTTGAACTGAGGCGTGTAACCGAGCACCTCCTGTCCAATCATCAATAAGCTCATCGTCACCCCGGACTTGATCCGGGGTCCCGCTTCCTCTCGCGGCGGGTCAGAAGAAAGCGGGATCCCGGATCAAGTCCGGGATGACGAGTGTGGAACAGCAGTGACCATCCCCGAGGAACGCCTCGCCCAGATCGCCCATCGCTTTGCGGAACTGGAGGCACGTCTCGCCTCCGGCCAGCTGGAGGGGGAGGCCTTCGTCACCGCCAGCCGCGACTATGCCGAACTGGAGCCCGTCGCTCGCAATGTGGCCGAAGTGCGCGCGATGCGGGCCGAGATCGCCGAGCTGGCCGCGCTGACGGCCGACCCGGAGATGGCGGCGCTGGCGGGGGAGGAGCTGGGGGAGCTGCGCCGCCGCCTGCCCGATGCCGAGCACCGCCTCGCCATCGCGCTGCTGCCGCGCGATTCCGCCGATGATCGCCCGGCCATGCTGGAAATCCGCGCCGGCACCGGCGGCGACGAGGCGGCCCTGTTCGCCGGTGACCTGTACCGCATGTACGAACGCTTCGCC
>Ga0210040_10001899_pt1 | contig 30478 bp, 8 predicted proteins | sample CryGeyCG12114_NA_FD_185462 | JGI IMG/M metagenome (GOLD analysis project Ga0210040, IMG submission 185462) | Groundwater microbial communities from aquifer - Crystal Geyser CG19_WC_8/21/14_NA (SPAdes) (version 2) | ecosystem: Environmental > Aquatic > Deep subsurface > Groundwater | place: USA...
CAGCAAGACAGCCTACCTATAGCAAAATATGTTTATTTGATTTCATCCCTTGTGTTTCTTTCCTTTTTCTCCCCCCTTTAGTCCATTTCAAATGAGTTATTTGGACTCGCTTGACTCCTTTTTTTTTGCAACCCTTTATTTTAAGCTATAGCTGTTGTTTTCCACAAATTGTATTTTTTTTACTTCTCATATTCAACATATTCCTTGGTTAGCCAGTTAGTTCGTTAGCTTGCGAGTGTAGCCATTAAATATTTTAGTTTTATTGCCAACCTGCCACCAACTGACTAACTAGCCAAGTATCTGTACAGTTGCCATATTAGAATTACGTTTGCTCACAAGTTTGTTAGTCGAAGGAACGGGTATAAATGGCCATTAAAGATATTTGTATGATTGCATGTGGTTCCTATTAAATAGCACAATACACATTTTTCCTTTTTGCAATCTATCTTTCAAGAATGGAAGTTTGTAGTTTGATGGAACCCCATTTCTCTCTCTATGTGTGTCAGTTTTCAAATGAGATGTACTGCAAAATATCCTCTCAGTCGAATAGAAAATAATGATTGACGATCCTGTTTTATTTATTCTCATTGTTTTGTACTATTATAATAACTATAGTTCCTGATAGTTTCCGTTTCTTAGTGGGCAAGTACCTTACGAATTTTTCAATTTTTAAATTAGTAACTAATTGGCTAAGGGGACTTTGACAATCATTCATATAGGAATCAATGCTATTGTTTGATGAGAATTAGCAGATCCCGTTCTTTTCCATTACCCCATTAATCCCATATATGTGCAAACTCAATTGTCTTCTATAAAACCATGAGCAATAATAACATAAGTAAGCCTATTGCTGAAAGGTATTTATTTAATAACGTAGTACAGTTATTGGCTTGATTTTCAAATTCATGGGCGAAAAATCTATGAAAACGCATTTTTCCCACAACTTAATATTGCGTTGCCTTCAGAGTATTTTTGTTATAAACACAAAAAAAAACATGATGTACTCGTTCTGTAAACGATTTCAAGGCTAGCCCTTTGGTTATTAGTGTGAGAACAATAACTATGTGCTAAACTATTTACAAGCCACATTTTAAAGGTTTTAAAGTCATAAAACTAATTAAAATGGTTCATTTACTCTCCATTTTGGTGCAAAAATTGCTTCAAACATCATAACAACAACGACCAGTCAATAAAGCCTTCCCCGTTACTGTTACCACACTAACGGATACATTAAGTTGCATTTAAGAAAATCTAATACACCAAACTCGTCTTCGTCACAAGACAGCATTCTTCTCATCATGAAAACACTGTTCACTTTTTATTCGTCAACTGTGAGTGCTCTGGTTTTCCCTTCGATCCCATCCCCGGTACATTGCTTGCACCCTAATACGCCGGACCACCGTTAGCTCATAATTTGTATAAAGATTTAAGTAACCTCATTCGATCCATTCATTCATCATTCTCTCAGACGCTCATTATTATTTCCACTGCATACTACTACAACACACTTGTCTCATCATCTGTCCGTACTATTGATCCGTAGTAACCAACCATATAGTGCCGCTACCTGTTTGTAATCATTATATAGTAGCTATAGATCCTATCCAAAACAATTCGTTGAACAAACATGGGAGCTAACAAACTAAACTTTAGTCGCCCCACAACAACTTGTTTTTCAAAGCCATTCACTGTATAATTGCAAATGCACACAGATTGAGCTATAGAGCCATGCAACCTATCCTGAATGTTCAGTCAATGATGAACAGTGAATTAGTGTTTTCGAACCCCATGAATATTGGCACCTGTCAATTACACTTTCTGTAAGTGACCTGTTCTAGATGCAGTGTACAGGTGAACAGACATGTCAGTAATTAAATCAGTACACAGAGCATTTAAAAGTAAACTTATGATCATGAAACAGGCTTGTTATTGTTATTAGATCACCTGAGCTGAACGAGCAATTCACTCTGTGAGCAAATCCGTCAATATTTATCTTCGTTCAGTTAGAGAGCCAGATTACAATCACTGGCCAAATAAATAGATTCAATTTACCTGTTCATGCCCTCCCTTTTAGCCACTACTACATACATACTATAAAATAAAACTTGATGGGAATGCCAACCAATACAGTGTACCCACACGGACCATTATGGCATGCAAAAAGCAATCATCAGCAGAGGTAAGGAAGGACTAAGGACACTAAAAGATGTGGATAATTTCTCATCTTGGTGTTGTTATTGTTCTCACATTCCTTCAATCTTGAACTAACTAACTAACTAACTAACCAACTAGCCGTAACACCAACTGGTTTTACCTCCAAAACTACCTAACTAACTATATGCTCATTTAATATTGTGCGCTACGAGGAACAATTTGCACCTCATCTATAGTTTAATAGTTGTTGACATTCCTTTAATTTCCCATGCCCCTACGATTAGCATATTGATGAAGTTATGAGGCACAACCACTGTTTGACTAACAATGTTTCTACGAATTTCACAACACTGCTGCTTACTACACTATTATTACTGACTGACTACGGGACTGAAAGTTACTCCTCCTTTCACATGGAATAGGAAAACGCAGAGCAAAATTTTAATTCTAAGAAATATTTAAGTCATATAAATAACAAGAGTGGACAAGTTTTTTCTCTTTTGCTTACTTACTGGCACTTATATATTCACTATCCATGTATATGACCTGTGTATACCTTCCAATTAAGTATCCATTTATTGGAATTCACAACAACAATACTAATACTACTTTATTATTAGTTGGCTGTAGTTCCTCAAAAGATTGCAATAAAGTTGATGCAACCAACTATACCTATGGAAAACATAGGGATACTAATACGAGAACAGAGGCGGGATTTAATACACCCGTACAGCGCAACATAACACCATGCATCATCATCTTGTCTATTTTTTCATCGTCATAGCCCATTGTGTTGCGAAAGTACAAGTCACTCCTTGGGGAATGCACCAACATCTCTATCCAATGAGATATGAGCTCACCCTCTATGTGTATCATGTGCGCAACAATAGAACTGCTTGTGATAATATACCATTCAAAATTAGCTATCATCCATTGTGTGATTTTTTTTACTCTGTACCCATAACCAACTAACTGCCCATTGACTGGCTGACTAAAGAGAATCATCATGAGTGGTTCAACGAATTTGCGCCTAGCCATATTATGCCTGCATTATATGTAAATGTGTACTGCTGATAACAACCTGTACAAATAAAGTACAACCACTCACCATGTGGTGTTTAAAACGTGTAGTTATCGTTAGTTAGTTACTCACATGTTTGCATTCACTAACTTGACTATATTTTTTTCGTCAATACTATTATTTATCGCCCTGCCCAACAAACATGTCTGCTTTATGACTTGCAGTGTGTGAATTTTTACCATAGTATTATTATTATTGACTATTCACTGGAGGTTGAGCTAAATTTATTTTATGGCAACAGAGGGAGTGGACAAAATTAGGGATATTCATTTTTTTCATGCAAAATCCAATACAATGTAAAAAATATTAGAACGCCAGTTTAGATAAGATTGGTAATCTTTTCTATAACTTTCCCAGTCGGAATACTGTCCGTGTAAAAATTTCTTAGAAACATTAATGACGCGCAGATAGTAAACTTGAAGTTCAGGTCTAGTGACTTATTGACTGACTAACTAACTGAGAATCACCGGAATGAATAGTTGTCAGGATTCGCAAGTCTAAAAAATTCCCACAATGTATTTTTTAAAGGCTTTGCCTACTTTAATTTAGATAGAGACAGGAATCGGTCAGTAAGTCACTTCCTTTTTAGACGCTTTACGTAAGCACTAAACATTATCTTTGAAATCTTTGTTCTGCTGCAATGCATTAGTCTATGTTCATAAAATTAAAGTAGTATACGAAGCATTGCAATCTTTAATTTGTATCGAAAGAAAGTATAAGGGCTGGATATATAGAGCTCAACATGCAAGAAATAGATAAATTAGAGTGGGTCGCTGTATTATAAAAATCACTTGTATTGTAGTACGCCAAAATGGGCTTGCCATTTTGGCTTTTAATGATGAGAATTGTTCGGGGTACAATTATATAAAGAATTGTTTGGGATACAATTATATGTAATAAGAAATTGTTTAGGGTACAATTATATAGTAACAATGCGCAAACGTAATTCATCTCTTATCTTTCCATTCTTAGACGTGAAAATAAAAGCTTCCAAATATACCTACGCAAAATAATACAAAGTTCCATTATTCGGCATGGACTAATAAAAAGTAGCAAAAACAGATATTGTAATCATCACAGCCTTTATTACGTTGCATGTGTGAGACTGTTTCCTTTCAAGTTTTTTTTTATTCATGTTCAAAATAGTATTGTGCACTCGTACGTTCCAGAGTCCACCAATGTTTGTCTGTGGGAGAAACCCAAAGTTAAAACTTGAATCAAGTATGATGTCAACATTTTTAATAACTAAGGTAAAGGATGAGAGTAAAACGCACTTTATCAATAACAAAACATCATGCTTATAAAAATAGCTTACGTTGACATATTCTTAATCATCAATCATTAAGATATAGAAGGGTTTTATGTTTCTTGTAGCCCACCAAAAGAACGTAACATGATAAATTTATACGACTGAAGGACAGTTCTAGTTCAATTTACAAAATACCATATTTGCACCCACTCACTACGGTTTCCCACACCAAGAGTTGATTTCAAAACTCATTAGTTTAATTATAATCATGCTTCTTTTTGTGTACAAACTTGTACTGTCGACAGAGCATAAGGTTGACCACTGCTCATGCTTATCATTCCAATCACAATACATAGGGAGCATCAGTGTCATTGTCATGAGATCCTTACGAAAACACAATGAAAAGTCCTTAACAATGTCTCATCGTGCCTTTTGTTGCCATACTCACTCAGTTCTTACACACACTTGTAGTAGCTATTTAGTTGCTTGACTTTGGCTATTGCACACAATGTGGTGCTGTTGACCTTCCCCTTCACCGCATTATATTAAAAAATGAGTAGCACCTCCTTTCTCATAAATTCCATTCTCGATAGCATGAAAATTAGTAAAGTTTTAGCCAAAAAGTTTCATATGAATTCACTAAAAATGTTATATGATCAACTATTTAACTAACTGGTTTTTACACATCTCACAGTTAGTTAATGATGCACAACTAACTTAACTTATGATTCAGATTATGTGACAAGTCTATTATTCAAATATTATCAACCACTTTGGAATAATTAAACCATACAGCACAGTGTCTCGTCACAATAAATTAAAGTCCCGTGCAACCACTGTAACCAACTTCATGCGAAACAAGCATAGTAGACATTACAGGCAAGTACTAATTACGAATTCCTTGATACAGAACGAGTAACAGGAATGAACAACAAGTGTCCGGTCTGATCAACTCAATAAAAAACTGACATTGACTGAAGATATATGCAAATATAACTGTTTTGGCCATTTTTGCGCCCCCAAAACATGATGATTGTCACTGCTGCCAAATAAACGTTGTGGCAAAAACATTTACCTGCTTGACCATAACTAACTAACTAACTAGCAGTTTAGTTAGTGAGTTACAGTAGTCAGCCCAGAATTCTAACAAGCAGCTTATGAATGAAAAAAAAATTACGGGCTAGTATATTGTGTCGCGTCCAAACAAACAAGGAAATTAGAGTGAACAAGTGACTAGAAACATAGACCAAAATTCAATCACTCCCTGAGGAAGTTAGTCGAATAGTTGCACATGCTACCTTTTGCACTATCTCTGTTTAAGGAGAAAACTCATGCATGTTTTGTCAATGCTTTCTAACCAACTAACTTACCAACCAACCAACTAGTATAAGCTAATATGCATGCATATTGATTCATGTCAAATAACGTTTCTCATAACACTAATACGCTGCATGTGAAGATATAGTGAAAAGGGTTGGATTCAGTTATGTAGTGGTCGGGGATACATGGTTTGGTTTTACTGTATGAATCTTGACACAAAAAAGTTGGTCAGCCACCAGAAAATAATCAGACCACCATTCGATTTGAAGCCTACACGGTACACGTACATATATGAATTCTACGGGCATGAGTGAGCGTGAGTAACACAACAAAGCAACTTAAATGAATTCGACAGCATCAATGCACTTACTGGATACAGAATTGGATAAGTAGTATGCATAGCATTAAAGTTAAAACGGAAGTTGAAGACAGCTAAAAGTAGTAAATTATTTACTCTTAATGTTTGCCTAAAAACAATTTGATAGCAGTAATGCTAGACATAAAATAGTTAATTATTCTTGAGAAAAACCTTTATGAGATTATTTTGCAAGTTTAAACAACATAAATCAGTGAGGTGACCAAAAATTCCCAAACATAATTAGTCAGAACCTCAAAGCATGAATTGCACTGATGAAATAATAATGAGAGGAAAAAATAAACGGTCTACCTGTTAAAACGTGAATCTCAAATAAAACGAACAACTGGTTTCCGTGATTACTCATTTGGTTTCTAGCAACTCGCAACGCGTATTAAAAATACACACAACACACCTGTTCCAAACTTTTTTGTCTCTCCCACAGTAAAAAATTAAAACACGCAAAGCTAGAGACTATGGCAAAAACAAAATTGATTTCGTTATGTAATTCATACACAATAAAGACACTATATACACACTGTTTTCCCACAACTTATTTTTTGCTCAATCCCAAATCCTTTAGACCCTTTGAAAACCCTAATATCTAATCTTAAAATAATAATAGGAGTAGAACTGTGGAACCAAAAAGAATAATAAAAAAACGAGAATTGATGTCTCCTCTGGCAATGAGCATACGCAATGTTATAAGAATAGATAAAAGCTTGTAATATTACATTTGCTCACTCACTCAGTGAACAAAGAATGTTCCTTCTAACTAACTTACATCAACAATATTGTGAACCCCATATTTTTTCCATTTTCCATGTGCATGTAACCATTATATTTTTAAGCTTGTGTATGTATGTAGTCCATACCTTGATAAACATAATAATGTGAGAGACTTTTCCTGATATTTTTGTTTTACATGATGATGATGTGGGGACCAAAAAAAGGAGAGCAAAAAAAGACAGCAACTTTGTCTTTGACAAAATATAATCAGTCAAGCGCAAGATATTCCCATTATTATACCTTGTGTTTTACTTTTAGTGAGCTTCGAGTGCATTCCTCGTATATACCCGTTCACTCATCATCCATATATTTCCCGAGTTTAGTTAGTTATGGTTAGTTAGTTAGTCCCAGTAGAGTTCCATTACATACTGTACGAACGACCGCCAAACTCATACATGTAATGTTATTATTAAGAAAACAACAAAGTCTATTATGATCATCACACAGGAGGATGATCAGAGTCCTCATATACCTGGCCATGTTCATAATACATAGTACACATAAGTTTAATGTCCACGTCGTAATAATGTGGTGCTCTACTCGCATCTATTTATCTCTTTCGTTTCTTTTGATTCCACTTAATACGGGGCTGCGGCGGCCACTTTACAATGAACCATTTTTCTCTCGTCACTTTTTATTAGAATTTTCACTTATGGAGATGGAGAGTGCTTTGGCTCGAGTAAGTGAGTGAGTCTTTCGGAAACCCATTGTTGAAAAACATTGTCTACCTGTCTAACAGTAACAACTTGGCGATCATGTCTTTTCCAGTATTTATATCATCATCAGGTAGGCTTGGACGAGTGAACATAAAAGTGGCATCATAATAATAGACCATGTGAACTCAACTTTACTCACTCACAATAATAAATGCAACAAGAGCACTCTTACTTTTTTTGTTTCCTCTGCGTGCTCACCCACCTTCTTTACGAGATGGATACTATTTTATAAGTGTGATTTCCACTATTATGTATGCCTGTGTGAAGTGTACTCTATTTTTATGTGGAGATTAGGAATACTACGCAGGAAGTGTTATCTCGTGAATTTTTTAAAGGTTTTTCGTAAGCTAGACATGCGCTAATTTATCCTAAGGTATGTATGTATATCCTAGCTAGTCGAACTTGACGATTAATCCATTAGACGATCCATTAGTCGATTAAACTAACTCCTAATCAATCGGGAGTAATCAGTGCGCAACCCGAAGCAAGGGTTTTCATTAAATAAGCAAGGGCCTCATTGAAGGATATTCGCCTCATTTAACCGCCGAGTAACCCGTATGACGTTAATGGGAAGAAATCTCAAAAGCATACATAAAGTTTAAATTTTTAGACACATATCTGTATAGTTACTCAAGTGCTTTTACGTAATCAATTGCCCTTAGTTCCATATGTGCGAATCCATTTTCAGTGAGGTGGGATGCAGGGGATGATACCCATTGAAACGCAACAATGCAAAGTGTAATTTTAGAGCCATCCTAATTCTAATCCCATATAATTACACACGGTTTCTCCCACTACGATCACTCTCAAACTACACATTATAACAGGAATTAGGAATAGAACACAATAAAAAATGTAATCTACCTATTGAGAGCTGAACAGATCCTTTCTTCCCAAAAAGGCACACTTGTTGAATTCTTCAACCCTCCTGCTCATTCAAAAACCTCTGGAGAGCACAAATTCAAACTTAATCCCTTTTTTACGTCTCAACACGAGGTCACTATACTACCAAACATTCAACAAACACGACCGACGGTGTATGAAGAATCCCACATGGAACAAACACGTTAGTTTTCTTTCAACACGTGCTGAGCATTCCACAGGTTAACTTATCAAAACTTGAACTCGCAAAGTTTGCCTACACAGTCAATCCGATGACAAAATTTGAACTTTGAATCGATTCCAACAACAATAAAAAACCAAAACGTCTCCCGTTGATCATAATCCACTAATTAGTTAGTGAGTTAGTAAGTTAACACCACGAACAAATCCAAAGGCATACTATAAACTGTTGGACCACAAAAAATCCTTCAACTGCTCAAAATTAAAAGAAAGTATAAAATGATTCGCAAACAATAGCTTTGGGAACACAAGACGACGTGAGCATTCTTCAGCTGAGTTTGAGTGGTACTGACCAACTATTGTCGGCTGTGTACATCACCATTCAAGATTATTGCATGGAAGTGAAAATCAGTGGGAAAAGGATTCATACTACTACTCACTACATGCAGGGCTGAATATACGCTACCAGTACGCTAAACTTACCATATAACCACCTTGCTGTGTGCGTGCTAGGAGCATCAAAGAAGACGTGTATGATGAGCGGACGATGAAGGTACGCGTACTACGACAATGTTTTGTACGTACGTATTGCAATGTGCTTCAGATGAGTCTAACTAATGTACGCAACCAACTAACTGGTTATGTACGTAAGTTAGAGTATTTCGAGGAAAATTCTTCTTTAAGCACATATATTTACTGCCTCATAAGGGCACTTGATATTTTGAGCAAAAAATTTAACGTCCGAAATGTATTTGTGGGAGTACTAACTAAGAGTAACTACGTATAAATGTGGAAGGGTATTAATTGTTTTAGTTAGTTAGTAATACGGCATGATTCACTGTTCCAAGGGACCGTGAATTTTAGCTGTTTGATAGTTTGTTAGTTATTTAAGGATTCGTCTTTTTTTGGTGATGATCGGTGGATATGAAGAATACAAAAGGGTTTTCCATGTGCGTGCAGTCTTTTGCATTCTGTATTTGTAGCTACGTATAGATAGTCATGCACATGTATGATTATGCAGATTGTTGTTTTAGTTTGGGGGCTATGTATTGTGAATGAGTCAAGCATGTTGTTTAGTACAACTTGTTGATTCGCGTTCCACCCCAAAGAGAGGAGCCAAAGTTATTATTGAAGTTTTCATGATGATACGGAACAGATTGCATGCTTCAGTGGATATAATGCTAGTGATATTGTTTTTTAAATCTATAATATATTCTTGAGTTTTATCCCTGTCTTATTTCTTGGCTCTCGGCAATCAGTTTCAATCTATGCGAAATGGAAGACTGGGAAAAATGAGAGCAAGTTTTTTTTTTCAATTGGTTATATTGTTTTTTGAGTACCTGTGTTGGCATAAAGGTAGCAGTTAGGTGATGATGTCGATTTTTAGTTTGTTACCAAAAGCAAACATATAATTTAGCTGACTGTGAGTGTACAGGTTGATATCATGATTCCACAGCCGTTTTGAACTATGTTGGCATTTTAATGGCGATAGAAATCATTAGATGCAGTATAATGGGCAGTTGTAGCGTAAAAATAAATTGTAATGAGTGAGTAATGGAAACAAGATTCTTTTGGGATTTTCATGTGACTGTATCAAAACAAGTATAAAAAAGGCAAGGTTTCCCGAGTCAAGTTATTATCGTCGTAAGATATTTGTGCCAAAAACAACTTACTTTTTGAGAGTGTGTAGTCATCTTTTTTCCAAGAACTTGTCCCGTTTGGCGCACATGATTTGCTCAACAATTGTTGTTTCCACTTTGACCGTCAACTTTTGCACCTTGTCTGACAATGGCATTGAATTTACAGACATATGTGCGGCTTGATGATTAATCCAAATATTTTTTTCGTTGTTTGCTCTATATGTGACCCACAAAGGGTCATATGAATAATTATTCATTCTCTTAGTAACAATATACTACGCAAAAATACTTATTTTAATTTTCCCACAATTAGGTAAAAAAATAATAAAACTAAAAAAGCTTGGGAGAATATAATAGGGATGTTTTTAACTCGATTTCCATGCTTAATTTAGTGCATGCAAAAGTCAAAAACTCATTTATTGATTTTCCCCTCCTGATTCAGGAACCCCATGGACTCAAACAGCATTGACTGACTCAAATCTTGTCTATCATGTTGAATGTTTTCTTTTAGAACATTGTACACAACTTCATCATGATGATAATCTTACCTCATTGGTTCAATGGAAGACGTTCCCTTCACTGACGCATCAAACTAACTCCCCACTCTCCTATAGTCTTCATTATGCACGGTCTTCCTTTCATTCGTCCATTCATTCATTCATCATTGCTGTGTAGTTGACATATCATAGCTAGTCTTTTGTCCAAACGTCTACTCAGCTAACTAAAGTTATGTTAGTAATTGAGTCATACGTTATGCATACACTTACAGTAGTCAGTAACATAAGTTTACAAAAAATTATTCATCAGATCATTTACTAACAATAATTATTGTTGGTCATTAACTATAGATACAGAGTTGGTTAGTGCCCATGGTCATAACATTGATGAATGCTCAATGATCATTTTATAGACTTTTTTGAGCCATTAGAATCATGATGCGTTAGTTTGATAAATATTGAGCGCTATAATCAGAAGGTAGTGCCAATAAGTAAGTGACTATTGACAGATTAAAGGCCATATGAATGAAGAAATTAGTTAGCTACTTATGTATGTAAGTTTTTACATGTCATGTTGTCTTTTTTTTCAGTGTCAAGGCTAATAATTATACAGTAGTTAGTTAGTTAGTTACTTTAATGAACGCAACAATATTAATATCACTACAATAGCTAGTTATGGGGATTCCAATTTGTTCATTAGGTAATTTTATCCGGGTGATCAATAAATAAACACTGCATGACGTAGATTTATTAAGAATTTCGAGCGTTATAAATACCAAGTATTTTCCAAATAATTTGGTGTTTAGAATCATTTCGTACGGTACTTTATTATTCTCCTCAACTGACTAACTAACAAATAGTTTGTTTTCGTTCTGCAGTGATTATTATTTGAATGAGTAATCCCATCATGGGAAAGTTGTTTTCACAAAACTATAAGTGCGTTCATATCCGCAGACGAAAAGGGAACACTATATGGATCCAGCTATTTACTTGCATGCATGCATACCTAAATCGTTTAAAAGGGTTTACAGTTGAGTTCATGAGTATTGTAATGACTATATGCAAGTAAAGAACTTATACATTATGTAGAAAAGCTATTTGTTGCATATTTGAACCCATCCAAGAATGGGAATGATTATAGGAAAAGGATATGAATAGCCCCAAACGGACAATATACTATATGTAACTAAATAACAAACTATCGCAACTATGGCTTGGAATCCCAAATAACAAAATGTAGCCATGAACTCTATGTGTGTATTTATGGATCCTATTACGTTTCTTATATATTATTACGACGACAATGAACTCTGCCTCTGAGTGAGTGAGTAGCAAACTATCTAACAGTAGAATGGCCAACAAGTACTCACTCTCCAACAATATACACACATAACGTGTGCACTATGGTGGATATGAGCTATCGACAAGTAATGAGATGAAGATTGCTAAATCCTTTTTTCTGTTTTCTAGGGATGACGGGCTCAAGAAAGGAGAAAATAGAAGAGGAAGAATTTGAGAATAGAAGGCCTTGGACTTGAACATGGTCATAAACAAGAACCCAAAAGGGATGACCTAAAACTAACAATGATAATAAAGATGACCGTACAAGCTCGTCCTACATGTAGCGCTATAGACCAAACGCCTAAAACTCAAGTAACCGTTAGTTAGTTAGTTACTTAACAAGTAAAGCATATGTGTGGCTTCTTTTTGACACCCGTATGAGCCACTTAATGTATGCAAATGGCTTTAAGTTAAAATTAAGATCCAGATCATTAGTAACTTATTTTCTTTTCTCTCATTTTAAGGGAGTAGTCAAAATGACCAAAATTAAAGCAGATAGACAGTAAATGTTATGATGAACATTGGCTGAACCTTGGTCCTAATTGTTTTTGAGTATTTATGTGGATGGAATTATGCATTAAGCTCTTTTATATTATTTTGTCATTTCAGGATTTAAGATTCCAACTACAGCCTACGAATAGGCACATGACATATTATGCAGATACATTTCCAACTACTACACGTTTAACATGCAAAGAGGCCATTCTTTAAGCTACTCACATACGCAGTTTTCTTTATATTTGTTTGTTGTCGAATTTCGGTGCCTTTTTTTGTCCCAATTCCTTTTGCTCACATGCTCTTTTTTCTCACACTTTTCTTTGCTCCGTGTGTCTTGTTGTGCCCTATAGGAATTCATTATGTTGTTTCCTACAAGGAAGGAAATAACAAACCAACTCATCTGTGCTCGTCTTCCTTAAAAAGGAGCCTTTCTCAGAATGAACTCCAGCAGAGAGGCCAGAAAAGTTGCAAAAATTGTACGCATCAAGTTCAACCAGCATTCTTTTAGTTAGTTGGACATAAACTTTTCGTCTCATTTGGTTAGTTCCACTTATTTATTGTAACCAATGTCGACCTGTAACCTCAGTCTTGACATTTTTATAATGAAGTCACACATGACTACATGTACTTAGCTTTCCAACTCAAATATTTGCCTACAAAAGGAGTTTTAAGTTCCTCATCTTTCGTTTGCCGTGGCCGTGCTATTGAAAAACACAAATTCATGCTGTTATATTATTATATTATTATGATATTGAAAATATTTAAACAATTTTCATACAAAACAGACTGTGAGACAAACTTTATAAGAATTTGGAATCTTGTTGCTCAATGATTACTCACTACAATAATTACTGCTCGCTCATTATAGGTCCACAAACGTAAGAATATTGTTCAACATATCATTGCGAGATCAATAAACTGTCCAATACCCATATTGAAATCGATAGTGATAAAAAGTAAAAGATGTACGTAAAACTGTTGCATTCAAGTGAGGCGGTTGTAAAATGTAACTAACTAACTAAGAAACCTGGTCATACAGCTTCGAAAATTTGTATAACCTATTGTATAACCCTTATAACGAAGAGGTCAATCTTACAACCCGAGAAACACCAAAATCTTTACATCAATTGTCTCAACTAAAATGAACTAACAGTTGCTATACTGGTCGAACATTGTTGATCCCTTTCTCACACACGTAGTTTGTTACTAACTAAGAAAAGGGTACGTATGGAATCCACGCAGCATTGCATAACTGTTTTATCTAATGTGACGACACTGAAGAAAAACGTCAAGATGAAGGTCACTTGATAATAAGAATATAATGGATGGAAAAGGATTGAAGAAAAAGGAAGCAGCTTTTGGGTCCAAAATGAGTAAGAAACTAACGGATCTTCTGTTTAGGATAGAAAGAGTGGTAAATTGTGAATGGGAGAGACCATAATACTTACCTAATCACTAATCTTTTGAGTCCAAGAAAACAATCGCATATTCAAGGAGAGAAGGGTAATGCTCCTTTTTCAAGGCTTTTTGGTCACTCACCAACACTTACTTACTTACTATGCCGGTGTACACCTACTAAATGGAACACACTGTGAGCTTGCCTTGCCTGCCTGCCTGCCTGCCTATCCCTTTACTTGTCAATAACATTGTTACTTAATAGTTAGTTAGTCAGTTAGTTACTAGTCCGTTCCGCTCATCTCGACCAATCTTTTTAGTTAGTTCGTTTTGAAGCAACAGCTCATAGAATTCAATAAGCTATGGATTTTAATGTACGAAAATCAACATGTTGACCTCAAAAAAGTATTTCCATCTGCTCCATACTCTCAAGTTTGGTTCAAAAAATCTCTGTCATTATGTAAGCTTTAGTTGGTTGTATGTTTTGCAGACGACGCACAGCCTACAATATCCCAGCTGATATTGTCATTTGTTCGTAATATGGAACAATGGGTGATTCCAGTATGTTCTTTTTCCGATGGATGGTTGATATGGATTCAAATGGGAATGCATAATGTATGGATGGGCATGTGTCTGAACTGTGTTGGCATCATATTTAAATAGTAGTCGGTAGTTGAGTGTATTTATTTTACAAACATCCACGAAAAGTTTGTATGCATTGTCGTACGCATATTTTTTATGGATTTGATTGAAGATGTGTTATTATTGACTGCAAACTGCAATCGGATGTAGTATTGATTGCTGCATAATCAATACTGTTTAGCAAGTAAATCTTGCGCGTTATATCAATCTATAGACTGGCTGACTGACTGAGATTTGCTATTGACCTGTGTTGAAACAGTAGATGCAACATACGGTATTTTTCAGTTAGTCAGTTGTAGTTAGTTAGTTAGTTAGTTAGTAGCACGGAATTGCTTTGGGTATTGGATCTTTAGTGTGACAAGGAAGGCTAGAATGTTCATAGTATTCTTTCGTGATGCAACGGGTTCTCTTTTTTTCAACATCATCAACAAAAGGGCCATGGGAAGGGTTACTTCTTCCATTTTCCATATTCCCTATTATTTTACTCATTGTATAAAGTACCGTATTGTTGTGCAGGATACTGTGTTTGTTTAAAACGAGTTGACCTTCGCCCTTAGATGTATACTACGTAATGTCCAGTGCCGTCCTGAATCAGTTCATTTCCCTTTGTGTTTCAGGTAGTATGCTTTTGGATGGATGATTTGCCATATTTGTAGAGTTTTCTTCTTTGTTGAACTTAATAAGTTTCTTCCACCAATTAAATACGCTTGAAATGGTATTCAATATGGCATTGAATGACTTTTGAAATGAGCGAGTTTTCCCGTTCTTCCCAATGATGACATTCATTATCGTGCACATAATTGGTCCTATTTTTCTTGTTGGTTCGCACGGATGCAAAAATAAATTTTGGCAATTCTTTTCACACAAGGGGTGTACGGATGGGAAATACATGCAGGCAAGCGCGGGTCAAAGTTGATGAGTAAAACTTCAAGTGGAGTCATTAAAGACGCTTTTTTGGAGGATATAAAAACATTTAAATCCAACATTGTTGACCAAATGCATTCATAATGAGACTCCACTACAGGTTAGTTATATATTTGTAGTTTTTATTAAGCTGGTGTGTGATTCATCATGTATTATTAAAATATCATGTGAAAATTAATATAAGGCTCTCTTGCAAAAATTGGAGCGGAGATTTCAGTGTTAGCACAATCTAACTAACTAACTAAGGCTAGCTTATAGGGTTTGTAATATTGCACGCTCAAGTCTTTCCTTTGGTTAACATTTTTAATTACAGTATAGCTTTACTGTGTGAGTCTCGAGATAAATGAGCTGGGTCATTTTCTTTATTTTTTTCGCAAATTAATTTCACGCATGGAAATATTTAGTCTCATGAAACAATTGAAATGGAGCTACAAGATTCTTGACATTCATAAGTGCTGCTTAAACGTAGATGAGAGGATTTGAGAGCACGTTTGCTACAAAGAACAACGGAGACCATAAATCCCCCCAGCTAACCACAAATTCTTATTCTGTATGGCAACGGGAACACTTCAACGCCATATAACCGCATTATCTATAAACTGTAGACTTGACGATCCCAATTCCTACCGTGGGTCTAATTTTCATGTTCCTTGTCCGTTGAGTGCCAACTAACTATGAGCGAATATGCAAACTTTTGTGGGGCATTTATACCTATTGTAATGAACTTGCTCAGTCAGTTTGAGGAATCTTGAGATACATGCCACTTAACAAGATCGCAATCCAATTTACTAATTAATTAGCAAAGCATTTTCAACTCGGAAATTACAACAAAAAGTAAGCAACTGTTGTTGACTAATTCTACTGAACGGATGTAAACTCAACCAATGTGTCATCAGTCTTTTAAATGCTCAAATCTAACTAACTCACTAAAGCTGTGCATACTAAACTTTGTTCGTTGAGTTTACATACTTATAGTTAGTTAAGCATAGGAGCACACATTGGGAAAGGATCCATCTAGAGATTATTTTCACACAGATCTGTTTGAGACTGCGAGCTACAGAAAAAAATTAAGGTAACTGACTGACTGCTACTTACTCATTTTCTTGTGCATATTATTATTACTATTATGCAGAAAAGACATAATTTATGGTTACCTGTACAGAGTGCCACTCAAACAGCAGGGCATACATGCTCCACATGACAGTCAGTGGTTTTGGTATCCCCTCAGTTTTATTTAATCCTCGCTGCAATGCCAACTCATTATTACATTTAGTGTAACAACACTTTCATATCATTGTATCGTTTACGGCCCCTAATGTACATTTATCAGATGGTGCATGCAAAAATCTGTTTACTGACTTGAAGTTAGTATTAAACCTCAAAGGTAAGTCAAGTAAGCAAATAGAATGAATACCGTCAATTCAGATAGTATACCACGTGGTATTATATAATTTCGTAAACCTCTTTCTTTAGAGGAGTAATAAAGGGTAGAGTTATGATATTAGGCTCGAGTTTTAATACCATAGATTTACGGTACTCTCATGGAATTTCGTTTTTCTGAATTCTTAATGCGTTTTAGTTGCCAACTTTTTGACTCAATAATTGTATTCCCAACTAACTGATGATGACAAAAGAGTCATAAATTCATAACAGAAAGATTGCATACTCTTTGAGAACAATTAGTCATGTGAGTATTATAATAGATTGTAAGAATGCCTCAAGATACATTTAATTGCCATTATTTTTTCTGTCCATTTTTTTCACTAGTTCATCATATAAATTCATGTGGTCCATCGTGTTGAAAACAGAGTGTTCAAGAAAATATGTGTTCGGCTGCTCTCAAAGACAGAGATGTGAGTGAGACGGTCGGCTTTTTCTTTGTCCATTTTTTATCGTCATCAACACAACCACAGATAAATAATACTCTTATGCTACCTTTCCTAAATTAAATCTGAAGAGTTGAGTTTTTAGCTTATTTAGGATTTCCAAATCTGAGTTTTAACGATAACAATCGAATAATACAGTAAAACCAAACTGGCCTGGTTGGTCATGATAGTTATGATGAGTATGAGCATTCATCATACAAAAGAATAAAGACAGAAAAATATTTTCCTTTTCTAACATGTTGTGTTAAATTGGTTCAACCAAAAGTGACAGACGAACATTGCAAACTATAGCTCCAAGGCATGTACATACAGTGCACTCTAATTATTATTCACCTATTGTTTACATTTTAAAATCATGAGAAAAAAAGTGTAATTCCACGTAAACGTGCAACTCGCATATAGTGAGCAACATACAGTTAGAGAAGTTTGTTGTTTGGGAGACACCAAATCCCATGTATTGAATCCATTTCTTTTAATTTAGGGTTTTCAGACAACGTTTTGTCCTTCTGCATGTTGAATGTAAAACAAGTTACGGCCAAACAAATAAACGGCGAGAACGAATAATGGCAAAAGTAAATAAACAGCAAAAACGAGTAATGACGAAACTAAAAAACGAAGACTATAAAAACTACAACAGCTGGGAAACGGTGTTTAACTAGTTTGACACAAAATGCCGATTGATTGCATTTAGTATATCATCGATGGTTTTTATAATCGTATTATAATGATTTTACCAAAAAATTCTTATCGTTGGCAATTAAGCGTCAATTAACAATAAAAAATAAGACTTTTAGTCTACTTCTCAAGTAAATTCAATAAAATACATACTAAACAAATTTTAAAATGATTTTTAAATAATAAAATATTTGCTCGAGCAAAACATGTATCTAGGAAACACAGGTAAACAAAAGATGTGGCACGACATTTTGTATACTTGGAGCTTGTTTGCATGCGAAAATGCTACTATGTTGCCTACAAAGATACACACACAGCAACTACTGTACCCACAGATGCGTACATTGTAAATGCATTTCCATAACAGGTTGCAAGGAATGTTGGGCTTCTTCCTGTTTTTTTTTTGGCCCTTCAACATGTTATTGCTCAAAGGCACATTTTTGGTAAGACAGACTCACCTGGTTTGATCCTCCTACACTCACTTTGTGTTCATCTTTGTACGAATAAATAGGAAGGTAGAAGATTTGTGCATTTTCCTCACTCAGTCAGAGTAGGCTGGATTTTCTCATTACCGTACATATACGCACACACACACACGCACTATTCTTATGATCTTATGTAATCACGTTTGGTACAGGAGAAGTCTCTGTGGTGCGTCAACATATGCATATCTTGGCGACGTGAATACCGTAAATTTAAGAAAATTCCATCTTGAGTACATTGTTCTCACAATAGCATTATTTCTATTGATTTTTCTACCACTAACTAAGCACACATTATTGGGAAAATGCAAAGCTTTCGTGAACTAAACTACATTTAAATTGAATCTGAAACATGAGTGGATAGTAGTAGTGGTGGATGCTTGCAACTGTATCTCCACTGTTCACCAATGCAACTAACGAGCAATAACAGCAATTTAAATTCTTACAAACCGCAAAATTGGTTTATGTGCGCAAAAAGTGGATAAAGATTTGAAAGTAAGCCCTCATATAATTTTTTTCACCGGATACAAGATGAATCAAGTTTTAACGTGCTCTGCTCATGAATAAAGATGAGCTAGTCAGCTGTTGATGTATGTATAAGGCATGAAGAAGACTGTTAAACTTTTCTTTTTCTAATAAGTATCCCAATCCCATGCAATAATAATAGTAGTAAATGATCTGATGAGGAAATGAATGTGGATCTTCCCCTTATCTACCCTGATTTCCTATAGCACACATGTTTGAACCTGATGGTATGAAAATTGCTTGTGTTCGTTTAATCTCACCTACTTGCGTGTGCATAATGTACTCTGGTATTCACATGGTATTATTTTTCCTGAGTGAATCCTTTTAAGAGCAACTGGTCAAACCAAACTAATGCTCTATTGTAAGCGCATAATGTTTTTAAGTCAACATTTTCATGCAGTAAACGTGTATATATTTTTTTTGCAAAAATGTGGTAAGTATTTTAAATGAGCAGACCAGTTTTTAAGAACTATATATTACTTCAAATCTTCCTGAAAACTTATGCATGTCTTGATGAGTAAGCTAAACGTTCAGAAAATCAAATCAAATAAGTTACCGTATAATAGCTTATAACATTCCACCTTTCGACTCAAAGAAAAAAGTAGAGGAATCAAAACGGACAGGGTCATTGGCCGTCTTAAAAGATTCCTAAAAATGAAAAAAAAAAGTTTTAGCCTAACTTACCCACTGTACTGGTAACTAACTAAAGATTGCATTTATACGTACGTGACTGGGCATGATACGGTCAAGTAAAATCCAGTCAGATGCCAGTGGCGACTTTAAGTTTCTGTGGAAGATGGGCAACCACCAAAATATGCCTGTATGGATTCTTATCATTTGTGTAGCTGACTTGACTAGTAAGTATGTGGACCAAGAAATTCAGCTACATGTGTGTGTGTCTGCAATTCCATGTGCACTAACATAATTGTCAGTGTAAATTCACTTTTCTATCTCTGAACACATAAAATTGAGGTACCTGAAAAAGGAATTCTTTTTTCGTTTTATCGAGAAAAGATTTTTCCTGAAGCATTTATTAATTAATTTGAAGCACACTTCCCATAAATGATCATTTTGCATAGAAGAGAATAAAATCTACGCTTCAAAAATAAATGGTAAATCTAACCCACGGAGTTAAGTGCATGCAAAGTTCAACAATTGCATTGAGAAAGACACACCAATTTAAATGATATGTAACTCTAAATGTGTGTTTAGAGTTAAAAAAATTAATTAATGCAATTCAACATTTTTTCATTCTGTATTAGTTGTCTAGTGAGAAATTTGTAGTCTTTCTAGTGACATAATCTAAATGTCTTTATGTCCTCTTTCCTCTATATTCTCTTTCGATAAGTAATTGAGCACTAAATTTTCTTTCTAGTGCATGTAGTGTCTGCATAGTTGAAAAACTCAACTTGAGAATATCTAAGAGTCAAGTTTTGTTATTTTAATATCCTTGTTTGTATAGAATGTTCAGAACGTTGGCAAACAAATACAAATGGCACAGGTAATAATAATGTAACTGCCACTATCTTTTTTTTACTGCCGGCATGCACAAGACTTTATTATATTGCTCTTCGACAAGCTGCCTTAGATTTTACGAAAATATAAAAAAACCCACTTGACTTGATTGATTCAATTTTTGTGGCATCGCTATTAAAGAGTAGAGTAAAGCAAAGTAATTTTAAATAATGAAATGTCCGACACTATGTCTGTCTGTTTGTCACGGTGACTTTCTGTCCTGTCTGTAACAAAAATATCTAGTAAACTACAGGAAAAATTTGGATAAAATATGCGTAATATCATCTGTCTGTCTCTGTGCGGGGGAATACAAGTTTCAAACGTGAATAACTTTTGCTTCAGTAAATTCATCAATTTCAAAATTTGTATTTTGAGGTGTTGTGTTTGTAAAACATACATGTCAAGCAATATAAGGCAAAAAATAGGTTTCAATGCATGTGGATTTTTAGAATTTATCAAATCTTAGTTGATTTGACTGAAATTTGGTAGTTAGAGGCCTGTAAGACGTGCCAAAAAGATAGAATAGAAAACAAAATATGCTACGTGCTCCACTACTTTTTTATATCCACTAGCTCTATGGTTTAGTAATCCATCTTGAATCTTGGTACATTTGAGAAAAATAAAGCTATTTAGCTCCTTGAATGGTGCCAACTTTTAGCTTTCCCAACCTTACTCATTCCAAGTTTTGTTAAATGCTTAGGTTTAACATTAAGCTTTTGGTTGATTGAGTTATTCAAGTGAGAAGTTTTGATTTTCGGAGGCTTATGAATTTTAATCAGAGAATATTTTGGATGCACAATAAATATTTTTGATGGATTATGAATGGTCAATGTTAGACGAAGTGACTCAAGGCTTTCAAAGGCTTTCTGTATCACTAAAAAAGCTGTCATTATGACTATTGTCAACCCTGTCATTACGAATTAAATTTATTTTGTAGTAGCTTCTGCTAACCAGTGACTGAATGCAAAGTCATGGTTCTTTCCCCTTTAGAGTGTAAGTTATGACTAAATTTTTCTTTTGTTCAGGAATATAGAAATATAATTTTGAAGATGTTAGCTAATTGCACGCTACTTTTAATTCTTCTTGCTCAACAAAATGAATATTTTTGTTTTCTGTACAAATTCCTGAGTTCTAGTTTCTTCATATCTACATTAAATTAAATAGCTATCTAATTTAACTGGCTTAAACTTTGAAGAGAAAGTATTGCATCACATACATTTAAATTCATACTGTAACTTCCAAAAGCCTATCTTGTAAAGAATAACATGACGCTTAAATTAACAAACCAAGATAATTATGCAAGATAATGATTGCACACACAAAAGACGACACTCCAGGCATTTTTGCCTATGCAACTTATTATTAATTTCCCCGTCATAAATTCACTTGATCCTTTCCATCCCTACTCACTCACTCGTTGAGGACGAGATTGATTTGATGACCAATTAGAAGCATAAATTATGATGCGAATGACTAATGATGCCTTGTAATATTCACATGGTCCATGTCTCGGGTTTTGACAGGCTTTTAAAATTAGAAGAGCTTCAATGATATCTCTAACACTGTAAGTATAGACATAAACTACAAATGTAAAATGTATTCAACAGTTTAAAGTATTTGTTGCACGTTAGTTATCAGTTAGTTTGTACGAATTACGTTAGAATCACAGGGAGAAAAATGCAACACTGTAAATCCATATGAAATACATAAAATCAGTGAAATCGTAATTTGCACGATAAAATTTGTGAATGTATGTGAATTAAGATATTTTCTTAAAAATTAAGTGCACGAAATATTGAAAATTTTGATGGAAAAACTGTACAACTTGTTGTGCATTGATTCAAAACCTTCACTCATTCAGATATAAAACAGAAATACCAGCTAACCAATATTGAGTACTTTACCATTTATTTTGAATTTCGTGGTGCATTAAATTGTATGCACAGACTAGAATGCATTAGATACAGGTAATTTGGCTGACAAAACATGGACTAACTAACCACGACCACTTAAAGTAGCTCAGTTAGTCTTCACACAAGACTATTATTGAATGTGAAGGAGTGACGGTGCATCTATCGTATTCTTTCGTGCTCATGCTGAGCACATATAAAAAACACATCAATCATGCAACTGTGTACCTGTAAAAGATTAATGTTGCAAACTAATGTCTAATGGATGTACATTGTTGTCTTATTGTTCGTTTGCTCAACTGACTGGCAACCTTTCTTTGCACAAGATCAACAAATGATTACATCTAGTTCTATCTTTTTAAGCAAACCGTTTTTGCACTCCCTTAATTCCCTGATAGTGAAAAAAAGTTTAAAGAACTGCACCAGATTTGTTTGTTCATAAAATACCAAGATCAAGACACCATGAAAACCGTACACAATGCACAATGAATATTTTTGCTGCAGAATAACTACAAATGTCGGCAGTGATTCGATTAAAAATTTTTTGTATTACGAAATGCAGTGCATGCCTATGAAATGATAAATTTTCCTCTAAAGTTACAACAAAACATTAAAAGTGTAGCTACGTCAATTAACTTGATTTCATGTAAAAGTGTAATTGCAAAGGACTGTATGAAACCTTGTATACGACATTGACTGCTTTTGGTCGCTCAGTTGCAACTCCAACGTGCTAATGGAGGTTTTAGTTGTAATCATAACTGCAATAAATAGATGACGAAATGGCACAACTGTAACGCAATCTTATGATTAATAATAATAAAAAATGAGTGACTGAAAAAGGAACAAGTGGACTCTTGTATACACTATATGCAACGCTCACCTTTCATATAGTATGCATTTAGCACAACGTCTGAAACCAAAAGAATATGACAGATTTGAGTCGCACATTATGAAAAGTTGAGAGCCTACAGCCCAGCACAGAGAACCACTTTAAATGCCATATTTTTTTCCATACATAGACCAACAAAGTTTTGTAGCTAGCCTTCTCTAGCACACACACACATTTTTCATTTTTTCATTTCATTTTCACATTTTTAGTTTCATGCTAGTTACAACCATGTTATTAAGGTCTCGTTAAAATGTATCATTAATAATGGGCCAGAGCTGTCCACATTTTTACTATATGGCAGGCAGGGCCAGCTTTGCCCTGACTAAGTAAAACTTTGGACAAGCTTGTACTTCACTGTCATTAATTAGAGAGATGGGAATGTAACAAGTGCACTTTTTCTTTTTATATTTGAGCAATAAAAATGTACCATTTTGCTAATATAACTTCTTCTCGGAGGGCATTATCATTTCTGTAGATACCAGCCATTTTTCTTTGGTGCAATAATGTTGGGAGTATACTGTGTACGAACCACTTGCATATCTTGCAAGTATTACTACTCGCGAGTGTGAATAAAGAGTAGCGTATAAATATGCTGGTTCAGAAATGCGCAGTTTTATAAAAAAAAAGGCAACTCAAATTACTCATCTTGATTTCTCTCTCTCTCTCTCTCTCTCTCAACTGTTCACTTAATATTCCGAGAAGAATGGAAGGCGGTCGGTCAGTCACAACTATGCTATATGTATGAAATCAGGAAACCCACAGGAACCCACAAAAAGTGGTATTCTAAAGATCATCAGCCTCAAAGTCTTTGCTTGGTTACAAGTCAAATCATTTCATGTTTAATACTTTTAGCTTACAAAAACTAGTCTTAAACTCCATATTCTCATGTTATAAAGCTTTTCTCCCAAAATACAGACTCTAAAGCAATGCAGTATTGCATACAAAATTGCACTTTTAGCTCAACTCTTTGATTTTAACAACAAATAGTAGGTGATTACATACCCTGCGATATAATTGTACAGACCATATTGTTATTTGTAGAAAAAACACATTTCTTTTCCTACTTACTTACTTAGTAAATACAAACTTTTTTCGGGCCAGCTAATTAAGAAGCAATGCGAGAACTACACTATCTGTGTATGTCCTATACAGGCATTATGTAATTCTACTAAATATGCTGCTTGTACGCATACAACACAATGAGAAATTCTATGCATGTAGATTGCATCTTAAGACTGGAATATATAACAATGTGGCTCACTCGCTCATCATGAACCATCCTTTCAGTCTAATTGTGTGCGTGTATAAATATATTATTTTAAGAGATTAATTGTGGGAGTGTCGGTCTTTTTGTTAGATCCACTTATGAATTATTGCTTGACAGAAATTGGCCAACTCAATGATGAAGGGTGAGTTGTAAAAGAAACGACGAGTGAGAGCACTCTTATATATAGATATAGTCACTCAAGCACACACAAAAAAAAAACAAGACTGATGAAAAGTTTCGACAAAGGAGGAATGCTCTGTATACTAAATAATAAACAAACTGTACGACAAGTTAAGCATTGAAGCACACGCACTTGGAAAAAACCAAGAATAAATTCTATATAGTCTAAAAGTTGTACTAAAAGGTGAGCTGTTTTTATATACTGAAAGATTGGATGTTAGGTACCAGGTATTTGGTAAGCATGGACAGCTTGGCAAAAAAAAACCATGTGAAATTAAATTTGGAAACAATATAGCAGTATATTTTTCAAAATGTATATTTTAAATTTTCTTCCAACTGCAGAACTTTCTCCAAAACAGGGAAGTAAATAGAAAGCTGTAAGAAGATCGAACGATAGGAATTCAAGATTCCAGATTCAAGAAATTAAATGCTAATAGTTTGCATTTATACAAGTGCCGTACTAAAAGATAAAATCGCGGGCAAAACTAAAACCTCTGTTGCTCTATGGTTGCTGTAGGTATTCGTGTAAATCGCTTGGTAAGTTCATAGTGCCCATATAGTACATCGTACCCGCGATTTTTTCGTCTATTTAACGACGACTGTACTAACTGTACTTCATGGAGTAATAGAGGAGGATTTGAATGTAAAAGCTCCCAAATTCAGACTTTAAATTCTTAAAAAATTCAACTTTGTCATGTTTTAGCACACTTTTCACCAAAATCCCAAAAAAATAAGCAATATAAATAAATTATCATCTTAGAATTTATTCAGGACAATGCGGAATGTGCAAAAAATCCCTATTGGTGCACCCAAGGCATTGAGATGATTTACATTCGGCAACAAACATGAAATATTTTGTCTGCACATAGAAAGCACCGTGCTGTAATAATAATACCTATAATGAGCATGTTGGGATTTCCCATTATTCTTACACTTTGTTTGTGAGCCTATCTCCCATATCTAGCGAATCATAAAAGAATTTAAGTACAACCAACTGCAGTCAACCGCCTTGACTAATGTGAGTTGGAGTACCAAATTTACCTTAAAAATTAGCAACAAAGCCATCATATGACTTACAAGTGAAACATTTCATTCAACTTGCCAACTTACTGCACAATAAATATGAAATCCATAACTAGCTATACTAAACCAATTTATTTCAGACAATATCTTCCACATTTTAGTACACAAAAATTGGACAACCTAAATTTCCTGTTCTTTCTAATCTTCATAAACATAGAGAAACCAAAAAAATTGCACAAAACCAGCAGTAAAAAGCTTTAACAAACTTCGTAATCTAATTTATTTCATTCCCGTTCGTTATGCAACTTACTAAAAATTTTTCGTAAACCTACTCGTGTTCCCTATTTACACATTCACATGCATTTGTCATTCTTGGCTACAAATTGCAGGTGCAAAACATCCTAAGTTATGATTAGTAGCACTTATTCATGCTTTGTGATTAACATGCCTGTATTTTATTTAATAACAAACATTGACGGAGATTTTAAGCTCACTTTGTTGCATGGGGCAAAACGGTAAAAATGAACATGCAAACGAGAAGTAAGTATATATGAATTTAGTAAAAAAAATACAATCGCAATAATAATGCTAACTTCTTGTTTGCCATGAAAGTTGTGTACGAAGAATACCGAGCTGTGTGTTTTTAACGCAATGTAGGAAAAATGTCTTAGAGACATGTTTTCATTTTGATACGTACTACCCAGAGGAAAGCAAAACAAATAGGACATTTTAATACAGTTATCAAGATGTTCTGGTGTCTGTTCTATGTAGTCTAATAAAGGATTTTTTCGCAGATAATTAGTATGGGAATGCTAATCCTGTAATCCTGTACGGCCTAGCATTTTCATCTTTTTCAGCATTCCTACACACTTGATTGTATTGTAGTAAGCCGCGATAGGAACTTCAACAAATGGTCGATGCACTTTTCTTTCCCCTCCTTGTTTCACATTTCACTGATTCTGTAACTAAAAAAATTGTTTGTGGGAGACCAGTTAATTCAGTTATCATCATTTACGCTCAAATTATTGCTCGCACAACGTAGTGCGATTACGAGATGGTGTCTCTCCTTATTAATCATTTGGCTGTCTGGTACACTTTTTTAGAGATTGTATCATAAGACAATAGGGAGTGAAAAATTTCTGTATTTAGTGAATGTGGTTTTAACTCACCTCGGCAAATACTATGTCACAAACAACTTAGAAGCTCTTAATTTAATGTTATTTGTAGGCCATGTAGAAGAAAAATTTATTCGTATGCCGCTGCATGACACCTTTGAACCAGTAATATTTTTTGTGAGAAGATGCAAAGGACCAGCAAATAGCTACCATTATCGTTTGACTAAAAGCCAAAACAATGTAGTTAGTACTATTTCAATGATTTCGTTTGCATCATGATATCAATTGAAGATTTGATGGGTATGTGTATCTTCATGAGCATTAGGGTAATTAGAGATAGTTAATGTATCCATAATGATCTTTTGCTTACACACAGAGAGCTACTCTCCCCCCCATATCAGCATTCTTCATCTGTTTCGCTACTCTAACAAATTGGCTTCATAGCTCCTTTACTTTTGCATCAAACAAAGTTTACATGTGTAAAGCGTTTAAATCAGATTGAACAAATAGTTGGCAGGGAAAGAATAATCTTATTTCGGAAGCAATGTAGTTGGTCCAAAATTACATTTTTCACAGATAAAGTATTTTGTACTGCTTTACTGTTATAGTGATGCAATTGGTTTTGGGATTGCTTTCAAATTTTCGCCTAGGTTTTAAAAAAGAATGAAGCACAATTTTCATTTTACTACCTACAGAAAAGTGTGGCACAAATTGTATTGATTGATAAGAGTTACTTTCGAATAAAGTCTGGTTTTTCAACAGGAACAATGAAATTTCACAGCTCTAAAATGTAAAGCATGCACGATTTTGCCTTTTAAAAATAATAAAGTTTGAGCACTACGGATTCTTTGATTGAATAAAAAAGTACAGACAGGGGTTTTCCTCGCTATGTGCTACAAAAATCAGACTTAAAATTTTAAGATGCTTGTTTTAAAACAGCTTGCTGACAAGGACTAGTTTTTAATCTATATCAGTGTCGTTTGTTTTTGCCTAAAACTTATTGCTTTGTTATCACTTTGCTAGAAAATTGCCGTTGTTATTATCCTGGCAATAATGGCTTATTGTTCGTGACGGAATGTAGATTGGCCAGTTGCTTTTCTTCGCTTTGGCCATTCAAGCCTACAAATCAGCCGCTGATAGATCTGTGAAATAATGAGTCCAAACGCAATGAAAAGACAAAAGTCTCTTTAACTGGAACCTCTCATTTTCAATTAAAAAAATCATTGCAAAAAAGTTGTATTCTCTTACGCTACTACCATAAAATTTATACATAATATTGATATATTAATTAGATTATAATTTTTAATTATGTAGCAAATAATGTTATATTCATTTGTGCTTCGCTGAATGAATTGTTTTATATTTTCATTTACTTTTGTTATCGACTCGTAATCAGAGGCTCTGAATTGCATGCAAATAGCGTTCCTACATACCATAATTAATCATTGTCAATTCCTATGTTAGCTCACTTGAGTAAAGACGATCTTATAATAAATGCTAAAATGCAATGCGATGTAGGTAATGCTAGGGATTACATGGTCTGCAACGTAGCAAAATCGAAAGTACCTCCTACTTTTAGAACCTTCAGCTTCAATTGGGTGCTTGCATTTTCTGCACATCTCCTCTAATCTAGTAGTGCCCTAAATGCACTATTAAATCCTGCATCACTCAATGCCACTCATAGTCTTTTCAGACCACAGCCACACACATGTTTCGGAATATGAGCTGCCGTCTGTAGCGATGATAGCAAGTAATTAGTAATGGCACCTAACTATTCGATTTGATGTTTTCAGATTATCCCAATTAATGAATAACCTCATATTATTTTTCCATTCGAAAAAACCACGCATTATTTACATTTTGGCCAATCTGAAATTATAATTAGAAATAGTAGATTTAATGGATTCACAATAGTCATTTGATACTTATTGTTTCTAATGAAAAGCCCATATAATAATGCCATTTACCAAAGAAGATGAAGGAAGTGAATGCATTTATAGATTAAAAAACCACTGTTTGTGAGGTACTAAAGCTAGACACAACGGTTTCTTTCATATACTAATTTTCAAAGGAAGCAATATATTACTAGTATTCACAGTAGAAAATTATGCTTTTCCTGCCATCTGTTTTCGCTATTACGTGTTTTTACAGTCGCATCGTAAGTTGTTGTACGTAGAGTACACTTGCATTGGTAAAGTTGCAGACATATGTGTATGCCCTCAATGCCCTGTGCATATGCACTCCCGTGATAACCTCAATCCGGCCTGAATCCAAGTTGAATTAGATCGTTATCGTAAAAATATAATTATAAATTCAATAGCCTATATTGGTGGCTGTAAGATTTGAACTATTTGAACGTATACTTATGTATATGCATTAACTTTTAGTAACGTTGTTCAATGTTCGCATTGGCTGGTAATGCTATATTGCAGGTAAGAGTGACGAAACCGACGATTTTGAAAGCTTAAGATGAGCTTGCGCAACCGTTCCGACTAGTTGTGACTGGTATTAAGATATTTTTCCGCTTGCAAATTTAATTTTCACAAAGAAAACACCATGAGCTGTCTTAAGAGTGCGGGTTTAGGATAGGCATAGGCCGTAAGCAAGAAAATTCCTTGGGCACTGCTTAGACTGGTGCCTAGGAAATGGCATAAGCAAAAATCAAGTTGAACTTATAGTTGGGCAATACTAAAAAAACCTTGCACGCAGGGAAAGGGCGCGTGTCAGTTAGCAAGCTTTTTTTTACTTTAAAAGTAGATTTCTAATAATGTAGACAAAACATTTGTTTAGTTTATTACAGAGCCGAAGGCGGAGTCTTAGAATTACTAGAAACGGGAGCGCCCTATGCTTCACAGGTTAAAGCTAAAATCACCTGAAAACGCAAGTTGGAATTTCTGTTACACACTCTGTTTGTATGTGTGCATTTTCATGGCCGGTCTATAGATGCGTCTTATGCACATCTACAGACACTCCGCGGAGGCTCTAGGCCTAATGCAGAAATGCCAAGATACATGTCTGGTACTCTATATTAGGCAAATCCTAGTCCACTACTGTCTCACACTCATAATACGTCCTGTCAGCCAGAAATACTTTATCACAGCTAATTAGCATGTGAACCATATCTCCCCCGGCCACCGCTGATTATTTGATTCAACGTAACTGTATTGCTCAGAATCCGAGCGTACACAAATGTAAGAAGAGCGGTCCAAGACACATAATGCATTAGCATTTACCTTCAGCTAGTTTGTACCAGACTTTTTTCATGTAGCCAGACTCAGTCGAACTGAGAGCACCGTAGAAGCAGAAAAGTATTGAGAACTCAACCACCGAGCCATTGGTGCTTGGCAT
>Ga0210040_10001900_pt1 | contig 30476 bp, 14 predicted proteins | sample CryGeyCG12114_NA_FD_185462 | JGI IMG/M metagenome (GOLD analysis project Ga0210040, IMG submission 185462) | Groundwater microbial communities from aquifer - Crystal Geyser CG19_WC_8/21/14_NA (SPAdes) (version 2) | ecosystem: Environmental > Aquatic > Deep subsurface > Groundwater | place: USA...
GTAAACAGTTGCTTAGAGGAAAAGTTTTCCTTCCTTATGTACAGAAGGAGGGTTGAAAATATGTGCTAACAATAAATCCTTATTGCACCATATTATTTTCAGTTGATAGTATCTTTGTGCACACATCCATTATATTATTTGGGTATTAGTTAGTTAGTTAGTTATAGTTAGACATTATGAAATCCTGTTCATCCTCACAAGGCTATTTTGCCATGCTATAGGGTAATTTCTTGAATTTGAGGCCAAACTAACAAGGCTAGTTGTATAAGTGAATGCAACCAAAGTTTGTTAGTTATAGACACATACTTTGGAAGGAAGCAAACGAAAATGACGAGCGTATTCTCAAGTCATGTTTGTTGCATTAAGTAAGTAGTAGAATGCAAGCAAAGGGATTACAAAGTGTTAAGTGATGTTCCATCTTCAGTGAAAAATAACATGTAGTGAAGAAGAACTATGTTTTTTTGTTGCCTTCAAATGAAAGGGAAAAGACAGGGTATATATGATATGTATGTTTTTTGGTGCCATGAATTCTTTGGGAATCATAAACCACGGATTTCATCAATACAATGAGGGGAAACTATTTGTAACTAACTAACTAGGTAGCATGATAAAACGAAAAGTCATTCTTTCACTAACAATGGGTTCATCATCAATTACATTTTATATGAGAGATTGTGGTGGGAGCACTTTTTTCTATGACATATGGGAATACTTGAAATCAGTTGTGCCCGCATGTTTCAAAGTCCAGGAATCATTTATAACTCGTCTTAAGCACGTTTCCATCTTTTGTATCAGTTTTAGAGACTCAGATTCATAAGTACATTTTTCCCTATTTCATTTCCCTGTAACACTTGACAAAGTAAAAATTTTTACAGTTCTTAAAACCCTCACTTTCTGTAGTTCGTGTCATAAGCGACGAAGACTCACAAAATTGTCATTCAATCCTATTGAAATTTGAGTTTCTTGACGAAATGTAATGTTAACGGCACGAGTTCAAAAATACTACCACGTAGATAGTTAGCATGTGGAGTAAAAATTCCAATCCAATCCCTATGCTCTACAACCATTAAACAATACACGCACATTTTTTCATCTAAACAAGCCATCATCATTGAAACTTATATTGGAATGCTTGAAATGCTCCTTTTTTTGTCTAGTTAAAAGGAATACATGATCCGTTTTATCAATCTGTCAACCAACTGCCTGTAGGGAAAAGCAACTAACATTCTCAACTTCTTTTTCAACCACAGCCACAAAATGCATATGCTAACTAACTCACTAACGAACAAAACTGACTGGAATCTTTTTGCCCATATCTATGAGTGAATCTCATCCTTTTCCCACATGTGATGAGTTAACTAACGAACCATATAGCATTCATCATGTACAAAAACAGGTTCGCAGGTATTAGGAAGCCAAAAATCGAGTCGCTCAGTCAGTCATGTGTGTCGATAAAATCTTTTTTCTTGACCAACTGCCATACAACCAGTAGTCAGTAGTATGTAACGTGTGTAATTTGTCTTGGGTTGTTACCCAGTGATTGATCTATGGATTATTACTTTCTGATGGGCTTATCTCCTCCATTCATCCTTGAATTCGTGAATGGAATCTTATATACAATAGAATCCACATGTAACTAACTAACTAGCTAACTCAAGTTTTCAAATTCCAAACAACTAACTAACTAACCAGGTAAAAATTCAAGGGTTAAAAATCGTGAGAATAAAATAACAACAACAACACTAAAGGGCAATTTGTCTTGGTGCAAATTGGTCATCAAACGCATGAAGCCAATTCCATGCGTTTTCAACAATGCGTATCTATAAATCATTTTTTCACAGTGAAGTATAAGCTAACTAACTAACCAACTAACTAAAACTGGTCAGTCATTATTATGTAGCCACCACATGTATATTAAACATGCTGCCAATAAGCAGGATCTATTGGTTCCATGGAATTCATGCTGATTTTGTGATGATAATCTTCATTATTATTGAGAGTTGAAAGTTCAAAAGAAAAAAAACTGAGTGGTCAATAAGTAAGTAAGTGATCAATCTTAGTTTAGCATACCTTAAATGGGACTTCCTTTCAGCTGCTTTAGCATTCACTAACTAACTAACTATACAACTAGCGTTTAATTAATGGGCCCAGGTGGCTGACGATTATCACACTTGGTTAGTTTAAGTTATAGTTAGGCAAAAAATGGTTCAACCCTTTTCTTTATCAATCACCATGTGGTTAAAGGGAAGATCCCTTTGCACTTATTAGGTGTGCATATTCTGTTTGCTCATAGTCAGTCACTCACTATTATTCACTATTGAGATATGAGAGTACAAGATTTCCGAACACAAGAAGAAGCAGAGCAAGTCCTCATTTCGTGACTATAAATTTTCATTAGGGTTGAAACGCGTACCAAATCTAGTGAGTTAATAAAAGTAAAATTTTCACTGCGTCCATTCAGTCAGAGCACGGATTATTAAATTGGAAACTAAAAGTGTTTTTATCTACGGACTAAATAGGCTATATCATTAGCATAATGGATGTCGCTTTGCAATGCAAAAGGAGCGGCTCTTTGTATTAAGCACGATGATTATGCAAGAAATCATATTTCCGTTGTGCACGAATTCCTTAAGTTTTGATTAAAAGCATTTTTTCTCGTAAATCATATGGAATTTTATATTAGAATGTGAGTAATGTATTGTATACAAGGAGTGAATGTAAAGTTGCCAGGATTTTTTCATGGGTTGGGTTATGAGTTTGGTTTTTGTCCAAAAATGTGCGTGACTTTTGTAAGCTCGGATTCATTTTAGTCGCCGTTCTTTTGTTTCCAGTCAGTGACTGACGGATGAAATTTGCACAACAATGGAATCAACCGCCGATAGATATTGATTGAGCATACTGCTGTGATAAAACGAATTTAACGCATCGCATTAGGGTTAGTTAGTTAGTATTCCTGGGGGATTCTTTCCACATTATTGGATCCAAATAATGACATAAAATCTTAGTTGATCCACCCAAAAGCTGTGACAACGCACAAACAAACCCATCGTGCATTTAATTATGATATGTTGGTCACAAAAATGGCAAAATCACAAACTACAGTCCATTTGGATTCCCTAGAGCGCAATTTTATGGAACAAAATCTGGTCCACCGTACCATTTTGGCGGAAGATATTGACATTTTAACCAATACTAGGGTTTGCATCTATAAATTACGGTTAGTCAGCCCTCCATACATAAAAATTGATTCCCAGTGGACACAATAATAAAGAGGACATCTTATAGCTTGCTTCCCCTCCCATTATTTTATGCAATGTATACTGAAAATGAGTGATTCAGTCAGTTGTACGCAAACTTACTAAAAAAGCCACTAATAGAGGCATCTAAAAACAAGGGAGAGACCATCTGTATGCTACACACACACTATATTTTCCCCTCTATTTGATTAACCCATTGTCTATTGATTTCTTCAAACCTTATCAAACAAAATCTGATTCACATAATGCAATCAAAAAAAGCGCTTGAATCTTCAACACGGACTAGCTAAATACATCAAAATTGTATTCATTTATTATTCTGTCGTGAGTCTAAAGTTATTATGTGAATATTGGATTGTCTTTCCAAAGTGGCCACAAGGGAAATAATGTATTCAAAAAAAGAGTTGAATGCTAACTTACTAACTAACTAACTGACTGACTGAGCAAATATAAGTGTATTTGCTCTCCTCAATTTATTTCCAAGCATATCTATGTACATCCACTTGAGATGATTTTTTCCTGTTGCGACAAAGAATTGTCAACATATTATTTTCGAGATATCCCTTAACAGTCTACGTAAGGATGTTTATCCTACCCAAGTTTAACTAACTAACTAGCCAAACTTGCTTTGGGAATAGTGTGTACCAATAAAAATGAGATTTGGCTTTTCATTCACGTCTAAAGCTGATAATGATATCATCCAGGGTTAATCCAACCGCCATAAGAAACTAACAAAAGGGATGCAAATTCAATACAAGGACTGGAAAGGTAGCAGATGTGGTATACAGTTTTATTCTATTGATAAGTAGTGGAGCGAAGCGAAGCTTATTTTATAAAAACGAAATGTCCCTTGGTAAGTTGGTCTGTCTGTCTGTCACCAAAATATTTCGTGAACTACCACAGGGATTTTCGTTGCACATAATGTTATTTTGACTTGGTTCGCGGTCAATTTGACTGAAATTAGGTATTCATGGGTACATGCCAAACTAACTACAAGATAGGATTGAAAATCCAACAAATATTTAACAATATACAAAATGCTCCACTACTTCTTTATGTCCACTAGCTGTGGTTTATATTGTTGGATCTACTCATTCACACAAGGGGACAACGAATGCACGTCTAGCATGTTATTTCACCCTGTGTACTTTTTATTTCGCCAAATGGCACATTCATTGTGTATACATGGCTGACATGCATGAGTTGAAGGCTCCCTGGGAAAAAGTGGAAGCATAATTGCTCTGAATGAGAAATACGATCTGCTGAGCTCATCATCTCATCATCTTTTTCATTAGTTGTCTATATGCCCATGTTTCAACCGTGATTTGCAGAGTAGGCTCCCGTAGGAAATGTTTTATTTTTCCTTGTTTACAATAAGACCATATGGGGAAGTACTCGGCTATAGAAAATACAGGGAGACCTTTGATGTCTCACTTTGAATGCCAATCTAATGAGTTCCGAAAAAGCTAGAGTAGACAGTAAACAGTAATTGTTCACATGTAGAGAAAATTCATAACCTATTGATTAATAATGTATACTAAAGTGCTAAACAAAATCCAAAACTTTCGATTTTAAGACGTTAAAAATTTTCCATCCATATATCAAAATTTTTTGTATTGCAATCAAACATTGTAAGATTCCATACAGATAATTAACGGCCCGAAAAAATGGTTCCCCAAATTTCCTCACTATACATTCAGCCAGTGTTTGCGTGTAGATAGTAATAGGTGTCCACATTCCTTCCTCATCATTATAAACTATAACAAACAAACTGAAGGAACACTATGGCCTACAGAGATGTGTTAATGAACACGGTAGATTATACGCAGACAGAACATCCTTTATCCTTTATCCTTGATCCTTTATCTACTAGATAAATCAGTTGCATGTGTGTAGCAACTTCTTATACGTATTACACACATTCTTGTACCTTCGTTAAAAAACACACTAACTAACTAACTAACTAACTAACTAATAATAATCCTACCGGTGTCATCAAACTTTCATGGGTTCGCTTACACAATTTACGTACGCAGAATTTAATGCCAGGCGTAAATCTTTTGCTATTTATTTAGAACTTTTCTATTGCTCATCCAAAAACTTGAGCTAATAAGTCTACTTACAGAACCTATATACAAGATAACAAATAAATTTCAATCTGGCTTACATACTCACATTTAGATTGAATGTATCCAAAAATCGTTATTAATGATCGATATTATATGGAAGCAATCACTTTCCCTACTTAAAATGTGTATTGAACTAGGAACTATAGGGAGTCATCAATAAGTTGTTATGATCTAACTAACTAAAAGGAAAATTATAGATTGATGGAAATTTTGTATATACGTTTGAATGGCATGCAAAGCCTCCATTTATAACATGCCACTTCCTGTTTCCTCCTCCAACTATTGAAAAGCCGGGTTGCCCCAAGAGCAATAATAATGATAGTGAGTGAGCAGCCATTGTTATTACAGAATTCATCCCATTATATTGCAGGTTACATTTTTGCCTTATTGGAAAAAATAAAAGCAAGGAAATGACTGACTGAAAAGTGTGTGTACCCAAGTTTACAATAACAAGTATATGAGGATTGAAAAGAGAAAAAGTTTACAAGTAACAACTTGAACTCACCAAAAGTAGAGTTTCAGGGAAGAAAAAAAGACGACAATAATCATAAAATATGCTGAACCGTAGTCCAATCTCTTTGACAAATGAAGATAATAAAAGTTGATTTGCTCTCACATTGTGTGAGTGCTTAAAATTTGTCAACAACAAAGTCTAGCATGTAAATATTTGTGAGCGACCACAAAAAATCCCATTTGTATTATTAAAGATGCTTAAACTGTTTACTTGTACAATTAGTCTAATCCGTGTAATCTGTGTGCATAGTTTTGGCCTCAAAAAATTATTTTTTTCTCACCAGTTTGCAAAATTGAACACAAAGGGAGTAATAAATAGTATATGTACGAGTGCTGGTTGGTTAGTCGTCACTGTTCCCGTTTCGTTTTTTGCATAATATGCGTGCAGATGGCCTGTAGCAAATGTTTTGAAGAATTGCCGACATTTGAACATACCTACCTGTACATTATATGCGCTAATAGCATTAGTTACTTTTAGTCAGTCAGTCAGTAAGTTAGCATGATGGCCTCTACTCTATCTGCTCATTTATAATGCATTAGAGCGCACTTGGCTGCGTATACCACTTGGGAAGGAAAAACATTGACGATGAGTTGAAAAAAACTGCATGGGGTGATGGCTACCACTTGAGTAATAATAATAAAAATGTGTAGCGAATGCATGTATACACCTGAAGAAGAGAAGAAAAAGAGTTATTTTACACGAGTATTTCACAAGGAGGCAAATTGTTCCTTTTTTGAGCTCCACTGCATCCTTTGTTCCGTTTGTAGTAGACAAGTCATGTTCTCACTCACTACTCACAGAGCTTAAACGGCAAATTAATGTATGTTACCAAGACTATAGATGAATCCCTGGCTTTTCTACTCTATAATCTGATAGTCAGCCAGTTACGCGTATCACGTATTCAGTCTGAGGCATTTAAAATGAGTGCTAACTAACTAACTACTGGCATGGGAAAATGGGAGTTTTTAAATATAGGGTGCATTCCATGGGAGCTAAACACAGAAACTAACATGGCCAATTCGATCTGGCCACACAGCATACAAAGTTGGTTATTCAACAAGACTTATTGGTTTCTCGAAAGAAAGGAAATGACCATAATATTTTACAAGGTTTGTCCCAAATCTCTACATTTTACACACTTACTAACTAACTAAATAGAGGCTAAGGGTAACCAAACCAGCAGCGGATATCGGTAGGTTGATGCATGATAATGAAAGGGACAGGTAATTTTTCAACACGAACTTTTAGAATTTGTCAAGTTTGGACTCACAGAGATAAAGAAAAGGATCTTTTGGTAAACAATTTTGGCGGTTTTTTCTCTATCTACAACTAACTAACTAAAAATGACTATGATTTACATCAAAATCCATTTGTCACTTACGAACAGGTACAAGTTTTGGGTCAAAAAGTTCTCCTTTTGCCTCCAACTCATCCAGCCGAAGTTTCACGGACCGGACTCGTTTGCTCACTTGCTCCGTGAGTATAGACACGTCTTGGAAAATATCTCCAGCATGTGTGACCAAAGATGCGAGTTGTCTCAAAACATTGACCAAAGTCTCATGGTTCACTGCCATGTACTCGTAGTCATCTTTTTTCACCTCAATTTTGGCCCCACTGAGTTTGACCGGAGTCACTGAACGATACACCAAAGGCATGGTGCCAATGGTTATCCAACTAAAGTCTCTTTGCACAAACTAAATCTTCCCAAAATGAACTTGCTAAAAGTTGAAAAGTTCATCCAAGCACCATGGGAACTGAAAACAACCAATACTTGAGACTATTCGACTAGTTGACAGTTAAAATGTTCCTTTTACTCAAAAATCGTCATATGTGACCCAGGGTGAATATATAAAATGTGAACCACCCTTGGTTTTTTGGTGGAACCTTCACAGTGAGCTATAAGTTTGGAACTGACAGTCAAGTTGACTATGACTAGGATTGCATACCACCCAAAACATGTAGGAAAAAATGAGTTGGGCTCTCACCATGTTGTTAGTTATAAGTTAGATTCTCTTGGGTGAGGTAGCATAAAGTCTGTAGCTGGGGTAGACTCTAAAACTGTATGCAATGGAAGCATGCATGAACACAGTACATGATGGCAATGGTTCACTGAATGTAATGTACAAGAGACCCATAGGCTGAGTTACACATGCAGTATGTGAGAGGGTAGATGAATACTTTTTAATATATTTTTGGAGCTCATGTTGAACACTGGGTCGCTAGGTTGAGTTGAGTTAAGAGCCTTTAACATAGTAGTTGTTTGGTTAGATGGGAATTATAATACAAGTACGAGCTCAACAACATAGATTGTTCGTAAATTCGGAAATAAACGTTGTCAACAGATGAATTTTATTGTACCTTGGTTATGAGGGATGCTTTTTCCGATTTTTTTCTAAATGCGTTCTGAATTTGAAGGAATGTGTGCATTTTTTTATAGAACTGCTCAAATTAGGGATTTTTAGACAGAGATGCCAAAACTAGAGTAGAATTTGTATGAATTTTTCAAACATTTTATCCCGGATACAAAGGGTTAAAAATGTGTCATTACTGCAATGGAAATTTTTTCCAACTGGAGTCTATGGATCCTAGAGCATTTTTAAGAACCCTATGTATAAAGTCTAAAAAATTTCTTCCTGCTGAAACGTGGTATATGATTTTACATAGTATCTAGATTGGACATTTTTTCGAAAATAACGGCCACTTCACTATTAGAGCAGAGTTGGTCACAAAATGTAGGGTCTTCTCAATTTAACCATACCCTCTCTCCCTTTAATACATATATTACAAGAGCGAGAAACTTAGAAACCGTTCAAGCAAGTAGCTTTTAGTAAACTGACTGACTGACTGACAGCATCTACATGACCCATTCAGTTGTGGTGTTCAGATACAACAATACCGTTAAAGTGGATTCCGTATAGAAACAACACTGGATGATGACTATGACATTTAGCCAGAATTAACCACCATCTAACAATGGAGCTTTGAAAATTATTCGTTTTTGTTTACCGAAAAACAATGGTGACCCTCCACTGAGCTTACAACATTCTTGAACTACAATTGGCGTTCTTTGCGAACCTCCCCAATAAAGTCACAAATGCAGAACTCAGTTCAGAATCTATATAGACTTATTGGCATTTGATGAATTTCGAGAATTTGGAGTAAACTATGTCATAAGAGCGTAAAAAAAGCTTTATTGTGAAATAACTAATGAAAATTCTGTGGGCTTACATTATTATTGTGGCTCCCAAATGAGCGAACTTTTGTGCCAAATTGGATAATATATTTATGAGTGTACAAAAGGATTTTACAAATTGGTATACCCTGTTAACTAACCCACCATGAAATTTTTGTGTTTGCGAGCAATTGCTGTAAAAAAGGCCACAAACACTGACATTTTCGCAATTTTTTATCATCTAAGAAAAAGACGTTAGATTTTTACTTTATCTTTTAATCTTTTTATCTAGTTTTTGAAAATACCAGGCCATCTATAGTGGGAGAGATTTGAGGATCTACTCATTATTATTGTAAGTGAGAGAGAATTTAGGATTTTTCAGCGCTAATTTATCTGTCATTGAAAGTATAATAGATGCTTCATTAAAACAATGTGTTCAACTGGTTGTAATGACTAGCGTGTCCAAAAGCACTAATTTTCTATATTATAATTGCTAATGCAATCACTCATAGAGTTCGTAAATCATTAAAATTGACCGGTCTCTCACGCTCACGCCAAATTTTCAACTTTCCTTCCTGCACTGACTATCAAACTGAACCCAAAAGTATTAACATTGCCAGATTTCATGAAAACACAGGAGCTTATTTAAATTGCCATGCAGAGCTTGGAATCCTATCCACAAAACCTATAATGCATACTTATGATTTTTAAACCGACAAAAAAATGGTCCATCTCAAACTGTAGCCTTGTGTTATACTGTGTCGTGCAAAATTCACTTTCCACGGCCTCGTCAGTATGCATGCATCCCATCATGTCAAATTTGCAATGCATTCTATGCGTGTGTATGTTCCACATAATTTGCGGCATAGAATTTAAGACGCTCTATCATACCTAATGGAATAAACTAAAAATCTTCTTTTGCGTCTTGCATGTAACTAACTAACTATAGTACACACATAGCGTTTGTATATTTGAAAGAGCTATAAAAGAACCCCTTGAGGGCAGAAGATTTTTACAACTCGGGCTTTTGGAGTCACGACGGGCAATGGGAAACCACAGGGCGTAGTTATAGTTAGTGTAAGAGTTGAACCAAGGGCAAAACTCAATGCATGTTGTACCATGTGATGAGAAGCACCGTGAAATCTTCTTTTTTCATTCCAATGAGTTGTAAGTTAAGTGTGTGCCGTTCGAGTTTGTTCCTGAAGGGAAACGCACTTTTCATTTATACCCTAGCCTGGCTTCACTCACTGGGTACGAAAAAATAACATACTATATATACACAGATGCTTGCTCACCTCACCTTGTATATAATGTGTACCTCCAATCACACTGAAATGAGCATGCTACAAAGCCCTGTATAATGTCCCTACTTTCAATTCACAGAACAAAACATGACTATTGTTAAAAACCATCAGCTATTGTTGGCTTAAAACGTGGCTTTATTATGGAACCTTCTGCAATCATATCTTTGATTCACAGTACGGATTTGAGTTACATTTACTATGACTGGTTAGAATGGATTTGGTTACAACTGTGTGGTCAAACTGAAGACAATAAATACAATTTCCAGCCTCCTCATCTTTTCCTCTATACAATCACAACGCCAATGCTGGATAATCTATCTTAAACCATGTAGTTAGTTAAACGTAAATATCACCTTGCACGTAGTAAAAGATAGAACCAAATCGTAAATCCACTCACTTCTGTTTGTCCATTGTTTTTTCTTGTATACAAAGCATTCATCAATAATCTGAGTGAGTTGGCTACAAAAGTTTCCAATGTTTTTTCTCATTATAACAACTCACTTGTTCCATAGTTAGTTACACAGTATTTGTGTATTCAATCCTATGGTTGGAATTGTCAGCATTTCTCCAGCAATGGAGAGTAAAACATTAGCATAATAAAATACATTTTTTTTCTGTCTGTACACCCAACCCCTTGTGACATTCAAGATCCATGTCCATGCGTGCATGCATGAGAATCCCTGCAGATAGCCCATTATTGTAATTTTTTAAGGATTCTTCCCGAAATTGAGAAGCCGTTCGTACATTGGAAGGGGAAATGAGAAAAAAGTATCCATCTAAAAATTTCGTGTTTCATCCTCATCATCCGAATGCATTCCTAGCCCTACTTTTTTCTACACTTGTGTGCTTGCACTTGGTGTTCATAAATATTGCGTTCTACACTCTTGTCAACAATCTGAGCAGTTAGTTAAATTTTAGTTAGTTAGTTAGTTCGTTAGTTACAGCAAGATTCTATGGTGAATTTAAATGCCCAAAATAGTGTGAAAACGGGTCTTTTTTGAGCATGTATTATACAATGCACATGGGAGTATATGCTTAAGGGGACAATAAACGTACTTTAAATTATTCTTCCTATGGGTTTAGTTAGTTACGGTTAGTATTATTGGTTACGTGGAGAAACAAATAGACTCATGAAAGATTGAATTTACAGGTAGATGCTGTGTTGGTTACTTTAAGCATAGACCAGTTGTATGTAGTAAATACAGGATTCATTTTTAGTTCCCTGGCCTTGTCTTTTTTTCATTTAATGCATAGCTATGTACTTTTCGTTAAGTTTGTGCATGCTATGTGCTCATCTAAAGTCTATTATTTTCTTAATGACGACTGTAACTTTTTTGCTTCGCAAGTTTTAACTCTTTTTTTTTGCAATTCTGACTGACTGATCATTGTCACTGTTTTTAACTCTGTACATTGGTTGCTGGAAGTATTTTCATCGTATTTTTTCAAAAGTAGCAATGAAATTAAAACTTTATGCTTCGGAGAAAAAAAAAGCAAAAATGGACGTCCATTTTGCATTTTTTAAATATAAAAATGTCAGCTTTTTTGAAATTTTTTTTGCATGAAATCACTCACTTGTTATTCCACAGCTGGAACAAAATAAAGCCCATTGTCAGCAGCATGCGAATGGAATTACACTGTATATTTTAATTTTTTCCTCCCACACTTTTTCCCATGTAAGTTCCAATCATTTTAACGCAACTGAACCTGCAAATTACTTGGAACAAGAGGAAGAGTGAGTTAACGTAAAAAAATGAAGAATGCACTTTTCTCCCCCTTAATTTCTGGTAGTACACACAAAAATGCACCAGTCGATTTGCATGCTACACATTCCTGCTGCGTCTCACTTACTATAGGCTCAGTCAGTTTTCCCAACAATTACTTGGAGACGACAATGGGTGATCATTATTACACTGCGAATTCCAAACAACCAACTATCATCCACTGCTCAGAATCAACTCATTATTCATTTTCCTTGGAAATCCTTTTTTCACTAACTAAATCAAGTGCTGACAGTTATTGCTTCCAACAGAAATTAAATGCATCAAGTAATCAGTTTAAATATTCTCATCTCATGCCACCCACTTGCTAACTAACTAAATGTACAGTTTTCAAATTAATGGCAGTCCATTGTAATATTGTTTGTTTACGTTCAAAATGTGTTGACTGTAAATATTATAATATGCATTTCAAGCACTGCAATGTTGGAATTACTTGATTCAAAAACTTTTAGTTAGTTAGTCTAACTAACTAAGTGCTTATTAAACAGCCTTTTAAAATTGCAAGACAATGCAAATCCAAAATTGTTGCATAAAATCCCTACTATGAGTTTGTATCTCAATTTACATCCCCTTCAAAACTTTTTTTCAGATTAAAAATTGTTCAGTTTTTTTGTCACCTCTCCTTGGGTACTAATTTTTCCATCCCGGTGTAAAATTTATACGCTCTCAAATATTTGGTAATGCACAGCTGGAAGTAACTACATAATCTCATCAACTCATACTTAAGTATGTGAAATTGTCACTTGGATTGTTCAACTGACTAACATTTGTCACTCTACATTCATACAATAGGAGCCTAGTACAAAAACTACACACAATTTCTATGATTTGACTTGCTCACGAAATTTTATTCTCCTATGATAATAATTTTTGCAAAGAAAAAAGAACATGAGCAAATCTTGTAGTTTGAGAATTTGACATTTGTACTTGCATTGCATTCATTGACTATATGTTGAGATAACATAATTGCACACTCTTATAGCCCTAAAGCCATACTATTTTTTGCATGCAATTTTCGGTACAACAAAGAATCTAACATTAATTTTACTTGCTGACTGACTGAATAGTGTGGAATCCTTGATTTGTCAAGTTTTTTCTCTCAATTACTGCACACATGCAGTCTTGAGCGCTGTATATGGTTAATCCTTGGATTAGCCTTGACTAACTAACTAAAAGTGAAAGATGCTGTAAATTGTGCCCACTAGATTATACGTAAAGAATTTTTCACTCGGTCTGTAGTTACTCACTTAGTTAGTTAGTACTACACCACAGTTTATTAGTATTGGATAAATATTGAAAAAGCCATAAATAATAATAGCACATTCCATCTCTGTCTGTACATGTACGCATAAGTTGTTCAAACACACCCAGTGAAAATATTTACATATACATTTTCCCCCCAGCGGGTAAGAAAAAGACAAGTTAGTTAGTTAGTTAGTTTAAAAAATAATGTGAGGAAAGCAATAAGGTGTGTTTGATTGTTTAATGAAATAACGTGGGAAAAATTCCAGGTAAAATTTCTATCAGCAGATAGCATTTTTTGGTTTGCTCAGGTAAAAAGTAAAATGTAATGAATTGGCCTTTAGAGTTGTTCGTTTTCCTACTAGTTTTTTCAAAGAGTACGTGTACATTGAATTCCTATGTTTAGGGAGAACATTTATTTATTCTGGAAGTCAGCATGAGAAAGTGAAACGAGATGCCTCAAGCATGCATGTATTAACACTGAAGTGAAGCCGCAATTTGACAAATTGGGTACAAAATGGGTGGATTTTAGGATTCAATCTCAGGCATTAAAATTTTTCCAAAGGATTTCTCCGCAATTAATAATGACGTATGGCAACAGGAATCCGCTTATTTTTTGTTCTTGAATACTTTAAAAAAAATCAATTTATCAATTTTACATGCATAAATAATCGAATTTTTCTTCCTGTATCGTAAAATGCACAATATTTTTTCAATTTGATTAGCAACAAACTCAAAATTATCCTCCGTACGGTGAAATATCAAAAATGAAAAAATAATCAGAGACTCCCACACGTTTAAGCATTGGAATCCGGTATTTCCACTTTAAATCCAAAGTCATCATCATTCTATCACTTGTATGATAAAACGAAGGGCCGTCCCTTTTTTATTGAAATCTTGTACTCACTATATAACTTATAAACATGTGTATGTATGTACATATGTAGTACAAAGAAATTCTTTCAGGATTGCTCAACATACACCTTAAGTACACATTCCAAGGTCACAGTTCCTAGCTCACTGGACTGGACCCATTGCAATAATGAAGGACTCCAGAGATTCGTTTTTATTTTACACAGGTACATTCTGTTGCCTCATAAGCCGGCATTCAAACTCTGCATAACAACCACACAGACAGACGCCAGTTGTGAAAAAAACAGTTGCACAATAATAATTTCTCTTTTTTTCTTCTCACATTCCCTCTGTGTCATTTATCATAATCAGCAAAAAAAAGAGAGAAACACTTAATTTGGAATTTTATGCTCCCGTATCGTTTCAATTAACCCCAAGGGTTGCTAGTTAGTTAGTTAGTTAGTTAGTAATGATGTGCTAATAACACTAGGGGAAAACATTTTCGTACAATTTGAGGAGCAAACCTTACGAATTTATAGTTTATCTAGAGGCCTCAAACAAATGTGCCAATGAAATATCCACAGAAAAAGAGACTTGTGGAGCCAAATAACGAAAGAAAAGCAAGTAAATTAATGAGTGACACTTTCTGAAAGCAATCTTTTCTACAGTTTCCCAAACATAGCGTGCACACAGTATTTCCTCTATCTTATTAGTTTCCATCAGATAAATGAAATGAGTAGAGTACTTTGTATAAATGAGCCATGTTCACAGTGTGTGTGGTCATATATTTTAAGTTTCAGTCAGTCAGTGCATGGGATTCGTATAAAAACACAATGATTCATCTGTTTGAAACGGTTCTTTGTCTAACATTCTATTGGCCATTATTTGCCCCGCATAGACTTTAGAGACTGACCTTTGTGTATTTGTCTTTCAACTTTGGCAAACACGCACTAACTGTTAAATAGGATTGGGAATTGGACTTGGCACAGTAATGACTGCAAACTTGCGGTCAACATTAGTTAGTTTGGAAATCCTTTGAAAATGAGGATGGCAAAAGCCTGTAGGCACTTTTGTGAATTATGATGGAAAATCTCGTTTTCAAATTTAAGGGCAGTGTGAGATGGCTCCCGAACTGACTAACTAACTAAAAATGTAAAAAGTGTCCAAGAATGTTTTTGTGAAGATTTCTGTACATTTTTGGCAATAGAATGTTTGAGTTGCGCAATTTTTGTGAAAAGAATTCCTCACTGAGCTATAAAATAAAGTTGCTTAGAAGGATTCTAAACAAGTCTTTTGAGACTGACTATTCACAGAAACAGTTTACGAAATTTTTTATCCCAAAAGACCTTTGAAACAGGAATGGTGGTGCCTAAATTTGGTGATAATAATAACATTAGAGTATGCCCTTCTCACCTGAAGGTTGTATTGTAAACATGGTGAAACTTTTCTGCACAGCTTCAAAGCTCGCATTTTTTCTTTGTGTATACAGATTGAAAAGCCATTTATTTGTTCTTTCATGCCAACACGTGCCCACGCATAAATATTCCGTTGCAGATGGGAACACTGCGGGTATTTGTTTGACTCTTGGAGAAAAATCCCATATGTGGAAGAAAAGATAAGTGCTAGTTAGTTAGTTACCGTATAATGTCTTTTAAATTCTCATACCGATTTGTTGTTACCCAGAGGTCTTTGTATATGTAAAATTCCCCATGAAATCGTTAGCAAACCAATAAAGCTTATACATTTTAATTAATTTAGTTAGTTACATGGATTGTTTGCTAGTTTTTGACTGCAAAATATTGAGAAGTTGATAAAAACAAAAGTCTCATATGTATAGATATCCATTATGCACATAAGTGAAGGAATTTTTTTTTGTTCCAACCCCTTGAACTAGAAATAGATAGATAGTTTTAGTTTACTCACTGACTACAGTTATTAAGTGGCAAGAGCAAGTTGCTGAGTTGATTAGTTAATTCTAAAACAAGAACTATTTACTACTGTTTCTTAACTATACAACTACTGCGTGGTTTTGCTCAACTGCAGCTTTATGTCTCCCTTTCTTAGTAGTTAGTTACTATGTAATGTGATATGCATGGAATGGGAGTTCATCTATAGTGCACAGTTGTGTTATGTAGTCAGTCGCCCGTCATTTGCAAAAATACATCTTCATTTGTAACGACAATCACAACTCGTCTATAGCATAATAACAAAGAGAAATGGGGGTTCATATAGATACATAATAATTGTAAAACACATTAGCACACATAAAATATTTATTCTCAAGTCTTTTCAAATCCACAACGTAATTTTTTTTTGGTTTTTCTAAAACTAGACAGTCAATTGTTAAAAGTACATGCATGCATATGATTTCTATTGAAACTATTACAATATGGCAAAATTCCATTTTCTAAACTATTATTTACAGTTAGTTAGTTAGTGCATCCGAAATTATTTCCAAGGAACAAAATATATATATAACCGAAAATATCAAAACGAAGGGATTCAAGCGGTTTGCAATTATTTTTCCTCATTTTCAGAATCCAAACCCATTCTTGTGGAGATATCCCCATTGGGTACAATTTGAATACTGCTGCTACTCTCTGGCTCCCCATCATTTCCACGGGGGGCTGGGGGCAAATCTAACAATGTATAACATGGGACTGGCAACGTGCACTTGTCATCATCATCATCTTCATCTTGTAAAGGATTGTCCCCTGCGAGATTCACTTCAGATTGGGATTCAGGGTCCAGTCTTATTGATTCAATGACTTCTGATGAGTTTTTTTCTTCTAAAAGAAGAAATAAAACGATTTAATGGCGAAGAAATGGTGAATAAAATCGTGTTGACTAAAAAGTCACGGTTTGTTAAATATCCGGCATGATTTAAAAGACTATTTAAAAACGCTTATTTTGACTGCATGAGTGAAAGTTGTAAAGATGCCGACAAAGTCAAAGTATTTAATGCTGCCATTCAAAATGTGCATTAAAAAGTTCAAAAAATTTGCCGTCACTTATGGTTGGTTAGTAAGTTAGTTAGTGAACTGCACATTCTTAATCTAAATTCGTGTTTGTGTGAATGAAGCAAAGTACAAATAATACCTTGAGAGGCTTCCTCTTGTTTTTCTTGACTATTTTTCTCGGTAGTTATTGGAGTGTCTTCAGTTCCTTTCACGTCTGTTAATAAGTTTGTTATTTCCAACTCAGGGCTCAGTTGCTCTGCCAAATTAAACAATCAAAACAACGTACACCTTCCTGACCGTTAAATGGGGTTTAACACAGTTCACCAGCGATTTGCATCTTGCATGATAAGTTTTCCATGGCATTTTGCAACAATAAGCAAAAGAAAACTGATTTTTCATGTGGTTGTGATAGATTGTATTAAATAGGCAAAAATTGTCATATTCATTTGGAAAATGTTTTTTTCAAAGGTTGAATAATTATTGTTAGGTTAACGGCGGATTTCATGCATTTGGGTGTCTCCAAAATGCCTGCACTAAAAAAGCTATCATGCCGAAGCCCTATGACGTTTAAAATGGCGTGAGAACGCTTTTTACGATATAATCCAAAATGTCAAAAGTTAGGGTCTGTTGCTGCGTATGATTTAATTTGTTTTTCTTAATTGTAGTCAAAACTTGTAAGTTGCATTATCGGTCTACCTTTGTTTTCATTATTGCTGTCGTCATCGGCAAGGAAGCCTTCCTCTCTCAAAGAACTTAGAATGGACGGAAGTAGCTCAAGAACAGCATTTGTGGTCAAAATTGTGTTTCCATTCCATTTCTGGGTGTTACCATCAGAATCGGCATTTGTTTTTGGAGTTTTCACATGAGACAGTAGATGCTTTTTCAACCGCTCCTGGAAAATTAAGTATTACTTGTACTAGCATGTAATATTTTGCATTATTAAATTCTGATCAACAAAAACAGCTAAGTATTTAAGTTAAGTAAAAGCTTGTTCTTCAGGCCAGTTTAACAGCATTTTCAAATTCAAAATGCAACTTTTTTGGCAAATATTACAATAATTCTTCGACAGAATCTAAAATTGTTCAGTTTTTTTTCACCCTCTGATTCTAAAGGATGATCTGTAAATCGGATGTAAATATTTGAAGCCAGGAAATGTAAAAAATTCATATCACTTCTCGTTCTAGTAAAGCGTAGTGAGAAGCAATAAAAGTTGCCGTATCAAATTTAACACTCATTCAGAGGAGACGAATCTATACGGACGTATAAAAAAGAGAGCTACAGATGAAGAATGATATTTGTTTTTCAGATTTGTGTCGCTTCATCTCACTTTTGGGGCTCGTAAAAAATGTAGACACCATAGGGTGTGCAAATCTTTGAAATTGTTTACACAACTCTCTATACACGGATTTGTTTTTCACCTTCATATCCTATTTACCTTCCCATGCTGGCTTTTATTACTGACGGGAAGCGTGACCTTTTCACCAACACTGTAATTTCTCATGGCTATTCCATACAAGTTAGATATTGCTACGCTATTTATTCATGCATATGGGAGTCATTTGCAGATTCATGTCAAAAATCAAATTCGCTACAATGCACGCATTTTCCGATTTTAGTTTTACTAACGATCAGGGTTTGTTATTCTTTGACACGCTTTCATTCCTCAGAGAATTCAATTTATCATCTATTATAAGTTGACCTAATTAATTAGATTTTCATTTTTCCATCATTGAAAACAATTCTTGCTTTCCTGGGATAATATCTGATTGCTTTGAGAAATTGGTTTGTTAAGGAATATTTTACGGCCTTTTCCGAATTCATTCACTAGAAATCTGAATGCGTAAATTCCAAATTCTGCCATTGTGAATGTCATATCTTTTTAACATCGAGATATTATTTGGTCAACAATGCGTCTAACCCTAAGGTAAACACTAATCTTTATCAACTTTGAGCAAAAAAAATCTATTGCAGCATCCCAATTGCACAGGTTTGCAAACTCACTTTTTCAATCTGAATCCGTTCCTGCTGAGCTCGTAATTGGAGTAATTCCTTGTTTTCACGTTCCTTCCGTTCCATAAATTGATTTTGCTGTTCTCTCAATGTAGCTAATTCCTCTTCTTCCATAGTTTCCACTAATGCCTGCAAAAAATTCCCAAAAAATTATCATCCCACATCCTTCCCAAACCCACTAGACCATAAAATTGACTTTACCTGCTCCAGGATTCGTCCCACCATGCTCTCAATTAGTGGTCGAGCCTCTTCATCAAAATTATAAAGTTCTCCAGGCAAAATTTGAGTGCCAGCATCCACACCACCACGCACATAAATTGTTTTGGCAACTTTCCTCGCACTCTTTAGTGTGTGCCTGCCATCTTCTGGGGGTAAAGTATTGTACACTGGATCAGTTTGCACAGTGGCGTCTATTTCATCCCGGTCAATGTCTTCACTCAAATCCTCTATGTAGGGCTCTGTGTACGAGCTTGTGTGTCTAAATCCATCGGACAATGTGAATGGGGGAGTTCGACGGGCGGCGGCCATAAGTCGGGTTGTTACTTTGTAGCGACTTCGACTACTGTTATTGTTCACACGGGGTGCCATTCGCTTCTTAAATTTACGTTCACGCACTTCGGTGGGCTCTCGCTGAGAACAGTCTTTTGGTTGGGAGTTCTAAATACAAAGTAAAAGTGAAGCGATGAGCATTTGCATTGAATTTCAGAAGGAATAGCGCAGGCATTGTAGAAAACTTGAGTTTTGGTGAACACTACTATACTTTAATGTTACAATGAAGGGTAATAAGTTTTCATATCGACGGCAATCAATAGGGGTGCACCCGAAGCCATGTACTTTCGTAGATTTTTACGCTCGTACTTCTCCGAGCCAATCGGATCAGTATGTAAAGTGTGTAGTCTGCTCTGATAGGCTGGGAGAAGCACGCGCGTAGAAATCTACGAAAGTAGACGACTTCAGGTGTACCCTAATGTTACTTTACTGTTGGTTACGGGAATTTTTTTAATGATCAAGTTCAACGCCGCGTACATGATTTTATACAATTTTGTTTACCACCCAAACAACCCTCGCAGAGAAAGAAATTGTTAACGTTAACAGATGACTTAAACGATTCCCTCTATTAGGAATTTGTAGCCTTAATATTTGTCTAATTAGAGGTTGAATCTTTTTCCTTGAAAAATCAGTTTTACGTTGTTCTTACCTTTCTTTTCTGCCTAAGGATGTATGTGGATTTTTTAAGATTGCAAATCTGAACTCAATGGAAATGAGTTGAGTTGACGGTTTCTAGAATATTTTTTTTAATTTAATCTAACAAGACGTGGTAAGCGTAGGTAATCCATAGACATAGTTTTACATAAAGTAGTAGACTCTAAATTTGTTGTTGCTTGCCATTGCTATAAGTCTACATTACATGCAGCTTACATCAACCCGTGCATTCCTTGTATGAAGTATACTATTAAAAAATACTCTGAAAGACATCAAGTTAAAAAAATGGAACAAATAACCACGAAAAGAAAATAACAAAATGCTACTTGAAAACATGTGAATCATTGATATCCTATTGCTCACATGATAGCTACAAACTATATTGTATTCCAACGCTAAAAAAGCAATTAAATTGAGCACAAGACTATACAAATTGTCTGTTGAGTTATTTTCCTTCCGACAGTATCCAATTTCGTCGATGATTGCAGCAGCCAACCAATCTTTAATTACATTCACTAATGAAAGTCACATTGCCAAAAGTACGGAACAGCGTGCTCTACTTTCCGAATCATATTCATTGAAAGGAAAGCAAGCACTATTCATTCCATTGACTTATGTTTCCCTTCATTTGGTTCTAACTAATAACTACAAAGAGAAAACAAGTAAGCCCAACCAAACTGACAATGCGGACCGCCGTATAATCGGCAATTGAATCTGGTTCCAATCCAATGGAATGAATTGCCAATGCACAGCACTTGCTAACTAACAAAAAGCAAGTAACTTACATTTTCTGCAGTTTTCAAGGTACTCCGGGTATTGGTCGTTCCACGGTATACATGTGGGTCCCACATTACATTGTAGTAATCATGGACTCCCCTCGGCCTGTTCCAAATTAAAGACAATTGTCATGAAATTGACAATAAGATATCAATTCCTGTCCCCATTACAAGTAGAGCCCATTTTTCCTTTCATTATTAGTCATTATTGATATGAACTGAATAATGGACGGGAATTGGAATAAATCTATGTTTATTTTTTGTCAGCTGGGCTGCAACAAAACAGCAGGTGAAAACTGCATGAGAAAATATATATATAGCTAAATAGCTAGAGTGATTACTGATTGTGAATGATGAATGCAAAACTTGGATATAAATACGAAATACAAGATGTAACTAACTAACTATTTAGGACTATGTTATGGACAAGTTTGTAGGGCAAGCCATTTATTATGCACTTTGAGTAACAAGACCAAAAGAGATTCCCTACGGAAAACGATTTCTTGACACGCATAAAGTTTTCCAGGTAAATAAAGCAAATAGCAAGCAGAGTTGGTAAATTTTTAAAAATTTGGGTCAATTGCACTCGTGAAAGAATGCTTGCACTGGATTATATGTAAGTATGGTACGAAACTGTATTCAAGGACTGCGGAAATAAAATCCAAAGGAAATTACTGTATTGCATTAAATAATAAGACATAGTATTTTTAGCAGCTATTATTATTATTATAAAAGGGAGGAAATTCAAAGAAACTCTATGCATTCTTAGGCCACAAAGTTTTCAAAGCAAAAATATAATCATCTCTTCAATCATTGTCAGAAAACAAAATGTGCTAGTGCTTTGTAAATTGTGGTGTCCTGTGTGTTTAGGCATCAAAGTATAAACATTAGTTAATATGGAATTAATGTATACATAAGCCTTTTTAGAACGGAAGTTTCACGGCCCAAAAATCATTGTTCATGCAATATGTAGAAAATTTTAGTTCTCATAATAACACAGGGCTTATAATTTTAAAGAGAGTGAAAATATTGCAACGGTTTTCTTCCTTTGGTTTTACCGATTTTAAACTGAAATGACTACCTAGTGCATTTCGTTATGCATACAATGCATAAATAATGCATGAAGTAAATTTTCTTATCCTGGCATTTGCTCCAATGTTTTGTCATTCCATGAAGCAATCAAATGGAAATAATTTAAGCAGTATTGATATTTTTTTATCTGCATTACTGTCGATCAACTCAATTTGCTCAGGCTATGCCAGTAATTAATGTTTATAAATACATGAATCCCTCTGAATGTTCATCCTAATTATTCCGCATATCGTGCTGCCAAATATATCGTGCCTGGTAAAACAGCGTCTAATGGTATAGTATAGATTCAATTAGCCATCATTAATTCACTAATTATATAGGCACCCCTTTTAGTTTACACTACTGACTGATCCCACCGTGCCAAGTCAATCTCGTTACATGCACACTATTCATTTTTGATACATTTCTTAAGCATTCTGCAATAGTAAACAATTTTGTGTCAACTCAATCCCAAAATTACATAGTAAACAAACAGTTTATTTGAGGCACATGCTGCATGCATAATTCAGGACCCGCCTACGCGATCCAATAAGTAGCCCACATTATCCCTATCTCAGTATGTCACACATTGTGCCATGCTAAGCAACAAAATGCCCATCTCTAACCAGAGATGGGCATTTATCCCCATATTTACGATGCAGACTGCCGGTCTTTTATGAAATCTGGGTCGGATGGTTTGCTGCCCAAGGAGCATTGATGCCTCGTGATCACTCCCACAGGTCGAGGTCGACTGGCAAAAGTGAACAAACTACTTCTCTCAACCAACAATTCAAATTTTGAGGGTAAAAACTTCCCCCTCGTCACCGTGGTAACAAACGGCGGTCGCCCATCACTACTACAACTTCCAAAATGGTTCGCACTACAACTGCTTCCAAACTGAGCCGGGCCCATAGTCCCATGACTGTGACCACTATTATTAACACTGGGCAGGTGTGTGGTCGTCGCGCTGGCTCGAATATTATTATCCGTGGAGATAATTGTCGTATTATTTGTGGGACTGGAGGTCCCACTGGATTTGAAGCTACTGGTGCTCCCGTAGCCACTGTTATTATTCTTCCAGGACAAGTCGTTTGGACCATATCTTCGGGTGCCACCATGACCACCTACTTTTCGATAGCCCACACTGCCACTACTCACACTATGGAATTTCACGAGCGTTGTACTTGTCACTTCTTGCGTTACGTTTACACTGACAGGGGATGACGACGATAATGATTCGTTCTCCAGCATGGCGACACTTGGACTGCCTATCCACTTCCATTTTACTCAACAACTGAGGCTCGACTGAAACTGCCCGGTTGACTGACATAGCTTATCGGCGTAAAGAAAGGTTGCAAAGGACGGCTCTTGCTAACTAGTTTGCTAGCAAGTCTGGCCTCTGTTAGTTAGGCAAGTCGAAGAGTGTGCTCGAAATTGCAACAGTCAACTTGAACGGCCAAAAATGCTATTGTTAGGAATATACTTGAATGGAAACAAAATTTTTAAAATGAGGATTTTACAGCATTAGTGACAAATCGGTTAGATTATTAATAGTTTTTGCACAAAAATTCAGCTTTTTTGCATGGTATAAACGACGGATATAATATGTACACAAAAAGTATTTGATGGGTATGAAAATACTAGATAGTTTTATTATGTGACAACGAAACATTAGAAAGTGTGAAATTGGGGTTTCTAGATTGATCAGTTAACTTCTGTAGGGAACCAAAAGGATGTGATTCTTCTCCCTAACTACACGGAATTTCCGTGATTTATAAATTTATGCTTGCTTTACCCATCCACCGTGGAGCCTGGTAACTGTAAATATGCTGTTTCTAGCTAAATAGTTACAAAAAAGAGCGCATTGTAAGGTTTTCAGTCACAACACAAGTCGTATAGTTCTTAAGCGGCTATCGATTAGTGGGAGAAAGTAAATGAATATTATGGAACGTGAATTTAAGGCATGCAACCAAGCTTTGCAATACGGCATATAATTTTTGCATGGAATGAAAATACGGTTTCTCCATGGTTGGTAGTGGTGAAAACTGCAGTGCTGTAATCACAAAAAATCAGGCTATCTGCAATTTATTTGACTCAAAATGTGCATATGCAATCTGGAGACAAATTTTATGCTTAGTTAGATTTGTTTTCTTTTCAAAAAATAAACGTATTATTTTATATTTAGATCCAATATTGAGCTCCCATGCCCTATAACTTGCATATGCTCCCCGAAAATAGTCATACACAGATAGCTCATGTCTGTATGCAGATATTCCATAAGTGACAACCAAAATTCTAGTGAAACGAACAATTTCCGTTCATACCTAACTTCATGACTTGACGTATTTAGCATGCCAATTCAAGTCAGATATCCGTCAATGTACAATTTCATCCTTGGATCGTAATATAGTGGGATATTTTTCACGGACTACATATAAACCCATAAGTTTTAATAAAAGTAATATAATTGCGTTTTAAGCGTGTGCACATTTAGTTGCACGCCTCATTTGTTCGCTTATAAAAAGACCAGTTTGAGACAACATATTTTTGTCTTTATGTAAGCATTTTTTGAGCTCTAACTAACTAACTAACCAAGTATAGTATTGCATATCATTTCTTTCCTATTGATTAGTCTGCACGATACTATTGGGTTTATGCCGGTACAACATTTCTTTACCTTTATTTATTTGCCTGTAGCCGACTACATGCTAAATTGCATACTATTGACTGACTGTGAGTGCATACTTTGATGAAATTTGACATTTTCTTCGGCTATTTTTTTCCATGCTAGCTTACAGTTTGTCCGTTGTCCTATTACTTAATAGGCCCTTTACGTTGGCCCGTACAACAATAAGAAAGTGAAGTGTCATTCCAGTTTTGTGTACAGACGGCCATGCCTTTCGTACACTAAATAGTGTAATAAATTCAAAAAATAGGTTAAAAGAGCATCTAAAAAATTGTATTGCAGCAGGTTGATATACTGGAGAAAAATTGTGTATTTGTGGAACGGCTGATTGGCCGATTGTAGACTTTAAAATATACAATCGAGAGTAAAATGAAATTGAGCGACATTTTCAGTTTTTACGACCTGCATTAGCTAATACATTTCTTGGGGAATCAATGATCATAATAAATGCATTGAAAAGTTGCAAAAAAATGTTTCACTCTGTCAACTTCAACTCATATAAATTTTGATAGACTGCTGAAGCATGAAATCATTTCATAGATTATGAAATTGCTTTGGTTGGTTAGCTAGCATGCAATAATGGTCTTATAAATTGATACCCTGGGCATTTTCTTATCAGACATGTTTAATCCACTTTAAAAATTGACCTAGTTAGTTAACAAATTAAAAAGTAAATTATATGTCCATATATGCAAAGTCATATTACCTTTCCACATTGTTCCGGTATTTTTTTCTCAATCGGAATTGATGCACTTCTTCGGGTGGGCTGGAAAATGTAAAATATGATTTCTTCTCGGGTCCAACCCATGTTGAGTTTTTATCAGAAAATTTCACCATTGCGATTACGGATAGTCACAGTCACAGGTAAATAATTTAAAAGGCAATAAAATGGTTTTATATCTGTTCTACTGAAGCGCCCATTTAATCTTACTTACTTACTGTAGGCACTGCGATTGGTCGATGAAGACGCGTGTTGCTACGCAACCGAATGTCTATATTGATTAAAATGACATTTCCCCAAGTTCAATTTTGCCAAATTTCACACCTGTTGACTTCCATTGCACGGATGCATATACAATTTAATATTCATTCAATATTCAATTCATGCATATTGTATGAAATCTAACTAACGTACATGGTTTTGGAACATGGTCTTTTAAAAGTATACAAATAATGAATGGAAATACTTTTTTTTGACATTTCTACACATTTTGAGTGGCGCATTGGCCTCTCGTAGCTTTTTGACCTCAACTACTGATTATTCGTGCACAATCAGACTAGGTATTTTATTGCCGCTATTGAAATGAAAGGGAATTCTGATAGAGATAGTGATGAACAGCAAAGTCAATTTTCCCACAGCATGCTACCTTCTCCAAATTAATTTAAGTAAGGCTAGCACTCATGGACACAATAATAGAGTAAGTAATTACTTTCACCAGCAATTTTCTACTATGGGTGCAAAATCAATCAAATACCCCAACAATGGATTGAAATTGAACCATTGTTTTTTTTTCTACTTGAAAACAATTCCACAGTTGGACAAAATTTTAATTTGTATCCAACAAACAAACAAACTTTGTTAGACTTAGCAACTCTTAATCAAATCGTGAAAATAGCAGGGAAAACAATGAATAAAGCCAATTTTTGCGCTTGCAATGTGCTGGGAAACTCAATACATTGCATGGGGAATAGAATACGGTTTTTCGAGTTATCATTCTGAAGGAAAAACCATTGACATGGAGTTAAGCGTACTTTCATCCTGCAGAATCAATTTTTAACCCATCTATTGAAAAAAACGTAAACCAAAATCGTCCTATTTAGACCTTGGACAAAATTCTACATTTCCCACCAGTAGATGGCAATTTAAACCCGCATGTTATCCATTACCTTTTGTAATAGCAAGATTGGACTCATTCATTCTTTCACCCAATGTTGGCATCAATTGTGCAAACTAACCAAAATTTTCGCCCCATTAAAATTAAATTACTGACCAATGCAATCAACTACCAGATTTATCACACAGCTCTACAGCCCTCACAATATTTTTAATTGCATGGAAATGGCTAGAGAGAAGCAATATCCGAAATTTATGCTCCAACTTTTCAATAAAGTTGCCCAAATAGTCAATAGCAAACATGACGCTCATATTGAAACCATTATTGTTATTACGTTCTGACATTTATCACAAACACTTTTCCCATGTCTTATGACACTCTTTTTTTGTGGGGTTACAAAAACCGGAGACGTTCACTATACATAACACTTTGTGTAGATTTAGAAACTGATCGTCTAGCTATTATTATTACTGGGAGCAAATAAAGTCTCAGATATTGGATATGATCATTGATAGAAAATAGAAGCGGGGGGTAAATGGGGCACTGACTGAGCAAGTTAAGCTGTACAGGAAAAGTGACATATGAATTCACTACACACTGTGATTCCTATCCACATTGTCTCCTTGTACACATATATAGAGTCAATCAGGGGCCATGGAAATAAAAAACATGAAATATAAAATTCTCCCTTATCTACATTTTCTATTGGCCGCAATTTACTAGATCATAAATTGAAAAAAAAGTTTCAAAATACTGATATTTTTTTCAATCTCCCATATCATCATGTCATGCGTATAGGTTAGGTATATAGTCTCCCTATGAAAATGTTTTTTTTTGTCTCACTCACTAACTAAACGATACTAGCCAAAACAATAATAAATAGTAATTGCACTTTTTGGGATCCCATTCAGTTGTCTTTGGGTGTTGGGCACAGAAACCAGGATTTCCGGCATGACTGAACGACAGCGGTTGATTATTGTATTGGACACGACCTTGTCTGACTATGCGATAGGGATCTGTATACATGGGAGTGCAGTCAGTCAGTGCAAGTAAGTAACTATCCAGTATCATGATCACAAGAATGGAGAGAAGGATGAAAAGTGAGCTCAACATTCAATAACAATAAATCCGCACGGAATACGAATGGTGAGCATTTTTAGTGTGTCCTGAGGAGAGTGAAACGGAAGGAGAACAAACGAACTCGTCAATTCAGTTCACGCCATCTCTTTTTCCTTTCCCATCATCATCCCCTGTTTGCTTCCTTAAGAGACGTGTGTCTGATTCCCTTTGTATCATCATCATGGTGGGAAATATCATGGAAAATTTTGCGGATGGGGGAAAAAGTGCGACCAAAGTTTGAAACTCAAAAAGTCAAGAGGGAAAGTTTTGGGAAAAAAAGTCCAACCTATTGGAATAATGTATATTTGAATTCTGAATAGACAGGAAAGTTACAAGTTATGAAATTCAATTAGTAGCATGTTCTTGCGGGCTCCTGGTAATGTTTCGTGGGCAAAGTTATGATTTCTCAATTTATACACACTTTCCCTTATTGTGTGTGTGTACACTTGGGATTACAATACTTGTGGATTGTGCAAATTGTACAATCGTAGGGGTCTTGATTTATTTAGATATATGGATACAATAATGGCATGAGTTTGTTGCGCAAATAATATTCTGGAGGGTAAGTTAGTATTACGGATTTTTATGAGTTAACAAGATTGAAAATGTTGACTTTACCTTCAGATAGGGTTTGATCTGATGATACAATATTCTTGTGGGTTATTGGGATATAAAAATGTGGCCTTTTTTCTCGAGTTTACAGAAACACGTCTGGAGTGGGTTCTTCATATGACAAGCGATATGACAGAGACCATGGTTCCATAGCAAAATATAGTGCTCCGCGGAAACCTCAAAAAATCTGTTATACCGGTAGGAGATCTATGAGTTTTCAAAATTAAATTTCGTTCAGGTCTCGAAAATAATTTACCAAAGATGTAAGAAGATTTTGTTAGGATTGTTTTTAATTTTGTTCTTCCTCGAAAATCTTTCAAGTTTTTTTCCTTTGTCGGAATATGTACAAAAATTTCTGACTGTGTTCTCGGTTTGACAATAAAAACTCTGGCCGTGCGAAACACTATATCAGCTCATGAAACTTGTGTGTATGCATGCATTCAATTCTTCTTCACATCCATTTTATTACATTGTTATGTATGTGAGTTCCTTTGTGGCCACTTTTGCAGTCGGATTCACCAACTGTGAAGGATTTCGTAGTCTACAGTATTAATGACGCATTTCAAATGTCCACCGTTTATTTGCGCCCATATGCGTGACAATGCATTCTTTCTATATCTTCTTTTCAAATGGGCTGCCTACAGTCTTACTGCCTTTGAATTTTTTGGTTTCGGAACCTAATTTTCTAGACTACTGAATAGGATTCCTAAATAGTAACTCGTCACTATTTACTTGTCTTCCCTTGCAAATCCATATGATGTGCACAAATTTGGGACGAACTTCATTATAAACTGCCTATTGAATTCATGTGGTCCATTGGTAAACACTGTGTATATTCGGATTAGGTTCCTCCTAATTAAGTTCGCTTCACTTTTTTCTCTACCAGATAGCATAGGAGGCTATAGCACACTCCTACTGACCAACTAACTAACTAAACTAGTAGTAAAGCATTCGGATTTCTTCAATTAATTAAGTGCTTATATGCTTTACTATGAGTTTCAGTTGGTTCCAAAGGTCCAGTCAGTCTAGAAATGAGCGCATTTCCTTTCACTATTAAGTTCCCCAGTCTTGTCATGTTGTAGGTAATGAATGAAGTTCCCGGGAAGTGTACAATAAATTATTTTTTATTTTCCTATAAACTATAACTTGCTTATGAATTTTTTTGCATTCGTAGCCCACAAATGGAGAAGAAATTCAATTCACTCACTCTCAGTCAGTCAGTTATAACTTTCTACCAACAAAATATATGAAACTAATTGTGCGTTTTTATTTCCCTTTGCATAACATAGCAGCACACAAAGAAGCCCACTGCATAAACTTTTCCAAACCCTGTGAGCCACTACCACATGAATTCCTCATCATTAAAATCCCATGGTAGAAACATTTAGAATCCATAGCTCAATAAAGTTCATGCCTCCATTAATTACAGTTGAACATAGAATGAGCCGTATATATGCGAATGGTCCAGCTGGAAAATCGTATACACACGTTCCAGGGTTTGTGGATCCCAAACTTGTACCATTTTCTTGCACATCCCAGGCCTAAAAGTTTAGTTGAATACACATGATGGAACTTGGATCTACAAGTCTGTAGTATCCACTAACGCATTTTTATGGGAGCCCAGTCAAAATTTATTGCATTGGACACTACTCCTGTATACTAGACAATCTGTATAGTTACAAACACAAGGCCGTGTCAATAATAAATAAACCTCAGCAAGAGGGTATTACGACGAAGCCGGGTTATAAGGAATTATTTATATTAATATTACAAAAAACCAGTAATAATAATTAGGGGTTTTTATCGTTTTTCGGTAGTCTCATCAGCTATAGTCTTTCTCTGTTCACCAACTTGCAATCGCAAATTGAATCATCAATCAACATCATTTCGATTTTCGCGCCAACAATAATACTACTACAAGTTATTCCAGTAAACTGATCAGATGACCAAAAAATT
>Ga0210040_10001901_pt1 | contig 30452 bp, 21 predicted proteins | sample CryGeyCG12114_NA_FD_185462 | JGI IMG/M metagenome (GOLD analysis project Ga0210040, IMG submission 185462) | Groundwater microbial communities from aquifer - Crystal Geyser CG19_WC_8/21/14_NA (SPAdes) (version 2) | ecosystem: Environmental > Aquatic > Deep subsurface > Groundwater | place: USA...
GCAGATGCGAGCGCTGCTTTGTGCATTTCTTCGAGCTCGTCACGAAGGTTGTCAAGCTTCGTTGTGTGTTCGGTTGTCAGGCTGTGGATGAGCTCCTTGTGACTGTTCTCAGTATCTTCTCGAGTATGCTCAAGCGCATCGGCATGTTCACTCTTCAATTGCTCGAGGTCGGTGTCCTTCACAGTAGATGCTGACCTCATTGCCTCCAAAACCTTGTCGTGTTCGGCTTTCAGCATGTCTTGAAGTTGTTTGGCGTTAGCCTCAATTTGCTGGGTTGCTTCTTTCAATTGAGCATCATGGTCAGCCTTAAGATCCACAATGACCTTCTCTTGAGCCTCGTGCATCTCACGTCTAGCCTTTTCAAGTGCTTCTGCATGCTCACCATCCTTGCTAGCGAGTTGCGCACCATGGTTCGAGATCTTCAACACAGCTTGTGAGAACTGGTCTTTTTCGAACTGCAGCTCTTTCTCATGTTCTCTGTCCCTTTCTTCAGCTTGACGTTCTTGATCAGCGAATATGCCTTTCATCGTCTGAAGCTGAAATTGGCTGCCTTCGACTCGAGACGCAAGCTCCCTGATCTGCGATTCGAGGTTGGCGACCTCTTCTGCATGGCTATCCTTAAGCTTGTTGACCTCAGAGTCGTCAACGTCCTTCGGTTGGGCCTCGGATGCTGCAATGGCCGTAGCGTGTTCGTCACGAAGCGTTTGTAGAGCAGCCTCTTTGTCAGATTCATGTGTAGTTCTGAGTGAGTCAAGCTCAGATGAGTGACTGAATTTGAGCTCTTCAAGCTGCTTCTCCAAAGCCGCATATTTTGACATAAGCTCGTCTAATTCGTCAGAGTAGCCCTCACTTTGTTGCGTCAGTGCTGATTCCCTAGCCGTGTCCGCTGCAGCCTGCAACTCTGCGAGCTTCGCATTGTTTGCCTCTTCGACCTCTGCTAGGGTGGCAAGGGTTGCTGTACCTTCTTCCTCAAATTCTTTGAGTCGTTTGTTGTGGTTGGCTGTGAGTGCTTCGAGCTCTTTGCGGTGATTCGCAGCCTGCTCTTCGAGCGCTTCGTCTCTAGAGGCGTCAGCCGCGGCTCTTGCTTCAGCAACCTTAGCTTCAGTAGCCTTTTCGAGCTCCTCCAGAGCCGTGAGCGATCCTGTCGCTTCCTCTTCAAGTTGTCTGAGTCTTTCAAGGTGACGTGTCTTCATTGTTGCAATATGCTGCTCGTGGTTCTCCTCCGCCTTAGCAATAGCCTGCGCTATCTCGTCCGCTTGACCGGTCTTTGCAGCTTCCACAGCAGTCTCAGCTTCCCGCAGTTGATCTGCTACTGTCTTAAGCTCCTGCTCATGGCTCTTCTTCAGCTGAGCAATAGCCTCAGACATCTGGTCGTCGTAATCAACCTTTGCAGCTTCTAGAGCAGTCTCAGCTTGCTGCAGTTGTTCTGTTACTGTCTTAAGCTCCTGCTCATGACTCTTCTTCATCTGAGCAATAGCATCGGACATCTCGTCTTCATGATCGAGTTTTGCAGCTTGCATAGAATTCTCGACCTGCCGCAGCTGACTTTTCACTGTCCCAAGCTGAATTTCAAGGTTCGTCGTCATCCTCTCATGTGCTTTGTCAGTATTCTTGGCCTCGTTTTGTAGATGCTCTATCTTTGTATCGTAATCGGCTCGGATAGTTTCGGCTTGTTTCTTCGCCTCACCGAGCTGTGCCTCAAGGCCGGCCTTTGTGTTCTGATGTGATCGAACAGTATCCTCGAGTTCCTTCTGCAATTCTTCCAGCTTCTCATTATGCTCAGCTCGAATTGCCGTAGCATGCTTCTTTGCCTCATCAAGCTGACCCTCGAGTTCTGTCTTCGCTTGCTCACGTGCTTGAACAGTGTCGTTGGCCTCCGCTGCCTCCTTCTGCAACTCTTGTACCCTCGCATCGTACTCCACTCGAGTTGTCTCTGCATGCTTCTTTGCCTCGTCAAGCTGACCCTCGAGTTCTGTCTTCGCTTGCTCACGTGCTTGAACAGTGTCGTTGGCCTCCTCTGCCTCCTTCTGCAATTCTTCCACCTTCGCGTCATGCTCAGTCTGAGCTGCTTCGGCTTGTTTTCTCGCTTCATCGAGCTGGGACTCAAGTTCTGTCTTCGCGTTTTCATGCGCTTGAACCGTTTCCCTCAAGCCCTTTAACTCTTGTACCTTCTCGTCATGCTCAGCTCGAGTGGCCTCAGCTTGCTTTCGTGCCTCATCCAGCTGTTCTCGTAACCTTCTTATGGCGTGATCGTGAACATTCTGGATAGAACTCAACTCGTTTTGAGCACCAGTCAGCTGAGACTCGAGTTCTGTCTTCGCATTTTCGTGCACTTGAACAGTTTCCCTCAATCCTTCTACCTTCTGGTCATGCTCAGCTCGAGTCGCTTCCGCTTGCTCTTGTGCCTCATCCAGCTGTTCTCGCAACCTCCTTATGGCGTGATCGTGAACATTCTGGATAGAACTCAACTCATTTTGAGCACCAGTCAGCTGGGTCTCGAGTTCTGCCTTCCTGGCCTCATCTGCTTGGGCTGTATTCCTGGCTTCCATTTGCAACTGTTCAACTTTGGCATCGTGATCGGCCCGGATCGTCTCAGCTTGCTTACTTGCCTCGTCAAGCTGTTCTTGCAGTCTCTTCAGTGCTTGATCGTGGACGTGCCCGGCAGAACTTAGCTCGTTCTGGGCGCCAGTTAACTCTTGTTGGATCTTAGCTATCTGCTCAGACTCGAGCTTATCGTTCGATGTTTTTAGGTCCTCGAGCTCAGACTTTACCGTGTCGACCTGAGCTTCTGCAGCTTGTAGCTGTTTAGCGTGTTCTGCTTTCTCGGCAGACAGTATTTCGGCAGCTTTCTTTTCACTCTCTTCCTTAGCAGAATGCAGATCATCGAGCTCCTTGCGCAGCTCCTCAACGGTTGTGGCCGACTGGGCGAGCTCGGCGTTTCGAGCGTCGGAAGCTTCAGCTGCGCGCTGCATCTCTTCTATCTCAGCAGCCTGATTTGAAATTTGCTGCTTCAATGAGTCGAGCTCCCCGCTTTGACTTGTCTGAAGAGCTTCATACTCCGCCTGCTTAGCTTCGAGGTCTTCCTGCAGCTTGTTCAATTCAATAGCCTGACTTGATGTCTGGTCTCTCATCGAGTTGAGTTCCGCAGTATGGCTCGTCTGTAGAGCTTCGTGCGCCTCCTCTTTAGCCTTCAGCTCTTTCTGTAGCTCTTCCGTCTCAGCAGCCTGATCTGAGATCTGCTGCTTCGCTGATTCGAGTTCAATGGCAAGATCTGTCTGCTTAGCTTCATGCTCCGCCTCCTTAGCTTCAAGCTCTTTCTGCAGTTTCTCAACCTCGGTAGCCTGACTTGAGCTCCGCTGTCTTGCTGAGTCGAGCTCCGTATCATGGCTCGATTGGAGGGCTTCGTACTCCGCCTGTTTAGCGTCGAACTCCTTCCGCAGTTGCTCAAGCGAAGCGTTCAACCCATCGAGCGCAGTCTCACGGATCTTGAGAATTTCGGTCATTTCAGCAGCGTCATTCGAAGACCGCTGCTTCAAGTCATCAAGCTCTTTGGCATGGCTAGCGCTCAGATTCTCGAGTTCAGTCTGCTTAGCTTCTAGGTCCTTCTGCGCCTGCTCAAGGGGCGATTTCGACTCAGCCAGCGCGGCCTCATGGCTCTTGAGCACTTCACCCATATCGGTGGCATGACTCGAAATCTGCTGCTTCAACTCATCAAGTTCTTTGACATGGCCCAAATTCAGGCCCTCCAGTTCAGTCTGCTTAGCTTCCAGGTCCTTTTGCAATTGCTCTAGCGAAGCTTTCGACTCAGCTAGTGCAGCGTCATGATTCTTGAGCAGCTCAGCCATTCGTGCAGCATGTTCTTCAGCCAGCTTAGCAGTCTTCGACTTTGCATTATTTTTCGCAGCCTGGTGCCGCTTCTCCATCGCAGCAAGTTTGACACGCAGCGCCTCCCTCCCTGCGTCAGATTTGACCGGTGACACGCTTCGCACGCTTTGTCCTGGGGAGGCTGGGATTTCTGGTTCAGCCTTGGCTGACAGGCTTTCAACTTCGTTTCGTAGTTTAGCGATCTCGATATCCTTTACAGATGTGTCCGACGCAGCATCCTTGACTTGTTGAAGTTCTGTTTTGAGCTTGGCGATTTCTGCGTCCTGCTTGGAAGTGTCCGGTACTTTGCTTTTCTCTTGCTCGAGCTCGGCTTTCAGCTGCTCGATCTCAGCATTCTTCTTTGACATATCCAAGACTTTGCTTCGTTGGTGGTCGAGCTCAGCTCTTAGCTCAGCAATCTCAGCATCCGTTGCCGAAGTGTCGGGCTCCTTGGCTCTGGCCTCTTCCAGCTCGTCGTGCAATGCCTGAAGCTGCTCCTGCAGTGTGTCTGCATGCTTGTTCTTTGCCTCCAGCGCTGCTTGTGTTTGTGTATTGAGGTCCTCGATCTGCTTCCTTAACGTCTGCAGCTCGTTGTCTTTGTCGCCCATGTCCTTATCTTTACGCTTCGTCAGATCTTTGACCTGCTCCTGTAACCTATCCAATTCATCCTCCTTGCTAGAGATATTGGTTTCGAGCGTTGTCCGCATCTCCGACAGAGCAACATCCTGACTCTTCTTGAGCTCCTCCAATTCCTGATCATGCTGCTCATTCAGTTCGGTCATCTCCTCACGATGGATGGTCCTTAGATGGTCCAATCGTGCCTGATTCGCCGAGCTCATTTCTCTCATCTGGTTCGTATGCTGCTTTCTAACAGCTTCCGTATCCTCAGTCGTCTTCTCGCCTTTCGTCCCGGCAGAGTCTTTGAGTTCGTGCAGTTTGGAGGTCATCTCCTCAACCTGATGCTCCAACTGACTGGCGTAGGCCCTCGACTCGTTTAATTCCTCCCTCAAGGTATGTGCATGGTGGCCGGCTGCTGAAGGAGTTGTCGACATGATTGAGTCCATGGGATTGAAGTCCTTCTCCAGATCCGTTATAAGGTCGTCCCCGTCTCGAGAAGATATTTCAGTCATTTCGGCTTCCGATGGCATGCGACCATGCTTCTTCTCGAATTCCTTCGCTTTTACCAACGTGGTTCGTAGCTTGTTCATGGTCTCAGCAGCCTCTGCACCGATCACTTCCTTCTCTTCTTCTAGTCCATCCACTGCCATAGCCTGTTGCAGCATCTGGTTGACTAGCTCGAACTCACGGATGCGCTGCTCCATGAGGACGGAATGTGTAGATTTGCGTGACCCCAAAGTCGGCCTCTTTGGGTTCGGATTGCTGGCTGATGGCGTCGCATTTTCGTTCGTCTTCGGGTTCGTCCTTGCTGTTGGCGAGCCGGGAATTGTGCTTAATCTTTTTTTCTCCCCCAAAGCAGAAGCTGGTCTTCCAGCACTAGACGAGGGTTTCGATCGGGTAGTCGAGTTCATTGGGCTGCTCTTGGACACAGGAGTAGTCCTTGATGCAGTAGTTGCTCGTGTTGTTGTCGGACTCTGAACGTTCGTGCGACTTTTAATTGGACTCGTAGCACCTGCTCTCAACGTTGATGTGCTAGTTGCAGTCGATGTACGTCGTATCGGTGAGGGAGCTGCCGGCCTTGAGCTGCTGCTACGCTCCTTGGTAGACAGTGCGACAGACATTCTCTTTGGCTTCGCGGCGATGCCGCTCCGCTTCGATTCATCGTCGGTTGTTTTCTCGTCACCTGCTCCCACCGACTGTTGTACTCGATTACTTGATATTGAAGGCGTGTCCGTAGATGAGGTTGGCTTCCGCGCCGTAGCGGCCAATGTTGGTCTCGCTGGAGGCTTACTAAGACCCGAGGTCGCCGTCCTCGTGGCTGACGATGCTGTTGGCTTTGAGAGGCGGTCTGTCAGACTCGTTGGTCGCGTAGCGGTCGTCGACGATTTCGACCCAGGCTTTTTCACCGTACTAGTTGTCCCAGCACGGCTGATACTCCTCGTGGGCTCATCTCCCGTCGCAGCCTGGCTTCGCGACGATGGTCTATCCATGCTGGATTACTCTGTACACGACACAGCACGCACGGACGATGTCAAGTAGCCACCCAGGAAGAGCTGAACAGTTCCCAACATGAACACACCGCGCGGAGAAGTCTACAAGGATCAAGCATCAAGCATCAAGCTTTCGACGCATGATGACCACCAAGCATGCTGCTGCCATGTAATTATCAAAACGCGTTGTGAGATCACCCAGCAGGCGTTGCAGGGGTCTCTTTAGCGAGTCATTAGCCTCCCAGCCTCAAGCGTTTCGGCCCACGTGGCGCCGATCATGGCTCCTTAGGCCCAGTTTACGACTGCCTCATCCCGCAAACCGCCTAGCACGTTTGGCATGAATCCGATACGAAGCTGTGAGGACCAGTACGATTTCCAGCGGTCATGGCACAATGAGGATGACACCGTTCGGTGGCAAAGCTTGAAACGAAGCACTTTGACTCTTTGCGAGCATCTACTTGGTACTAATATCTCCGCTACCCAACAGCTACGAGACACTGTACGAGTATATTCGCGACCATGTTTCATACACTACTCAGCCAGTCGGAGCTATGATCGCCTTCCGCAGCCTTGTTCGCTAACATGTGCCTACAAGCTCGCTTGTAATATTGCGCTTGGGCGATACATTGGTCAATGTCCTTCATGACCAGCACGATAGATGTCTCGAGGATACGAGAGTAGCGGTCTGCTCCTCTGAACTGCTGTAGGCCGTTGAGCAGGGCAATTTGCTCTTGCTCTGTCCATGTGACAATCGGGTCTGGTGGTGGAATCTCTTCTGTCGCTTGTCTCTGCACACGGGGACGTGGTTGGGTAGCCATCACGCCAGTACTGTGATTTGGGGCATCGTCTCCTAACTCGTCGATGTCGACGACTTCCTCCGCATATCTTTGTCGTTTGGGCTGTGTCGCCTGCGGTATAGACAGCTGGCAAGACGACATTCCAGCCTCCATAGCGTCCCACTGTTTCTGTCGCATCATTTGCGCACGCTTTTGCGCCCTCTCGAGCTCTTCTGCTTTCCTCCTAGTGCGCTCTTTCTGCTCCAGCAGGCTGAGATGTGCCTCGAGAGAGTCTCGTACATCATCGAGTGCTGGTCGAATGTGAGTACGAACCTCTCTTCGGATAGCTCGCCGCAAAGTGCTCGGTCTCGGCTCCCATTCTAATGCAGCGTTACAGAGGTTCGCGGCAATGTCGACTAGCTGTAAAACTTCCTGCCAAGAGTGCTTGTACTTGGCATCAAATCTGGCTTTCACCGCGCTTCTGACCAGGGAGACTGAATGTGGTATCAGATATTCGAAGATCTCGATAATGGTTTGGTCACCTCGCCTCGTTTCCCCGTCTCCGCTTAGGTGTCTCCAGGTAGCGACTGCCTGCAGCTTCTCAAGTATCGCGGGAACTTGATCCTCTTCATAATCATCGAGTCCCTTGAACCACCTTGCTAGCTTTCGTATCTGCCGCCAGACTGACTGACATCTCTCCGTCTCCATATCGTTCTTGTTTTCGACCATGACCGTGATCGTCTTTGCGCCACCGCCCATCTTCGACCATGCCTCAATACCACCCAGTCCTTCAACGACATCTTCGATTCCTCGCACGAACCTCTGACCTCTCTTTTCAAAATCGGCCAGTTCAGCCGCTTCCGTCTCAAGCGCATTCTCTGCACGTTGCCGAGCTGCAGCTTCTTTTCTTGCTTGTCGCTCTTCCTGACTCATTGCTGGGCGTCTACCGCGTCTTTGCGAGGATTCTGCCTCGGGCTGTTCTTGTTCCACGTGATTCAACTCGGCCGCGTTGCCTTCACCGTCTCCCATATGCTGTTGTTCCCCTGCAAGTCTTGACGACCTTGACCCTCGTCCTGGCTCAGCGGGCGGTGTACTGTCACGACGAGGCGATACAGAACCTAGTGCTTCGTGCCCCGCGGTGCGCTCACTTCTTCCAGTGTTGCGTTTCTGTCTCAAAGCCCCGCCCTGCTTTGGAGAAGGGTTGCGCTGCTCAGTCCCATCTGTCTCCTGCCGTGATTGACGTCCAGGCTCATCCTCCCCAGTTCCATCGGTACGGCCTGCGACTGAGCCATTGCCTCTGTCCTCTAGATCGGGAATCTCCTCCGCAAGCTCTTCGGATGTAGCCACACCAGGGTCATTAATCAGAGACCTCGGTCTCGAGCCAGCGTAGCTGCCGTGGTCTTCTGGTCTTGCTTGGACTGAAATTTGCTTGGGGGTGCGCTTTTGCAGATCTCCTCCCGTGTCTGCCTGCTGCAAGTTTTGCGATTTCAACGCGAGTAAGGGGTTCTGGTATTCCGTTCTCCCCTCTCGCTGCAAGTTCTGCCATCTGAGCGCAAGTAATGGGTTCGTGTTTTTCGTTCTAGTGTTTTTTGCAGGCGAGTCAAACGAGCTCAACACAGCTCCCGACCGCAAGTCATTGAGCTGTTCGAAGCCAATGCCTTTGAATGGACTCGCGGTCTGTGCCTTCTTCTGACCACCTTTCCTCATGATCCTCTTGGGCTTAGCCATTGGTTTCTCCGGCCGGATACCGTTCTCTTTCCTCTTTTCAGGCGAATCAAGCAACTCATACTGGTCAGACCCACGCCTTGGGCCTGGTGCAGGGGTAGCTGATGAAGGCAGACTCGGACGCGACAGGCGCGACTTGCTCGTGCGTGTAAAGGAAGGTGCTGGCTTTGATGTGGTCGTGATTGCCGCTGTCTCAACTGCGTTGGCTGCAGTCACTCTTCTCTTGTTGGGAGAATTCTGAGCGCTTGTCGATTCTCTTTGTCGCTTGCGCGTGTTATACGGTGAGCCTACACTTGAAGCCATCTTGTTCAGCATTGCTGTTGGCGTAGACATTGCTGGACCTTAAGCAAAGAGGATGCCGCATAACGACGGCTAGCAGCTTCGCCAACTCAAGACAGCACGAGATACTTAGCGTTGCCGGCGGCGACAGCAAGCGTCTAGCGCAATGGTGAAAGGGCAGGGTTAGGGTTAGGGTCGATGCACTTGACGCCCAACAAACATGACGTACTATAGTTAAGGTCTTCGGGACGACTAGAGCCTTGTTGTCAGTGTCGAATTCCCACTGAGCCTTGCCCATCCTTCGTCGCTTTCACTCAATACATGCTATCTGATGCGGAAAAGTGCTCAGATGCATAAGATGAAGATGCGATTGGATTTTGCGTGATATTTCCACAGCGTGAAACACTGTTCTTACTGACAATGACGACCCTTCCAAGTCTCAGTCAAAGTGGCCCTCTTGCCAGCTACGCGGAACCAACCAAACGGATCCACGACGGCACGGATGTCCAATTCTTCCTTCAGTCGCTGGCGTACAGAGATATCACTACATTCATACTTCAGCTTAACAGATCGCTAGTCCCCCGAAAGCGATCAGCAGACGGCACCATCAAAGAATTTAAACCAGATTCACCATGCCAAGAAGATCTGTTGCCCCAGGTTAGGTCGATACAGCAGCTAGTATCGAAGCTCGAAGCACTCATCGCCGAAGCACCGCCAGATACTGGTCCACGAAGGTTTGGGAATATGAGCTTCAGGAAGTGGTACCAGTTAGTCGAGGAGCGTGTGGAGGGTTTACTCAGGCACGCGTTACCTGAAACCCTCCATCCGGCCATAGTTGAAGTGCAAGCCTACCTCCTAGGTAGTTTCGGCAGCGCTCAACGCCTGGACTATGGCTCAGGCCACGAACTCAGCTTCCTTGCTTTCTTGGCGTGCTTATGGAAGCTAGGCTACTTCAATGCCGAGCCGGATAAGGCAGAGCTGCAACTGACAAAGTCACAAGCCGACACCACATCACAATCACAAGAGCAGTACCGCGAATTCGCTCGCACAGAACCTCACATCGTCCTAGCCATCTTTCGCCCCTATCTAAACCTCATACGTACCCTGATCCAGACCTATAACCTCGAACCTGCTGGATCCCATGGTGTCTGGGGTTTGGACGATAACTCCTTCCTACCATATATCTTTGGCTCCGCACAATTATGTCCCCCTCTTCCAGACCCAGACACGGAACCGCCAGCGCCTACCCCTACTTCAGGTTCATTGGCCTCAAGCCCAGACCCAAGCATTGTCACGAAAAGAAATCTCGTCGAGAAAGAAGCTGCTCATAACCTCTACTTCTCCGCCATCCTGTTCATCCACAATATCAAACGTGGCCCTTTCTGGGAGCACAGTCCGATGCTCTTCGACATCTCCGGTATCAAGGACGGCTGGGGCAAAATCAACAAGGGTTTGATCAAGATGTATGATGCAGAGGTATTGTCGAAGTTTCCTGTCGTGCAGCACTTTCCTTTCGGCAATTTGCTGAGATGGGAGAAGGATCCAAGCGCAAGGCCGGTAATTCAGACGACGCATCAGTCGAATCAACCATTGAGGGATCCGATGAATGGTGGTGGTAGTACAAATGCGACGGGGACAAGACCACCTGGTGCAAGCGTTGGTACCGCAGCACCATGGGCCAGTGGCGCTGGTACGAGGGCACCGCCCCCGTTGGGTTTTGTGGACGGTGTAACGCAAGCGCCGTGGGGGAAGAGCAGTGCCGTTACTCCAGGAGCGCGAGGACGTATGCCACCACCACGTTCAGCAAGACAGTCTCCGGGCCAACCAATGCACTCGCAGGCTTCACAACCAACCAGTCGTTCGACATACGGCAGACAATCTCCCCCACCGATTGACGGCCGGCCGGTCTCTGCTGCGACGGTGGGTGAAGTGGGATTGGCTGACAAAACTGCTGAGACAATTGTGGAAGATAAGGAAGAAGCTCGAGAGTAGTCATACGCTCATATACAGCCCTATGAGGTGACCTGTTGAAACATGCAAGCTCTGGTAGCATCTATACCAGCAGCTGAACTACGCTTCACCCGCTCCATCCCATCTCGAACAGCAAGAATACACATGGCTCTCCTTCAGTGGGTGAACCATTGCTACGCTACTGCTGCTGCCAGTACCTGTCCTGCCTGCAAAAAGAACACTATCAAGGTCCGTTGCCCTCTTGATAGGTTGATCCCTGGTTTTGGTAAGAATCTACAACGGGCACCAGCATTTAGAAGCAGAGTGTCACAATGGCTTTTCTCCTCGTCAGGTGTCGAGGGGCTCAGGTCTGCGTGTTCGCGGCACTGCTACATAAAAACCACGACACCCGGTTGGCTATGATGTAGGTCTGAAGGACTTCATGGCTGTCTCCTATGCTGACGACCTTTGTCAGGAGTGCCTCGTGTTACTTCCTTGCTGGCATACTACCATATATGCAACCTGTCCTGGTCGCAGTGATCGAATTTAGTGTCGTATTGGGCTTGACTGCGTTCACTTCCATGGCTGACATGTCGACTTGGCTTTCACGAGGGTTGTGAAAGTATTCACTGCCCATGACACTTAGGCGTCGACCTCTCCTACATACAGGGGTCTAAGTCAGTTTGTTGACACGAACCTAAGGACCCCCATGGATTCATGTTGGCCCTTTGATACCCGCACAATCAGTGTGTTGACAGCAGAGTGTCAGCTTGGATGGATATCACAATGAACAGGTCTACAAGGCGTGCAAACAAACCCCCCAATATAAGTACTCGTTCTGCGAGACTCTGTGGACAACCACTGTCTCCCGTCGATGACCTCCTCGCATACCAAATACCATCTCTCGTCAAACACTTCAAATTTTCTAAGATGGCTTATCAGAGCAGATTGGTCATGCTGATTTCCATTGTCTCATTCTTCTTCTCTTATGCCAGCGCAGCAAGCTTTTGGTATGCTTTCTGGATGACATATCCAGATGACAACCTTGTCTGGAACACGCCCGGTGATCAGCCCAACACGAACTACGAACTCCACCGAGCGTTGATCGATGACTCGAGTTCTGCCACAGTCTATGCGTCGCGAACTAATGCCATCGGAGAGAAAGGTTCGACATGGTGGGTTATGGCTAAGCTGGACGAAGCGGTCTACCAACAGAAATACGACGCACTAGATCTCGTAAGGAAACCTGAGGACAACTCATGCGTTACGCTCAGTATGCTGATGGCATACACAGGTCAAAGCCGTAAGCATCCACCCCCTGCCCGAGGATGTTTCCAGCGCCAAGGTGTCTCGGTCATCATCCACGGTAGGCGAGGATGTTGCATCGCGACATGTTCGAGGACTTCGACAGGGTCGCCGGGCCCGAAGAGACAACACGGAATGGTCGTCACAGCCTGACGCCCCACGACAGCTCAAGTTCATCTCGACGCCGCCATCACATCAGCTAGACGAGGAAAATGCATACCATTACAAGGAGAGTGCTGGAAAGGGCGTCCGTGTCTATGTGGTTGATAGCGGCATCAACCTCGAGTCGAGCGTAGGTACGATCCAGGGTCTACTATTGTTCGATTGTCTAATGTTGTCGCAGGAGTGGACTAAAGGCGGTAGACCAGAACCGGACTGGATATTCGTAGGCCCTTTTGCCACCAACCAGAAGGTCGACATTAGCGACAATGGTCACGGAACCTGCATGGCTGACCTCGCTGCTGGATGGGTCAACGGCGTCGCAAAGCTTGCTGATATAACCGCAGTACAAGTTGACGACACTTCAAATGACGCTTTTAACCAGATGACATGGTTGCTCGACTTCGATGCACTTGCCAAGGTGGTAGACGATATCAATGACCGCGGTATCGAAGATCGCGCTGTGTTACTCGTAGCCTCTACCTTACAGGCCCATCCCGACACAGACTACCAAAACGCCTTCGTCAACGCGTACTGGACCCTGATGAACAAAATGGATGCACAAGGTGCAGCTCTTGTGGTCACGACGATGAACGACGAAAAATGCACAGAGTGGCCGTGTATGTTTGGCGATCCAGACTACGACCACCACATCCCACACATGATCGTGGTTGGTGCAGGCGACATCGACACGGGTTCGTACTACGAGGAAGAAGAGAACCGCAACGATTGGCCAAGCATCTTCTATGCTCCCGGTGACGACGACGCATGGGAGGACCTAGAAGTGCCTGGTCCTATCATATGTGCTGCTGGGACGGGTGATGAGAATGCACTTGAAACAGAGGGTCCCTCCGCGGGTGAGTAATGACCATGCTTCTTTGATCAGGACTGGTAGCTAACATAGATGCACAGCAACCGCATTAACCGCAGGTCTCATGGCTTATCTCAAAGGTATGGGACAAACCAATGCCGCTGCTCGAGCATCACTCTACCTCGGAGCGTACAAACGAGCAGACGATGGACCAAGAATGCCGTGGAATCAATGGGATACCGATGAGCGGTGACATTGAGGCGATACATAATCGCTATGGCGATACAATGAGGTGAGTTCCAGCACATCAGTGATGCATAAGCATAGCGCACGGCGTATGGCCATGCTTCAACACAAGCAATCAAGTATAGAGATAGATCAGCATGATTAGCAATCAACATATAATACCCAATATAAACCACCATATCCACTCTATGGGGAGAAGATTTGATCAGGCCCTAGCAATACATTGTTATATCTTGACCTCGAGCCAGTTGATGTCGATACCGAGTCTTGCGCATGAGGACCTGCATCTCATTCTAATTTAGCATGAGCAGGTAGTGCCAAGGCAAAGTTTCAGAAGCACCTCTGGAGCAATTCGCAACCAATCACAATGCAGATCAATCGCGATTAGCGTGTTGTCCAGCTCGCAAGCACGTGCCTAGGACAAGCAACTTACCCGGACATCTCCTAGATAGTGCTCATACAGAAGTCACGGCCAGCAGATAGCTTACAGTGCCGGTAGCTCGTGGTGGTGGAGCAAGCTCGCTGCTTTCGACGGCAACGTTGTCCAGGCTCGATTTGGGCAAAGCGCCTAGAAACTCAGGCACAAGCAATATCTCTTCCCGTGCTGTTGCCTCAGGCCAACAAATCGACCCGCACGATATCTCAAGGCGACATACAGTAGGAACCATCACCCTCTCTCCCACCCACCCCCAACTGCCTCTCGCAAGTAAGCCAATGGCGCCCCGCGCCCACCACCCGCAAAATGCAAGGCTTCAACATGGGCCGCTACGTCCCGCCCGACCTCATCGGCCTCAAATCCTTCAACCAAGCCAGTGGCCATAAACCCACCACCACCAAACGCAATCCAGACGGCAGCACGACCCAAACCGTGCGCTTCGAATGTCCCTTCGCAATCTGGTGCACGACCTGCAACCCCTCCGCAATTATCGGCCAAGGCGTGCGGTTCAACGCGCAAAAAACGAAAGTGGGGAGTTACTACAGTACGCCCGTGTGGTCGTTCCGATTCAAACACACGCTGTGTGGCGGGTGGATCGAGGTGCGCACTGACCCGAAGAACACGGAATATGTGGTCGTGGGTGGCGGACGACGGCGCGATGATGGACGGGATAAGGTGCTTGAGGGGGAGATGGTGGTTGGATCGACGGACGCAGAGAAGATCGCAGCGAGATTGGATGGCGCGTTCGGGGCGTTGGAGAAGAACGTGAAGGATAAAGAGGCGGCTGATACGCAGAAGGCGAGGGTTGAGGAGTTGAGGAAGCGGAGCGAGAGGGACTGGGCGGACCCGTATGAGGTTAACAGGAGGGTTAGGAGGGAGTTTCGAGTGGGGCGACGGCAGAGGCAGGATGACGAGGGGACTGGGCAGGCGTTGCAGGAGAGGTTTGGGTTGGGTGTGGATGTGGCTGCGCCGGCTGTGGAGGATGGGGAGAGGGCGAGGCTCGTTGATTTTGCAGGGGTTGGAGTTGAGGATGGGGGCACGACTGTTAGTGGCATAGGCATATTTGATGCGGAAGCAAAGGAGAGGGTGAGGGGCAAAAGGGCGAAGAACCTGACGAGCGCCGATGTGACTCAGCAGAAGAACACCCTGCAGAATAGCTTGAAAGGCAACACAAGAGCGAAGAGTGACCCTTTCTTGAAGGACGAACAGGCCTGGCATCCTGCGAGGCGGAAGCCGCACAGACCTTTGGAACAGCCTGAACCTGAAATTGGAGAGGTGAAGTCTACGACGAAGACAACGACCGCAACACTGGTTGCATACGATTCTGATTGATTGTGATACCCCACGTAGCTTGTATTTTGAATCTTGAGCGATATTGTACTGTTACACTACCCTTCCCTATATATCATCATCGAAGGCGTCTTCGATCCATTGAGGGTCTGCATCAATGTCTTCGGGGTCTTCAGACAATATAGAAGTCTCAGATATTGAATGTTCCTCCGCCTCTTTCTGCTTGTCCTTATTCATCCGGTATGTGTCATTCGGAGCGTGTGTAGGTGGCGTCAAGTACCGGTTCGTCTGCTGTTCCTGGACCACAAAACCACCAGCCTCTTCAAAGACATTGCTCGCTGAGGTGCGCCGACCCTGTGTTGGACTCTGGCTACCATTTTCGAGCCAATGCGGCCTGGAAGAGTCTTCTAATGCTTCTGCTGTGGATTTTGGACCGTCGGGTCCTTGCACAAAGCCGCCACCCGTGGCCTCTTCTGGTACAAAGCCTCCAGCCTGATCTGCATCTTCTGGAAGGAAGCCTCCACCACCAGTATCGTCGTCTTCAGGAACGGAACCTCCGCCACGGTCGTTGTCATAGGACTCGTCCTCGATCATGAAGCCACCACCTTCCTCTACTGCCGCCGCACCGTCTGCCATGGTCCCACCAGCCCCTTCCGAATCTGGACCAAACAAGTCATCAGGATTATCGTCGTCGGTTGCATGCTCCACCAGCTTATGCGACGACCTAACAACCACGGCCTGCTGTCTAACGATCAGCGGCGGCAGCACAATCGGAGCTCGCTCTTTCAGTAAATTTAGGTCGGCCGCTTCTTCTGCCTTTGACGCTTTTGTAGCCTCACCGACCACATCTGCAACAAACCCGCCAGCGTCTGCATCGTCTTCGTATGTCGGGTCACCATCGTAGCTTGGATCAGCTTCACTTTCGTCGTCATTGTCTGTAACTCCGTTGCCTCGGGTGGTTTGCCCATATTCCTCATGGACCTTCTGCCTCACCCTGAGAACAGCATGCATCTTCTTCCACACATTGAGCATAACGCCCGTCCTCTGAGCATTGACCTCCCCTTCTAGTTCGTCTTCCAGAGAAGCTGTGGTCGTGAGCACAGCAGCTGTGAACCGTGCATCAATGACAACACCATCGACGATAGCTGTGCCTTGTCGACCCTTGAACTTGAAACCCGTCACTGCCTCCGCTGCATCGATGCCCAGTACCTTTGTCGCTTGTGCTGCAAGTGGGTGCCGGATGTGCACACCACCCGCTGGTATCATACTTTGGACGTACACATCCAGGTTTCCATATCCATTCCTTGGCACTCGACCACCAACGACCGGCGGCGGTACGTAGACGTCAGTCTGAAACTCAGCATAAAGAGCGACACCCTCTCTCTCGGCCTCGTTGTCCTCTTCTTCAAACTGCACACTAGCGGACCGCTTCTTCCTCGGAACAACACGTTTCAGCGGCTGCTCACCAACTTTGACATCTCTGCCCCTCCGATACCATCCATCCGCACTACGGCAAGCATGCACATCCTCCCGTCTATAAACACTTTCGACCTTCTGGTTTTTGCCACTACCGACCGTGAACTTCCCAGATTCTCGTCGTGGATAGATAACCTCATTATTTCGCAAATGTCGCTCAAGCACATAAACAGGATGATCCTTGAAGTCCTGTACGTTCTTTGGCATACCTTCCATCTGCACGCGTCGTGCCAGCTCTGCATTTTCAATTGCATCCTTCGTCTCTGGTACCGTTTTGCCGAACACGTGCGTGACACGTTCATACCATTTCTGCCCGCCTTTTGTGCTTTCGACTCTGGTCTTGCGTGTTTTGCCATTATACATGCTCGCATACCGTCTCGTGACGTCCTTCGCAGTCCCATCTTCCTCGAACGCGATGACGTAGGACATGCTGTTCAAGTTGTCTGAAGCTGGGGGTTCAAACCCTGTTCTGGGCTTATTTATCGTATCTCTCACTATTGGATCAAGAGAAATCCACTGTGTGATCGCAGGACTGAAGACTTCAACCCACCATATCGGATATGGTGAATCAACGACCACCTTTTGCTTCTTCTTCCGGCGAGAAGCGGCAATGGGTCGGCTCGTGCCATAATCTTGATTTCCGGCTGTGATATATGTTGGAGATGCTTTCTGTGGTGTCTCTCCCTTGGCAACCCTCGAAAATGGTAATACCTGCAATGAACATACGAGCCTTGTCTCCACAGCAACACTTCGCAACAAAGCACAAAAAAACTGCGCACCGACATCCCGACTTCCAAAGCACTGCTCCGCAGCGTCCTTGAAGTCTTCAAAATCAACCGGATCTTCAGCATCCTCTACCTCCTTCGCCATATCAATCGCTTCCTTCCACACCGCCCGCCTCATACCTCTGCACGTGACCTTCCATGTCGCGCGCCATATCTGGCAAACTTCCTCAATCGCCCGTTCAAATGCATATTTCCGTTCCGCTTGCGTCCGTGTCTCGGACAGGTGAAGATTACTAATCGTCTTCCGGTGCACAAGCGGCTTCAGCGTTCTCTGGACACGTTCATCGTCGCACCACTTATTCCTTGTCGCAACGTGGACAAGGAGCGTGAGTAGATGCCATTTGTGGACGTTCAGACGGAAATCACGCTCTGCTTTTGAGACTGGCTTGCGACGTCGGATCAAGCTTCGTGGCGTTGTTGTAGACGTTGAGAGCTCGATCCGGAGCGTCCTAGGTTCTGCTTGATCGTCCGTAGTATTTCCAGCTTCAACACTTGATTGACGCCCAATCTCGACGTCTTCGAACTCGAGGTCTGAGTCGTCTTCTGAATCAGAGACGTCGTTATTGAAAACGACTTGTTGCAGTGGAGCTGGGACTGAGATAGGTGAATGTGACTGTCTTTGCGGTGGAGAGAATGTGAGTGTTGTTGTAGGCTCGATCTCAATTGGACCGGAGGCTTCAGGCTCGACAGCCGCCTCTTGCTCGACCTTCCTTCGCTTGGCCGGTCTGGGATTTGGTGCGAAGTCATCAGGGTTATTATGATAAGCCTCAACTAGCATGTCCTGATAGATGTCGGGAACATCCTGTTCTGGGGCCGCTGCGCGACGCGCCGATCGACGCGTTGGCGCCTTCTGGCTCTTCGTAACGGTTGTGGCATTCTTCCTTCTGGGCATTGGTGAGATCTTTGACCTCAGAGTGCAACTATCAATCGCGTGACATTGTGTTTGCTATGCACAGCGAGCCTGCTACGAGGCGACAACAGTTCAAGGCAGAAGTGAGTCGCACTAATACGCCCAGTGGAATGGAAGGCACAGACAATTGGAAGGTAGGTACGAATACGAAGTCTTATGACTCTCGCGCAATACGTCATGGGGCAGGCGCGATGCACGTGACGTGATCGTTCGCGCACGACTGCTCTTTGGCCCAAATGTTACAAACCATTTCGGACAGAAGAGACTACCAGGTCGCTAAGCACTCTATACAGCCATGTCGCTTTGCTAAAAGATCGAAGTCCATTTACACCTTCAAACGCATCGTTGAGTAGCTATGCTTTTAAAACAAGAAAGCGCCTGCTATAACGCCAGCGGCTCCCAGAAAGGCAGCCTGAGGCGCGGGCGTGATAAATGCAGCCAAGCCCGAAGAAGAGCTCGCCAAAGAGCCGGACCCGGAGCTAGAACCGCTCGTGGGACTTGGTGTAGCATTAGAGGCAGTAGCAGAAACACCAAGCTGGAAGGTAGGTGTGCCTGCGGTAACTGTGCTACCATATGCTTCGGGGATACCAGTCGCCTCAGCATTAGCTTGCTGGTAGTCGAGCTGTGTGCCGGTAGCTGTCACGGTGCTTGAGACGCCTGGGAGAGAAGTGCCTGTAGGGATAACTTCGATACTGCTCGTACTTGCTTGACCACCTCTTGCTTGTGCGATGGCAACTTGGTAGTTATCAAGATCGAAGACGACATAAGCGTTCCGGAGGAAGGTGTCACCTAGGATGAGCTGGCCGTCGATTGGTCCTGCGATACCCATATTGCAGCCACCGGAGCTGTGACCAGCCATGTCGCGCGGTGGGACCACCTGACCGTAGATGACCTCGGAGAGCGGTACGTCAACTGATGGACCACCCTGCCCTCCAAACGTGTATCTAATGCTGGCATTCGTATTGGAGTATGAGCATGGCACGACATACTCCTGGTCGCCGGTCTGGACAGCTCCGAGGCCATTGACGAGACCTGTCAGAATGTCATTGTTGATGAGGACTTCGGATGTGCCAGAGTCCAGAACGACAGACTGAGAGTAGTCCTGAGAGGAGAGCGTGGTTTCCGCACCCGTAGAATCGATGAATGACACGCCGGTCAAAGTGACGTAGAAGACGCTGGGTGCGATCTCAGTCGCGGTCTCGTCATATGGATCAGCGGCACTCTGTTGCAAGGGAAGAGCAACGAGGTCGCCGCTGTATTTTGTGGAGTCAATGCAGCCAAAGCATATCGATCCTGTCGTCTCATTGAGGTCATTCAGGTACAGACTGTACGCTTTCCTGTTGATCAGACCTTCCCTGACCATGTGGTCGAGCACAGTCGGGTATGTTCCGTTACGGGAAAAGTCGGCCTCTGCTTCATTCGTGTCGTAGCCCACACCTATCACACCATGATCATCTGCGCCGTTGAGGGCCACGCCGATGATCAAGCTATTGATTGTCTTGCTCCCGCCAATGGTGACGCTCTCTTCAACCCAGTTTCCTGCATCGCTGTCGCCTGGACCGGCGTAGGTGATGTTGAAGCCTCCCTGGTCGATGACATTGTATGTACTTGACTTTGATGGATCGAATTCACCGCCGTCGCAATCCCCTTTGCGGCATGGCTTTGAGGACACCGACGGAATCCACAAATCAGAAGACCCAGTGTCAAGTGTGACTGCCATACTCTGTGGTGGTGTGCCTACTGTGATGTTGATCAGGTATTCGAGCCCATCGTTCTGCGTCAGGGAGTCTTGGAAGTCTTGCGCTCGGCGTACGAGGGAGGGATTCGAGGCTGCTCGCTTGGTGACATCGAGATGAATATAGCCTGCCGAAGCTGCAGCAAGAGGTGCCGCCGCTGCCAGCAGCGGGAGAGCGTTTAATAGCATCGTGACAGAGTCGATACGAAAAAGCAGAGGAAGGTAACAATGGGAGGTTGTCTAAGAGGCCCGAAGAAGATCCTGCATGCTAGAAGTCCATCTCGATACATGATACTTCAGCTTGGGGGATAGTTCGACCTCCGTCTCAGTCCCATGTTCAGCGTGACGCGGGCGACTGAACAGGCACGCTGACGACGATAGGGACAGTGCTATTGGGTATCCGGCCAGGGGAATAAGTTTCTGCTTAAACCATTTCGAGTTCAGCTCGAAAGCATGAGCTAGAAACTCAACCAGGAGGTCCAGGACGCGTAGGAGGCGTCACCATCTCTTGCCGCGTTGGGTTTCATCGCACAGGTCTAGAACCGTTCTGACCTGTTTGCCTCGAGCTGCCCTTGGATATCCTTGTTGCATAGTCCTCACTGCCTGATCAAAGCGACGCTGCTGCTATAGATTCCGAGTACGTTGGAAGAATGATTAAGACAGTCTGTTGCAGTTTTCCAAAACTGGGTCTGATCACCCACTAAATTTGGCTACTAAACAAGCATCTCTAGGCTTTCTCGGCATCGCTGCGATGGGAGTGCGTACCCAACGCGTGGCTTCTTCATACCCTGGACTTAGCGCTACGCAACGAGCAGTTTATTGTTTCTTCTCACCCCGCCACTACTCGTCCTTGCCAGTATATTCATTCTACCGTAGTCTCACATCAACGTTTAGCCAGTACAATTCTTATTACAAATATGTAAAATAGCCTTAGCATCAAACGCCTATGGCACCCAAAAGTCTCGATCCTGTTTCCGTTTCCCACGTATGACCTTAATCGCAAGCCTGACGAAGCCAAGAATCCCTTTTCTGCGCATATCCCCGTGAGTCGGTCGACGTCCATGCGTGTATGTACACAAGTTTATCAAAGTTTTAGCCTGAGTATGCCATCCAGACTTGGCCGCACGCTGTAAGTTCTTGCATCTTGCTGAGAGGACAATCTATTCTTCTTTCGCCTTCAACGCTCGCTCGTCCCGCCTCCAGACGGCAACAACAGCAGCACCACTCGGGCCGACAGCAGCAGCAATAACACCATACTCGACCAAGGCCTTGATCCAAGCACCGAGATCATCCTGCTTCCCACTCTCAGATAGCCGAACAGCTATGCCCCAGATCATGGTCGCAAGCACACCAATAACCAGATCCCACTGTAAGAACCACAATGCACCATTCGGCAGCGTTGTAGCCTTCTCATCACTAAACGGATTTGGCGGGATAAAAAAGTTCTCTGGCTGAAGTTGAACCTGCAGCTTCGTGCTCAGCGCACCAGGTAAGAAGTAAGCCGCAAGCCCGAGACCGCTGTAAAGCAGATGTGCGCCGGCAGAGGTCCCCAGAGCAAATAAATAAGCACGACGCATGTACTTCACCGTCTCTGCTCGTTTCTGCTTCTCGGTCCGCATGCTCACCATGGGCTGGAACCACGTCGCTATCGATTCAAGTGATTTCTGCGCAAGGTAGATCCAGATCGGCCAGCCTTGTTGTAGGGCCGACCAATCAAGCTTGGTGTCGAAGGATATGACCGATGGAGCGGGAAGAGTCATGACTGCTGACGGGATACCGAACCCAATGAGTGTCGCAACTGGTGCGATCGCGAGTTTGATCGGCTGCTCGAGGATAATGTTCCAGTCGCGTGGGTTTGAGACCACTTTTGAGGTCCAGAGATGGAGCGCGAACCAGATTGGTGCGACGCAGGCGTAACCTACAATGACAACAGAGAGCCCGAAGAGGGTGATTCTGCTTATGTTAGTCCAGTGCTCAGTGTGAGACAGCGTTTACCTACGACGTAATGATGAAGCTGCCTTTGTTTCCCGCCCGGTAGCTCTCAGTGGTGATCAAGATCCATGCAGCAAGCACTTGACTTCCCAAATTGAGGAAACTGAGCGAGATATCAATTCTATTGCCGTCAACTGCGGTGTAGAAGAAGCCGACAAGTGTGGTCAACTGCTTGTCCAGAAATGCAATTCCTGTAAACTTCTGCTTCATTGGGTAGTATGTTGGTCCCGGAATCGACGCGCCGGGCTCAGAAAGCTCTCCGAGGAAGTGTAAGAGATTGTTCTTCCCTGGAAAGCCCCATAATGTCCAGAAGCCGAGCGCGGAGAAGATCAGAAGCGTGAGTCTCGTGCCTGTTCCTGCCATAATAAGTAATGCAGTCGTCAAGAACGTGTGGTCGTCCTAGTTAGTGCTGATGCTGTGTACAGAGCTGTCACGAAAACTACAAGCCAGGAGTAGCTACGGCGCAAGTGATAGTTCGAACATGAAGAAAACAGGCACACCAGAAGGCGACATCTGCCTGGCCAGTACTAGCAGTACGAAAGTTCTGTACACGAGCTGAACACGAGTTCCCGTTGCTGGCGCTCGTGCGCGATAGCTATTCTTAGGCAACCAATCATTAACCGAAACAGCGCAAACCCTTTAGTCAGCCTTACCACGAAAGGTTTCTTGGTCTTTCCATCGCATGATCTGTGGTTGAAGTCGTTGGACTTGGAACCGCTACTCACAGCTGAGGCAGTATCACGATGTATGGAGGTGCACGGCCAGCGAGCTCAAAAAGTCATCCCTCGTCGAGTGCTCCAGCCAAGACACCACGCACGTCGAGGCACGTGTCCGCGTCTTAGTGCCGGCTAACGCCGAATCTTCACGATTAACGAAATTTCTCCAAATCTACTCAGGCACTCTCCTTCTTGGTTGGTCAAGACACTAAAATCACTAAGCCATCATGTCGAAGCGCAAGCGCGAGGAAGAGGTAGAGAGTGAGATCTCAAAGATACAAAATCAAGCAATTCGCATAAAAGTGTCACGCCTAAAGGCACGCTTCGAAAATGGCGTCCAACAGCTCACAGTCCAACTCAAGCTTGCACGAGGATTCGACCGCCAGAAGATGGCAAGGCGCATCAAGCAGGCTGGAGCAGACAAGATGAAGTTAGAGAGGCTGGAATCTGAGGTTCAGGTGTTGAGAGGATTTAATGAGCGCAAGGTTGCGAGGAATTACTTACTCAAGCAATGCGTGAGGACGAAGAGGATTGCTGAGGCAGAGGCATTTCAGACTCTGTTTGCAGGGTACAAGATCAAGTCGACCGGGAGTGTGGCTGAAGGGAATGTGCTTGGAAGGCTGTTCAAGTCGAATCCTGTCAGCGAGGTCCTACCTGGTATCATGAAAGGAATTAGAGAAGTAGCTGGGGCAGATAGGCCGCCGGGTGCAACTGTTGAGAAGGCCGCGAATCTTCAGACCGCAGACACAAAAAGGGCAAAGACTGGTCTTGTGATTCAGTCTGCATCTGATGTGGAAGATGAATTCGAAGGTTTCTCTGACGCTAATGGAGAAGGTGTTCCAGCAGGGTCACAAGATGTTGACGGGCTTATGGAAGCGTACGACTTAAGGCTCGCAGAATCCTCGGAAGACGAAGATGTACCAGGTGATGACCTTGCAATCAATGGGCAGGACCACGACAGAGATCAGGATCCGATGGAGATCACGAGCGACGAGGACGAGACGAATGAGGGTGAAGCGCCTTTTATTCCTTCTGGATCAGACGACGAGATTGGCGTATCGAGACCGAACTCAAATTCTGCTCAACCGACACCATCATTGAGCGCAAATACTTCTTTCCTCCCCTCGCTAATGCATGGTGGCTACTACTCCGGGTCCGAGACAGATGACGATGGTGAACCTAATGGCTATGACCCAGATAAGGCCTTCGCGGCAGCAGCCGCACAGCCGAGGAACAACCGCCGAGGACAACGTGCGAGACAAGCCATAGCAGAAAAGAAGCACGGTGCCAGAGCTAAGCATTTGCTCAAGGTCAAAGGTGCTGAAGGTGTGCATGGAGATCGGCAGAGATTCATTGCAAGTGGCAGGACAGACACCATGGTTGGAGGGAGAAATGACGGGTGGGATCCGAAGCGAGGTGCAGTCGGCTCGTCCCGTGATCGAGGCAGCAAGGGTGCCAGAGGTGCAAGACCGCCGAACAGATCTGAGAGGAGAAATGGACTCACCGGAGACCGAAACAGTGTCACAAAAAGCACTGGAGGGAATTCTGCCCCGCTCGGCGTGAAAGCACGAACTGGGAAGAACGATTCTGCAGGCAAGAGCGAGAAGCTGCATCCATCGTGGGAAGCTGCAAGGAAGAGAAAGATGGAAAGCGCGAGTGCGGGCCCAGGCAGTTTTACTGGTAAGAAGATCACATTTGATTAGGTGAGCAGGCGAGCTTCTATGCGTCTAATATCCTTTGGTGCACGCTTCCGGTGTCAACTAGGAGCACGCGCCAATGGTATACGCATCATCAATGTTGCTCAAGATGATTGCAGCATCAACACCCTTTTGGAAGTCCCACCTTGGGTCATTCAAACCAGATGTCGACCATGACCAGAAGGTCCAACCAATGCTCTGGCCCTTCTCATATGCCATGACCTGCGCTGCAAACCACTTCTTGTAGAAGTCCTTGTTGGCGGCGTTGGTTGGGTCCCAGTCACTATTGTGCTCAACATCACTGTTGACCGATAATGACCATTCACCAACAATGATGGGCCAGTTGCCGCTAACGTTTTCTGCGCAGGTGTAGTCGAGGTACCCCTGGTGGGACACTTCCGCACTGCTGTACTTGACATACACATGGTTATCGTACGCGGCATGCCAGAAGGTCTGGTCGGGGAGGTACTGATTTGGATCACCCGAACCCCAGGCCTTGCCCATCATTTGGATATGGACTTGCTGGTCCTTCGCGACGTTCAGGCTGTCCTCAATGTTCCGAATTGTAGTCCAGGCTTTTGGATAATAGTCTTCGCGCATGGAGTCGGTCTGCGACTGCGCGTTCGGATACCGAGAGTCGCCGATGCGAACAGGTTCGTTCACCAAGCCGATCATGCCAACAGTCGAGTACGCTGCATTGCTGTGGATCTTGTTGGTAATCCATCCGAGCCATTGGCAAGCTCGGTCGTAGTTGTAGGTGTTGAAGAAGCCAGGTGATGGGTTGACCTGGCCGGTAAATGGATCTGTAGCCTGCGCACCGGGCGCTCCATGAAGCTCGATGATCACGTACAGACCAGCATCTTTCGCCCACTGCACAGCCTGATCAAGATATTTCTCGCCGCCTTGTGGGAAGTGCTCGCTAGAGTCCACGATATTCTCGAGAAACCAGTATCCAACTGGTATCCTGACAGTATTCAGTCCAAGGCTAGCCATTTTCGTGAAGTCGTCTGCGCTGATCCATGACTGCCAATGACCTTGGAAGTCGCTGTTGGCTTTGGCTTGATTATTAAGGCTCGAGACGCAGTCGAACTCTGAAGAAGTTTTGCATCCGAATCCAGAGAAGACGGTGCTTGACATCCAGTTCTCAACGATAAAATAGGAGCCTAGATTGACGCCTCGAACCTTAACCTGATCACCAATTTTTGGAAGATCTGGAGTACGCTTGGTGAGCCCATGCTCATAGAGACTACTGCGGTTGAAGAGGTCAATTCCATCTCGTGAGACAATCTGCTTGTGCTCGCCAGGAAGCCACGCTGATGCAAGAAAAGGTAAAGCAAGAAGCAAAGAAGCAATTGCGGATCGCATGATGAAGTGGTTGTTGGAGAAGCAAACAGGTAAGGAGCGGAAGGTACCAAGCAGTACCAGATGCACAGCAGATGTATGCGATGTTAGTAGGAAGGAGATCAAGTCGAAGTCTTCTATAGCTTGTATCTTCTCAGCATACAGAACCGGGAATGCTAAATGAAGCTCGCGTGCCCGGATCTGTTAGTCGAATACCACCCTGTGATTTCACTCCAAGTCGATGGTGAGCCATCATGCAGGGCAATGATCACACCTGTAAGACTTAACATAGAAACGATGTGTTCAAGCAGTTTGAGTTGAAACATTTGAGGCTGATGACCTCCACGACTTTGAAATGAAAGGATCGACCCGGGCCTGGTGTTACAGTACTTGGCATTTGATCGCTGTTAGGGTTTAAAGACGGTGCAAAGTCCTGCAGATCAGATCATGTAACTACAAGGCCATTTGCACAACGTAGCAAGCAAGGTAAGCGACCTGGGGGCCGCCTGCATGTCGGCAATCAAGAAATGAGCGTCTGGGGGGCACCAGGCCTCACAGGTCTTGTTGCAAGACGTTGCGGTGCTCCGAGGCCCAGATACTTACTCAATTCAACAAAGTCCGGAACTGCCTTCCCACGTTCATGGTCTGAAAGCCTGACAGAACAGATCGCAGCACGGCAACCCGGTGATGATCCGTGTGGCGAGCTTCACCACCCGTTCACCGATTCAATGCAATCACAGCGAAGCTGGTTATGAACAAATAAGGGGCGCGGCAACTGAGTTCTGCATCCACTTTTCAAGGTCAGGGTGCCTGGGCCGGAGCTACGCCTGGCATCACAAGCTTTGTTTCGCTTTGCTTGGCGGACAAATGCTGCCACAAGACGTTTGCCAGCAGTGAATGCCATATTGGGTAGCAGCGTTATGATATGGTAAGCGCAATGACGGTAACATAACTTAATATGGTGCCTTGGAGTCGACAATTAAGCACTGTGACCTGGGTGATGACAAGCCTGATCGCCAAGTACGAGGACTTCATGACCCGGCTGCGCGCTCCCTCGAAAGGAGAAGGTAGGAACTTTCAAATCAGAAAAGTAAGCATAGTCAATTTGTAGCAAGAGCAAGCCAAAGTCGAGGGCTTGATCAACCAGCAGGATAATCCACCGGCAAGGAAAGCTATGCCAGAATGTGCCTTACCTAATCTGAGAATAGACTTACAAGCATGACTTGATTGTGAAGCGCGTCATAGCGTTCTGACATGCGTTTCAGGCTATCCTATTCCTGAATAAGGCGACATCGACCTGGTATTAGGGAATCAACACCGGCTCTAGCACAACATCCACCATCTCATTCTATGCGCCCTTCATTGGCTCAGCAACTTTGAAGTCCGCTATGTCACTTCTGATCAATCGGGCGGAGCGGCCCAAATGCTGAGGTCCTTACCTGTCTGGAAGCCCGTGTTGACGGCCCGCGGTCTATGTTCGAAACATGGCCAGGCAAATACTGAACGAAACACAAAAACCTTTAATCTCCAACCAGCCGTGGCTCAAATACCTCGATTCAGCCGCGGCGAACCCCTAGATAAGGTCTGGACGTTGTCAAAACCAGTCGATCGTCAAGTGATAGAACTCATCTCACCATAGGGCTGACATTTAGCTGCGACTATCTTTGGAGGACCTCGCCGAAAGCTACTGTGGCAGCTCTTCTGATAACTTCTTTACGTCGAGCACTCCAACTTCGACTTCAGAGTCTTGCCCCCTTTCGCCGTCCACTTCAGTCTGCACAGCTTTTCAACGCCGCTTCTTCACTGTCATTATCAGTTTTCCCCGCCCCAGCCAACCAACACAACCAACAATGAAAACATCCGTTTCTCTGATGGCGGTGGGCACCGTCGCCAAGTTAGCATCAGCGAGAACATGTTACAGTATGGACGGCCAAGCCTTAGATTCTCGATACCAACCATGCTACCCTCAAGCGGAAAGCAGCGCCTGCTGCATGCTAAATGGCACACAAGGATCAGATCAACAAAACGACCTCTGTCTTGACTCTGGTCTATGCCAGTCCACGTCAGGGTGGTACGCTGGCTTCCTATACATTAACGGATGCACAGACCCGACCAGCAAAGCAGATGGATGTGCTAAATTATGTAATTTCAGTATGTGGTTTCCGTCCCGTCCAGCGTGACATTGTGATAGCATGCTTACTAGTCTCTCAGTGGGCAATCAATACTCATGGTCGGTCCTGCAGTGCTCACCAGGCAAATTCTGCTGCCGAGCAGCATCAGACAGCGACAACTGCTGCAGCAACAACGCATCTATGGTCCAAACATCTCACATTGGCAACCTCCTCCTCCCCGGCTCAACAGCAGCAGCAATCAACACCACCTACAATTTCACGACCGGCACAGCAAGCGGATCATCCTCAGCAAATTGCACCTCAAACCCCGCCTCAGCTTTCAACACATCCCTCTGCCCAGCCGACAACACCGCCCTTGTAGGCGGCACCCTCGGTGGCATCCTCGGCGCAGCCTTAATCGGCGCTCTCCTCGCCCTTGCATTCGCCCTCCGCAGCAGGAAGCACTACAGATACGGCCTGGCAGGGACTCGCGCCGCCCTCGCCACCACCGACGCGCAAGCTGCACAGGACAAAGCGAATTTCCAGAAGCAATTCGAGGAGCAACAGCGCCGTATTCAGTCTATCCCGCCTACTTACAACATGATGAGCCCGAATGGCGTATATGATACGCTCGCGATGCATGGACATGGGTACAGCACTGCACATGTCACGGAGCTGCCCCACAGCATCAGCAACGAGTATAGTGAGCTAGGCAGCGGTGACAGCAGTAATCGAGTCGAGTTGATTTCTGAAACACCCAAGGGTGGTTGATGAGCCAGCCTCAGACAGTCCGAGTGCCTCCTAATGACGCTTTGCCGGGACAGCCAGCCAGTCGGACGTTGCATGGTTTTGAGCACTCTTCTAGCCGAGGTTTAGCTTGGTTATGATATGATGGTATGAACGACTGCTTGCAGATAACTCGAAATAAGCGTGACGCTTGCAATTTTTAGATTGTGCTTTGGAACTGTGACTATGATTATTCCTTGACATTAGTAGTCTCGCTATGCGCATGTGTTGCTCTCTGGGCTGAGGATGAGGTGGCTCAATTTAGTCCAGATCAAAATGAATTCTTTTGGCAATTTCGCATTCCGTAACTGGAGGACTCCTGAAACGTCTTTAAACACGGATACCGTGATTTCTTGAACGGATCTATACTGTAATCACCGCGCGGTGTCGCCTATTACCGTAGTAGCCCGATAGTCTTAGGGGTATAAGGTGTCTCTAATCTCTAGGTGGAGATAAGTAACTTTACGATATAAAGATAAGTAAGATTGACCATTTCTTGGAGCCGTAAGTCCCTAGATCTTACCTAAGTACCCTATCTCGCTCTAGATACTAGAAAAGACGGTAATTAAGATAGGTTCTAGGGTGCAATTTGTTTATGTATCGGAGGGTTGCTTTCTCAACGGTTAATATATACAAAGTCTTAGATACAGGAACCTGCCCCTCCTGCGGGCCTAGGTTTGCATCCTAATCATCTCGCTTTTCTAACTGCGCTGGCCATTTCTGTGCGCGCCATGTTTCCCGCTCACTCCGCCGGACTATTCACATAAACACGACCGTACGACGCCGGTTAGGGATAAGGACCTGCGGCATATTTCCGACTGTGCCAAGCCGCTAGCAGCTTTAGAATATAGACCGTACAGGCACAAATTTGCCTCATCAACAACACACAAGCCTAACATGGCTAGTCGGCTGGGTAAGCACGAATTGAATATTCAGCTCCGATTCACGTCTAACCCGCAAAAAACAGATAGTTCAGTGGTAGAATTCTTGCTTTGGGTCTCCCAGAGAATATTCTGAATGTAAGAGGTCCTGGGTTCAAATCCCAGTTCAGCCCACTCTCATTTCTTTTTTCTTTGACGTGAGAACTCCCTCGTCTAGAGTCTTTTTTGTTCCACGTTCTAAACTGTGAATGTGCCGCACCCCCCGGACATATAAATCGGCCGGCACTAGCCTGAAATAGTTAGATAGGTAAGCGTGCAGCAGCGGCCACCTTGGTTGTCCGGGGGGGTGCCGGTCTCCGGCGTCGCATCAGGCTCGCATTATGGTAAAGGAGTTCGAGTGCCAAACATGCCTTTCCTACTTGTATATACTTTTAAAGATCTGAGGCCTTCGTCAAGAAACACGTCCACTTCATCTCGCTCGAGCTCGAGCTGAAGCTCAGCAAGCCCGCCGCGCCGATACATCCGGATCCGTATATATGCACCCGAGCCCTATGCTATGCCATAACCAACAAAATCGCGTTCTCTTCGTGCGAACAACGTACCGCAACGTAAGTGATGTTGCTGACGTCGTCCGACTCTTCGTACACACCGAACGCGCAGACGCTCCCAGCAGTATAAGTATGAGTATGCTCCTCACATCCCATGCCATGCCATCCTCATTCCCGTCTCCGCCTCTCATTCTCACCCTTCCCTTCTCTTCCCACACCACCCCCTCTCCCTCGCAAGCAACGCTGCAGCACATCGAGTAACGGCCCACCCAATCCAGCGCATGCTTCCCTTCCCTCCCCCGTACAACGCGTCCCTACCCCTAAAGCCACACTCGACAGCCACCAACCACACCACACCCGCGCATCGCCGCAACCAAGACAGGAGGGAGGCAGGCAGACAGACAGGCAGACACCGCACCGCACCGCACCACACTCGACAGTCCGCGCAAAGACACGCCTTGACTTGGTGGAAGACGACAGAGTATTAACAATTAATCCCATACAGAACTGCGATCACGATCACGA
>Ga0210040_10001902_pt1 | contig 30450 bp, 51 predicted proteins | sample CryGeyCG12114_NA_FD_185462 | JGI IMG/M metagenome (GOLD analysis project Ga0210040, IMG submission 185462) | Groundwater microbial communities from aquifer - Crystal Geyser CG19_WC_8/21/14_NA (SPAdes) (version 2) | ecosystem: Environmental > Aquatic > Deep subsurface > Groundwater | place: USA...
CCGCTGATCCGATGACCGCTGCCGCCTGCCAGTTCTGGGTGGGCGGCGACCCGCGGACGCAGGGCAGCTTCGTGGCGCGCACCGTGAAGGGGCGCACCTACGTGGTGCCCGAAGAGGACGCGAAGCTGAAGCGGTGGCGGAAGGTCGTCGGCGCTGTCGCGCGCGGCGCCTGGGCGGACGGGCCGTACGAAGGCCGGCTGCTGGCGGACTGCGGCGTGACGCTGCGGCTGCAGTTCTGCTTCGTCCAGCCGCCGTCCGCACCGCGCCGCGCGTACCCGCACACCAGGTCGTCCGGCGACCTGGACAAGCTGCAGCGCGCTGTCCTGGACGCGCTCACGGGCGTGGTGTACCAGGACGATTCCCAGGTGGTCCGGGTGACCGCCTCCAAGATCTACCGGCCCGCCGGGCCGGGGGTGCTGGTCGCTGTGAGCGCGACCGACACGACGATGCAACTGCTCACGTGAGGGACACGACATGGCTGATCTGAAGGTGCGGCTGTCGGGCTACCTGCCCGCCGCAGAGATGGACGGGCTGCAGCCTCTGCTGCAGGGACTGGTGGAGACGCCGAAGGACCGGCGCGTGGTCGTCGGGATCATCGACGTGCAGACGCGCCGCGACCACGGCGACGGGGAGTACGAACCGACCGTGCGCCTGCTGCAGATCGAAGCGCCGCAGGGCGACCTGACGGAGCAGGCGCTGGACGTGCTGCACAAGGCGTACGCCGCGCGCACCGGCGCCATGCAGATGTTCACGGACGGCGACCCCGGCGCGGACTGGGGCGTGGGCGGCCAGGCCGGCAAGCCGCTGAACCCGGCCCAGCCGGAGGACGCCCCGCTGGGCGACCAGCCGGCGGACCCCGACCAGCCGGACTGGCAGGACGGATACCCGGAGGGCCAGGAGCCCACCGACGACGACACCACGGAGGACTGACACATGGCGCAGGTGACGGTGGGGACCGTGCACCCGGAGCAGGCGGGGACGGACAGCATGACGGCGATGGAGCAGCGGGCGCTGGCGTCCAGCGCGGACCGGCCCACGTGGCTGGCCGCGCGCGCGCTGCGCGTGACCGCGACGGAGGCCGCGAAGATCGCGGACGGGTCGGAGGCGGCGCGGCGCGCGCTGATCCAGGAGAAGCTGCACCCGGAGCGGGTGCGCGACATCAGCGGCGACCGGTACGTGGCGCGCGGGAACGCGCGGGAGCGGATCCTGGCGGAGTGGATCACGGCCCGCTTCCCGGGCATCCGCCACAACGACGTGCTGTACGCCGCGGCGGAGAACGGGCTGCACGCGGCGACGCCCGACGTCTACGGCGTGCTGCGGGACGGGCTGCTGGACATCCCGGCCGGCACGTTCCTGGTGGGCGACATCAAGACGTCGAAGCACGACCTGGACCCGCAGCTGCCGCACGGGTATTTCTGGAGCACGACCTACTACGCGCAGCTGCAGTGGCAGATGCACTGCTGCGGTGCGAAGGTCGCGCTGTTCGTGTGGGAGCAGCACGACGACCAGTGGCCCGACCCGCAGCCGCTGGACCTGGAGCCGCGGTGGGTCGTCGTGCACTACCGGCCGGACATGGTGGAGCGCATGGTGGCCCAGGCCGACCGGCTGCTGGCTGAACTGGCCCAGGAGAGGCAGAAGGCCGGCCTGCCGGCGGAGGCGCCCACCGGGGTGGAACTGCAGGCGGATGGGCTGGCCCTGGCGGTGCTGTCGGCGCGGGTCGAAGAGGGCACCGCGAAGGCGCGGCGGGAGACGGCGTGGACGCAGCTGCAGACGCTGCTGGCGTCGCGCCCGTCGTACAGCCGAACCGGGCTGGCGCGGGTCACCTGGTCGAACGACACCATCGTGACGACGGAGCCGGACACGGACGCGGCCCTGGCCGCGCACGTGGAGGGCCTGGACGACGACGTGACGGGCGCGGACCTGAAGCGCGACCTGGAGCGCGCGCAGGAGGCGTGGACGGCCCACCTGGGGAAGTTCCGCCGCGACGTCACGACCACGAAGCAGACGCTGACCGTGACGGATCCGGCGAAGGCGAAGAGCACGAAGGGCACGAAGCGATGACCGACGCACCAGCAGCCACGCAGCAGGAATGGCGGAAGGCGCTTCCTGCCTCCGGCGACCGCAACATGTGGACCGACCAGCAGGCCAACCTGATCGAAGCCATGGGCCTGGTCCACACCGACGACAACGGGAACCGCACCCTGGCGCCGCGGCCGATCGTGGAAGCGTTCCTCTACACGTGCCAGCGCACGGGCCTGGATCCGCTGGCGCGGCAGGTCTACTGCATCGCGCGGTGGGACAGCCAGGCCGGCCAGCTGAAGTGGACCACCCAGACGTCCATCGACGGCTTCCGCGTCATCGCGGAGCGGCACGGGAAGTACGCCGGCCAGGGCGACGTGGAGTGGCTGACGGAGGACGGGCGCTGGGTGGACGTGTTCCTGCCCGGGCACCCCGGCTTCGGCCAGCACCCGCTGGCTGCGCGCGCCACGATCTACCGTCACGACTTCGTGAAGCCGCTGCGCGCGGTCGCGGAGTGGGGCGCCTACGTGCAGACGAAGCGCAACGGCGACCCGGTGCGGATGTGGGCGCAGATGGGTCCCGGGCAGCTGGCGAAGTGCGCGGAGGCCCTGGGGCTGCGGAAGGCGTTTCCGCAGGATCTGTCCGGCCTCTACACCGCGGACGAAATGCAGCAGATGGACAGCGACTCCAGCACGCTGGCACTGCCGGCAGCTGAAGCCGACCGCCCGCAGCAGCATCCCGCACAGCAGCCGCAGCAGGCCCCGCAGCAGCAGGGCGTGCGTCCGGTCGATCCCGCGGAGCAGACCGCGTGGTGGGACCGGTTGACGCGCATCGGCTTCCTGGGCGTGAAGGGCTCCGGGGACGGCGGCCTGCGCGACGCGTTCCAGGAGGCGAAGCAGGCCGGCGTGCTGTCGTGGCCGATCGGTCCGGACGAAGAGCAGACGTTCCGGGAGTTCCTGATCCAGCAGTCCGCACGGCTGCCGGAGGCGGCGCCCGGTCCGGAGTCCGAAGAGCAGCAGCTGCAGGTGGACGACCAGGGCGTGGTGCAGGACGACGACCCGCCCATGGTGTTCGCCGCGCCGCCGGCGAAGCCGGCCCAGCAGCAGCAGGTGTCGGAGCCGCTGCCGCCGGCGCCTGCGGGCGCGCCGGCCGCGGCGCCCGTCGTCGTGGACGAGACGGACCCGGACGTGCCCGTGTGGGCGCACGCGGAGCAGCCGGCCGCGGAGTGGACCCAGACGCCCGACGACGAACAGCCGATGTGATGGGCTCCGACGCGTGCACGGTGTGCGAAGGAACGGGTGTGGAGACGGTGCACCGCCCGGGCGGCAGCGTCTCCAGCTGGGTGTGCTCCCAGTGCGGTGGTGACGGCGACGCCGGCGGCCTGACGGAACGGCCGTGCTGATGGGCAACCCGCTGACGACGATTCTGCGGCCCTGCCTGGCAGAACTGCAGGTGGACGGGCGCTGGGTCGCCTGCCAGCGCACGCTGGAGCACGACGGCTGGCACGCCTGGAGCAGCGCCACCATCGGGGTGTCCTGGAGCGACAGATGAGCGACGCAGCGCCGCGGGTACTTCAGCCCGCGGTGCTGCGACGGCTGGCGGCCTTCGGGATCCGTCAGCCGTCGCCGGACATCCCGCTGCACCGCGACCTGGTGGACGCCGTGGAGCGGCTGCAGGGCGCTCCGGAGGGCGTGCTGAATCAGGCCCTGATGTGGGCGTGGCTGGCCGAACTGGACCGGCAGGGCCGGACCTTCGCGCAGCAGAAGACCATGTACGAACGGAGCCTGGGGCGCGCGATCGTGCGCTACCGCCACGAAGGGGAGAAGTCCGCCGCGGTCGCGGAGAAGCGCGCGGAGGCGGAGGACCAGGACGTGATGGACGCGCACCTGGCGTACCGGGTCGCGGAGCAGGGCGTGCAGGTGGCGCGGCAGGCGCTGATGATCCTGCAGACGTCGAACGACAACTGGAGGACGGAGCAGGCGAACGCGCGGAAGCAGGACAGCTTCCACGCGGACCACCCAGCCGGGTGATGATGGATGCCGCGCCGGTGGGACGGTGCGGGGTTGACAGGGGCAGTGCAGGGGAGGCAGACCCGTGGGAACGAAGCAGGGACGTCTGGCGCGGGAAGCGCGGGCGCAGATGGAGCGGCACCGGGCCGCTGTGTACGACCGGGACTGGCGCCAGTGCGTCGCCCGGGGGCTGGCGACGCCGTGCGGTGGCGGCCTGACGCTGCAGCACCGCGTGAACCGCGGCATGGGCGGATCCGCCGACGTCGGGGACGGCCCGCAGTGGTACGTGACGATGTGCGCCGTGCACAACGGGCTGCTGGAGTCCGACGCGGCCATGGCGGCGGTCGGCCGCCGGCACGGGTGGGTGCTGCCGCACAGCGTGGACGCGGAGGACGCGGTGCTGTACGTGCCGGTGGACTACCCGGACGGGCACTACCTGCTGAACGCGGAGGGCGGCCGGGAGCGGGTGTGGGCGGCGTGACGATCGGCAGCACCCTGGTGGGCTTGGGAGTCCTGACCGGCCTGCTGTCGATCGCGTCGGCGGTGGAGTACCGGAAGCACGACTGGCACCTGGCCGGTCTGCTGATGATCCTGCTGGGCGTCGTGGCGTTCTGGGCCTTCACGGTCGGCGTGATCTGCACGCTGGTGGGGGTCTGAGTCGTGGGGATGCAGATGGGCAGGGTGGAACGCGCGAACGCCGTGCGGATCCTGACGGATGGGCAGAAGCAGCTGCGCGCGGTGAAGGTGCCAGCGCGCGTCCGCTACGCGGTGTCGCTGATCGTGTGCGACTCCCGCGGCGGCTTCAGCATGGAGGAAGTGGAGCGGGGCATGAAGGACGACAGGATCACGACGCTGGCGCAGCAGCTGCTGCGGGAAGCGGGCGCGCTGTGAAGCGGCCACTGGTCAGCATCGGGGACGACGGGCAGGTGTACGCGGTCATCCCCGTACGCACCTTCCTGACGCCGGGGCCGGGGCAGCTGGAGGATCTGCAGCACCAGGTGAGCGACGAATGGCACCAGCTGGAGTCAGACCTGGCAGCGGAGCGCCAGCAGTGACCGGGGCTGACGACATGGACGTGGACGTGGAACTGGAGGCCGACTCCCCCACGTTCGTGCAGGTGCCGAACGGCCTGGTGGACGCCGGCGCGTCACCCATGGCGCTGGCGACGTACGTGCAGCTGCGGCGCTTCGCTTCGTGGAACACCGGGCGCGTGCACTTCAGCCTCCAGGTGCTGGCGCACCGCATGGGTCTGAAGCAGGCCCGGTCGGTCCGCCCGTACGTGGAGGAACTGGAGCGACTGGGCTACCTGACGGTGCGGGAGCAGCACGGAGAGAACGGGGCGCGCCTCCGGAATCTGTACGTGGTGCGCCTGACCCCCCTGCGCTCCACCGCACCGGCCCCCTGCGCTCCACCGCACCACCCCCCTGCGGTGGACCGCACAGCAAGTACAGACGATCTAGGTACAGACGATCTAGGTACGAAGAGCGCGCCGGCGGCGCTCATCCCGGCCCCTGATGACGTCGTGGCCGACGAATGGCGCAGGCTCCGTGAAGCAGACGGGCACCGGCCTGGGACGGTGACAGCGGCCACGCGGAAGTCGCTGCAGCTGCTGATCCGGAACGTGGGCGTGGATCGTGTGCTGCAGGTCGTGGGCTGGATGCACGCGGAGGGACGCGGGCGCTGGTGGCTGGACACGCGCGGCCTGACTCTGGGGCAGCTGCGGAAGTCGTGGGCATCGCTGGACGCGCAGTGCCCGCCGGACTGGGAGCGCACGCTGTCGCAGGACGAACTGGACGCCCGGGCGCACGCTGCGGTGCTGCAGCACGCCGGCATCACGGACGCGGAGTGGGCGGCGCTGGACTCCGTGGCGCGACAGGAAGTCCGCTGGGCAGCGGAGGACGCGCAGCGGGAGCGCGCGCTGCGGGAAGCCGGCTACCTGCCAGCGACGGCCGGCGCGACGTCGGTGGACGACTGGGACCCGTCCGAACCCTGGTCGGCGTAGGCCAGCAGGGCGTCGTTCAGGATCGCGGACACGCTGGTGCCGGCGGCTTCGGCCTTCGCGGCGGCGCGGTCCCAGCGCCCGTCCTCCGTGGAACGGAACGTGCGGAGCTTCGACGCGGCCATGGTGTCCTCCCGGCGGCCCCGGCGTGTCCGGGGTTGCGGGATCAGGGTAGCGGCCAGTTGTATATACGGCCAGGGGACAGGGGGCACCCATGCAGGGGGCAGAGGAAGAGCCGCAGGAACGCGACCACGACGCGGCGGCGTATAGGGCCAGCCAGTCTGAGCAGATCGTGCTGGGCGGGATGATGGGCAGCAGCGACGCGGTGTGGGCGATCCACCAGCTGCTGCGACCGGACGACTTCAGCGAACCGAAGCACGAAGTGCTGGCGCGGACGATCATCGGGCTGGCGCAGGACGGGAAGCCCACGGATCCGGTCGCGGTCGCGGACGAACTGGACCGGCTGGGCGTCGCACGGCAGGCCGGCGGGCAGGCGTACCTGTTCGGGCTGGAGACGTGGCCGCCGACCGGGCTGGTGGAGCACCACGCGTCGCTGATCGCAGCGGAGGCGCGGCGCCGGCGGATGCGGCAGGCCGGGGAGCACATCGTGAAGCTGGCCGACGCGTCCGGCGACCCGGACGTGCTGATGGAGCAGGCGATGGTGGCGCTAGAGGGCGCGTCGCCGGAGCGCGCCGGCGCGGACGGGCTGCTGGGCGAAGAGTGGGCCGCGGCGCTGGACCGGGCGGAGCAGGGCCGCAGCGCGTACCTGCGGACGCCGTGGCTGGACCTGGACGCGTACCTGACCGGCTGGCACCCCGGCCGCATGTACGTCGTCGGCGCACGGCCGGCGTCGGGCAAGTCGATCCTGGGTCTGCAGGCCGCGGTGGGCCTGGCCGCGTCCGGCACGGTGCTGTTCTCCAGCCTGGAGATGTCGCGCGGCGACCTGATGTCGCGGCTGATCGCGCAGCGCGCCGGCGTGGACCTGACCAGCTGGGAGCGCGGCGCGCTGACGGCGCAGGAGTGGGAGCGCGTGGCGAAGATCCGCGCGTGGACGCAGCGCCTGCCGCTGCACGTGGACGCCCGCCCGGACCAGTCCGTGGCGCAGATCGTGGCGAAGGCCCGCACCGTGGCCCGCCGCACCGGGAACCTGCGCGCCGTCGTCGTGGACTACCTGGGGCTGATCCGCACGCCGGCGGACCGCCGCGGCCGGTGGGAGCACGTCGGGGACATCAGCCGGTCGCTGAAGCTGCTGGCGCAGAAGCTGGATGTGCCGGTCATCGCGCTGGCGCAGCTGAACCGCGGATCCGTCGAAGGCGGGAAGCAGCGGGATCCGAACCTGGCGGACCTGCGGGAGTCCGGGTCGATCGAACAGGACGCGGACGTGGTGCTGCTGCTGCAGCGCCGGCTGACCGCGGAGGGCGGGGACAGCGGGATCCTGGACGTGATCGTGGGCAAGAATCGCCACGGCCGGGTGGGGAAGTTCGGCCTGACCTTCGACGGGGCGCACGCACGCCTGCTGAACATGCGCGACGCCACGGAGGCGGAGCGGGACACGAAGGTGAGGCTGGACATTGACGGATGAGCAGACCCCGGCGCAGATGCCGTACCCGCACGTGGAGCAGCCCACCCCGGTGCTGTTCCGCTACCGGCGCGACGGCCAGCCGGAACCGGACCAGGACGGCGCCCCCGACCAGGTGGACCTGCCGCTGGTGGCGTACACCGTGCTGCAGGACCAGGCCGGCGCCTGGTGTGCCGTCTCCACGGTGTTCCTGGGGATCGACGCGTCCCTGGGCTTCGCGGACACCCCGCTGCTGTGGGAGACGCTGGTATGGGGTGGAGCGCACCACGGCCGGCTGGAACGGTACGGCCGGGAGGACTACGCGCGCGCCGGCCACATGATCGTGGTGCAGGACGTCATGGACCGGTGGGGCCAGCAGCCCGCGCCGGCCGCGGCGGAGGACGACGACCTGCAGCCGGCCGCCATGGCGCAGGGCGTCGCGGATGAGCAGGCGGTGTCGTGACACCCATGGAGCGCGCCGCAGCTGCGATGGAGCGCGCGGAGCAGGCAGCCGCGGAGTCCACCCCGTCGCAGGCGCAGGCGTGGGCCGCGATCGGCTCCGGCTGGGCCGCGCTCGCACAGACCGGCCAGCAGCACCTGCTGGCGATGACCGGTGAGCACCAGGCGCTCACCACCCTTCACGCAGCTGGGCTGCTGAAGGGCGAAGGGCTCCAGGCCATGCAGGCGCTGGAGGACAGGATCAGGGAAGGACTGGGACTGTGAAGGACACGCACACCCCGACGTACGAAGGCCGACACCAGGAGCGGGTGCGGATCCGCGAACGCTCGCAGAGCACGATCCACACGGAGACGCTGGACGGCGAACCGGGTTGGTCCTGGGGCGGCCACGCCACCCTGAGCGACCTGGAGGCCGGCGCGGTGATCCTGGTGGAAACCGTCCGGTTCTCCGAAGTCGTCGGCGTCGCCGTGGACGGCGAAGCGGAGCCGGACCCGGAGTCCTCCAACGGCTGGCGCTTCCGGAAGTCCGACCAGGAACTGGCCGCCGCGCACGCCGCGTACGTCCACGCCCTGGACCGGAAGCGGGAGCAGCAGCTGCGGGACAACGCGGCGGACTGGGCGGAGCGTGAAGCGCAGCTGCCGGAGTGGCTGCGGGAGCGCATCGGCTACTTCCACGCCTCCGGCGGTCACCACTTCGACGTGGACGGCTGGGGCTACGAACTGACGATCTGCGAACTGGCCGCGCTGTACGACGCGGACGACGACTGGAAGGCCGCCGCGGCGAAGCTGCCGGACGGCGCCCGCCTGTCGTCCCTGCCGGACCCGGCGCCCGTCATGGACTACGCGCACCGGGAGGGCACGTCCGGGAATCAGCACGGCATGGCTATGTCGCTGGTCATGGCGCACCAGGAGGATCCGTCGCGGTCCATGGCCGGCACCGTCTCCGCGCTGTCGCCGCTCACCGGCGACCCGGACTACTCCGGGGACGGCGGCCCCGACGTCGCCGGCGAAGAGGAAGAGCGGCCGACCACCGCTGGGTACGTTCGCTTCCACCTGCAGGTGGACGACGACGGCAACGAAGTGGTGCTGGAGCACCCGCTGTCGTGGCTGGTGGAGGGCGACCCCGACGTGGTGTCGGCGTACGGGGAGCGCGCGCTGAAGGCCCTGGCGGACGCCGACCTGCTGTGGGAGACGCACTGATGGTGTACGCGGAGGGCACGGAAGTGTCCGTGGAACGCAGCATCCAGGAGGCGCAGTCGCTGCTGCGCCGGCACGCGATCCTGGACGTCGGCGTGACGACGACCCGCGCCGGCGGGCGCATCCAGTTCCGGACCGCGGAGCGTGCGGTGCAGTTCACCGTCCTGGCCCCGGGCATGGACGACGACGCTGTGCTGTTCTACCCGTCAGGGAAGACGCGCCCGCCGAAGGACCGGCCGAAGCGCGTCGAACAGGTCGAACGGGAGCGGTGGCGGGCGCTGGTGCTGACCCTGAAGGCGAAGCTGGAGAGCGTCGAAGCGGGCGTGGAGACGGTGGAGCAGGCGTTCCTGGCGCAGATCCTGCTGCCGGACGGCACGACCGTGGCCGACCAGGTGACGCCGGCGCTGGAGCGCGCGTACGCCACCGGGGTGTCCGCGAACCTGCTGGAACTGGGCGCCTGATGCGGCTGTGCATCGCGGATCCGCCGTACCCGCCGATGTTCGCGGAACGACGCGACGACCCGGAGGGACCGGTGCGACTCACGATGCGCTCCCGCGCGCGGCGGTGGTACGGCGACGGACCCCGCAGCGCGTCCGACGCAGCGGCCGCTGACTTCCACCCGGAGGCCGGCGCCTGGGACGACCTGACCACCCACCGTCAGCTGCTGCTGCAGCTGGTGGAGGACTTCGACGGATGGGCTATTGCCACCACGCAGGACGGGCTGGGGGCCTACCACCCTCTGCCCGTCTCTGCGCGGGTCATGGTGTGGCACAAGCCGAACGGGATACCCGGCGGCGGCCGGATCCTGTCCCGGTGGGAACCGGTCATCCTCTACGTGCCGGAGGGCCGCCGCGATCGTGACGGTGAGCGCGTCGCGGACGTCCTGACCGCGAACCCGCCGGCGCGGGGCTTCGCCGGCGCGAAGCCGGCTGCGTGGACCAGGTGGGTACTGGCGGCGCTGGGCTACCAGCCGGACCAGGACACGCTGGTGGACCTGTTCCCCGGATCCGGCGCGGTCGCAGCGGCCGCTGATGGGCTGCTGCTGTGACCGTGCTGCACCGCACCCGCCCGCTGCCCTGCCACATGGGCCTGCACCGCCCCACCTACGTCTGGAACATGCGCGCCGGACGCTTCGGGGGACCGGATGAGCGCACGTTCCGCCTGCGGGTCTGCGCCGGATGCGGCGTGCTGCTGGAAGGCGGCTACTGGGACACCGCAGCCGCGACGGCGCTGGTACTCAGTCCGCTGCTGGGCGTAGCGGTCGGAGCAGCTGCCGGTGTAGTCCTGGCCCGTCCACACCGGAGCCGAAGGTGACCGGAGGAAGGTCGTCGGCCATGACGCTGCTGGATGCTCCCCCGCTCCCGTCAGCCGACGACCTGGACAGGATCGTGGCCGCCGCCGACAGGCAGGCAGCACGCCTGCAGATCCAGGTGCGCGCCGCCCGCGTGGAAGCGCAGGTGCGCGCCGCCGCGCTGCAGCCCCGGCTGATCGACGCCGGCACGTACGACGCCGCCGCGCCGCCTCCGGTCATCACCAGCGCAGCCGCCTGACACGACGAAGGCCCGGGCCACCCCCCAATGGTGTCCCGGGCCTTCGTGCTGCGGTCAGTCCTGCGGCCACCGCTTCCCGCCGCGCGCCCGGTGGTCGCCCGCGTGGCCGGCCTCCAGCGCGCAGGGCGTCCAGAAGATTTCGCCCCCGCGGACGCCGCCGCGGTCCTCCTCCAGCGACACGGTGCAGCGGTCCGCGTCGGCCACGCCGGCGACGTCGAACACGAAGCGGCCCTGTCGCGCGTCGTAGGCGACGTCGCCCACCTGGTAGCCCTGGCGGCGCAGCTGCTGCCGCGCCTTCACGGCGGCGGCCTCACGGTGGTGGGCCTGCGGCTCCGGAGCGGTCACGCCGCACCGCCCAGGAGGACGTCGGCGGCGGACACGACGACGACGCGCACCGGGATGCGGACGTGGAGGACGGCGCCGCCGGCCAGGTGGACTTCGGACCAGATGTGCGTGGTGTGCTGCATGTATATACAGTCCCACCGGGGTGACCGCGTGTCACGTAGTGCGCTGTCCCCACTCCAGGGGACGATGGATCCCGGGATGACGTCGTACACCGAAGACCCGCTGGCCGCCGCGCTGCGGAAGCTGACCAGCTGGCAGCCCGTGCCCACCGTGCAGCAGCGACCGGACGGCCCCCGCGTCGTCGTCGTGGAGCACGCACCCCTCCTGCAGCAGCTGGAAGTGGCCGCCGCCGGCGCGATGGGCAGCCACGCCGGCACGGTCGCCGCCGGCCTGGACTCCACCCGCCTCCCCGGCAACTGGGCCGCGATCCAGCTGCGAGACGAGATACGCCGGCGGATGGAGGCGTGGGGCTGCGACCCCGACGACCTGGCGCAGTACGTCTGGCGCCAGAAGCGCGGATGGACCCGCGGTCGCGTCGCGGATCACACCTGGACGCAGCTGCACACCCGGGTGCGCAGCTGGGCCGACCGGATCGAAGCACTGTTCGACCCGCCCGTGACCGTGCCGCTGGAGTCGCTGTGTCCGCGGTGCGGTGCGCGCTGGGGTGAAGAGCCGGCGCACGGCGACCGGATCGACGCGGTGGCCGTGCTGTACCAGCGCGACGGCGACGACGTGCAGAAGGTCCGCGCGGAGTGCCGGAACCCGGAGTGCCGCGCCGTCTGGGACGGCCGGGAAGGGGTCCGCGCGATGCTGGACGCGTCCCACGTCCGGGAGCGATACGGCGTCGATCCGTACGCGCTGACCGATGACGACTGGGCACGCATCGCCGCGGAGGGCCTGGAAACCACACGGGTGTGACTTAGGATCCGTGGCACATGCCCACCAGTCTGTCCGCAGACGGGTGGGCTTCGTGCTTCCCGGGGCCTGCCTGCCCGGGGGAGCGACCGGTGCGCGCGCCCGGTCGGGACCGGACGCGTCGGGCGTAGGGACCCCTGCGCGTTCGGTCCGCATCCGAAGGGGGTCCGCATGTGGCGTCGCGCCCGCTTCGGCCTGATCCTCTGCGCCTTCGGCATCCACGCCTGGTCCACCCGCCGCGCATCACGCCGCGACGACGACTGGACGATGGACGACGGCCCCTGGCACCTGTGCAACCGGTGCGGGGCGATCCGGTGAGCGTCGCCGCGACCTTCACCGTCCGCTGCGACCGCATCGTGGGCGGTGGCGGGATCACCTGCGGCGCGCAGCTGGTCACCCACGCCGCGACGCCGGCCGCCGCGCGCCGCGAAGCCGCCGACGTCGGCTGGACCCGCAGCGGCCAGGCCGACGCCTGCCCCATGCACTCCGGCGTCCGATCGTGACCGACGACCAGCTGTGCGGCGCGACGTGGTGGCACGTCGAAGAGCGCGCCGGCCAGCGCGTGACCGTGCACCACCGCTGCGGGAAGCTGGCCGGCATCCACCACGGCCAGTGGCACACCTGCTACCAGCACGGCGCCACGGAGCGCATGGACGTGCACGCGGACCGTGTGAAGCCGCAGCCGGTAGCCTCCAGGCGGACGTGAAACGGAGGCAGCCGTGAACGACACCATGGGCCTGGGCTTCAGCGACGTGCGCCCACCGACCGCGCTGCACGCTGCAGCTGCGACGGGCGCGCGCGACATGGCGCAGAAGGCGTGGCAGGAGGGCCTGGACGCTGCGGTGTCCCTGGCGGCCGAAGGCGCGCGACGTCGCGGCCTGGACCTGCGGGGCCAGCGTCGCGCAGCTACCCGCATGGCCGCGGCCTACGTCCGGAAGCACCCGCGCCCATGACCGGCCCGCTGGACGGCTTCACGTTCTACAGCGACCGGGCCTCAGAGTCCGCCGGCATGTGGTGCGACGCGTGCCCGTACGACCCCGTGGTGCCCGACGTGCACGCCAGCGACCTGCTGGAACTGGTCGCAGCTGCCGCGGAGCACCAGCGCGCGAAGCACACCCCGCCGCCCATCACCGTGGAGTACGTCGGCCCCGTCGTGTCGCAGGCGCTCGCAGAGCAGCTGATGGGCAGCCCGGAGGAACAGGAACGGGCGCAGGCGTTCGTGGACATCGCGTCCCGCGCCGTGAACGCAGCCCTGGAGTCCACCGGGATCGTGCCGGCCGCCGGCCCGACGTCGTACGACGTGATGATGGAGCAGCGCCGCGCACGCCAGTGCCGCTGCAACGTCGTGGCGATCACGGACATGCACGTGACCGACGCGACGCCGGCCGACGTCGCAGCCGCGATCGAAGCACGCCGCGCGCGCTCCGACCCGTACCGCAGAAGCGCGGACGCCTGATGGTGGACCCCGACGACCAGTGCCAGGCGACCGCACCGCTGCGGGGCGTACCGGAGCACATGGAGACGCACCACTGCGACATGGCCCGCGACGCCCCCCACGACTGGCACCGCTGCGCGTGCGGCCACACCTGGGAGGCAGACCTGTGAGCGGCAAGCGATACCGGCAGCGCCGCCGGTTCATGCGGACCTGGGGCGGACACCCCGAAGCCGGCCGGCTGTGGGCGAACCACGGCGGGCACCAGGGCCTGCAGCGCGACTGGTGCGTGCAGTACCTGGACATGGCCGTGAAGCTGCAGCAGACCGGCCTGTTCGGGCCGTCGCTGTACTCCACGCCCATGGGCTACGCCGACCCGCTGAACCGGGACCCCGCGCTGGAGGCGCGGTACGGCCTGAGCCTGGGCGTCCGTCAACCCGGCCCCGCGCTCCGCGGGATCACCGTCGCATGACCGCGCTGGCCGCGCGCCACGGCACCTGCGCCAGCTGCGGGGAGCACGTCAGCCCAGGCGAACCGATCCACTACCTGGCCGGCGCGGGCTGGGCGCACGCGAACTGCGACGCCCCGACCGCCGACGACCGCCCACGCCCCGTCTGCCCGGAGTGCTTCCTGCAGAAGCCCTGCCCCTGCGACGACTGACCGTGGCGTACCGCGACGACCCCGACGTGCGCTGGCCCGACGCCGTGCTACCCGGCAGCGCCGGCGCCCGCGAAGCCGCACGCCGCGCGAAGATCCGGGAGGACGCCACCGACGCCCGCCGGGAGCAGCTGTACGCACAGCGCGAAGCACGCGAAGAGGCGAAGGCGAAGCAGCGCCGATGACCCGCCCCGCGTCGCACCTGAACCTGGACCTGGTGCACGCCGGCGTCGCCACCTGGTGCCGCCTCCTGAACCACCAGTGCGACGGCGTGGCCGGCACCTGCAGCTGCGTCTGCCACGACCTGAACAGGCCCCCGGGCTAGGCGGATGCCTCCCGGTGCGACCGCAGCGGATGCTGCACCCGGAGGACAACGCCATGACGAAGGCAACAGGGGACCACGGATCCGCAGAGGCGAAGCGGAAGCTGACCGCCGCGGAACGCAAGCGGAAGGTGCTGGAGCTACGCCTGAAGGGCCTGGACTTCCGCACGATCGCGCAGCGCGTCGGCTACGCGAATCCCGGCACCGCGCACCGCGCGTACACGTCGGCCCTGCAGGACATCCCGAAGGCCGCGGCCGACGAACTGCGCACCACCGAACTGGCCCGCTACGACCAGGCGCAGCTGCTCATCATGCGGAAGATCCGGAAGGGCGACCTGGACGCGGTGCACGCCTTGATCCGCCTGTCCGACCAGCGCGCAAAGCTCACCGGCCTCTACACGGAGCAGACGCAGACGGAGCACGTGGAAGTCACCGTGGCGCTGCAGGCGTTCCTGGCGACCGCGCAGGACGAAGCCGACGCCGACGACGAAGCCGACGCTGCAGATCATCCTGATGATGACCATGCACATGGGGACGACGCTGTGGACAGCGCAGCGTGATCGCGCGTGCTCGCCGTGCCCAGACGCAACGGACCGACCGCCGACGCCCGGTCGCCGCGGGATCCGTTGCGACCGCCTATCGGCCGGCACGCAGGATCGTTGCGTTCCGGCCCGTCCTGGCCGGCGTCGTGCTCGCCGTGCTGCTGGTCACCCTGACCGGCTGCGGTCCCGACGACGCGTCCCTGCAGCGCGCCCGCCTGTGCCTGGCCCACGGCGGCAGCTACACGGAGCACTACAGCGAAGGGTGGGCCTGCACACGATGACGAACGACGACCTGCCCTGGGCGCGTCTCTTCCAGCGCCGCTGCCCCGCACGCGGCTGGATCAGCCACAACGACTTCCCGCGCTGTGACCTGCGCGCCGGCCACGTCGGACCGCACGTCGCTGACCGCGGCATGGACCAGCCCACCTGGACGGAGGACTGGAACGCATGACGGACGCCGCTACCCGCCGCACGACAGCCCGCCGCGCGGGCGCCGGCACGCACCCGAAGCCAGGCGCCCGCCAGGTGCTCCCGCCCGGGTCGATCCAGCTGGGGCGCCGGCAGCGCCGATCCATCGCCCGGTCCACCGCGAAGGTGAACCTGTGGCACGGGTCGATCCGATCCGGGAAAACGCTGGTCAGCTGGCTGCGCTTCCTCACCGCCGTGGCGATGTGGAAGGGCGGCGGCTCCATCGTCATCATCGGGAAGTCGCGGGACTCCGTGTTCCGCAACATCTTCGAACCGATCGAACGGGACCCGTGGCTGGCCTGGCTGCGCCCCGCGGTGAGCTACCGGCAGGGCGCCGCGTCTGCCCGGATCCTGGGCCTGAAGGTCGCCGTGCTGGGCGCGAACGACGCCGGCGCGTACGCGAAGATCCGCGGCATGACCGTGGGCCTGGCCTACGGCGATGAGCTATCGGTGTGGGCAGAGTCCATGTTCACCGAACTGCTGGGCCGCATGTCGCCTCCGGGCGCCACCCTGTTCTGCACCACGAACCCCGACAACCCGGGCCACTGGCTGCACAAGTGGATCCTGGAGTGGGAAGCCGGCAAGCAGCCGGAATGGACCGTCTTCCACTTCACGATGGAGGACAACCCCGGCCTGACGCCGGAGTACCGCGACTTCATCGGCCGGCAGTACGTCGGGCTGTGGCACAAGCGGATGATCCTGGGCCTGTGGGTCGCAGCTGAAGGCGCGATCTTCGCGGACTGGGACGAAGGCCGGCACACGATCCCGTGGGACCAGCTGCCGAAGCTGCAGCGCATCCTGGCCGTGGCCGTGGACTTCGGCGTATCGCACGCCACGTCCGCGGTCCTGCTGGGCGTCACCGATGAGTACGACGCGCAGGGCCGCCCGACGCCGCGCCTGATCGCGCTGGACGAATGGCGGCACGACTCCACGAAGGACGGCGCCGCCCGCCTGGCCGCGTCCGCGCAGGTCGCGCACATGTGGCGGTGGCTGAACGGCCCGCACACGCCGGCCGCGGTCGCCGGATCGCAGGACGACCTGTTCCCGGAGTTCGTGTTCCGCGACCCCGCAGCAGCGGACCTGGGCGAAGAGTGGCAGGTGCACACCGGGTCCGTGATGTTCGGCGCGGACAACGACGTGCTGCCCGGGATCAGCGACGTGGCGAACCTGCTGCACCAGGGCCGTTTGGTCGTCGTGAAGCCCACCGGCGAAGGCGGCCACGGCTGCGCCGGCGTGATCGAAGAGGCCCCGGGCTACGTCTGGGACGCGAAGGCCAGCGCGAAGGGCAACGACGTACCCGTGAAGGAACGGGACGACAGCCTGGACGCCCTGCGCTACGCGGTGCGCTCCACCCGCAACCTGTGGCTGCCGATCATGCAAGCCGCGTACGGCCTGGCGGCCTGACCCGCACGACCCCGACCCCTGAACGGAGGCCCACGCATGGTGGAACTGAACCCGGGCCAGCCGTGGCCGATCGCACCCTGGGGAGCAGCCCAGGGCGCATGGCGGGAGAACGACGCCTGGTACACCGGGAACACCGCCGCGCTGGCCGACATCTACGCGAAGGGCCACGGCGCGACGCGCGCCACCCACGCGGTCCGCGGCGTCCCCCACGAAGGCGGCCTGGTCGGCACCTTCAGCGGCCTGGCGCACCGGACGTTCTGGGGCCGCGCCGTGCCGGCCGGGGAGGACCGCACCCGGCTGCACATCCCCGCGCCGGCCGACATCGCGTCGCTGTCGTCGGACCTGCTGTTCTCCCGCGCGCCCCGCATCGCGTACGGGAAGGACGACCGGGTGGGCAAGCTGCAGGCCGACCGCCTGGAGCAGATCATGGCGTCGGATGAGTCCCACGCCGCGATGCAGGAGGGCGGGGAGTACGCGTCCGCGTTCGGCGCCTCCGCGATGGTGCTGCGCTGGGACGAAGAGACGGCCGACCACGTGTGGTGGGAACCGGTCGCAGCTGACGTCACGATCCCGGAGTTCCGGCTGGGCCGCCTCACCGCGCTGAACTGCTGGTCGGAGTTCCGCGACGGGAACAGCGGCCAGGTCTACCGGCACGTGGAGCGCATCGAAGTCGGCGCGATCTTCCACACCCTCTACCTGGGCACCGACACGAACCTGGGCCGCATCGTGCCGCTGGCCGACCGGCCCGAAACGGTGCAGTACGCGTCGCTGGTGAACGCGGACAGCGCGATCCCCACCGGGATCAACGTGCTGACCGCGGAGTGGTGGCGGAACATGCCGGCGAAGGACTGGCGGAAGAAAGGCGTGCTGGCGGAGGCCGGCCGATCGGACTACACCGGCGGCACGAAGGGCCTCTTCGACGCGCTGGACGAAGCCTGGTCCAGCTGGATGCGGGACCTGCGACTGGGGAAGGCGCGCCTGGTCCTGCCGGCCGCGTACCTGCAGTCGAACGGCCGTGGGCAGGGCGCCAGCTTCGACACGGACCAGGAACTGTTCAGCCCGCTGCAGCTGCCCGGGTCCGCCACCCAGAAGACGGGTGAGGCGCTGGAGCAGGTCCAGTTCGACATCCGCGTGACGGAGCATGAGCAGACCACGCAGGCCCTGTACCGACGCATCCTGGCGTCGGCGGGGTACGGCGAACTGGACCGGGAGACGACCACCGCGACGGACCGCACGGCCACGGAAGTGAACGCGCAGTCCCAGTCGAAGGACCGCACCCGCGACCGGAAGGTGCTGTACGCCCGCCCCGCGCTGGCGTCGCTGGCCCGGAAGGCGATGCTGCTGGACGGCGTGATCTTCAGCGGGAAGGGCGGCGGCGACCTGCCCACCCCGGAGGTCACGTTCCCGCCGGCCACGGTCGTGAACCCGCTGCAGTCCGCGCAGACCATCGGCCTGCTGCGCGCTGCGAAGGTCCAGAGCCTGGAAGTCAGCATCAAGATGCAGCACCCGGAGTGGTCGCAGGACGACGTGAACGACGAACTGGCACGGCTGGCGAAGGAAACCCCGCCGGCGCCGGATCCCGCCGCGTTCGGTGGCACCGACCCGCAGCCCGGGGACGACCCGGAAGCGGACCCCGGCGACCCCGGAACGGATCCGGCCGACACACGGTCGTGACCAGTCCGTGACCATGCTGCGCGCGCTACCGTCCCCGGAAGCCGCGCAGCATGGGACTCCCGATCCCGGGCAGCAGAGCCTGATGGACCAGCGCGCTGGGCGGGCGTGCAGGCAGGTCCGGATCCCCGCGCGAACCGCCCCCCAGTCCCCGGACCGCAGCTGAGTGGTCCGGGGGCTGGGTTAGCCTCCGATCATGGGGGAGGCGGACACCAGCCCGTACGACGTCGCCCGCGCACGGCACCTGGAGCAGCTGCTGATCCGCCGCCTGGTCGTGACGGAGCAGGAGTGGGACCAGGGCCTGCTGCTGCTGTCCCGCTTCGGCGTCGCCGGCGGAGACGCGGACCGGTCGCTGGCCCGGTTCATGGAGCGGCTGACCCCGTACTGGTGGGTCATCGCAGGGTGGCTGCCGCCCGACGCTGACCCGCCGGTGCTGACGTTCGACGGCTGGGACTCCACCCGTGAGCAGCTGCGCCTGGAACTGCGCGGGATGGACCCGGAAGAGCGCCGCGCGTTCCTGTCGTCGTCGTTCGGCGCGGACGGCGCCCGGGTCGCGCAGGCGCTGCTGGCCTCCGTAGGCTGATCCCGGACCCGCGACCGAAGAGGACCGCGCCCGCTGATGCGCAGCCGGGTCCACCCGTTCCACGTGGTGCCACCGTGCGCCGGCGGCTGCGACGGGCGGAACGTGACAGCAGGGGATGCGCCCCCGCTGGCCGGGGACCGCCCCATGACGCTGACGGCCTGCACCACGTGGAACGGAGGCGTGCATGGCGTTATATGTGCCGGAGGACGGCGTTCCCCCCCGCGCCGTGTTCGAAGACCTGGCCCGGTCCGTGCTGGAGCAGTACGCGCTGGCAGAGCGCCGCATCGTGGCGCAGATCGCACGACGCCTGGAGCGCGACCTGACCGCCGAAGGGCCGCTGGCCCGTCTGCAGGCGCAGCTGGAGGGCGTGCAATACGTCGAAGCGCAGGCCCGCGCCGCGCTGGCGAAGATCGACCACGACCTGGCCGGCCAGGCGATGACCGCCGCGGAGGAAGCCGGCGCCGCGTCCGCGGTCGCCCGCCTGGGCCTGGCCGTCGCGCTCCCCACCCGCGGGCCGATCACGACCGGCCGCACCCGCGCGCTGTCGCTGCTGCAGCTGGACCTGTCGAACCGGCTGGAGGACGCCAGCCAGCGCATCCTGCGATCGGCGGCCGACGCGTACCAGCAGCTGGCCGCCGACACCGTGTCGCCGGTGCTGCTGGGCACGCAGGGGAAGCTGGAAGCGCAGCGCGCCGGCATCGCCCGCTTCCTGGGCGACGGCCTCCCCGCGTTCGTGGATGAGGGCGGCCGGCAGTGGTCCACCGGCGCGTACGTGGAGATGGTGACCCGCACCGCGACGCAGCGCGCGTACACGGAGTCCGCCGTGACCCGGATGCAGGACGCCGGGATCAACCTGGTGACGATCGTGGTGGGCGTCGGCAGCTGCCGCATGTGCGCGCAGTGGATCGGCCGGGTGCTGTCCACGGACGGCACCACCGGCCCCGTCATCGTGCAGCACGCCACGAACGGCGCGGACATCACGGTGGACGTGACCGGGACGCTGGCAGGCGCACGCGCCGCCGGCTGGGGGCATCCGAACTGCCGATGCCACGTCGCGGCGTACCTGCCCGGGCTGCCGATCCCCGCAGCTGCGACGACGTACGACCCGGTGCTGGAGGCCGCGCACGCCCGCCAGCGCGAACTGGAGCGCCGGCTACGCCGCGACAAACTGCGGCTGTCCGTGAACGCCGACGACACCACGAAGGCCCGGATCCGCGCGACGCAGGACGAACTGCGCCAGCACATCGCCACCCATGACCTTCCGCGGAAGCGGAACCGGGAGCAGCCCGCCTTCAGCGGCTGACCCGGCCCAGACGCCCAGTCGGTCGGACGTGTCCCCGGCCGGCTGGGTGCATCACGGCCAGCCCCACGCGGCTGCCACCCCGCATCACGCGTCGCGCGTGACCGCGCGGGGCTGGTCCCCACAGCTTCCCTGCCCGGATGGGCGGGGGGAAACGCAGGCGGATGCCTGCCCGTCGTGTCAGGAGGACACACCATGCACACGCGCACCTGCAGCCAGCCCGTCTACGGGATCCCGGCAGCGCCCAGCCTGGCGACCCTGCGGGGCCACCGGTTCCTGGCGCCGCCGCCCGACGACCCGGCTGGTGGTGGCGGCAACCCGGCCCCCGCGCCGGCACCCGCCCCGGCACCTGCGCCGGCACCAGCACCAGCCCCCGCTCCCGCGCCTGCCCCCGCCCCTGCCGCGCCCACGCCGGCACCCGCGGCCGGAAAGACGTATGACGAGGGCTACGTGCGGGACCTGCGCGGAGAGGCGAAGTCCCATCGGGAGAAGGCCGAAGCGGAGGCAGCACGCGCTGCAGCTGCAGAGGCGGAGCGCGACCAGCTGCGGGAGCAGGTGCACGCGTCGAAGTACCGCGACGCCGTGCGCTCCGCCGCGGGCCACGCCGACGTGAAGGGGAACGCGGACCTGCTGCTGGATAGCTCCAGCGTCCGTGCGGCCCTGAAGGACGTTCCGCTGGACGACGCCACGAAGGTGCGCGAAGCCCTGAAGGCGTACGTGCAGGAACACCCCGCCTACGCGGCCACCCCGGTCGTGCAGGTCCCCCGATCCTCCGGCGGAGGCCGCCCCCAGGGCGCTCCGACCGGTGGTGCGGCACCCCAGACGCTGGAGGGCTCCGTGGCTGCGGCCCTGAGCCCCACCAGCTGATCCGAAGGAAGGACAGACCCATGGTCGTTTCGCTGAACGAAGCGAAGAACAACACCACCACGGACCTGGACGTCTCCGTGATTGACGAGTTCCGGAAGCAGTCCGGGATCCTCGACACGCTGGTGTTCGATGACGTGGTGAACCCCGCCGGAGGCGGCGCCACCCTGGACTACGGCTACCGCCGGCAGATCACCCAGGGAGACGCGGCGTTCCGCCCGCTCAACACGGAGTACACCCCCGCGGAGGTCGTCACGCAGAAGTACAGCGTGACGCTGGCCCCCCTGGGCGGTGCGTTCCAGGTCGATCGCGTCATTGCGAAGCTGGGGCCGGCCGCGTCCGGCGCCGTCGCGCTGAACCTGCGGGAGAAGATCAAGGCGACCCGGACGAAGTTCCAGGACGCGCTCATCAACGGCGACACCGCGGTGGACGCCGCCGGCTTCGACGGGCTGGACAAGGCCCTGGTGGGCTCCAGCACGGAGATCAACGCCGGCGTGGTCACGGACTGGAGCGACTTCGACTCCGACCCGCGCGCGGAGTACAAGGCGCTGGACGTCCTGGACGAGTTCCTGGGCAACCTGGACGGCGCCCCCACGGTCATCGTGGCGAACAAGTCGGCCCTGGCGCGCGTGCGTGCCGCGGTCCGTCGCGCCAACATGTTCGTGCAGTCGCCGGTGGACGACCTGCTGGGCGCCGGCGGGCGGCCGATCGTGCGGGAGACGTACGGCGGCATCCTGCTGATCGACGCGGGGGAGAAGGCCGGCAGCAGCCAGCCGATCATCCCCGTGCGCTCCGCGACCGTGGGCGGCAACGCCGCCACCGGCCTGACCGACATCTACGCGTACCGGGTGGGCCTGGACGGCTTCCACGGTGTGTCCACGATCGGCGGCCAGCTGGTGCAGACGTTCCTCCCGGACTTCACGACCCCGCTGGCCGTGAAGCGCGGTGAGGTCGAACTGGGTCCGGTCGCCGTGGCGCTGAAGGCGACGAAGGCCGCCGCCGTGCTCCGCAACGTGAAGGTGCGCTGACCGCGCATCCCCCATCGCCGCCGCGGGTGCTACGCAGATAGCGGCGCAGCACCCGCGGCCCACAGATCCAGGAAGGGATCATCATGGCGAAGATCACCGCCCCCGTGGCGGACTTCAGCGGCACGGTCGCCGGCGTCACCTTCGACGCAGGCACCGGCGAGACGGACAACGAAGGCGCGCTGGCGTACTTCCAGCGGCAGGGCTACACCGTGGAGGGCGCGTCCGACGACGACGGCCCCGACGCGGAGGCGTCCAGCTACCTGGAGAACGTCGGCGGCGCGGTCGGCACCCCGGTGGACAACCCGCCGGGACCGCTGGACGCGGCCGACCCGGACAACGACCTGGTGCCGGTCGGCGGCGTGAAGTCCGCGGCCAGCCCCGGGATGCCGGAGGCGAAGTCCAGTCGGGGCAAGCGCGTGAAGGTCGCGCCGTCCGACCAGCCGGCCGACATCACGCCCACCGTCCCCGTCGCCGCTCAGGACAACATCCAGAGCGCGTCCAGCGCCACGCCGGCCACCACGCCGTCCGCGGCGCCGGTGGGCGACGACACCGCGCCGGACGTCACGAAGGCGACGCCGGCCCCGGATCCGACGCAGCCGGCCGTGTCCGCGAACGTCCAGAAGGACGCCGCGGTGCAGGACGCGAAGGACACCACGTCGGACGCAGCCGCGCCCGACGACACGAAGGGCGCCCCGTCGTCCCCCACGGGGGCGTCCGCGGCGGCCGACACCACGAAGGGGGCGTGACCCATGGCGGAGATTCGACTGCCGGGTGAACAGCGCGGCACCTGGTCCATCGCCGGCCTGTTCTTCACGGACGGCGTGACGGAGGCGGAGACGCTGACCGTGAAGCAGGCGTACCTGCTGGGCGTCCTGATGGGCGCCGACATCCCGGAGGACGTCACCGTGAAGGCGCCGACCCCCGCTGCGGACGTGCTCCCGCCGGCTCCGGCCGTCGCGGAGCCGCCCCGGTCCACGGCGGACGACCTGGCGGCCATGGCCTCCGGTGCGTCCGTGTCCGACATCGCCGCGGAGCCGGCGCCGAAGGCGGACCCCGTGCCGTCCGACGCGTCGCCCACCGTGGCGCCGCCGGAGCCGCAGGAGGCCCAGGACGACGCCGGCAGCACGCCGACGTCCGACGACACCACCAGCGACCCCACGGAGCCGGAGGCCGTCCCGGAGGACGTGCCCGCCGACGACCCGGCCGTGAGCATCCCCGACGCCCCGGCGCCGGTGGACGCACCCGCGGACGAGACGCCGGAGCCGATCAGCACCAGCGACGACGGCTCCACCATCACGGAGCCGGCCGTGGAGCCGGACCCCATCACCGTCACCCCGGCCGACATCACGGAGGACGCCCCTGCGGACCCCGTGGCCGCCGCCGCGGAGACGGACACGCCCGTGGACGCATCCACGGACGGTGGCGTGGCACCCGCGGGCGCCGACGTGACCGGATCGACGGACACCAGCGCGACGACCGGCGACGCCGGCGCCGCCAGCTGACCGGAGGACACCATGGCGTACGCCACCCCTGCCCAGTACCGGGCGACCCCCGGCACTCCGGACGTGGACGACGACGACCTGCTGGCCCAGCGCCTGCAGGACGCGTCGGACACCCTGGACGGCCTGCTGATCGGAGCCACCTACCCGGTGGACGCCGCCGGCGAACCGACCACGGCAGGGGTGGCGTCGCTGTTCCAGCGCCTCACCATCACGCAGGCCGCGTACGCCGCCGGCGGCGGGACGCTGGGTCCGCTGCAGCTGCCCGCGGGCGGCTCCGGGTCCGACGACCGCTACGCGCCGGCCGTGCTGACGCAGCTGCGCGCGTCGGGGCTGCTGACGACCCAGGTGCTGGGAGTGTGGCCGCGATGGTGAAGCGCGTTCCGAACGCCCTGATGCCGCACCGCGCCCGGATCGCACCACACCTGGGCGACCGGCCGGACGGCGACGCCTGGGGCGAAGACGGACCGCAGCTGCGCTGCCAGTGGGCGCCGGCGTCGCAGGACCGGTACGTGTCGCTGGACGGCGCGGACTACCGGGTGGCCGGCCGGATCTTCCTGGACGAAGAGCCGCAGCTGCGCGCCCGCGTGCGCGTGAACATCCGCCCCGGGATCGACCTGTGGGTGGTCGGCACGAAGCTGTGGGACAACCCCCGCGTGGCCCGCTTCGCGGAAGTCGCGCTGACCGAAGCTCCCCTGACCCCGCCTACGCCGTGACGCGTGAAACCGGGCGGCATGTGAAACGGAGGCCACCATGGCGAACGTCACCATCCGGTGGAACGGGCGTGGTGCGGCAGCGGCGATCCGCGAAGGGGCGGCGCGCGGCGTGAACATGGCCGCAGAGCACCTGGCCGGCCTGGCTGCACCGCTGACGCCGTACCTGGACGGCGACCTGCTGGAGTCGCAGGACGTGCACCAGGCGACGGCGGAGACGGTGGAGCAGGGGGCGCAGGTGCAGTACGACACCGCGTACGCGAAGTACCAGCACGAAGGCGTGATGCCGGACGGATCGCACGTCATCACGAACCACTCCCACGGCCGGAACCCCGCCGCGCAGACGCACTTCCTGTCCCAGCCCCTGGCGGAGAACACGAAGGTGCTGCAAGCGATCATCGCCCAGCAGGTGAAGGCGGCACTGTCGTGACCGGGCAGTTACCCCCGGACGCCGCGCTGATCGACGGGGTGGCGCAGCTGCTGGCCGCCGCGGGCGTCGGCACGTACCACGGCATGGAGTCCGCGGACCCGTACGGCCCCGACGTCGCCTGGCCGATCATGCTGGGCCGCCTGGCGCCCGATCGCACCGGCCTGGCCGTCGTCGGCCCGACGTCGGACGCGCCCCTGGACCGCAGCAGCACCCGCTACGGCTTCCAGGTGCTGCTGCGCTGCCCTCCCACGGTGTACGCATCCTCCCGGGTCATCGCCACCGTGCGGGACGCGCTCCACGACCGCCGGCACCCGCCGATGCCGCCCGGGATCCGCTGCACGTCCATCCAGCTGCAGTCGCACGTGGCCCTGGGCCGCGTCGGCGCCTTCGACCAGCACTCCCTGAACTTCACCGCGCTGTGCGCCCGGGCATCCGCCTGGGCCGCCGGTGCGGCCTACTGACCCCCCGCGCCTGCGGGTGGACCATGCGCCGGGATCTTCCGGCCGAACCTGAGAGGAAGCACACATGGCGGGGACGACCTTCGCAGACGTGCAGCCCACGGCCGGCGACCAGGCCGGCACCTACGAATGGCTGTGGGACATCGCCGCGCCCAGCGCGACGACGCCCACTACCTGGGTGAACGTGCCGGACATCACCGGCCTGACTCCGACGCCTGCGCCGAAGTTTAAGGACGGCACGACCTACGCGAACAAGGGCAACACGTCGCAGTCGAAGACCGGTGAGGACTTCACGATGACGGTGAGCGTCAAGGGCGTGAAGGACACGGAGGGGGAGTTCCAGCCGGAACTGCTCATCCTGTTCGCCGCGGCCGACTCCAAGGGCGCGGCCAACATCATCCACTACCGCTACTACCACGCCACGTCGGCGTCCCTGGCCTACCAGGGCACGGCGTCGGTGCAGTGGGCGCGGGACAACACGGGGAACGACGACCTGGAGATGTTCGGCATGACGCTGACCGGCCAGGGCGACCGCGTGAAGATCACGAACCCGGGCCTGGCCGCCTAGACCCGGGGGAGACTGGCGGCCTGATCGGAACAGGAAGGACACGCACGTGAAGATCACCGCGCAGGAGAGAGGCCGCCGCCTACACATCACCGTGGGGGGCCGTGAGGACGGCATGGACGAAGCGGAAGCTGCTGCAGCTGACGCCGACGCCGTGCACATCACGGTCCCCCCGGTGTCGGCGGCGGTGGGCATGAGGATCTGGAGTCTGTACTCCGGGATCATGTTTAACGAAGTGGAGGCCGACGCGGAGCAGGACGCCGCGGAACTGGTCGGCATGGCGACGGGCGCCTACGCCGCCCCGGACGCCCCGGACGACGTGAAGGCCGCCGCCGCGGCGCAGCAGGCCCTGCTGGACCAGCTGCGCTGGGAAGAGGCCAACACGGTGTCGGAACTGGCGATCTACTGGAACGTGCAGGGCGGCGGGATCGACGCGGCACTGGCCCGCATCCAGGACGGCAACCCAAAAGCCCAGGAGATTCTGACGCGCCGAAACGGAGTGTGGGGGGTCCTGTCACGGTTGCGGACACTGCGCGATTCGGACATGGAAGCCCTGACCCGAGAACTGGCCGATACCCCCGATACGTCTATCCCCGCTGGTGGCTAGACGCGATCCAGCGTGGTGAGGATCCCCGCCTGGCGGATCCGGCCCTGAAGCTCCAGGGCGGCGCGTCAGCTGCGCAGCCAGGCATCACCGAACGCGACTACTGGGGCGCCGTCATCCGGCGCTGGCGCGGCGCGGTCGCGCTGGACCTGCACCAGTTCTACGGGATGGACGACGGCGCGCCCGGATTCTGGGACGCGCCGTTCTGGCGTCTCCGTGACCGGATCGACGGCCTGCTGGACCTGCCGGAGTCGCGGCTGTTCCACATCGTGGCGGAGGCGGTGAAGCAGCAGCAGAAGCACGACGAAGGCGCCGCCGGCGCCGCGTAGACGGCCCGGGAGGCACACGCATGGCGTACGACGTCGGAGAACTGGTCGCCACCATCAAGGCGGCCGGCTTCCAGGCCCTGGAGGCAGGACTGACCAGCGCGGAAACGCGCTTCAGGTCCACGGGCCGCACAGCCCAGTCGTCCATGACGGCGGTGGAGAACAGCGCGAAGGGCGCTACGGCAGCGGTCAAGTCTCAGGGCGACGCCGCGGCCACTGCCGGCACGAAGGGCGCCGCCGCGGCGCGCAGCCAGAAGGCCGCCACAGACGCCAGCGCCGCGTCCACGCAGAAGCAGGCCGGCGCCTCCCGTACGGCCGGCAGCGCAGCGCAGGACGCCGGAGCGAAGGGTGCGAAGGCCGGCGCCGACACCGCGGCCGGCGCGGATAAGGCGTCGGACCGGCTGCAGAAGCAGGCAGCCGCCGCCCGCACGGTCGGGGAGTCGATCACCGCCGTGGGTGCGGCGGCCCTGGCTGCCTTCACCGGCGCCGCGGTCACCAGCGCCGGCTTCGACCAGCGCATGGCCCAGCTGCAGACGCTGGGGAAGTACGGCAGCCAGAGCATGGACCAGGCGCGGCAGGCCGCGCTCACTGCGGGGACGCAGTACGGCCTGACCGCCGACCAGGTGGCGGATGCGCAGATCGAACTGCAGAAGGCCGGCACCGGGCTGACGGACCAGCTGGGTGGCGCGCTCCCGGGCGCGCTGACCCTGGCGGCGTCCGGTCAGCTGGACGTGGCGGACGCTACGTCGATCGCGGTCACCGCCATGACGCAGTTCCACCTGGCGGCCGATCAGACGTCGCACGTCGCGGACCTGCTGGCGGCCGGCTCCGATAAGGCGCTGGGCTCCGTGGGCGACCTGGGCATGGCGCTGAAGCAGGGCGGCCTGGTCGCGTCGCAGTACGGCTGGTCGCTGGAAGAGACGACCGGCGTGCTGTCCGCCTTCGCGCAGGCGGGCCTGGTCGGCTCCGACGCCGGCACGTCGCTGAAGACGGCGCTGCTGCAGCTGGCGACGCCGACCCAGCAGCAGGCCGCGCTGATGAAGCAGTACAACCTGCAGCTGTACGACAGCCAGGGCCACTTCGTGTCCGCGGCGAACCTGGCCGGCCAGCTGCAGTCGTCCTTCCAGGGCGTGGACGACCAGTCCCGCAACATGGCGCTGGGCGTCCTCTTCGGCTCCGACGCCGTGCGCGCGGCCAACATCCTGTTCGACCAGGGCAAGTCCGGGATCCAGGACTGGACGTCGAAGGTCAATGAGGCCGGCTTCGCCGCGCAGCAGGCCGGCGGGAAGCAGAACAGCCTGGCCGGCGACGCCACGAAGCTGTCCGCCGCGTTCCAGAACGACCTGATCCGGGCCGGCGAAGCCGTCACCCCGGTGCTGCGCGGGATCACGCAGGGTGCGTCCGCGCTGCTGGGCGTCGTCGGGGACATCCCGCAGCCGATCCTGGCGGCCGGCGTCGCGCTCACCGCGATAGGCGGCGCGGCCGCTGTCGGTGGCGGCGGGCTGCTGGTCCTGGCCCCCCGGATCCTGGACACGGTGAACGCGGTGCAGCAGCTGCGCCCCGTCGTGGCGAAGGCCGCAGCCAGCGACATCCCCGTGCTGTCCCGGTCGCTGCGCGCCGGCGGTGCCGCAGCTGGCGTGTTCGGCCGCGGCGTCGGTGCCGCGGCGTCGATCCTCACCGGCCCGTGGGGGCTGGCTATCGCAGCCGGCGGGCTGGCGCTCACCGCCTGGCAGACGGCGGTGGACAACGCGAAGGCCAGCACCGACACCCTGGACGCCGCGGCGTCCCGCGGTGCGGACGGTGTGTCCAAGCTGGTGGCCGCCGCGGCGCAGGGCCAGAACGCGTCCAAGGGCATCTTCGCCTGGCTGGAGTCCGGCGGGATCTTCGGCGGCAACGGCGACGTGGAGACGGGCGTACTGGACGACCTGTCCGCGAAGCTGGAGCGGATCCAGGACCTGACGGCGAACCCCCTCAAGGGATTCTTCGAAGGGGACAACCGGCTGGGTGCGACCCGCGACACCATCGAGCAGATCGGCAAGACGCTGGCCGACGTGTCGAACACGGACGCGCCGAAGGCGGCGCAGGCGTTCGAAGCCCTAGGCCAGCAGTACCACCTGAACGCGGACGGGATGCAGCGGCTGCTGCAGTTCATGCCGGAGTACGGGAAGGCCCTGGAGACGGAGGCCACCGCGCAGGGCCGGCTGACCGGGAAGGAAACGGACAGCCAGAAGTCCAAGATCCTGCTGGCCCAGGCGACCCGCGACGCGAAGACGGCCGGCGACGACCAGGCGTCCACCGCTGCAGCGCAGGCGTCCGCTATCGGGCAGATCCAGGGCAGCGCCGCGGCGGCGTCGGAGTCCGTGTCGCAGCTGGCTACGGACATCAAGGGGCTGGGCTCCGCGACCCTGGACGCCCGGTCCGCGCAGCGCGATCTGGAGCAGGCGGTGGACGACGCCGCGACCCAGTTCGGGAAGGGGTCGCACAGCCTGGACATCAGCACCCAGGCGGGGCGCGACAACCAGGCCGCCATGGACAAGATCGCGCAGGCGGCGACGAACGCAGCTGCGGCGACCTACGCCCAGACGGGCAGCATCGACGCGGCGACGGCCTCCATGAAGGACAGCCGTAAGCAGTTCATCGACTCCGTGGCGCCGATCCTGGGCAGCCGGGACGCGGCCCGGAAGCTGGCTGACCAGCTGGACCTGATCCCGAAGGACGTCGAAGTGCTGGTGAAGGCCCGCACGGGCGACGCCGCCGACGACATCGCAGCCCTGGCCGCGAAGGTGAACGCCGTTCCCCGGTACTTCCTGATCCACCCGGAAGTGACCGCCCCGACCGGCAGCGCCGGGTCCGGGGACGGGTCGTTCCTGCTGAAGAAGGCGGGCGGCGGCGCGATCCGCGGTGGGCGCGCGGGGATCGACTCCGTGCCGATCATGGCGATGCCCGATGAGCACATGTGGACCCGCACCGAAGTGCGCGCGGCCGGCGGTCACCAGGCCGTGCAGCGGATCCGCACCGCGGCGCTGGCCGGCACGCTGGGCGGGTACGCCTCCGGTGGTGCGATCGGTGAGGCCGCGACCGCGCGGCAGAAGGCGCAGGATCAGATCACCCGGCTGGCCGCGCAGATCACGCGCCAGCAGAAGGCCGTGAAGCGCGCGCGCACGGAGTCGAACACCGCGGATAAGGCGTACAAGCGGGCGCAGGACGCGCAGGCCGCGATCTACGGGAAGGGCACGGCCGATGCGAAGCACCAGGCGGTGCTGGACACCCGGGAGGCGAAGAAGGCCGCAGACGCTGCCGCGAAGGACCAGAAGGCGGCGGAGGACCGTCTGGCGGACCTGAAGAAGCAGAAGGACACCGCGACCCAGACGAAGACGGACCAGACCGACCGGGGCACGTCGCTGGGTCAGACGGTGGAGGATCTGAGCACCAGCTACAGCCGCGGGGAGTACACCGACCCGTCCAACCCCTTCAGCGCGGTGGACCTGGCGTTCCAGCAGTCCCGGAACAGCGACCTGTCCGCCTCCGCCCGGA